>Ga0105163_1001360_pt1 | contig 13011 bp, 15 predicted proteins | sample JNZ110809AmetaG_FD_81531 | JGI IMG/M metagenome (GOLD analysis project Ga0105163, IMG submission 81531) | Hot spring microbial communities from Jinze hot spring, China to study Microbial Dark Matter (Phase II) - JNZ 110809A | ecosystem: Environmental > Aquatic > Thermal springs > Hot (42-90C) >... | reverse complement strand
GTTGTACATATTAAGAGTAACGGCGACAGAAGCCAATACTTTAGTAATGATAAATGAGCATAAATCAGCAATGATATACCTTCAAAATAGTGGGGACTCATATATTGCGCCACAAAACTTCAACTTCCCCGCACGCATAATAACAGTCCTCTCAGGCAAACCAATAATCGATATGATTGGGCTGGTGTAAACGGTATGAGCTGGATTGATGGAGAAACAGGACTACCTGTTGAGGCCTCAGAAAAAATAAAGAAAAAACTAATATCAATAACGCAGATTAATCAAGAATTATCAAATAGGCTTGTGATTCTTGAGGAGGAAAAGCGGCGACTAATGAGTAGTATTGAGAATCTTCAGAACAAAGTAGATGAACTTTTATTAGAAAATATAAAGCTTAAAGAGCAGCTTGAAAGACTTACAAGTACTGATAATGCTTCTTAATGCCTAAGTCGCTCATCGCTAAGGAGACCAAACCCTATATGAATCCTGTCTATGTGTCTTGAGAGCTCACCAACAGTCCCAAAGACTGCTCCGCAATATGGACACTTAACCCTCTCCTCCACTTCGATCTCTGGAAGAAGGATTGCCCTACCAGTGGAGTCTCCGACAAGCGTCATTAAGCTGATGATTCCTATTATTTTTTCCCCACAAGTGACGACGAGCCTCCTGATGCCTTTACTAGACATTAGTGCTATTGCCTCGCTTACCTTTGTCTCAGGAGTGACCGTGACCAGCGGAGTCGTCATGACCTCGCCTATCCTAGTATTTTTTGGGTCTTTGCCCTCGGCTACAACTCGGTAGAGAACGTCCCTCTCGGTAAGAATACCGACTGGCCGACCCCCACTAGTAACTATGATGCTTCCATAGCCGTTTTCCCTCATGGCTCTCACAGCATCCTCAACTCTGCTTGACTCTTCAAGCACAATAAAGCCACGTCTAACATATTTTGAGACCGGCTCAAACAATATGTCTCCAGGCATAACAATAATACAACGACACATCTATTATATCTTGCTACTGTTCTTTAGATTAAAAAGACTTAAATTTAATAATACTCATCCATCTCTCATGATTTTAATTCCTGAGCTACGCGAGATTATTCTTGCGGTTATACTTTTTCTCTGGGTGATTTTTGTCTCTCATTTTTTGACAAGAATAATATATAGCCACTTCCTGAGTAGGGGTTTTCCTCAACGAGTGGCTGTTTACTATAATCGAAAGATTCTGCATATGCTGACTGGCGGACTGATAGCGGTTCTAGTTCCATACATATTCCAGGGGCCACTGCTCCTTATACTGATGGTGGCGATACTAGCAATTGGGAACTACCTTCCGCACAGAATGAATAAACTATTTTACTGGTACCAAGTCGAGGACAACATGTATGAAGTCCACTTCATAATCATGTGGGGAGTCGTGATGACAATCGGCTTCATGATCGGAAATATCTGGCTAGCAGTGTTGCCAACAATCTTCATGAGCTTCGGAGACGGCATTACTGGAATCGTCAGAAACTCGATCTATAAGAGGAGGACAAAGTCCTGGTGGGGAAACATAGCAATGATGATTATCTGTGCACCTGTTGGATATGCCGTCATAGGCATCCCCGGACTGATATCCGGGGTGGCTGCATCCCTCATCGAGAAGTTCGAATACAAGTGGCTTGACGACAACATAACCGTACCCCTAGTCAGCTTCCTGATACTACTAGTCTTCAGCCGCTTTAACATACTATGAGGTGCGGCCGCCGGGATTTGAACCCGGGACATCGGGGCCGGGGCCCCCGCGTCATACCTGGCTAGACCACGGCCGCACGTCACTAATTATTACCAAGCTAAATCTATTAATTAGTTTGAGCCGAGAACATTCATTAAGCTCTGCCGCTATACTTGGGATTTGGCTCTCTGGTAAATCACTAGGGCTGATTTCTCGTCTTTTGTAAGATTCATGCCGATCTCCGTCTTCTTAGAGCCTTCCTCAGGTATCATTAGTATGCTTACATTCATGAATCTCTTCTTTAACTTCTCGACGATTTCATGCGCCATCTCTCCCCCAGACTCTCCCACATATATCGCTGCCCCTCTATCTCTGCCGAAGCATTTTAAAAACTCGTCAATTCTCCTGACTAGGGACTCGATTGATACGTGAGTCTCGACTCCTATGATGACCTCGTCGATCGCCAGTGCCAGCCCGATGTTTTTCCCAGGATCTATCGCGACCTCGATTCTCCTCGGTCCCTGCCCGCTCCGCTCCTTGGATAATAAGTTAAGAAACATGCATCCAATGGATGGATAATCCTCGACATAGATAGGAGTCCTTCCATGAGTATCTGCCTCTCCATCGGTCCTACTCAGCACGACGTAGCGAGCAGTAAGCGGTAGCTCATCGATACTAACGGCCCAATGCGTCTCAAACCCAAGCTCGCGAGCATTATCTATTATCCTCATCGCCAACGCATGGTCCCGAATGACGACGCCGATGACCGGCGGCCTGGCTATTATCCTCAACCAATCACCACCAGGCTAGGGGACCAATTTCAACTTTTCCAGAATTAAAGGTGCATGTTTTTTATATACCACAAACGTCTAGTCCGAGAGATGGGATAGATGGGTAGGAAGAGACGGAAGATTATTAAAAAGCAGGCTAGGCCCTATCCAAAGGTATACCTCTGCCCACTATGCAATACCCAAGCCGTAACAGTAACAGTCGAGAGACGCAACATCGCAGTCGTCAAGTGCGGCAACTGCGGAGTAAGCCACGAAGTACCATGGTACCGCAGCTACATGCCGGTAGATGCATACTCCGTCTGGTACGACGTCGTGACGGGCAGAAGAAGCCCAGAGGACCTTAGAAGAGAGATCGAAAAGATGGCTATGATTGTTGAGGAAGCAGAAGAGCCCATTGAGGAAGAATCCGAGAGCCAGCCCCAAGAACCAGTAGAGACAGCTGAGGAGGCAGAAGACACAATGCAGAACCCTGAGAAGCAATCCTCCGAGGGATAGAGCGATGCGAGGCAACGCCGAGGCCTCGTTTAAGGCGTTTAAACATCTCCGCCTCGGCAGGACTGAGCGTTACCTACTTGAGCGACTAGAGTCTGATGGATGCGTCCACCTGACCCTCTTCGACCCTGAGAACCAGAAGTTAGAGGAGCTCGCAAGGCTTGCAAGCATGGCGGAGGGTCAGGGAACGGATGCATTCATGGTCGGAGGCTCTACTGTATATTCGCATGAGCGTTTCGACGAATCAATCAAGACGATAAAGGAGAATACATCGCTGCCCGTGATAATTTTTCCGAATAACGTCAACGCGATAAGTAAGCATGCAGATGCTATTTTCTTTATGTCCTTACTAAACTCGCTTGAGTGGTGGTTTATACTTGGAGCTCAGATTCATGGATCGCTCCTCGTCAAGGAGTATGGACTTGAGGCAATACCGATGGGATACATAGTCTTCGGCTCAGACACATCTGTAGCAGTAATGGGCAGAGTCTTTCCGCTCCCGGCCAGTAAGCCACTAATAGCAGCCTCATATGCACTCGCCGCACAATACTTAGGAATGAGACTTGTATACCTTGAGGCAGGCTCGGGAGCCGCCTCTCCAGTGCCACCCGAAGGAGTATCAATTGTGAAAAGTCTCATCAATGTTCCATTAATAGTCGGCGGAGGCATCAGGACTCCGGAGCAGGCTCGAACAATAGTTGAGGCGGGAGCCGATATGATAGTCACAGGAACGCTAGCTGAGAGATGCATAGATGATCTTGGAAGAATAATTAAAGCTGCTAAGGAAGTAGCGGCGAACCGTCAAGCATCTAGAAGAAGCGTTTAAGCGTTGCCTGCCTAGTGCCTTGGAGATTATCTCCCCTAGGCCTGAAGACGCTGTAGATGTTCTCAATCGCAGTCAATGCTCCTTCCCTAATGTATGGGTCCTCGATGTATCTCTCTAGGAGCCCTGAGGCAAGCTCTACGTATTTCTCGATTGCACCTCGGTAAAGAGTCTGAACAACGTCGCCTCCGCAAATGTAGCACTTACCGTTTAGCGGAGGCCTCCTCACCCTGACCCCACATTTCTTACATCTAAAGGATTGGGAGAAGAATGCCCTCATGTTTCCCATGATGTCTGGGAGTATGTGGCTGGCCATTACGCGTTCAGCAACTCTCTTCTCATCCACGGCCGCCAGTTTCTCTGCGAGCCTTAACTGCGCCTCGACCTTCTCAAGCATTGTTTTTAGCCTCTTGTAAACCGATGACTGGGGCTTTGTCGATAAATCTTCTGTCGGCACAGTGTAGGCAAATCCAAAATAGCACTCAGGATAATTGAGATAATTCTTGATTATTGGAATGACTCCTATCAGTCTTGACGCGGGTTCCTTCCTTGACGCGGCTTCATAAAACTCCAGTGGATAAATCCAAGCAGTATCGACGTTATGGGCCTGCTCGTCAACTTCTTCGGGATAAACCTTCACTGTCAGGAGGAGGGGGGAATCCATTGCTCCGCCTATCCTGTCTGGGAGGTACTCTCTGCTAAAATTGATGAAGACATCTAATAGTAGCATTACGCTGTCTTCGTCTCCGTCACAGTCTCTCCTCTTAGCTGCGTGAAGTAATGGATGGGCATAGAGGACGTTTGCATCTGTGATTCCTATTACCCTGCAGGCGACGGCTCCATAGGTGTGGGGCGACAAGACTGCAACCATTATTCCTACAACGTCCTCGACGCTCTGGAGCTTGTAGTACTCATCGAAGCCATTTATCTTGAGGTACTTATCTATGAATTTTGAGACGTTGAAGAGATGTTCAGCCATTCTTCTCTGGACGACTATGTCCTGTATTCGGAGCTCGCATATCTGGTGCGGCGAGACGAGTGGTTGTCCAAATATGTCTCTCTCGTAGCCTAGCTCCCTGAGCCTCTCTGGGCTTACACCTATCTGTGAGGGAGTAAAGTGTGTCAACGGCGCATTAACGGCGTCAAATCTTATCGTCCCATCCTTGTAGACATAAAGTCCCAGGTTTGCCCTAAGAATTCCCTTTAAGAGCTCTTCGGGCTGCTTTGACTTATTAGTTAATGCCCTTACGCCCTTGAGGACTCGGGGTGGAGGCTCATATGCCTTCATGAGCTCATTTTCGTAGAGTTCCTTCAAGTTGACGAGCTGTTTCCAAGTCCTCTTCAGTTCTTCTCCACATCTTGGACACTTCTCCTGCTCGGGCTCGATGTATTCTGCTCCACATCTGGGGCACTCCGCCATCATTGCTGTTGGTTTTCCACAGTGCTTGCATCTGTTCATCCATGTCTTCTCTCCGCATGTTAGGCACACCCTCCTGACGAGTTCGAGGACAACTGACCTAGTATTTGCTGCGGTGATTATGTCTCTCTGGGGGCCACCGGCCATCCCTACTGGAAAGAGTACATGAACCGGCGGCTTCATTCTCCGTTGTCCAGCCTTCTCAGGCCTGCCCACCCTCGCTGAGACCGTGCTACCCATTCTAGGCCTGAAGGATGTCCCAGACAGAGAACTAATCAACTCAGGCACGGATGACTTGGAGACGTCTACCCTGATGAATGGTCTGAACAGAAAGTTAAGGGACTTGACCCAGTGAAGGTCAAGCGCTATCTTGTGGTCAAGCACTAAGTGCTCTATCAGCATCTTCTCAAGTATGGATTTCGCCTCTGGGTCATAGTCAAGTATTAACATGCCCCAGCCCTTCCTAGCTTTAGGTATCGCTGAGGCAAGCCACCTCCTGAGCCTCTCAATCTCCCTTCCAGAGATACGGTCCCAGAATGGCATGAATCTGGGATGAATCGGTACGCCGAGCTTATGGCTTATCCTACATGCAACCTCCACTGGCGGAATGATACGGTACGGGTCTCTCCGAATCTTCTCAAGCCACCTGCGGTCCTCGTCGCTGAGACGTCCTTTACGAGACTCTTCGAGCAGCGCCTCCTGTATCCACCACTCCTCGCAGTATCCCGGCGGCTGAAGCTTTACATTATTCTCAACACAATCTCCAAAGCTTATGAGTATGTCTCCGTTGAATAGTATCTTGTACTCTGATCTCTCTGCCTCTGCGAGTTTTTCCTCATTGTCTATTCTCATGACTGAGCCGTCTCTAAATATGACGACGGGGGGCTCGATGCTACTGACCGGCACCGCTATTCCTCCCTTCCCGGGATAATCAATCCTCAGCTGTGTTCCAGCTACAACGAAGTTCTCCATGAGTCTCATAGTGTATGGATGAATTCCTAGCGCCGCCATCGATGTCGTCGGTGCCCTGCCATACCTTATTCTGAATCCTCCAAATCTCCCTGGAGTTGAGAGGACCGGCCTGCCTCCAACAACGTCGTCTAGGCCAGTGTTTTTTCCAGTTGACTTGGCCTCGCTGAGCTTGGCGGCAACCTCCTCAAGCCACTCCCAGCCATCCAGCCCGCTGACCTTGACTATCTTTAGGACCTTCTTGGCCCTGCCTATTACTCCGTCGTTCAGCACCCTCAGGGCTCCTCCCCTCAGATAGGGCGTCTCGACCCTCGGTAAGTCCTTATACGCAGGCACAGGTATCGGGTCTGTAGCGACCCCTGTAATCTCGATGGGCAGTCTTCTCAAGACAAACTCAACTATCTCGTCCGGGACATTGTACTGGAAGCGCCCAACCTTTCTTCGGTACACCCTAAGCTCCTCGATGTATCTCCTTACCTCCTGGTCTGTCGGCTGATACTTACTGATGCCGGCGAGCCGCCTGATGTAGTCCGCAAGCACCACCGCGCCAGCAATCTCGGTTCCGCCAGCCGACCTAATAGGCCCAGCAAAATAAACGGCAAGATAATTTGAGCCGTCATTGTTTTTCTTTATCTTTACTCCTGTGATGCCTTCGGTTGGAGCAGCCGTTATGCATGGAGGAGTCATGACAGCCAATGAGACCTTCAAGACCTGGCTTAGGGCATCGTCATTGATTCTATCATACCTCTTCAGCAGTGTCTCCGCTAACCTGAATGGCAGTATGTCCTCATCGCACTTCTCGAGGAGGTCCCTTATCAGGGAGGCTACGCCGCGAGGCCCTACTAGAACCTCGACCCTCTCAGCCATATCGGATGGAAGCGAGACCTCAACTACAGGGACAGGGGAGCCCGTCTCAGCCCTGACCCTAGAGGCCAGTTCATACTCCTCCTTCACCCTAGAGGTGATGTATTCATAGTACTTTGAGAGCTCCAGCGGCGTGGATGCCCGCATTACTGCTGAGATATGATTATCCATAAATTAATTCTTTATGGTTGATGACTCCTCGTGGGAGATTAGAGGTATGACGATGCTAGTGTCTTTCTATCCTTTCCCGCGCTAACCCAGATGCCAGTAGCATACATCAGGAGCAGGGCAACTGCTAATCCAAGCAGCGCAGCGACGACTATGTCTAGGTTTATCAGTGCCCATCTGGATTCGTTTTCCACATAGTTGCTGAGCCTCGATACTCTGAGCGTCAAGTTATAGCTGATGATTGAGGAAGATGCTCCGTAAGTCTCGACCGAGACTAAGAACTCGCCAGCGTTCTTCAGCATCGCAGTAATGCCACTACCTGAGATTCTGCTCACTGGATAGCCATCACTGAGCCTGATGTATGCATTGATCAGCGATGAGGAGTCACCCATTATCTCGGCGCTCACTACATAGTCGTCCTTAACTGGCAGACGAATCAAGTAATAGTCAGCATGGTCATTTCCCAGCCCCGAGGGGGAGAGGTATCCATTAATGCTGAGTATATGGGCGTCGTCGGCTCGTTCTCCATCTATAAGGTCTATCATTAGCGGCGCCTCTAGACTATCACCTGCATCCGCTAGCCCCATGTCTAGCAGTCTGTAGCGATGAACAGTCAAGTCATACCTGATAAGAGCCGGCGCATATCTATCAGCAACCGAGCCGACCAGCAGCCTCACATTTCTAGCATCCGTCGAGGAGCCGAAGTAGTAGCTTAGATTCAACGTTCTGGAAGAAGAGGAAGCTAGAAGCTCATCAGCATAGGCATAGTTTCCTCCACTTGGCTCACTGATAGCTGCGTATATCCTTGCGCCGACACCCTCAAGAGACTTGAAGGAGACGGAGACTATGAGTAATGTGCCTGGCTCAATGTCTATCACGTATTGGTGCTGCTCTCCACTCCTCTCCGGGCCAGATAAGACGCCGATAAAATTCTCACTCTGCGTAATAACTGATGCTTGAAGTATTGTAAGAATGAGTAATACCGCTAGGCAGCTCATTCCTTAATTCTCAGCCTATACTTCAGGTAGATTATTGACAATCCGAGAGCAGCAAGAGCAGCGCCGACCGTGACCTCTCCATTGATGAATGTGTTTAGTGCGTAGGTCAGCGATATGACTGCTATGCCTTCGAGGGTTGTCTCTCGTCCTGGACTGAGGCTATGTTTCTTCTTGCTCAATCCATCTCCCACCCATGTCCTCTATGAGACGCCTAGTCAGCTCCTTGTTCCTGAGTACGTAATTGATGAAGGCGTCTGAAAGCATGCCCATTGTCAGCCCACTACTTGCGGAGAGCACTTTCAACTTCTTATGAATCTCCTCCGAGACATAGATTATCAGCCTCGGCTCACGTTCATGAATCATCCTGCTGCTTCTAGGGTATTGTACCCTTCGCGACGGCCTTTCCATCAAGCACTCTCGCAGCTATGTATTCGTATCCCTCGACGCCGCTCGTGGTGCTGCTGGTCTCGATCGGCTCGACTGTTAGGTCTATGTGTATCAGCATCGCGACGGCTCTCTCGGGGTTTAGTAGCCAGACCTCACCCTCAGGTATCAGGCTGCTCTGGAAAAACCTTATACCAGCCGCGACACCAATCTCTCCTCTCTCCTTATTAACCGCTTGGCCCCATATCATCGAGTTAATGAATTTCTGGTCCTTCAGCAGATCTATCGCCCTCTTTGGGTGGAGGAAGCACTTGTAGTCCCTTCCAGTAGGCGCTCTCTCCTCACCATCGACCGCGCCTTTCAAATCCAATATGTCATCAAAAGTTATTGGAGCATCTCCTAGACTAATTGGGCCGCCTCCCGCGAGCTCCTCATCACTGATCATCCTGAGACGTGACAGTATGAATTTGCTTTCCTCGAGCGCGATGGCCGAGCCTATGCTTGCAGTGATCTCTCTCACAGCCTCCCAGTTAGCTGCGGTAACGAAGCTTATGTCCCACTCGCTCCTTGCCTTGAATACTGCTCCCTGCGATGGGGCATTCACGTCGAGGTCGATGTAGGTTATGTTTGGCGTTGTCGGCGGCACGGTTGCTCCTGGGCCCGCCCTATACGCAACTAGCCTGGGAATCGATGGAATCCTTATCTTTGGCTCCCTACTCTCATATATTCTCACCATTTCTCTTCCGATCTGTTCAGGATATGCGGCCCTGAGGACGTCGCTTACGACCTGCCCTAACGCGCCTGCCTCGCTTCCCGTATAGAGGAACTGCCTAGCCCTCTGCAGGAACTTGTTCGTCACTATTCTTTCAATTATTCCCTCGTGCCTAGAATCTCTGCCCTCATATGCATCAATCATCGTGATGCATCTTCTCTCCCTGAAGTACCATGGATAGAGCTGCCCGAGGCTTGATAATACCTCGTTTATTGATTCACTCATCACTTCATCACCACCCTTATGAAGTCTCCAGCAGTCTCAGCCTCGTCCAAGGCAACTCCTATGCCTATGAATCCTTCGACCACCATTGATGGCTGCGCCGATGTACTGCTTACTTGTACTGCTCCGCTAGGAATGCTTACCGTTGTTTCTGCCTGGACCACGCTGCCGCCTATCCCTGCCTTGACCCAGCTTCCCCTCTGGACCTGGCCCGCCGCTCGTAACTTGAAAACGTTTCCCAGATAGTAGACTGCTGCGTAGGCGGATGTGTTTGGCTGAATTGTCTGCCCGTCTCCAAGAACGGCCACTACTATGTCGCCACTATCTGCGACTGTCAATTCGCCGTCGTTGTCTCCGACACGTAGTAGCTCTCCACCAGTCAAGGCAATTGCTCCAGCCTTAACGATTGCCGTCGCTCTCTCTCCGGACCTGTATATCAGCTGTCCTAATCTTTGTTCTGGGGATTTATCCAATTTTCTGCATCACCCCCTCTCCAGCCGCCGTGCAGCTGCAGAGCGGTCTGGGGGGAGCCCAGAGATTTTCTGAGCCAAGACACGAATGATAGGAGCCTCCACGCCGGCATGTAGGCCATAGTTGTCGGCGGCATCCATGCCATGACTAATTCTCGGTGCCCACAATCGGAGGTCTCAGCAAGGGCTGACCTCATCAGATCGAGGTATATTTGGGTTGGAATCATGTGTGGGGTCTGTGAGTCAAACTTTTTGAGAGAATCGATGAAGCCTGAGTGATCGCATGGTTTATTCTCTTTAAAGATGGGTGATGCTTCAATCATTCCGGTCGGCCTTACGGTTACTTGACTTGTCTCTAAGAGTCTTCTGCTGAATCCAGAGCATGGAGAATATGAGTAATGAATTGAGATGCCTGCGATTCTAGTCGGTACCTTTATCTCCTGCAGTCTTCCTTGCTTGATTCTATCAATTCTAAGCGGCCTCACGGTCGTCTTTGGAAACGCAGGCTCGCCCTCGAGCACAAGCGAGACCATCGGATAACTAACACCGACGGCGTCACAGACATATGAAGTGCCCTGGACACACTTGTCGAATCTGTATTTCTGGACGACGCTACATCCTTTAAAGACTCCATCCTGGATGAGTTTATACACAGTCTTGTCCCAGATGCTTGCAACTGCCTCCACAGCCAGGCCGCCGACCTCAGGGTTGTCCTCAGCCTCGGCGTCCAGCACCTGACCAACTGGCCCCAAAGTTCCTAGGCCATACTTTTCACGGTAGTACTCCGCCCTGAGCTGTACTTTAGGGTCTGATAATGCGTGGTCGATGTCTATCAACGCTCCTCTGAGAGTTCTTGCAGACCTGATAATCTCTTCGCGGGTAATCCTTATGCGGGGCTCCCTAGGTGTACCAAGATGTCTCGACTCGCCCTCATGTATTGCTATTAGCTCTGCAAGCATCATGCCTTCAGCCAGCTCTGCTGATATCTCTCCGAGCCAACTAAACGAGAGGACCCTACTCTCAAGCATTTCTAATCCTCCCCTCGAGGATCATCGCAGTCTCAGGTGAGACTGCGGAGACTTTCCCGTTCCATAAAACGTATATTGATTCTTCCCTACTCATGAGTCGGAGGTTATGCTCTCTTTCAGCTCCGACGAAGAGTCCGGTCAGCTCCCTGATAATTGTCCTGGCCTCCTCCCTCTCGAGGAGACCTGCTTCATAGAGATCTATCACGTCTCTAATGCTCCATTCTGGAAACTCTGAACTCGCCCAGTTCCACCTAACATCAGCGAGCTCAACGTCAAACCCATTGCTCTCTAGGACCCTGTTAAGCAGGGCTTCATGCTCTGAGCCGAGGAATTCTTGGATAGACGATATCTCTGGCTCAAGAGTTTCGAGAGCAGCCTCAGCGGATGCCCTGCTAAAGCCAGTATAGGTGATTAAACGCACTAATGGATTCTTCAGCCCAGTCAGGACTTGCCTATCGAGGTATTCCCAGAGCTCCCAGAACCTCGTCCTAGACTCGACCTGAGAAGACTTGACCTCAAAGACATCGTAGTCGATGACAACGTGCTGGCCCGGGAGGAGCTGATTATACGTCTCCGAGAACTCCCGTCTCTTCCCGAGAGGGACCTTAAAGACGAAGAATGGCGGCATCTCCTCGAGAAGAAGCCTGGCAGCATTATCGATTCTCTCCTTGATCTCTAGTAACGGAGGCCTCCTGACCTGTCTGCCCTTCCTGAAGTAGCCCCTCCCGGGCCGGGTCAAGTGATTTATCAGGCCCTCCCCGAAGGCGGCGTTATCAATGGGATTAAACCTATAGTGATGCACCTCTTCCGGAGGAAGCCTCCTAATCATTCCTCCCCAATTCTGGAGATACTCGACGACTTCTCCAGAATCATTTCTCAGTATGCTTGAGATGCTGCTGAGCGGCAAGAGATACAGGTTAGATATCCTGGAGGCCGGGACAACATTCAGGAAAGCATTACCCGAGAGAACAACATCCCTAGCGATAAGTCGATTAATCGATGAAAACTTATTTCTCCTCAGGAAAATCATGAGGAAGTTAAGCGCCTCAGGGTCATTTGAAGTGATGTAGAACTTAGAAGCTATTCTGCCGGCATATGCATCGACCGCATATCTCACATATGGCTCCCTTCTATACCAGTCAACCAGAACCGACAATCCGGGCTCAGGCGATGCACCAGCATAACCCTCACCCAGAAGCGCCAAGGACCCACTCGGCCCAGCCACTTCCTCCCCATCTCTTCCCATCAGCCGGGCCAGCCGCCTCACCGCCGACAACAACGCTTCAAGCATCGTCTAATTATATTAAATTGGCCTAAATATAACATGCTTAATATAATGTTAATATTGAGAGGAGAGGGTGGTGAGTGAATCTAAACCATTTTCAGTCAATACTCTCCAAATTAATATTTCCATGTTTTGTCTTTCTTATTGATGCCGAAGACAGTACTGTCGATATCTATTGATATGGAGATAGCCTACATGCTCTACGAGAAGAGGGATAGGGACGGAATAATCATTAGTGAATACATCGAGGACCTCGTGAGACGAGACTTAGGACTGCCGGTAAAGAGACGTAGAAACCTAAATCTACAAGCAGAGGAATAAGAATCATACCCAAATACCGCCAGAATACTGATATACATGTAAGATTGGCTTCAAGCCCAGAGAAGGAGATCACTGCTGATTGGCATGCATTGAGCGTATCTGAGTGTTTAGAGCTGCTCGGCACGGATGCCGAGAAAGGCTTGTCCAAAAACGAGGCAAGACGAAGGAAAGAAATCTTTGGCCCAAACATAATAGAGCGCAAAAAGGGAGTCTCCCCACTCAAGATTCTCATCAGGCAATTCATGAACTTAATGATAATAATATTGCTGATAGCCACGGCGATTTCTGCAC
>Ga0105163_1001359_pt1 | contig 13011 bp, 16 predicted proteins | sample JNZ110809AmetaG_FD_81531 | JGI IMG/M metagenome (GOLD analysis project Ga0105163, IMG submission 81531) | Hot spring microbial communities from Jinze hot spring, China to study Microbial Dark Matter (Phase II) - JNZ 110809A | ecosystem: Environmental > Aquatic > Thermal springs > Hot (42-90C) >... | reverse complement strand
GCTATCGAGAACGTTTTCAGCCGCGTATTCGAAAGCCCTGCGACGCCCGAGAACAGGCTCCACGCGCGTGCACTTCTAGAAGTTGTTCGGCTCGCTCGTGCTTTGAAGAGCGAAATCATACGCGAGTAATTTAAACCGGCGATTTGAAGAAAAGGAAAAGCCTGGGGGTTCGGCCGTGGAGCTCGAGGATTTGAGCAATGTTATCCGCCAGTACCGCGAGCAGGCTCTCAGAGAAGAGAGAGGAGAGGTCGAGTTGAGCCCCCGAGTTGAGAGCTTCACGCTAACCGACCTCTTAGCCGCGGAGCGACCTACGTTTCAGAGCTTGAACCCGGAGGATGCAGTGTACGTGATGACGTTTAGGCTTTTGAGGTGGTCTCAGCCGCCGGAGCTCGGCGAGAAAGCTCTAGCAATAGTTCTCTACAGCGCTGGGCGCGAGATAGGTGAGAAAGCTGTGGAGAGAGGTCTCGTCAGCAGCATCGAAGAATTAGCAAACTTCACTCTTAACCAGCGTATCGGTATTCTCGACGTTCTAGAAGCCGGGGAGAAGCATGCCCGCATACTCGTCTACGAGTCAATCTCGAGCTCGGGCATTCCCAACATCGGTAGAGCGGTCTGCCACTTCGAGAGGGGTTTGATCGCCGGCTCGCTCCACAGGCTAACCGGACGGAGAGTAACTGTGCGAGAAAATCACTGCTGGGGGCTCGGCTACACTCATGACAGCTTTGAAGTGACGATAGAGTAGTATGCATCGAAGCTGACTGCTGGCCTGGCGAAAGCTTAAAGCAGATTCTCTCCTGGGGACGTTGTGAGAGAGCTTAGGCTTTCCCTTATGAGCTGGAAGGACGCGGCAGATTACTTCTCCTCGAACGACACGGTCCTCCTTCCCGTAGGCTCTGTGGAGCAGCACGGGCCTCACAACCCCCTGGGAACCGACTACCTGGTGGCTTATGCCCTCGCCGAGGAGGCGGGACGGAGAACGGGGACGCTCGTGCTGCCTCCTGTGCCCTTCGGGGTGAGCGCGCACCACTCAGCCTTCCCGGGAACCGTTTGGGTTCGTGAGGATGTGCTGAAGGAGTACGTCCGGGATATCGTGCTCTCGCTGAAGAAGCACGGTGCGAGGAAGATTATCGTGGTGAACGGGCACGGTGGAAACCTCTCCGCGCTGCTGTCTCTCGCTAGAGAGCTGAGAAGCGAGGGGTTGCTCGTGGTGGTTTTCCAGTGGTGGACTCTTCCCGAGCTCGGGAAGCTCTTCAGCAAGGAGGAGCTCGGCCACGCGGCAGCTGTGGAGACTTCGCTAAACCTGTACCTTCACGGAGAGCACGTGAACATGAGCAGGGCTGTGGACGAGAAGCCTGCAGAGCTGCCAACCGACGGGCTGGCGTTCTACCCGGAGTACACCCACGATAGGACTCGGAGCGGGGTTTTCGGCGTCTCGAAGACTTCCACGCGGGAGAAGGGCGCTGAAGTCTTCAAGATTGCTGTGGAAGCTCTCGTCGAGCTGGTCGGCAGGGTGAAAGCAGCCAGCATCTAGAGCTTGCTGGGCTGCAGGGCTGGCTCTGGAGCTACGCGAGGGAAGAGAGGGGAGGCTAGGCTCCTCCCCCTGCTAGCTTTGCGTGGGCTTCGGAGAGCAGGGAGTCGACTTTAGCGAGTAGCTCTGCGCCTGCAGAGCCCTCGAAGTCGATGATGTGCAGGTTGGTGAAGCCGTAGCTCTGGAGGATCTCGGCTAGCTTGCGGCTCGCGGGGCCCCAGCCGTAGCTCGAGAGAAGAAGGATCGGGATCTGCTTGCGGGAGGGTAGCTTCTCGCCGATGAGCCTCGCCAGGTGGATCATCAGGGGGTGTACGCTCGCCTCGTACACGGGCACGCCGAGAATCAGCAGCTCTGCGTCGGATACGTCGGTGAGAACCTCGCTCGCGAGAGAACGCTGCTTGTCGGTGAACGCGTGAACAGCGACCTCTAGGCCCCTCCCCCTCAAGCGCTCCTCGAGCGCGTGGAAAAGCCTGTCGACGTTGCCGTACATGGAGACGTAGACGAGGGCGGTTTTACCCCGCTTAGCCGCACCGGAGGAGATCTCAGCCCACCTCTCGATGGCCCAGTGCGGGTTGCTGCGGTACACGGGACCATGCGCCGGCGCGATAATCTTGGGGTTGATGCCTGCGGTTTTCAGCTTCTCCAAGCCCTTCGCTATCCACTCGCTGTAGTGGCCGACAACCGTGACAGCATACTTCCTTACGGCGCGCGCCAGCGCCTCTAAGTCAGCCTCGTCGTCGAAGAGGGATGGAGTGGAGTAGCCGCCGAAAACATCGCAGGATAGGAGGACGCCCTCCTCCTCTACGAAGGTGAAGATCGTGTCAGGCCAGTGCAGCCACGGCGCGTAGATGAAGCGCAGCGTGCGCCCGCCCAGCTGGAGAGCCTCGCCATCCTTCACGGGCCTGAACCTCTCCACACGGTAGTGCGACTTCAGGATCCTGCCCGCTATCGGGTGCCCGAGGAAGACGGCGTGAGGAGCTTTCTCCGCCAGAACGGGCGCAGAGCCCGAGTGGTCAGGCTCCGCGTGGTGCACGACAGCGAACTTGACGCTTCGGATATCCACGATGCTCTCGAGCGAGCTTAGGAGAAGCTCCGCGTACTCGCGCTTCCAGCCATCGAAGAGCACGGCGCCCTCGCCGGTGGCGAGCAGGTACGCGTTGTACGTGATCCCTTCGGGAATCTCCCACATGCCTTCGAAGAACTTGATCCTCGTATCGTCTACTCGAAGCAGGAAGAGGTCAGGCGTCACTTTCTCGACAAAAGTTCTAGGCTCCACGCTGGACACTTCTCGAAGCCTCTTTATATTTGCTTGCTTGACGTTAGAGCAGCGAAAGAGGTTAGACATAATAGCTGGGCTGGCGGGCATCCCGCATGCCTTTGAGAGATTTGAGGGGTTTCGCAGCCAGAAACCTCGCCATACTCTTGGCGGCCCTGCTGCTGCCGGCAGCCCTGCTCCTCTTCGTGAACCGTGACCTGTACGCTGTGTACGTCAACGTTTATACTGCTGCGGCTTCTTTCGCCGCTCTTCTCAGCGGGCTAGCTCTCCTACGCGCGTACGCAGGCAGCCCGAGGCAAGTCACACAGCCGCTCCTCTTCCTGGTAACCGGTGTTACGCTATGGGCGCTTGCCGAAACTGTTTACACGGGTTTTATCATCCTCTACGGGGAGGCGCCCGCCCTCTCTGTCTGCGATGCCCTGTGGCTTACCGGCTACCCGCTACTCTTCCTCTGGCTGTGGACTCTGTCTAGACCTTTTTCTTCTCAGCTTGAACGGCTCGGAGTAAGCACCGGGAGCGCGTCCTTGCTGATAATTTTCTCCATCGCTCTCGCTGTAACCGCCACCGCTGTAGTGTACGTTAAGGCAGGGGCGGATGGACAGCTCTCGCTCGCTCAACTCGTCGACTCCTCCTACACGGTCCTAGATGCTGTGCTCCTCGTCATGTCAGCGTCTACGGTTCGCGCATTCCGGGGAGGGGCTTTAGGCTTCGCGTACTGGCTCGTGACCTTAGGGTTGATTCACTTCAGCGTAGCCGACCTCCTCTACTTCGCTGCTGGTACGCCCGTGTTCGTGCCCGCAGATCTTCTATACGCAGCCTCCTACGTCTTAGTAACCCTGGGATTGCGGGTGAATCTGGAAATATTGCGGGAAAGCGGACGGGAAAAGCATCACTAAGCTAAAAGTCTAGGAAAGGCTTGGCAATAAATCAATATAAATAGCCATATTGAGAATATGAGAGTAAGGGTTCATGCCGTCTAAACGGATGATCGAATCCTCCCTAAGACTACTTGTTTCAGCGCTAACAATTCTCCTAGTGCCGGTCATCGCGCTGCTTTTCGCAGGGCAAGGTTCCCGCTCGTTCCACGTAAACCTCTACTTCAACTTATTCAGCGCCGCTGTAGCGGTGCTCGTTCTGCGGGAAGGCCTCTTGCTGCTGAAGAGCTGCGCCGGAGACCCACCTCACGTGCTGCGCCCCTGGCTCTTCGTAACCGCCGGATTAGCTGTGTGGACATTCTCCGAGATCTCTTGGGCTGCACTCTACGCGTTTTACGGCGGGCCTCAGGTAGAATCCGTTGCCTACGGTCTATGGACTGCAGGGTACCCTTTACTCATGGTGGGACTGTGGTATCTAGCTAAGCCTTTCGCTTCGCAGCTAAAAGAGATTAAAACCCTCAAGATCCTAGCACCGGCCGTCGTGATCACCGCAGCGGCAGCTTCCCTAGCCGCTGCAGCGGTCGCTAGCACGCTGCTTAAAGGAGGTTCTCCGACCGGAAGGCTGCTCACCTTGCTTTACATTTTCCTGGATGCAGCGCTCCTCTTCACCTCCCTGTACGCGGCCATGACTTTCAGGCCGGGTGTTATGGGCTCCGCGCTCTCGCTAATTGCCCTAGCTTTCATCGCGTTCTGCTTCGCCGACCTCCTCTACTACGCTGCCGGAACATTTGAATTCCTCCCAGCGGACCTCCTCTACGCAACCTCCTACGTCCTCTTGCTTGCGGGCTTGAGATCTATAAGAGAACTTTTCAGAGAAAGATAACGCCGCGCCCCATCAAAAGATGTTCGAGGCGGGGGCGAGCGCTCACCTAGCGGGGTACTCGCGGGAATCTTCCTCAACTCGCTCGAGGGCGGTCAGTGTTCGGGACGTTTCTTCACTACTCAGGCCCCCGTAGTCTCTTCATCCCGGGTTAGAGCGCGGGTGAGCGTTAAAGAGTTAGCGTCGGTGCGCTAGCCCTACGAGCTCCTTCACCGAGCTGAAGCCTTCGCTTTCAAGGTACTTTCTCAGCCCTTCCGCGATCTCCCGGAAGATCTCGAGGTCCTTAAGGGCGATAGCAGACCCTACGCCGACCGCTGTAGCCCCCGCGAGGAGCATCTCGACCGCTCCCTCCCAGCTGTCCACGCCGCCGACGCCGATTATCGGGGTTTCTGGGAAGCGCTCGTAGAGCTCGTACACTACTCTGACAGCGATGGGCCTTATCGCGGGGCCGCTGTAACCCCCGTAGACGTTGGAGAGCACCGGCTTCCGAGCGTATATGTCGATCGCCATCCCTCTAACCGTGTTGATCGCGGTGAGCCCGCTCGCCCCGGCGTCGATGACCGCTTCGGCGAGCTTGAGGTAGTTGTGGTGCACTGAGAGCTTCACGAAGACGCGGCCTCCAGCGCTCCTGATCTGGCGCACAGCCTCCACTACCTCTTCCACGTTGTGGCCGAGCTCTACTCCCATGCCTTTCACGTGGGGGCAGGACACGTTAAGCTCTACGGCGTGAGCACCGCACTCTAGCCCGCGCTTAGCAACCTCGACGAGCTCTTCTCCTGACCAGCCGCCTGCGCTAAGCAGCACTGGGATGCTTAAGCTCTTCACGATCTCGCGGAGCTCGCTGCAGAAGTGCTCGATACCCGGGTTCGCCAGCCCCACAGCGTTGAGGTAGCCGTGCTCTGTGGCGACGAAAGTCGGGTTGAAGTAGCCTCTCCTCGGCTCCTTCGTGATGGTTTTCGTGGTGAAAGCCCCTGCGCCCGCGCTCTCCACGCGCCTCGCAGAGCCTAGGCTGACGCCTAAGATGCCCGAGGCGAGCACTGTAGGGTTGCGCAGCTTGAGCCCGGCGAGGCTAACCTCCAGGCTAGTCAAGCTGCCACCCTCTTCCCAGCCCGGGGCCTGACGAGACTGCCCCAGGCACCCTCGTGGAACTCGCCGTTTCTGTAGACTAGCTGCCCTCTCACAAAGGTCATGGCGGTTTTCGTCCTCAGAACGATGCCTTCGAAGGGCGTGTACTTCGCCTTAGAAGCGAAGTCGCTGCCTTTTACAACCCACTCGGACTTCTCGACTACTACGAAGTCCGCGTCGAAGCCGGGTGCGATAACCCCCTTCCTCACCCCGAACAGCTCGGACGGCCTCCTGCTGTAGAGGTCGAGAGCCCTCAGCGGGAACCTCCCCTCCAGGATCTCCCTTAAGAGGAGGTGAAGCGCGATCTCCAGGCCGGGGAAGCCGGGAGGAGGGCTCGGTGAGACTTTCTCGTCAAGCGAATGCGGCGCGTGATCCGTCGCTACAGCGTCTACAGCGAGTTTCCGCGCAGCCTCGTAGACGTCCCTCCTGTCCTCCTCGCCGCGGAGCGGCGGGTTCACCTTAGCTAGACCCGCGGCGCGCCCCCTGTACAGGGACTCGTTGAGCAGCATGTGGTGCGGTGTCACGTCGGTGGTGACGCTCAGGGAAACTCTCGCCGCGAGAGCCTCTCTGAGGACAGCCCCCGTGCTGACGTGAGTGAGGTGCAGCCAGGCTCCCGTCCTCGCCGCCAGCAGGATCGCGTGCCTAGCTGCGGATAGCTCAGCTTCGGGAGGGCGCGCCTCGGAGTGGATATCTGAAGGCTTGAAGCGGCTGGGGTCCTCCGCGTGCACGACCACCGGTTTCCCAAGCTTGGCTGCCAGCGCGAAGGCGTCGGGCGACTTCTCGTGGAAGAGGTCCTCGGGGTAGAGCTTTAAGCCGAGGAAGAGCTCGGGGCAGCCGGCGAGCCCCTCCAGGTTCGGGCTGAAGCCGGCGTAGAAGCCGAAGTCTACCAGCGATTTCGCAGAAGCGCGGGAAAACTTCTCCCTCAGCCTCTCGCAGGTGTTAGCGGGCGGGCTGTTGTTAGGCATGTCGAACACGCAGGTTACCCCTCCCTTAGCGGCAGCCATGCTGCCAGTCCTCCAGTCCTCCTTGTACTCCAGGCCCGGCTCGCGCATGTGCACGTGAATATCGACCATGCCTGGGAGAAGGATAGCGCTCGCTCCGAGCTCCAGCTTCTTCTCAGCCAGAGGTGCTAGAGGGGGCCGCGTGACCGCCACCACTCTCCCGCCATCGACGGCGACAGCGACCTCCTCCAGCGAGCCATCAACGTAAGCCCTGCCCACCAGCAGTAGGTCTACTCTCCTCAAGCCGGTCACCCCTAGGCCTTGAGCGGAACCTTGCTGCCGTCAGCCCCCCTCCACCACCTACCCAGGTCCCAAACCCCGCGCAGCGTATCCCCGTCGAAGACGGGACCGTCCCTGCAGACTCTGAGGCCGAGAGGGTCTAGCACGCAGCTGCCGCACACGCCTACTGCGCAGCGCATGTACCTCTCCAGGGAAGCCTCCAGCGGGATACCCGCCTCCTCCGCGAGCCGAAGCAGCTCTGCAATCATGGGTTCAGGCCCGCACGTGTAGAGTTTCGAGAAGCTTTCCGAGGCCAGAAGGCTCTCGGCCAGCTTATGGACAGGCCCTGCAAAGCCAGCGCTACCGTCGTCGGTCGCCACGTGAACTCTGCAGTACTTCCCGATATCCTCCAGCAGCAGCACGTGTTTTGAGGACTTGAAGCCCAGCGCCGCAACGCACTCCGCACCCCTAGCCAGCTTGGCGAGGAAGTGGAGCGGGGCAGCGCCCGTGCCTCCGCCTACCAGCAGCACCCGCCCACCCGCTGGGATCGTGAAGCCGCGCCCGTAGGGCCCCCGGACGAAGACCTCCCAGCCGGGCTTCGCGCGCTCGTGGATGTAGCTGGTGACTAACCCTCTCTTCGTGATGAAAAGCCTTAGCAGGCCTTCCTCGTAGTCGGCGATGCTCATCGGTACTTCTCCCACTCCGGGAACCCAGAGCATCACGAACTGCCCGGGTGTCGGCTGAGGGAGATCGACCTCTACTTTGAGCTCCATCACCTGCTCGCACGCTAAGCTAGCGCCGACCACTCGCCCTCTCTTGTGCATAGCTAACCAGCTAGCTGCTTTGCGATATCTCTCTCCGAGAGCTCGTCCCCGCAGTAGCTGCACCTGAACCTCAGGGGCATCCTCGACAAGAGCTCGAACCTCGGCTTGAGCGGCTCCCGAGGCGAGTTAGTGATGCAGCTAGGGTTGGGGCAGCGGAGCAGCCCCTCGATGACGGCCGGGACCTCCACCCTCCTCTTCAGCGTGACCGCGTAGTCTCTCACGATGTTTATCGTCGCTGTAGGCGCGATCAGAGCGATCTCGTTCACTTCCTCAGGGCTGAGGAACCTGCCCTCCACCTTCACGATGTCCTTCTTCCCGAGCTTCCCGCTAGGAACGTTCATCACGATCGCGATCGTGTAGCCCTCCTCGCCCGTCAGCCCCAGGATCTTTAGCACGTCGAGCGCTCTGCCGGCTGGGATGTGGTCTATTACCGTGCCCTCGCGGATTTTCCTCACGAGAAGGCTTTCCTCCGCGTGCATCCCGATCACCCCTTCAGAACCAGCTTCAGCAGCGCCATCCTCACGGGGACCCCTAAGGCTGCCTGCTCGAAGTACTTTGCGTGCCTAGTCGAGTCGAGGTCGAAGCCGAGCTCGTCGACCCTGGGCAGAGGGTGAAGCACGATAAGGTTCTCCTTAGCTTGCCTCAACGTGCTGGAGCTCACGAGGTAGCTTCCTTTAACCTTCTCGTACTCCGCAGGGTCCGGGAAGCGCTCCTTCTGGACCCTGGTCACGTAGAGCACGTCGAGCTCCCCTACAACCTTCTCGAGGCTGTCAACCTCCTCGAAGTCAACCCCCCTAGCTTTAAGCACCTCGAGCACCTCCGGCCTCGCCCTGAGGAGCGGGGGCGACACCAGGTAGATCTTCGAAGGCTTGAAGAGCGATAGCGCTAGGATGAAGCTCGCCGCAGCTCTGCCGAACCTGAGGTCCCCCAGCACGCCGTAGACTAGGCCGTCGATACCTCCCTGGAGAGTCCTGACCGCGTAGAGGTCGAGCATCGCTTGAGTCGGGTGGTTCTTCCGCCCGTCGCCAGCGTTGATCACAGGCGCTGCCGCGATCTCCCCCGCGTACCTAGCTGCGCCTTCAAGCCTGTGCCTGACGACGATCACGTCAGCGTAGGAGTCTAGCATGCGTATGGTGTCGGCGAAGTTCTCGCCTTTCGCGACAGAGCTCCTCTCGAGCTCGCCGAGGTCTATGTAAGACCCGCCGAGCCTAAGCATCGCTGTCTGGAAGCTCAGCCTTGTTCTCGTGCTGGGCTCGAAGAAAGCGGTAGCCATTATGTAGCCTTTCAGCTCCTCTGAGAAAGCGCGCGGGCTCCTGCGGATCTCGTCGGTGAGCTCGAAGAGCTGCTCTAGCTCGCGCCTCTCGAAGTCTAAGATCGAGATCACGTCCCTCCCTTTCACCTCCCGCCCACCTCGAGAAGCTTCTTCAGCGTCGTCAGGCTGCGGAGCTTCACGCCGAGAGCCTGCAAAGCCTCCTCAGCGCCCTCCTGCCGGTCGACAACCACGAGAGCGTCCTCGACGCGGAGCCCCTCACCTCTCAGGATCCTGCAAGTGTCCGCCAGCGTCCCGCCTGTCGTAGCAACGTCGTCGACCAGCAGAACCTTAGCACCCTTCTCGAAGTCCCCTTCGAGCTGCTTCATCGTGCCGTGCTCCTTCCTCTCCTTCCTCACGTAGATGAGAGGCTTCCCCAGCTCGTAGGCGAGAGCTGCAGCCAGCGGTAAGCCGCCCACCGCTATCCCGCACACGTAGTCAGCGCCGATGCCGGAAGCCAGCTTAGCCATCTCGCCGACGATAGCCCTAAACTCTGCGGGGTGGGAAGGCAGCTTCCTCAGGTCTACGTACACTTCGCTGATCCTCCCGGAGGTGAGCCTGAACAAACCCCTCTGCACTACCCCGATCCTCCACAGCAGCTCCTCCACAGACACGTCTACCACCTCGGCGGGGGGTACGCTTTCACAATCTTCTCCAGAGCTTGCCTCGGGCTGGGGCTAGCGGCAACAGACCTGCCTAGAATCTCGAAGTCGGCGCCAGCTCTGACCGCTGACCCCGGCTCAGCACCCTGAACGCCGACCCCTGGCGACAGGATGACGCCTCTCTGGCCTAGAAGCTCCCTCACCCTCTTCACGATCTCGGGCTTTGTCGCTCCGACAACAACGCCCGCGAGGTCGAGCTTCACAGCGTAGTCTACAAGGTCTTCAAGGTGCAAGTCCATCAGCGGCGAGCGGCAGCTCATCGAGACGAGGCCGAAGATGTCCAGCGACCTTCCCGCCTCCCTCTCCGCAAGCCTGCTGTAGCACATCGGGAAGAGGTGCACGATCGCCCCGTCGAAGCCTAGCCTCAGTATCCTCTGAGCGGCTGTGCGCACAACATCCTCGATGTCAGCTAACTTGAAGTCCGCGATGAAGTAGTTGCTGTCGCTGAAGCTCTCCACAAGCTCGCGCAGCCCTTCAGGCCCTACAGACAAGAGCGCGGGCAGCCCCAGCTTCACGCCAGCGAGCAGGTCGTCTACGCTGTCTAGCAGCTGGCTCCAGAAGTCTAGAGGGTCCTTCCCCGGAGGGTAGTAGTCTAGCGCGAGGATTACTCTGGAACCCTTCTCAGCAGCCAACTTCTTCAACTTGGAAGGCAAGACCCACGTCTAGCAACGCTTAGAGCGGATAAATAGCTAATCCTCATCCGGGCAAAGAAACTTTTTCCAGCAAGGTAGAAGCAGCGAACGGGAACCTGGCACCTTGATGGAAATTTTACTGAAAAATCGCTTCTTAAAGGTAATATTTACCTTTACACTGGCGGAAAATGGATAAAAAACCTCTATGCCAAGAGCAGAGGCGGCGAACACCATTTTTGCCTTACGTAAAGCTTTACGTCGCCCTATAGTAAAGAACTGTCAGGGGAAACCCTTAATAAAAGGTTAGTTGTGCGGTCTTTGATCAAAATGGGCCTTGACAGAAAGCTAGTGGAAGTGCGGCTACAGATCTACGAAGACCTCTACACAAAGCTAGCCGAGATGGGCGACATCGGGCACCACGTGAACGTCGCTTTAGAGAAGTACCTTGGAGGCGCGCTAGCCGGCTACAGGACCCGAACGACATTCGAGGAGTTCTGGGGAGAGTAAAACTCCGCTACTCTTTCTTTCTCCTTTCTCTAACTTTCTTTTAACTTTTCCAGCACTCTCCCGTACAGCTCAGCCAGCTTTCTCACGTCCTCCTCTCGGTAACCCTGAGCCTTGATCGTAACCTCAGCGGTAGCTTTTAGCAGCGAGAAAGCTCTCTCCCTGCTTATTCTCCCGAGAGATAAGTGCCCCAGAACATCCTCAAGGAAGCGCACCGCCTTGAAGGGATCGCCTCTCAAGTCCCTGCCCTCCAGCGGCCCAGGAGACATGTTCGGCTTAACTTCGAGATCTCCGAGCACGGGCGCGGGCTCGCGCTCGGGTAGCGGTTCCTGCCAGAACTTCTCCTCGAGGAGCCTCCACCTAGCCTGGAGCCGCCTGCCCCGGCCCAGGTAGCCGCCAACCTCTCTCAGAGCCACTTCAGCTAGGCTCTCAGCCTCGCCCTCCACGTGCCGCCTCCAAGCAGGCTCGTGCTTTGGGCTTCTGGGGTCCGCCCACCCGGGCTCGAACGAGTCCAGGTTCTCTGGCTTCAACGCGATGCAAGCGGAGTCGAGCTGCCTGTGCAGGCTTAGAGGTGCGGTGAAAACTCTCTGCGGGTCCATCAAGTTCTCGACCTTGACGCTTGAACCGTGCCGGATGTTGATCTCAAGTATCTTCTCCCTGACTTTATCCGCAACATACTGCACCGCTGACCACGTCGCGTCGAGAACCCCGCGCCTCTTGAGGAAGTCTGTAGTTAGCGCGGCTTCGTGCACGTGAACGTGCATACCCCTCCCACTCCACTTCAGCCATACGCTCTCGACGACACCGTGCCTCTCGAGCACGTCGACTACCGTTCTAGCAGCTTCAACCGTAGCTCTCCAGTGCTCTGGCGTGGAGTCGATGTCCCACGTCAGCGTTCTCGCCACAACGAGATCCATGCTCCTCACATCCTCCGGTGCCTCCAGCTTCTGGTAGATGCTTGCAGTCCCGTACACGGCGCGGGGCCTCAAGTGAGCTAGCTTCCGCATGATAGCGGAGAGCTCTGCGGGGGTTGAAGCCTTCAGCGGCCTACCTCTGTGGTAGCGGACGAGCACGGGCCTACCGTCCTTAAGCTGCTTCTCGCAGTGGAAAGCCACCCAGCGGCCCTTCAGGAAGTCCGCTACCTCCGACAGCACGCGCGCGTTGCGGTAGTACTCCGAGGGGTTCACAAAATAGACTTAAGCCGGGGGCTGTTGTTGCTAGCGCTTGAATAGCGGGGAAGGTGAGCGCCCTCTTGAGCCTGACTCTTCAGCGTAGAATGAAGCTGGTAAACGCTCTCAGAAGGAGGGGAGTTTACGTGAGGTGGCACGCGTTCGAGTTCCTCCTCGGGTGGCGCGGCAGGATCGCGGGGGTCCTGCTCCTGGAGCCGCTGAAGAAGAAAAGCTCGCTCTACTGCATCAGCTTCTGCGAGGAGCTCTTAGGGGTGGTGAGGGAATCGCTCAAGGAGGCTGGCTTCGATGGAGAGTTCACCGCGGTCCGCAGCACCGCAGGTGACTGACAGGAGCGGTGTTTACGCGCTCGTTCTCGAGCTGCAGCAGGAACTTGAAGTCACGATAGGCAGGGAGAGAGGAGCTCTCCCGCCGGGCATATACGTCTACATTGGATCTGCAAGGGGGCCCGGCGGCGTTAGAGCGCGGGTGCTTAGGCACTTGAGGCGCGAGAAGAAGGTTAAGTGGCATATCGACCAGCTCACTGCTGCCGCGAGAGCTCTGGGCATCGTGTTCGCGGAAACTAGAGAGAGGGAGTGCGTGCTGACACCGCACCTCGAGAACCTAGGCTTCGCCCACCCGCTTCCCGGCTTCGGGAGCTCTGACTGCACTTCAGGGTGCCGCTCCCACCTGCTCTGGAGGCCTGTAGGCGAGGATGTGTTGGCGAGAGTTGAAGAAGCCTTCCGCAGGGCTGGGCTCAACCCGGTGACGATCCTTCTGTGACTCAGGTGGTTTGGTACTCTTCACGAGTCAGGTGCGTCGCAGGCGCTCATCATCGCCTCATATGAAGTTGTGAGCGTAGCTTATAACTAGCGCTGCTCTCTTCACCGCCTGTCAACGCTGCTGATAACCGGCTTCGAGCCGTTCGGCGGCGAAAGCGTGAACCCCAGCAGTTTAGCAGCTGTAGAAGCTGCCCAAACCTTAGCGAGCAAGCTCCCTGGAGTTAGCGT
>Ga0105163_1001358_pt1 | contig 13012 bp, 14 predicted proteins | sample JNZ110809AmetaG_FD_81531 | JGI IMG/M metagenome (GOLD analysis project Ga0105163, IMG submission 81531) | Hot spring microbial communities from Jinze hot spring, China to study Microbial Dark Matter (Phase II) - JNZ 110809A | ecosystem: Environmental > Aquatic > Thermal springs > Hot (42-90C) >... | reverse complement strand
TTTTAATTGGACTTATAGCAACGGAGGTGGCTGTGGTGCTGGCGGGCATTCTTCTTCATATGCTTTGCCCGTTCAGCCCGCAAAGTTTGGTTTATGGCTTTTTATATCAGCAATTATAATGCTTTTTTCTGCTTTAACAAGTGCATACATTGTCAGACATTCGGCAGGAAACTGGTTGAGATTTGAAATGCCAGAAATTTTTTGGTTCAACACTTTTGTTTTGCTTTTGAGCAGTTTGACAATTCAGTTAAGTTATTTTCAATTGAGAAGGGATAAAGTGGCTTCGTTTAAAGTTTTATTTGCGATTTCAACTTTTTTAGGTTTGCTCTTTCTTGCAGGTCAAGTGATGGGATGGAATCAATTGAGAGAGATGGGAATATATGTCAGCACAAATCCATCAAGTTCGTTTTTTTATCTTTTAACAGGGGCTCATGCGGTTCATCTTGCAGGTGGAGTTATATCGTTGATTTATGTTTTTGTTAAATCGTTGCTTGGGTATTATAGTTCTCGCAATAAACTTGGCGTTGAACTTTGCATAACTTATTGGCATTTTCTTGACATTTTATGGCTTTATCTTTTCGTTTTTATAAAAGTCACAACTTAAAAACAAAATCTGGAGATCGTTTAAAATGACACAGGAAGTGACCCTTGAACAGGAAAAAGTTTTGAAGTCGCCATGGGGTGGAGGTAAGCCACCGCTTGCATCACGTGAGAAATTTACAATGTGGATTTTTATTCTTTCGGATGCGTTTACATTTGGAGGTTTGCTTGCGGGTTATGGTTCATTGAGAGCGAGCTTGCCAAGCTGGCCAAGTAGAATTGAAGTTTTTTCAGCGTTTCCTTTTACAAGTGCAAAATTGCCGTTGCTTTTTGTCAGCATTATGACATTTATTTTGATTTGCAGTAGTTTAACTATGGCGCTTGCTGTTGATGCAGGTAAGAGAATGGACAGGAAGGGAGTTATTAAATATCTTTTGCTTACGATTGGAGGGGGACTTTTGTTTTTAATGTGTCAGGCGTATGAGTGGGGTCATTTGATTCACGAGGGAGCGCGTTTGACAAGCAATCCATGGGGCGTTCCGCTTTTTACAGCATCATTTTTTGTGATAACAGGTTTTCACGGTTTGCATGTGTTAAGTGGCGTGATCGTTTTGACGATTATGGCGATAAGAGTTGCTAAGGGAATTTATGATAAGCGTGGCTCTTATGAAGGTGTTGAGGTTGCTGGACTTTACTGGCATTTCGTTGATCTTGTTTGGGTTTTCATTTTTGCATTTTTCTATCTTCTTTAAAAACAAAAAATTTAAAATTTCAAATGAGCGAAGCAATTCATCAATCAGGTAAAAAAGTTTACTGGCGTGTGTGGGCTCAACTTCTTGCAATTACAATCGCTGAAATCATCGTCGCTTTTCTTCCAATTTCTCATTCGCTTATGGCTTTGCTTTTTACAGTTATGGCTTTGATGAAGGCAACTTTGATAGCTGCTTATTTTATGCATTTGAAGTTTGAACGACTTGGTTTAATTTATTCAATTGTTTTACCACTTATTCTAATTGTTGCGCTTGCAGCTGCACTTATCCCTGATGGAAGTGCTGCTTTGTTGATGCGACTTGGGCTTGGGTATTATTGAGGTTCAAGGGTTCAAGAGTTCAAAGGTTCAAAGGTTCAAGGGTTAAAAAAAATGATTTTTTAAGATGAGCGGAAGAAAAATTGTGCTTGCGATTTTAAGCGTTGCAGTGGGAATTCTTGTGGTTCTTGCTATTGAGATTAAAAAAATGTCAACAGCGGAAGCTTTCCCTGTTTATGGTGAAATTCCTGAATTCAATTTAATTGATCATCACGGTGAGGAAATTAATCTTGATAAATTGAAGGGGAATGTATGGATAGCGGATTTCTTTTTCACAAGTTGCGCTGGTATTTGTCCGAGGATGACTGAACAGATGACGCGGGTTCAGGAAGCATTTAAAAATAATCCGCGCGTTAAACTTGTCTCATTTACCGTTGATCCTGAAACAGATTCTGTTTGGGTTCTTTCAATGTATGCGAAGGGATGGGGCGCAATTGATGGAAAGTGGTTTTTTGTGACGGGAGAAAAGAAAAAAATTTACGATTTAGCAAGGCGTGGTTTTAAACTTCCAGTTGAAGAAGGTGATGGAGGTCCTGGGGATTTTATCCACAGTGATAGATTTGTTCTCGTTGATGCAAAAGGTAGAATAAGAGGTTATTATGGTGGCACAGATCCCGAAGAAGTTGACAAATTGATTAAGGATGTGAAATTAATTTTAAAGGGCAAATGATGAAATTTCTCCCGACGCTGAATGCGTTCTTTAATCTATTAAGTTTTGTCTTTCTTTTGCTTGGCTTTATAAGCATAAAAAAGCGAGATGTTCAGAGACATAAAAAATTCATGCTTTCCGCTTTTGTTTCTTCTTCTCTTTTCTTAATCGGATACCTTGTTTATCATTACAGCGCTGGGATAACAAAATTTAAAGAGATCGGATTTTGGAGAAATGTTTATCTTGCGATTTTATCATCTCACACTTTGCTTGCGATTTTTGCGCTTCCACTTGCTGTTGTGACATTAACATTTGCCTTGCTTAAAAAATTTGATAAGCATCCGAAAGTTGCAAGAATTACTTTGCCAGTGTGGATGTATGTTTCATTGACTGGTGTTTTGATATATCTAATGCTTTATCACATTTTTAGGTAAACAAACTTTGGAGGTTGTTATGAAGAGGATAATTTTTGTGGTGTTAATTTTCTTACTTAATCTTTTGCTTGTTTCAAATTTTGCATACGGACAATGTGCAATGTGTAAGCAAAATGTGACGAATTCAGAGGAGGGAATGAAACTGGCAAGTGGTTTGAACGATGGCATTGTTTATCTACTTGTTGTGCCATATTTGATTTTTGCTGGCTTTGCTATAACCATTTATGTGGCTTCAAAAAGGCGCAGGGTCAAGGAAATTAACTTGAATTGATTTTTTTGAAAAGTTGCTCGGATTTCGTATATTTTTTGAAAATTTCAAAAAGAAAATCGTTTAAGATTTAATGAGAGAAGGAAGAATAGTTCAAATCATTGGACCTGTTATTGACATTGAATTTGAAGATGGATACTTGCCTGCAATTTACAACGCTATTAAAATTCCAAGGGTTAACATTGAAGGAAAGGAGGAAATTCTCTGGGCGGAGGTTCAACAACATCTTGGTGAAAATCGTGTTCGTGCAGTTGCACTTGATTCAACAGATGGACTTGTCCGTGGTATGAAAGCGTATGATACAGAAGGACCTATAAAAGTTCCAGTGGGTCCGAAGGTTCTCGGGCGACTTTTAAATGTCGTTGGTGAGCCAATTGATGGGCTTGGACCAATTGAAGCGGAGAAATATTATCCAATACATCGTGAACCCCCTGATTTTACAGAGTTAAGCACAAAGAGGGAAATTCTTGAGACAGGGATTAAAGTTATAGATTTGCTTGAGCCATATCCCAAAGGTGGAAAAGTTGGACTTTTCGGAGGAGCTGGGGTAGGGAAAACGGTTCTAATTATGGAAATGATTCACAATATCGCAGTTTATCACAAGGGATATTCTGTTTTTGGTGGGGTTGGAGAAAGAACAAGAGAAGGTAATGAGCTTTGGCTTGAGATGAAACAATCTGGAGTTTTGAAAAATGCAGTTCTTGTTTTCGGTCAGATGAACGAACCGCCGGGTGCAAGATTGAGGGTTGGGTTAAGCGCTCTTTCAATTGCAGAGTATTTCAGAGATGAAGAAGGTAAGGATGTTCTTCTTTTCATAGACAATATCTTCAGATTCACACAGGCGGGTTCTGAGGTTTCAGCTTTGCTTGGGAGAATGCCATCTGCGGTAGGTTATCAGCCAACGCTTGCAACAGAGATGGGAGAGCTTCAAGAAAGAATTGTTTCAACCAAGCGAGGTTCAATTACATCCGTTCAAGCAATTTATGTCCCTGCTGATGACTTAACGGATCCAGCTCCTGCGACAACCTTCGGTCATCTTGATGCGACGACTGTTCTATCAAGGCAAATCGCAGAGCTTGGAATTTATCCTGCGGTTGATCCGCTTGATTCAACATCACGCCTTCTTGACCCGAAAGTTGTGGGAGAAGAACATTATTATGTCGCTAAAAAAGTGAAGGAAATTTTGCAAACATACAAAGATCTGCAGGATATAATAAACATTCTCGGGATAGATGAACTTTCCGAAGAAGATAAGCTCACAGTTGCGAGAGCAAGAAAGATACAAAGATTTTTATCGCAACCATTCTTCGTTGCTGAAGCATTTACTGGAACAGAGGGAAGATATGTCAAACTTCAGGATACAATTGCTGGTTTTAAGGCGATAATTGAAGGAGAATGTGATGAACTTCCAGAGATGGCATTTTATATGGTGGGGACAATAGATGAAGCATTTGACAAAGCAAAGAAAATGAAACTTGATTAAAGATGGATAAATTAATTCAAGTTGAGATATTAACGCCGGAAAAGGTTGTTTATCGTGGCAAGGTGAAAAGCATAACTTTGCCTGGTGTGATGGGAAGTTTTCAAGTTCTTTACAACCACGCTCCTTTGATAAGCGAACTTGAAATTGGAGAGGTTAAAATTCTTGATGAAAATGGGAATGTAAATTACTTTGTGATCACAGAAGGATTTGCTGAAGTGAAAAATAATGTTGTAACGGTTCTCGTTGATTCGGCTGAACAATATGATAAACCAACTGCTGATAAAATTGTTAAAGAGAAAAAGAAAATGTTAATTTCTGGCTTTGTCGCAACAGATGTAAAAGATAGAACATACTTTTAATGAACACATTCTCGGTGCTTCTTGTTAATTCAAATGGAAAATAAATTGAGAAATCAAAGTGTCGCAATCTCAGATAAATGAAACTCCACAAAAAACAGTAAGAAAGAAAAAAGTAAAGCTTGTAGCTGTTGTCAATCCAGTTGGTTGCACAGGTTGTGAAGTTTGCATTGAATTTTGCCCTGTTGATTGTATTTACAAAGTCAAAGGTCCGGAATTCATTGATTCATTCAACGGTGTCAAATCAACCACGCTTGAAATTTTAAGACAAAATCTTTCAAACGGAGTAAATCCGTTTTCAAATGTAAATGGCATTGTGATTGTTGATGAAGATATTTGCATAGGTTGCAAACTTTGTGCTAAGTATTGCCCGTGGGAAACAATTGATATGGTTCAAAAAGATAGTGAATGAAAACATGATAGATATATCCAAATCACTTGGATATGCAATCCACGCAATAGTTTATATAGCGACGAAACCAGACGGAAAACTTGTCCGTGCTTCTGAAGTTGCCCGTGAATGTGGTTTGTCAGTAAGTTATATGATGAAAATTCTTCAAGCTCTGAGACGAGCTGGAATTCTTGAAAGCACAATCGGTGTAAAAGGTGGTTATGTGCTTGCAAAACCGCTTAAAGAGATCACGCTTTATGATCTAATCGTTGCCATAGAGCCATCAAGGGAGGAAATATGTTATCTTTCAACTGCAATTGGATGTCGTTTCAAAAAGAATTGTCTTGTTAGAAGTTTGTTTGGGGATGTAAATGATAAGATAAAGTTATACCTTCAATCGGTTAATCTTCAAAGCGTGGTTGATTCAATTGGAGATAAAATTTGCATTTTTTTTCCGCAGAAGCATGCGGTATAATTTTTTTGCCTCAAAAAAGGAGTTTTTTTATCCCAATTTTTAAAAACAAAATTTGCAACCTGATTTATGAGTGAAATTCTAAACCAGCAAACAAATCAAGAAGTTGCTCAAAAGGAAACAAAAAAGAAAGTCATTCCTAAACAGGATAAACCACCTGAAAATGACACTGGGTTATGGAAGTTTAACCGTCGTTCTTTCTTAACACTTGCGGGATGGCTTGGATTTTTGGGCTTTATATTCACCTCAATTATCGGAGTTATAAGATATTTGTTTCCCCGTGTTCTTTATGAACCTCCGACGGCATTTAAAGCAGGTTATCCCGATGAATACACTGTTGGTGAGGTAAGCGAACGATTTAAGGATTCACAACGTGTTTGGATAGTTCGTGAAGAGGATGGATTTTATGCTCTGCTTGCGGTTTGCACTCATTTGGGTTGCACTCCGAGATGGTTAAGCAGTGAAAATAAGTTTAAGTGTCCGTGCCACGGGAGTGGATTTAGAAAATCGGGAATAAATTTTGAAGGTCCAGCGCCAAGACCGCTTGAAAGAGTTAAAATTACGCTTGCTGAAGATGGTCAAATTTTGATTGATAAAGGTATAACTTATAGATACGAGAAAGGCGAATGGGGTAAGCCTGGATCTTTTCTGCCTTACAAAGGTTAATTGAAAACAAAATTTTTTATGGAAGGATATGCTTGCTCAGATAAAAAAGAAGATAAAAAGTTCGGAAATTTACAAATCAATTTTTCGCCACGGATATGAAGATACACAGAGAAACAGAGCTTTGATGGTCGTTGATAATGTCTTTTTGCATCTTCATCCTGTTAGAGTGTCAAGGCATGCTGTGAATTATGGATACACTTGGGGAATGGGCGGAATTTCTTTTCTTCTGTTTATAATTTTGACAATCACGGGTGTAATTTTAATGTTTTACTATCGCCCAGCAGCTGAATATGCGTATGAAGATATGAAATATCTTATGAACGATGTTCCGTTTGGGGCGTTGATAAGAAATATGCATCGTTGGTCTGCGCATCTTATGGTCATAACAGTTATGCTACATATGTTCAGGGTATTTTTGACCGGCTCGTATAAACCACCGCGTCAATTTAACTGGGTAATTGGTGTGATACTTTTGCTTCTTACATTTTTGTTAAGTTTTACAGGTTATCTTTTGCCTTGGGATCAGCTTGCGATTTGGGCTGTGACGGTTGGAACAAATATGGCAAGAGCTACACCTTTCCTCGGACATCAAGGACCTTTTGGTCCTGAGCTTGGGATGAGACCTGACAATGACATTAGATTTTTGCTTCTGGGCGGGACTCAAGTTGGACCGCCAGCGCTGTTAAGATTTTATGTTTTGCATTGTATCTTTTTGCCACTTGTTACGGCAATTTTCCTTGCTGTTCATTTCTGGCGTGTGAGAAAAGATGGTGGAATTTCAGGTCCTGTGCCAAAAAAGATTTAAAATAAAATCCAAGTGTTAAATTATGCACAACCTTTTAAAAATCCTCGGCAATCCCGACAACTTCCCGATAATAATTCTTCTTTTCACAGTTTATGGTTTCTTCATCTATGCGATGAAAAAAGCAAAAAGAAATGATGAACGCGGTGTCCCATACGAAGCTGATGAATCTGATAAAGTTCAGGTCTGGCCTTATCTTGTTCGTGTTGAATTTATAGCAGCGGTTGCGGTTATGGCTTTTGTTCTTGTCTGGTCAATCGCTTTTGATGCACCGCTTGAAGAACCAGCAAATCCAACTCTTACACCAAATCCATCAAAAGCACCGTGGTATTTCCTCGGACTTCAAGAGATGCTTGTTTATTTTGACCCTTGGATAGCGGGAGTTTTGCTCCCGACCTTGATTATAATCGGTTTAATGGCGATCCCATACATTGATATAAATCCGAAGGGAAACGGATATTACACATTTAAAGAAAGAAAATGGGCAATCACAATTTTTGCTTTTGGGTTTCTTGTTCTTTGGGTTCTTTTGATTTTTGTCGGAACATTTTTCAGAGGTCCGGGATGGAATTTCTTCTGGCCTTGGGAAGAGTGGGATCCGCATAAGGTAGTTGCGATTACAAATGTTGACTTAACTGAACTTTTTGGAATTCCAACACATAATCCCGATGGAACTTTAAACCCGGTTGCTTCTGTGCTTGGTGGTGTTTTCGTCATCGGTTATTATGCAGTTTTAATGCCACTTGGATGGTTTCTTTTGAAAAAGAAACTGCCTGATTTTGCTGAAAAATTTGGATTAACAAGATACATAATTACATCATACCTGCTTTTGACTATGATAGCTTTGCCGATAAAGATGATTTTGAGATGGACTTTGAATGTTAAGTATGTCTGGGTGACGCCTTGGTTTAATGTTTAAATTAAAAACAAAATCCCGGATGATAAAATGATTTTTACTTGGCTTAAAAAGCGTAAAGAAATTCCCGTTGAACAGAGAAGATATGATAAAATTTACCTTGCACTTGCAAGCATACTTTTCCTTGCAACCCTCTGGGCAGTGATAGATGAGGTCTCAATAAGGAGACCTTGGAAAGAATATCAAAGGAAATTTTACCAGCTTAAACTCGCAAAACTTGATTCACTTTATAAAATTGCACTTTCAAATTTTGACAGCACAAGATATAAAGAATTAACAGAAGAACTTCAAAAAGCAAGAGAAGCTCTAAAATCAGACGAATATAAAAATGCTCTTGCAGATTATAAAAGATATGAAAAGGAACTTGCTGATCTGACTCGGGAATTTCAATTTGCCAAAAGTAGATCCGATGAGTATTATTACTTCTATCAAAGAGCAAAGCTTGATAATGAAGATGAAAAAGAAGTTAAAAAATGGTGGGACAAGGTCCAGAGAGAAGAAAGTTTGATGAAGGAGTTTAACGCGAAGATAGAAGATCTCACAAGAAAGAAGGACTCAGCTTGGGCTATTGTTAAAAGATACAAAGCAAGGGTTGATGACGCGGAACATGAACTTAACAAACTTCTTGATGAAATAAACAAAATAAAAGACAGAATTCAAAAGACAAAAGAAGCACAGATAAAGATCGTTCAAGTGATACTTCCAGAATTTGAGAGGACTAATTTTGGGACATTAAAATCTCGCGTTGATAGATGTCAGACATGTCATCTTGGATGGAATGATTCACTTTTTGTTGATGCTCCGCAACCATTTAGAACACATCCTAATCTTGAATTACTTGCGAAGCATAATCCTGAAACTTTCGGATGCACGCCATGCCATCGTGGTCAGGGTCCAGCTTTAACTGAAGGATATGCTCACGGAGATAAAGATAAACATTGGGAATGGCCAATTTTGAAGAAAGAAAACATTGAAGCTGGTTGTAATGATTGTCATTTCAACGAGATAAATCTCAAATGGGCTCCAAAGTTGACAATGGGTAAGCATATTTTGATTGAGTCAGGATGCTATGGATGTCACGGGGTTGATGGATACAATGATTTTCCGAAAGTTGGACCGAGTTTGAATAATTTGCTTGTTAAAACATATCCGGGCTGGATATATCGCTGGGTTTTGAATCCAAGAGAATATTTGCCTCACGGAAGAATGCCGAACTTTAAATTAACCCCTGAAGAGGCGGAAGCCATAACTGCTTATCTTGTTAAAATTGGTCAGGATAGCGCTAAAAACTGGCAATATCAATTCAAATACACAGGTGGAGGAAACCCTGCACGAGGTAAAGAGTTGGTTGAAAACATTGGATGTCTTGGCTGTCATGCAATCGGTGATAACAAAGTCGTTCGCGAAACAAGAGGATTGAATTATGATATTGCGCCTGAACTTACAAAAATTGGTAGTAAGGTAAATCCACAATGGCTTTACGACTGGCTTAAAAATCCGCGTCATTATCTACCGAATACGAAAATGCCAAGTTTGAGATTAACAGATCAAGAAGCAAGCGATATAGTTGCTTATCTTATGACATTGAAGGATACGGTTGATTACGCTTCAATCAAAATTAATTACACAAATGAGAAAGCTGAGCAAGGTTTGAGATTGATAAAAAGCTATGGATGTTATGGTTGTCACGAGATCAAGGGAACAGAACGAGAAACAAAAGTTAGCGTAGATATATCTGACTTTGCGAGGAAAAACATTGAACAGCTTGATTTCGGGTATAAAGAGTATCTTCCAAAGGATCGTTTGGTTTGGCTTGCTGAGAAACTCCGCGACCCGAGAGGATATTCAACTGAAAGAATTCAATTGAAAATGCCACAATTTAATTTCACGGATAAAGAAATTGACGCGCTTGTTACTTTGATTGCGAGTTTCAAAAAGAATGAAGTTGGTCCTAAATATGTTCAGACATTTGACAGAAAACGCAAGGAGATAAACGAGGGGAGAAGATTAACACTTTGGTATAATTGCGTCAATTGTCATCAAATTGAGGAGCAAGGTGGATATATTCACCCGATGATTGAAGACCCCGGATTAAGACCGCCATTACTTACGATTGAAGGTGCGAAAGTTCAAGAGCCGTGGCTTTATGAATTTTTGAAAAATCCAAGCACAATAAGACCTTGGTTTAAACTTAGAATGCCAACCTTTCAATTTACAGACGATGAGATAACATCTCTAATAAAGTATTTCCTTGGCTTGAGCAACCAAGAATTCAAGGTCAGAAGTTATGATGTTCCACTTGAGAAGAAATATGTTCAAGCTGGGAAAGAATTGTTTGATAAGTTGCAATGTTTGAAATGCCACACTGTTGGAAGTGGTCTTTCTGCGTCAATGCTTGCGCCAAATCTTGAACTTGCTCCGAAAAGATTAAAACCAGAATGGGTGATTGATTGGTTGCGTGATCCACAGGCAATTCAGCCGGGGACAAACATGCCGACATTTTTCTACGAGGGCACAAGCCCGATTCCAGATGTTCTTGATGGCAATGCGAATGAGCAAATAAGAGCGTTGCGTGATTACATCTGGACATTTGCGCGCAAAGGTGGGACTTCTCTCGTTATGAATAGATAAAATTTCAAGCGGGCTTCAACGCCCGCTTTCTTTTTTAATTATTCTTTTCAATCTCTGCGTAGATGTGGTCCCGTCGGAGAAAAAGGCAGATTTTACAGCAATCGTTGTCCCACAAAATTTTGAATTATGTTTAAAAAGCAAATACCCACCGCCATAACTTCCCATATACTTTTGATAACCGACAAGCTTTACATTGTCATCGTTTAAAAATTCACTTTTTGTTTTCCAAATACTATTGCACATCGGACATTTTTTGAACATTTAAAAAATCGTCGTTTTGTTTTGAAATTCACTATTTAATTTATCGGAATTTTTTTTGAAAAGTTTAATTTCATTCCACTATTTCAAGATTTCGCAATCCTTTGTATTTTCTCTCTTTCCACACTGTTTTCCCGCCAAGGAAAACAGCAAATGGAAGCACAACAACATAGATGATGTAGTAAATTTCAAAGAAGGGAAGATATTTCAAGAGTGGGATTTTTTTGAACTTTTTTAGAATTTTGAAGAGGAAAGCGCCGTCAATAAAAAATTTCAAAGCTATCGCAATCGCAAGATACAAAATTTGGCTTGCTAAAAATGGTGATAGCAAGAGTAGAAGGTGAAAGATATAACCACCAGACATAACCATTATCCCCAGAGGACCTGTGTCAAGTCCGCCTGTGCCCCACCTTTTCTTTTGATGGTAAAGTTCTTTCCATGTTTTAACTGGCTTACTCATGACAAGGGTATCAGGATCAACGGGAAACGCGTAATTCCATTTTCCATTTTGAATTATTGCTTTAAAAAGTGCGTAATCTTCGGTGATGCTGAATTTTAAATTTTGATAACCACCGCATTCAATGTATGCTTTTTTTCTAAAAACCATATTATTTCCGATGCAAGCCACTGGTTTAAAAAGTTTCCCGACAGCAGCTGCAACTCCGAGCAAAAAAGCCCAGTCCAAAGATTGCATTCCGGAGAAAATTTTTCCATCTTCAATTATAGTTATCCCAGATGCGACGCCTGTTTTTTCATCAAAATATCTTAACATTCCCTTTATCCAGTTTTTCGGGACTGCGCAATCCGCATCTGTCATAAATATAAATTCGCCTGTTGTTTTATCAATTGCCTGAGCTAGAGCGTTTGCTTTTCCTTTTAGATTGTTAACTTGGGAATTTATCTTGAGAAGTTTTAAATGTGAATTTTCTTTTTGTAAGCTTGAAACTATTTCAGCGGTTCTATCTGTTGAGCCATCATCGGCAATTATTATCTCAAGTTTATCCTTCGGATAGTTAAGTTCAAGAATTGACTTAACACATCTTTCAATGTTTTCTTCCTCATTTCTTGCTGCGACGACAACGCTGACATTTGGGAGATGACCGTTGTTTGCGTTTTCAGTGTTAATTTTTCTTTTCTTGTCTTTTTTCCCCAGCCCGATTAAAAACAGAATTATTTCAAGCGAATAAAAAACCGCCGAAATAATCAAAATTGTTTCAAACATAGTATTGTGAATTTAATTTTACAACGGAATGTTGCCATGTTTTTTCTTTGGATTCGTGTCAACTTTATTTTCAAGCATTCGGAGTGCTTTTATTATCATCTGCCTTGTTTTTCTTGGTTCAATGACATCATCAATGTATCCTCTTTCAGCAGCTATGTATGGATGTGCGAATTTATCTCTGTATTCTTGAATTAATTTCTCTTCAAGTTCTTCTGGGTTTTCCGCTTTTTCAATTTCTTTTTTGAAAATTATTTCAACTGCACCTTTGGGACCCATAACTGCAATTTCAGCTGTTGGCCAAGCGTAGTTTATGTCGCTTCTTATATGTTTTGAACCCATAACATCGTATGCGCCACCATAAGCCTTTCTTGTTATGATTGTAATTTTAGGCACAGTTGCCTCGCAATATGCGTAAAGAAGTTTAGCACCGTGTCTTATTATCCCACGCCATTCTTGATCAGTTCCGGGCATAAACCCGGGGACATCAACGAAAGTTATTATCGGTATGTTGAATGCATCGCAAAATCTTACAAATCTTGCTGCTTTAACAGAAGCATCAATGTCCAAAACACCAGCAAGCACTGCAGGTTGATTTGCAACAATCCCCACTGGATAGCCATCAAACCTTGCAAATCCGCAGATTATATTTGGAGCAAAATACTCGTGAACCTCAAGAAATTCAGCGTTATCAACGACGGAAAGAATTATTTCTTTCATATCGTATGGTTTATTTGGATTGTCTGGAATTATTGTGTCAAGTTTTGGTTCTTCGCGATTTGGGTCATCCCCAGTTTCAATTCTTGGTGGGTCTTCCATATTGTTTGATGGGAGATAACT
>Ga0105163_1001357_pt1 | contig 13014 bp, 16 predicted proteins | sample JNZ110809AmetaG_FD_81531 | JGI IMG/M metagenome (GOLD analysis project Ga0105163, IMG submission 81531) | Hot spring microbial communities from Jinze hot spring, China to study Microbial Dark Matter (Phase II) - JNZ 110809A | ecosystem: Environmental > Aquatic > Thermal springs > Hot (42-90C) >... | reverse complement strand
TAGATCCGGTAGCTTAGCCGCTACTGGAGCATAACGGTCAGGGCTTCAGCTCCCGAAAAAGCATCCGGGCCTTTGGAGCCCGTGACGCCGGTTCGAATCCGGCCGGGGCTACCTTCTTGCAGCAAAAAGGCTGTTCACAAGGGTCAGTTTTTGCACGAAATCTGAACTAGTGGGTAAAAAGACTGCTCGAGCTCCGCGCTCTCTCAGTCGATAAGGAATAATAGTCGTATGTTCAAAGTAAATTGGTAGCCCCGTGGGGTAGACCCTTCGGGCCCAATGGTCAAGCCTAGCGGGCTCTGGACCCGCTGACCTCGGTTCGAATCCGGGCGGGGCTACCTCTAAAAGACAACAGCCGCCGGATGCTTGTGGGTGGCGTATGAGGGCTGAAATTATACCTCTACCACGATACAGGTGTTGGTGTCCACGACTCCCTTTACCTTGTGGATCCCCTTCACAACGGCCCCAGTCAGGGTGGGGAGATCGTCGGCCTCCACGAAGGCGACGATGTCGTAGGGACCCGTTACGACGTGGACCGACTTCACCGCCGGAAGCTTCTTCAGATCGTCCGCCACCTTCTTCACCTTCCCGATTGCCACCGTGATGAGGACGTATGCCTGCACCATTCAGTCAAATGAAAAGGGAATTTAAATCGGTCCTCTACCTTTTCTCGATTAGCTCCTCTGCCTCGGCGGCCAGCTCCCGCTGGAAGACGGACACCATGTCTATCAGGGAGATGATACCCAACAGCTTTCCGCCCTCCACCACGGGCAGGCGTCTTATTTTCTTGGCACGCATGATTTTGAAGGCTTCCAGCACATCCGTCTTTCTGTTCACCGAGATGAGGGGCGCCGACATGACATCCTTCGCTCGCCTTTCGCCGGGTTTTATGTTCTTGGCCACCACTTTTTCCATGATGTCCCACTCGGTGATGATTCCAACAGGCTTCTTTCCTTCGCAGACCACCACACAGCCCACATTTTTCTCCCTCATTTTTTTGGCAACCTCCATCAAGGTGGAATCGGCATCCACCTTCACCACCTCCTTCACCATCAGCTCCCCGACCGAGATCCTAGGTCTTGACATCCAAAATCACCTTTTGTAGGTTAAACTTCTTCAGCAGGGGCTTCACCCACTGCCGGTAGTATATCACCGGCTTTTTCCTGTGGTCGCTTCCGAAAACGTACGCGAGGTGGATCAACCAATCCCAGTGAAAGTCGAACCAGATCAAGTTCGAGAGAAGTACCTTGGCCTTCAGATGCCACCTCCCCTTGATCCCAACGTAGCTTGTGGCCAAGAGTTTTCTGTCTTTTTTTATCACCGTGAAACCAAGCTTCTTGAACAACCTGCCCAGATCCTCAAGCCTGCCTTTTATGACTCCATGCATCGATTTGTCGAGCGATTATTCTTAATCCCTAGACCAACCGTTTTTGGGGGTTAGAATATCACTTCCAGCATGGGCAGCTCCTCCGAGGGAAGGGTGAAAAGAAGCAGGAGACCCGTGAGGAGCAGAATCAGGTCGCAGAAAACCCTCGCCAGCATCGCTCTGCGCCCAAGCCTTCTCGTCTCCAGTGCCGTTATCAGCATACACCATGTCCAGATGGGAAGGGCGGAGAACAGGAACAGGCGGGGAAGAAGGGTTCCGGAAAGCCTAGAGCCGACCAAGGTGAGAGGCAGAAAGAGGATGAAGGGAGCCGTGCTCCATCCTACCAGCTTGAGGCAGGTGAAAACTCCCAGCTTCCCTCCAAAGATTCGGCAGAAAACCCAGTAGATTGCCGAGTATAGGACTAGGGCGGCAAAACCGGAGCAGAGGAGAAGGAGGGGATTCCTCAGCACTCCCATGACCACCGTGGGGATGATGTTCCACCCGGGGACGGAGCTTGGGAGGGAGTAGGGAAACTCGTATACAAGCCAGCCCGCGAGCCTGTAGACCCAAATCGAGGCAAACCCCAGCATGAGGAGCGAGAAGAGGAGCGCCCGGCCGGATTTCCAGGAGAGGCGGGAGGGTAGGAAGTAGGCCCTAAAGCAGTCCGTCTCAAATCCATCCTTTCTCCCCCTTAAACCTCCGAGGGCCACCAGACCGGCGAAGGGGAGAAGGAGACAGAGGGGAAGTACGTCAAAGGGAAGGAAAACCTCCGCCTGCCGAAGGGCTGAGAGCAAGTCCTGCAATGAGGAATTGTCGCACACGAGATACTGCACGGAGTCCGAGAGCCTGAGATGCCACTTTCCGTTCCTGATTTCCCGGCCTAGTTCCTCCCCCATCATCCCCACCACTCTCACCCCCGGACAGGGCGGAAGGATAAGCTCGGCCCAGGCGTGCGTGGTCCAGAGGGCGACTGTTGCTCCGCTTCCCTCAAACCAGTAACCGTAAATCCTGGGGGCGAGTTCCAACCTCCCCCCATACCTCGAATTTTCGAGCAGGCGGGCAACCGTGGCGAGCGAAACGTAGGAGGGCTTTGGGGAACCGTCGTGGAAGAGCAGACCCTGATTGTGCTCGAAGTTGTGGGGATCGGGTCCGTCGTCCATTTTGAACCAGAAAATTTTCTCCAGGCCTTCCGAAAGGCCCAGGATGAGGGCCCGGGGGAGGAACTTTGCTTGGAGTTCCACTGGTGCACCACCCCAGTTCTGCTCAAGGCTGAAATCGGAGAGGTTCGTCGGCCAGCCAATCTCCGTCAGCCAGATTCCCTTGCCACCCACCCGCTCCACCACCGACCGCGTCCGGCTGAGAATCCGAGGGAAGACGAACTCAGGATAGAAACCAGGCTGGTAGTGATGGATGCTTGCAGCGTCCATGTAGGGGAATCCTCCCAGCTCGAAGACCCTCTGCGCCTGCACGAAATTGGTGCCTCCCAGACCCACGACCACGCAGTCAGGATCCGCTCTCTTCGCCTCAGTGTAGGCAACCCTCAGCAGGTCTACGTAGTCCTCAACCGTTCCCCCTCTGAAGAAGATCCCATCGGGGAAGGGCTCGTTCCAGATCTCCCATGCTGCCACCCGGTTTTCGTAGCGCCTGACGGTCTCGTACACGTACCTGCCCCACTTCTCCAAGTCTCTTGGGGGAAAGGAGTCCCAGCCCTCATGAACGCCCCTCCCGCGCGGCTCGTACCCCGGCGGAATTCTCGCAGCCCACTCCGGGGGGTGCCTCAAAATCCCCAGCAGCCTTACGCCAGCTTGACTGGCCTCCTCCACTATCCGATCGGTTTCCTCCCACTCGAAGCTGTTCTCCTCCTTCTCGATGAGGCTCCAAGTAAAATCAACTCTCCCCCACCCAACACCGGCCCTTCTGGCTAGTGCGAAGTTGGGGGACTGGATCCCGAAAGGTGAGTCAAAAGCTGGTTCATGAGTGGGTACTGGAATCACGGCTATCCCCACCCTTCCACTTCCCACTTTCTCGCCACCAGCTTGCAGGAGCGCCTCAGCCCAGTAGAACCCTTCGGTCAGGGTGAGGGAGATTTCCGCCCGACCTGCTTCAAGGGTAAGGGTATTTTCCAGCGTGCGGTTCCCGGAGAAGTCTCTGATCTCAAGCGAGAGGATCCCCGAGACGGTGTTTTCTGGAACTGATATCACGAGTCTTATTTCCTCACCTGGGCTGAAAATGTTGTGTTCGCTATTCGTCCGGATGAGGATTTGAACGGGTTGCCCGCTCGAGGGGGTTGTCACAGGGAGGATACACAGAAACAAAGAGAGTAGACAAAACCGCCTGAGAAGCGATTTGCCCATCGAATACCTCACGACTCCCCGGTTTAGACTGCAGTGCTTTCAAAATAAAGATGCCAGTCCAAAAACTTGATGAAGAATCTTCAGAAGGTTGAGGATCTTAGACTGACCAAGGGAATGTCAATCAGCAAGCTAATCGAGCAGTTCGGTTCAGCTGGTGGCTTCAACTCCAAGTTGCTTGCAGAGGCCGCAGAGATTCTGAAGGAGATGTACTCGACGAAGGGTTGTCTCAAGTTTCTCTCCTTCCCCGCGAATCTAGTGTCCACCGGCTTGAGAGGAATTTTTAGGGACCTAGCTCGCAGGAAGCTCTTCGATGTTTTTGTAACCACATGCGGGGCGTTGGATCACGATTTGGCAAGGAGTTTCAAACCCTATTATCACGGAAGCTTCTTCGTAGACGATACCGAGCTCAGAGCGAGAAAAATTCACCGACTCGGAAATGTGTTCGTTCCGGAGGAATCATACGGTCTTATCATCGAGGAGAAGATGCAGGAGTTCCTGCGGGAGATCTACAGCCGTGGAATCAGGGAGCTCTGCTCGCACGAGCTCTGCAGAGAACTTGGGAGGTGGATGGGGAGAGAGGACTCCTTTCTCTACTGGTGTGAGCGAAACGGTATTCCAGTGGTGGTTCCCGGGCCAACAGACGGGGCGGTGGGGTACCAGCTCTGGCTCTTCTCGCAGGATCATCGGGATTTCAGGTTGAACCCACTCGGAGACGAGCAGCTCATGAACGATCTGATGTGGAAGGCTAAATCCACCGGGGCACTGGTGGTGGGGGGAGGGATAAGCAAGCATCACGTCATCTGGTGGGCACAGTTCCGGGGGGGTCTGGATTTCGCGGTCTACATCACCACTGCTCACGAATCCGATGGTTCGTTCTCGGGTGCGCGAACGAGGGAGGCGATCTCTTGGGGGAAGATAAAGAAGGGAGCCAAGCACGTTACTGTGGAAGGAGATGCGACCATAACCCTTCCCCTGCTTGTAGGAGCACTGCTGGAGGTTGCAGGATGACCAAACTTCCCTCACCGGGCAGAATGCTGAGGCGGGAAAATCCGAGGGGGAGCGAAATCGTGCTGACCGCCTCTTGGGTGGAGTTCAGCGATTTCAAGCTCAATCCTTTTATAGCCTTCACGGGAAGCTTTCCTTATTTCATTCCTCTCAGGGTACTGCGCTCGAAGTGGTATCCGCCCACCCCCAAGCTTAACGGAACAGCCAAGTTTGCCCCCTATGGACTGAGAAAATTACAGGCACTCTTGGAGAAGGCGGGGAGAGAGGTGGTAGTCTGTACCCCCGACAGTTTGGCAAGATTCGTGGGCAAACGTACCAAAGTCGTTGGGGTTTCCAGCATGGATCCGCTCGGGATGGGATTTGTCAGCCGAACCTATACCTCCCTTCTGGGCTTCAGGGAATCCATCAGTGCAGTGGAATTCAGGTCTCTCCTCAAAATTTTGCAACGGTTAAAGCGAAAGTATGGGTTCAGGCTGGTAGTTGGGGGTGCAGGAGCTTGGCAGATCCCACGTAGCGGACTACAGGAGAAACTGGGGGTCGACACCGTGGTAGTGGGTGAAGTGGAGGGAATCGCCCGAGAGCTTTTTGAAAAGCTTCTTGGGGGGAAGGAGGTGGAGAAGGTGGTGTATGCAAGAAGGGCGGAGATGGAGGAGGTGCCAGCCATCACCCAGCCCTCCCTGTTCGGCGTGGTTGAGATCACTAGGGGGTGTGGAAAGGGATGCCAGTTCTGCTCACCGACCATGAGGAAATTCTACTCCTTCCCACTGAAGAGAATTCTGGAGGAGGCAAAACTGAACGCGGGGGCCGGGAGCCGAATGATCATCCTGCAAACCGACGACATCTTTCTGTACAGGCACCTTCCGAGGTTTGTGCCCAATAGGAGGGAGATCGTCAGGCTCCTCAAGGAGGTTTCAAGGGTTCCAGGGGTGGAGTATCTCCAGATTGCCCATGCCTCCCTACCGCCGGTGGTCTATGACCCAAAGATGGTGGAGGAGATCGCACCGATCTTGGTGGAGAAAAGCAGGTGGAAATGCAGGGGAAAGAGGGTAGCAGCCGTGGAGGTGGGGATAGAAACGGGAAGCACAAGACTGCTTGAGAAGTACATGGCGGGCAAGGCACTGCCGCTGGAGGCCAAAAACTGGTCTCAAATTGTGGTGGAGGCGGTCGAAATCCTGAACGAGAACTCCATCTATCCGTTGGGAACCATTGTGGTGGGACTGCCGGGAGAGACGGAGGGAGATCTGATGGACACCCTAGAACTGGTGGATAGACTTTGGGGGAAGGGGATTTTCTTCGTCCCGCTGCTCTTCACTTCGGAGGAGGACTGCATGCTGAAAAAGGCTAGGCAGGTCGAGTCCAAACATCTGGGGGAACTTTACTGGGAGTTCTTCGCCCTCTGCTGGAAACACAACGTGAGGGTCTGGAGCCCTGGAACCGAAAACAAGCTGAGAGCGGTTGTCCCCCCTCTGTACCCTCTCTTCTACAGGTGGCGGTTCGGTAACAGGGTGGAGGGGGCTTTCAGGATCCTCTCGGGCTTTGAGGACATCAGACCAAGAACCATCGTGCAGAAAAACTGAATTTTACTTCCCTATGAGCTGTTCTAGCTTCTCCCGAAGCAGGCTTTTCGGCACGGCTCCCACTTGCCTGTCCACGAGCTTCCCCTCTCGGAAAAAGAGCAGAGTAGGGATGCTCATGATTCCGTATTCCTTGGCCTTGACGCGGTGCTGATCCACGTTTATTTTGACCATCTGAACCCTTCCCTCATACTCCTTCGAGAGTTCCTCCATGACTGGCGCCAAGGCCCTGCAGGGTGGACACCAGGGGGCCCAGAAGTCCACCACCACGAACCGATTATTTCTCACCACTTCGTCGAAATCCGTGTCGGAGATTTCAAGCATCTCTCCTATGTTTTCTATAAATAAAGCTCCAATCAGCGCTCAAAGGCAGGGCCCCGAGGAAAGCGATGAGTGGGTGATGGGACACCGTGCTTCTACAAGTTTGTAGGTCTTGACATCACGCACAAGCAACGATAAGATATTTGAAGCGACGTCAAATCTTAATTGGGTGGGCTAGGCGGGGGCTACCCCTCCCCGAACCGCAAATGGGGTTACGGCGGGCCGAAGCCCAGAGGAGGGTGTCCGGAAGCCCGTTGAAGGGACGGATGCTCCCGTGGAGGTCCCGCCCCACAGGGTCGGCGGAGGCGGGGCCCAAACCGTAGGGTTTGGGTGAACCGCCCTTACCTGTCGAACCCGGCCAGGCCCGGAAGGGAGCAACCGTAGGCAGGACGTTCGGCGCTTGTGGGTAACGGGGCTGAGGGAAGGCCGTTCCTAGACGGGTGGAAGGCGCTCGAATCTGGGAGCCCACCCACTCAGTTGATCGGTTCGACGTGAATTACCACTGAATGCAGGTCTTTTATTTTTCTCTTGAGGAGCCTCTCCATCCTCTCTGTGAGCTTGTGGGCATCCTCCACACTTGTGTAGGGCTCGACCAGCACATGTAAATCGGCAAAAATTTTAGATCCCACCCTCCTAGCCCGAAGTTCGTGACATCCGCGAACTCCCGGCATTCCCAAAACTAGCTCTTTCATCTCTCTCATTACTCGCTCACCTGGACTGCTCTCCATGAACACATCCACTATTCTCCTCCAAAGGGTGATACTGTACCACATTATAAGGATGGAGATTCCTACTGCCACAAGGGCATCCGCCTGTGGGTAGCCCCATCTGCAAAATACGAGTCCCGCCAGAACTGCAACCAAAGCGAGCGAGTCAGAGAGAGTATGGTATCCATCTGCTACAACGGAGAGGTTACTCAACTTCCGTCCAATCCGTATTTTCTCTCGAGCCAGTAGGGAAAAAATCACGATACCCGAGACGGAGAGCAGATACAGTCCAGCGCTTGGTGTGAAATTGCTGCGCCCCAACCCTTGAACGGCGGAGTACATGATTCTCACACTTGCCAGCGCCAAAGCTAGGGCTAGGGCAAGAGATGTCAGCGTTTCGGCTTGATGGTGCCCGTATAGGTGGTGGGAGTCGGCTCTTCGCTCGGAGATTCGGAGTCCGAGTAGCACCATAACTGAGGTGAAGGTGTCGGTCAGAGCATCCACGCTGGCGGCGAGAAAAGCCATGCTTCCAAGGAGGAAACCAGCGGAAAACTCCAGAATCCCCATGACAGTAGTAGTGAAGATGGATAGCAAAGTTATCCCAGCGGCGGTTTGAGGACGCACAAGTTTTTACACATTACTGTTTTTAGGGTTTCTGAAGGTTAATTTCCACAAAACAATTTTTTGATGCCGGGGTAGCCTAGCCAGGTAGGGCGACAGGTTGCTAACCTGTTGGCGCATCGCGCCTCAGGGGTTCAAATCCCCTCCCCGGCGCTGAGAGGGTGACGAGGAGGTGGAGGGTGGTAAACTCTTTCCTTTTTTGATGGAGAATAAATGATGAGGAGGGTTGTTTTACATGTGATGAGGGTGAAGAAATCCAAACGAGTAACCCTGCGTCGAATGAGGGTGAGGGTGATTGCCTGAGGTATACGTGAACGCAAAACTGCAACATGGAGCCAAAGAAATTGATGCCAAGCTTCTGCTGAACAGTGGGGGAGTGGGTGCCGAGCTCGTGATTCCTCAAAGTTTGGCGAAAAAGTTGGAGCTGAAACCTTGGGGGAGAGCCGAGGTTTCATTCGGTGGAAGGAAGCTAGGGGGGAAGACGGCTTCGGTCAAGGTAACCATTAAAAATCAAAGAACAGGCGAAGAAAGGGTAAGCATCCTCGAGACCATTGTTCCGTTGCTTGGGGTGGTAGCTCAGGAAAAACTTAGGATAACCCCTAACGTTCCGACCGGTGAAGTTCTTTTCGTTTGAGCGAACTTCCTAGCCATGTCTTCAAGAAACCGATTTGGTTTATTGGTTTGCAAAAATTTAAAAAAGTATAACTTAAAGTTTTATACAATGAAACTCAAAACCACGGTGGGCCCAAAGGGACAGGTGGTAATACCAAAGCCGATAAGGGAAAGACTCGGAATAAAGCCTTCCGATACCGTTCTGCTTGAGGTGGAAGGGGATAGGATAATTCTGTCCCCAGCTCCTCGGAATCCCATCCAGACTTTTGTGAAAATAGCAACGAAATTCGGGGGGAAAGCGTCGGAACTCAAATGGGGTGACCGACTCTACGAGGAAGTGATGGGTGGTGCGTATGGTTTATCTCGACGCAAACGTGTTCGTGTTCGCGGCCCTTGAAGCCGGTGAACTGGGCAACGCAGCCCGACACATCTTAGCAAATTTACCCAAGGTAAAGGCTAAGACCTGTTGCTTAACGCTGGACGAGTTGGCCTGGGCCGTTATGCACCGAAGCAATATTCGGACAGCCGTCGAAGTCTGTAGAGCCGCGCTTGCGCTCCCGGGCTTGGACATTGTGTCAGTCGAGTATGCCGATGTCTGGAGAATGACAAGGGAAATGGAGGAGTTTGGGTTAAGACCCCGCGATGCACTTCATCTAGCTGTGATGAGAAGACTTGGCGAGAAGTCCCTGATTAGTGATGATTTGCACTTCGATAAAACGAACGTGAAGAGAATTTCGATAGAGGTGTTTGCGAGGAAACTGAAGTCATAGTTTCCTTCAATTCTCTAGTCCGTTTTCACCGTTTCACAAGTACGGGATGCGCCCACAGGTCCCGAATGATCATCGTTCCTCCCAAGACCTCGACCTGCAGTCCCTCGGCCCTGAGATTCTCGTTGAGCCGCTCGATAAGGTTGGGGGTGAGGTGGAGTTCTGAGAGTCGCAGTGCCAGCTGATGCAAGCGGCGAAAGCGCGGGAGGCCGCTCACCTCCAGCCTCAGACCGAAGGCTTCGGGACCCATCACGTGTTTCGCTGAAGCTGGCAGGAAACCCCGGATCTCCAAGCTACCATCGGGGAGCCAGTGCAAGAATTCCCTTAGGTTTTCAAGATGGAGTTCGAGTTGCACGTTTGAAAATTTCCACGCGTTTTCAAGCATCATAGCCCTAGTTAGGATACCTTCCACCACCTCGTTTTCGCTCCCTTCCTCCCATCCCACCTCGTACATGACTGAGGAGGAAGCCCAGTACAAATAAGAGTTGAGTTCTGACTCCACCGACTTCAGGATAGAATTCGCCGTGAGCGAGGCCTGCTTTAGAATAAGCTCCCTCGTTTCCAGCTCGTATCCCGCCCTCAACATGCTGGAGGCAGTAAGAAGGAGAAGGAGCATCCCGAGCAAAAAGACGGCGAGAAGGGGGGCGGATGCTCTAGCCAAGCTTCACCTCCATCTCCAGCTGAAGGGGGTGGTTCTCCCATGCTGGGAAGAGAGAGAGCCTCCCCCAGAAGGAGGATTTCCAAGCTTCCTGGGACGTGATTTCTAGTTTCCCATTCTCCAGCTGGAAGGAGACCTTGGAAGGACCACCCGCGCAGAACCGGAGCACTTCCAGCACCGAGTTCTCCAAACCGCTCCACTCCCGGATTCCCAGAAGCTTCTCGGCGGCCGCGAGGGGGAGGGTTGTGAGTGAGTTCTCGGGTCTGAAGTTCGTGAGGGCGAAGTAGAGGAGCTGACAGCGAAGCTGGGTCTGCCTTTCTCTGGCTTGGCGGAGAGGGAGATCCGCCCACAGGAGCAGCAGGGTGGTGCTTGAGACCAAGGCAGCAAAGATGAAGCAAAGCGTGAGGATGTCGGCTAGCCCCCTCTCCAAACCATCACCTTCAGCCTTGCGGGGGTTTCCCCCAGCAGGACGGGAAATTCCACTTCGATCCTTCTCTCTGGGGCCGGGGTCTCGGAACCTATTTCCTGTCCATCGAGGGTAAACACCCTTATCCCGAACCTGAAGTTTTCCCTCCCAAGCACATAGGTTCCCTCGAGGGAAAGGTTCCTAGGATCAAGGATCCCTGCATGGTCCCCCATACAGAGTTGGGTGGCGACCAAACAGGCCACATCGCTCATCCTAGCCAGCTCCAGACTCCTCTGATACGCCTGATAGGAGGCGGCCACCAGCAGGAAGAGGGAGAGAAGGGCGAGCAGGACGAACAGACTGTGGACGAGCTCCTTCATCCCTCCACCCACAGCCCGCCGTTCTCAAGCCTTACCCTAAGCCGGTGCTTCCCGGGGGCCAGTTCAACCCTAGAGAGGAATCTTCCCTCCAGCTCCCCGTAGAGCGTTTCTCCAATCAGGATTCGATTTTCCAGGAGCGTGATGGGGGAGTAAATTTCTATCTCCACCTGCTGTTCATTCCCTGTGGCGAGACAGGTTCGGGCGGCCGAGAGGATTTGGCTACCCCCCTTCAGGGTGAGCTGGTGCTTTCTGGCGGTATCGAGGGTTCTGAGTCCCAGCGTCCCCAGAGAGACCGCCATGGCCGCTAGGACACAGGTGGCCACCGCCCTAAGGACAGACATCACTACTGGATGGTCAGCGTGAAGGGTTTGCTCTTTACGCTCCCATCCCCCGTGGCCTTCACTGTGATTGTATGGGTTCCTGAGGGTGCCTGAGCGGAGACCACCACCGTCATGGAGGAGCTAAAGGGGCACGTCCCCGAGGAGGGGCTGAAGAAGACTTGAACACCAGCCGGGAGCCCCTCGGCTGAGAGGCTAACGGTTCCCCGATAGTCCTGCAGCACGGATTCGATGCTCACGGACACTGTCAGCCGATTTTCATTTTCGGGTCTGGAAAGACTCCAAGAAGTTTGGTCAAGGCTGAGTTCAAACTTCAGAGCACTTTCAACGGACATCCCCGCTCTCCGGTACAGGGTAATCCCAGCCCCCAATCCCACTGCTAGCAGGATCATCCCCGCCAGAAGTTTCAGGGCAAGAGGCTCAATCCCTCTGCTTTCCATTTTCATATTACTCCCATATAATTTTCGATTGAGGTGTGTTACTATAGTAACATCGGCATCGGGTTGGCCGAGGCTGTAAAAGTGACTGATTTTTTAAACATCTGAAGCCGGTGTGAACTAGAGTCAGCTGGGAGTTCCGCTGTTACCAGCACGACACCATTTCGCCCTTCTCTTCTCTCTTGGACTGTAATGCTACTTAGTAACACGTGCTAGTAGTTCCCCAACTGCAGGGAGATGACAGATGGGTTGATGTTACTATAGTAACACATCTCTGTTTTCTCGCTTTAAAAACAGGTGCCGATGTTACTATTCCTATCTCGTTGTAAGCGGTGTGTGTTACTATGGTGACACGCGTCGAAGTAGTCGAGGATGTTATAGTTGGAGCGAAAACCATGTCAGCTCTCTCTATCGATAATTCTGCGCGCCAAGCGGATGAGGCTTTTGAGCTCTTTTCTCTCTATGGTCGCATACCTTCTCCTCGCCTCCAGAAAGCTCTCGAATTCTTCTCTTTCCTTCTCGGGGAGAGCCAGTCGAATCTCTTCGTTTGAATCCATCAGCACCTTCTTGGTTTTCAGGATGCGTGCTCTCAGGGCGTGTCTAGCGGCGTGATACGCTGAGGAAAGAGCCTGTGGGGGGTTTGAGTCGAGTTCCCGCAGGGATATGGATAAGGCACACCTCGCCAGCTGAAGCAACCTTTTGAGCGTGAAGGGGGTCACGCGGGCTTCCTTTTTAAGGGACTCAAAGCAGTCCGACCTCCACAGGGGCCTGCCTCTGCACATGAGCAGGAGGCCCGGATCTCCCGCCCGCAGACCGCGAGCGAACTCCCGCATGGTCATGATGGCCGGTGAGATTCCGAGCGCAGCGGCTTTTTCTCTGATTACCCTCTCCACCTTGGGGTTCCTGCGTTCTAGGAGCACCAGCACATCTATATCGCTCAGCCCTTCAACGAAGTCCTCCATCCTGGCGGCTGAGCCAAAAACCACGGCCGCTTTGATTCCATCCATCCCTCTCAGAGCCCTTCCCAGTTTCACAGCGTCTGGATGAATCATCCTGTAACAGGCTCGCGGTTTTAGGAGTTTATCTGTGCGACGCAACACTACGATGGAAACCTCAAGGCTCCCTGACTTTCACAAGCTACCGCTCGAGGAAAGGCTGGAGGTGGTGAAGCGGTTCGCCGGTCTGACGGAAGAGGAGGTACAGCAGCTTCGGACCCCCATGTCCCTTTCCCATGCCGAGAGAATGATAGAGAACGTGATTGGAGTTTTTTCCTTACCCCTCGGGATCGCCACCAACTTCCTCATAAACGGGAAGGACTATCTCATCCCCATGGTCACGGAGGAACCCTCGGTTGTGGCGGCGGCCTCAAACGCGGCCAAAATGGTGAGGGAGGGGGGAGGGTTCAGGGCTTCGGCCTCAGAGCCGCTCATGATAGGACAAGTTCACCTAGTGGAGGTTCAAAAGCCTGTGG
>Ga0105163_1001347_pt1 | contig 13069 bp, 8 predicted proteins | sample JNZ110809AmetaG_FD_81531 | JGI IMG/M metagenome (GOLD analysis project Ga0105163, IMG submission 81531) | Hot spring microbial communities from Jinze hot spring, China to study Microbial Dark Matter (Phase II) - JNZ 110809A | ecosystem: Environmental > Aquatic > Thermal springs > Hot (42-90C) >... | reverse complement strand
GGCCTTAGTTGATCAGGAGGGAGGGATTATACCCATTATCTTAGATAGATTAGGTATTAACTCCAAAATCATCTCTTCGGAGCTTGATGAGATTTTGGAGCGCTTTCCTCGGGTATCAGGTGGTGCTTATCAATTATACCTCTCTATGGGAGCCAAACAGGTCCTGGATCGTGCTGAAGCCTTAGCTAAAGAGATGAGAGACGAATATATCTCCACCGAGCACTTATTTTTAAGTATCCTTGATAGTCCCACCAAGGCTGGAGATATCCTCAGGAAGAGAGGTGCATCCTTCAGCTCAGCTAAGGAGGTAATCAACCAGATAAGGAAGGGAAGGCGCATAACCGATCAAAACCCTGAAGAACAGTATCAGGCTTTAGAAAAATTTGGTAGGGATCTAACGGCTCTGGCAAAGAGTGGAAAACTTGACCCTGTTATTGGTCGAGATGAAGAGATTAGAAGGGTTATGCATATCTTAAGCAGGAGAACCAAAAATAATCCTGTCCTTGTTGGGGAGCCTGGTGTAGGAAAAACGGCCATTGTGGAAGGGCTTGCTCAAAGAATAGTGGCAGGAGATGTGCCCGAGGTCCTCAAGAACAAACGGATTGTGCAACTTGATCTTGCTTCCCTTCTTGCTGGCACCAAGTTTAGGGGAGAATTTGAAGAGCGTCTTAAGGGAGTGATCCGTGAAGTGCAGAGCAGTGAAGGCGAGATAATTCTCTTTATTGATGAGATACACACTATTGTTGGCGCTGGTGCTGCTGAAGGAGCCATGGATGCAGCCAATATGCTCAAACCAGCTTTGGCCCGAGGAGAACTTCGCTGTATAGGTGCTACTACTATTGAAGAATATAGGAAATACATTGAAAAAGACCCTGCCTTAGAAAGAAGGTTTCAACCTGTCTATGTGGAAGAACCCACCCCTGAGCAAGCCATTGCTATTTTAAGAGGACTAAAGGAAAAATACGAAGTCCATCACGGGGTAAGGATCACCGATAACGCCATTGTTTCTGCAGTTATGCTTTCTCATCGCTATATCACAGACCGCTTTTTACCAGATAAGGCTATTGATCTTATTGATGAAGCAGCAGCTAAACTGCGTATTGAAATTGACTCCATGCCCACGGCTATCGATGAAATTGAGCGCAAGATAAAACAGTTAGAGATTGAAAAAGTGGCTTTGGAAAAAGAAACGGATCCAAAGGCCAAGGAAAGATATCAAAAAATTGTGGAACAGCTAACTGAACTTCGGAGAGAAGCCGAAGAATTAAAGGCTCAGTGGCTAAAAGAAAAGGAAATCATCCAGAATATTCGCAAACTTAAGGAAAAGATTGACCAATTAAAAATTGAGGCTCAACAGGCAGAAAGACAGGGAGATCTAAACAGGGTTGCTGAAATCATATATGGCCTGATTCCTCAGTTACAAAAGGAATTAGAACAGGAAAACCAGAGGCTTGCGGAGATCCAAAGGGGTGGCAAAAGTTTTCTTAAAGAAGAGGTAGATGAGGAAGATATTGCGGAGATCATTTCTAAGTGGACAGGGATACCGGTAAAGAGACTTCTTGAGAGTGAGAGGGAAAAACTCCTCAAAATAGAGGAAAGGCTAAAAGAGCGAGTGGTGGGGCAAGATCATGCTATTTTAGCTGTAGCTAATGCCTTAAGAAGGGCCAGAGCAGGGCTAAAGGATCCTAATCGCCCCATTGGTTCTTTCCTTTTCATAGGTCCTACAGGGGTTGGAAAGACAGAGCTTGCCAAGGCCTTAGCAGAGTTTATGTTCGATACAGAACAGGCTATGATAAGAATTGATATGAGTGAATATATGGAGAAACATTCTGTGGCTCGTTTAATAGGGGCACCTCCTGGATATGTTGGTTATGAAGAAGGGGGACAACTCACTGAGGCGGTGAGGAGAAGGCCCTATTCTGTGATCCTCTTTGATGAAGTGGAAAAGGCCCATCCTGATGTCTTCAATATCCTCTTACAGGTCCTTGATGATGGCAGACTCACCGATGGAAAAGGAAGAACAGTTGATTTTAAAAATACTATCATTATAATGACCTCTAATGTGGGAAGCCATTATTTTCAAGAGACCTATATGGATAGAAAAGAGATAGAAGCTCGTATCTTTGACCTCCTAAAAAGCACCTTTAGACCTGAATTCTTGAACCGGATAGATGAGATTATAATTTTTAACAATCTTACTAAGGAAGATATTATTCGTATTGTAGATATACAAACAAGATATCTCAACATTAGATTAGCAGAGAAGGGTCTTACCATTGAGTTAACCCCTAAGGCCAAAGAACAGCTTGCCCAAATCGGCTATGATCCAATCTTTGGAGCTCGCCCTCTTAAGAGAAGTATTCAACGCTATATTGAAAATCCCTTAGCTATTAAGCTTTTAGAAGGGGCCTTTAGCGAAGGAGATAAAATTCTCATTGATGTGGAGGAAACCGGAGAATTTGTTTTCAAAAAAGCCTTGTTACATTAATTTGAAAAAAAGGAGACTAAAACTTTGAAGGATTTAAGAGTTATCTTTTTTGGCACTCCTGAATTCGTTTTACCTGTGGTCAAGTTTTTACATGAGCAAGAGGAATTACTGGGAGTGGTTACGCAGCCAGATAAACCCAAAGGGAGAGGCCTTGAAGTCTCTCCCTCTCCTGTTAAAAAATGGGCTCTAAATCAGGGGTTACGGGTTTGGGAACCTACTAAATTAAAAGATCCACATTTTTGGGAAGAACTTAAAGCTTTGTCTTTAGACCTAATTGTAGTCTTTGCCTATGGAAAAATCTTACCCAAGGAGCTCCTTGAGATTCCACAAGGTGGCTGTTGGAATATTCATTTATCTCTCTTGCCAAAATACAGAGGGGCTTCTCCAGTGCAATGGGCCCTATTAGAGGGGGAGAGGGAAACGGGGGTCACCATTATGCTTATGGATGAGGGTATGGATACAGGTCCCATCCTTCTGCAAAGGGCTATCCCTATAGAGGAAGAGGACACTACCCCTACTCTTCTGGAAAAGCTTAGCCATCTTGCCGTTACCACTTTGGGTGAGGCTTTGGAGCTATACAAAAAGGGAGAACTAAAAGCTAAGCCACAACCAGAAAGGGGTGTTTCCTACGCTCCGCTCCTAAAGAAAGAAGATGGTTTTATAAACTTTGAGGAACCTGCCTTGAGGATTGAAAATAAATTGAGGGCCTTTACTCCATGGCCAGGTGTTTATACCAAGTTTAGGGGAAAGATTCTAAAGATTCATGAGGCCAAGGCCCAGCCTTTAAGTATCAAGAAAAAACCTGGAGAAATCCTTAAGCTTTCTCCAGAGGGAATCCTTGTAGCTACCAGTGATGGAGCCCTCCTTTTGAAAACACTTCAACTTGAGGGCAAAAAAAGGATCTCTGCCTATGAATTTGCCCATGGGCAGAGACTGAAACCTGGTGATCTCTTGACTTCTTAAAGGATTCTATAACAATTCTTCTGCCTTTCTCAATTCAGGGATTTTACCTTTGTGGAAATACTTCAAAAGAGGAGAGGCAATAAAGATGGAGCTATAGGTTCCAGCAATAAATCCCAAAGTTAAAGCTAAGGCAAAGTCCCTAATAACAATACCTCCAAAAATTAAGAGGGCAAGAGAACCAAAAAGGGTAGTTAAGGAGGTTATTATGGTTCGGGAAAAGACTTCATTGAGACTCTTATTTATAAGGCTATCAAAATCTCCTTTCACCTCTCCCCTGAGAATAACCTCTCGAATCCTATCAAAGATAACCACGGTATCTGTTAGAGAATAACCTGCAATGGTGAGAAGAGCTGTGATGAAGAGGAGATTAATTTCCAGTCCTAAAAGATAAAAAAGGGCAAAGACTACGATGACATCGTGAAAGGTAGCCAATCCAGCAGCAAGCCCGAAATAAAGATTAAATCTGAAGGTCAAATAGATAATAATACCCAAAACAGCGCCAAAGACCGCCAATATGGCTTTTTTTTGTAATTCTTTACTAATAAGCCCACCTATCTCTTCCTTAGCTATGACTTGAAAGCGATAATCAGGATACTTTTTCGCTAATCCAGAGGTGATTCGAGCTACATCCTCAGTTAAACTCTCTTTACCGCTTTTCATCTTTAAAATCAAAAGATTTTCTCCTTTAACATCCTGAAGAGTTATATCAGAATAGCCCAGATCTTTTAAGGTCTTTCTAATGTCCTCAAGATGAGGAGGCTTTTCACTTTTTAAATAAAGAATAGTTCCTCCAGTAAAATCAATACCAAGATTAGCCCTACCAGCTAAGGTCATAAAAAAGCCTATCAAACCCGCTACAATGAGCACTGTGGAGAGAAGGATAAATACCTTTTTATATTTCATAAAGTCAAAGTTTGGCCTTTCAAGTAAAGTCAAAAAAGAGATCTTTAAGTCTTTTCCTTTTTGATAGAGATATTCATAAAAGATCTTGGTGACAAATATGGCAGTAAAGAGATTTACTAAGATGGAGAGAGACAAGGTAACTGCAAAGCCTCTGATAGGTCCTGTGCCGAAGATAAATAAGATTAGAGAGGTGATCAAAACGGTGATGTGGGCATCAAAGATAGTCCAAAAGGCCTTCCCATATCCCTGGAAAATAGCTGAGTAGGAGGTTCTCCCAAGACGCAACTCCTCACGAATCCTTTCAAAAATAAGGACATTAGAATCAATACCCATGCCAATGCTTAGAATGATACCAGCTATACCTGGTAAGGTAAGTGTTGCCTGAAAGGCAGACAAAAGGGCTAAAAGATAATAAATGTTTAATAAAAGGGCTAAAACTGCAATAAACCCTGAGAGTTTATAATAAATAATGGCGAAGATAATCACTAAGGTTGCTCCGATTAATCCTGCTTGGATACCCTTTTCAATGGAGTCCTTTCCAAGGGAGGGCCCAATAGTTATATTTTGTAAGATCTTTACTGGAGCAGGAAGGGCTCCAGCCCTGAGGACCAAGGCCAGGTCCTGAGCCTCTTCCATGGTGAAGGACCCTGTAATCTGAGCCTCTCCACCTGCAATCTTTTCCCTGATAACTGGGGCAGACCTCACCACATCATCCAAAACTATGGCAAGCCTTTTACCCACATTAACACTGGTTATAGCTTCAAAAATCTTTGCCCCTCTATCGTTGAATTGAATCCACACATAGGGCTCATTAAAATTGGGATCTATACGCACCTGGGCATTTTTTAGGTAATCACCCGTAAGAAGGGTCTCTCTTTTGAGTATTATGGGGCTTTTCTTAAACTGGCCTGTTTGTCTATCCTTTTCTATCAAAAAATAGAATTCTGTATCTGGAGGTAAATAGGGCCTTAGAGCCTGTCTCCATTCTTCAAGGTTTTGAGGATCCTTAATACGCCCTTCCTTAGTGACCACAGAAATAAGGGTATTAAGATCAACCTTGGCCATGGCTTCGTCATCAACAAGTTTAAACTCAAGTTGAGCTGTTTGCCCAATAAGTCTTAAGGCTCTCTCAGGATCCTTAATACCTGGGAGTTGTATCACTACCTTATCCTTTCCCTGTTTAGTAATAATTGGTTCTGTAACTCCAAACTGGTCTATTCTATTTCTTAAGACCTCTACCAACTGATTCACCAAGTTGTCCCTAATGAAGCTCTCTCTTTCCGAAGAGAGAGTGAGCACCAAAACATAGGCCTCCTTTTCTCTTCTTTCGCTGGCAATAGAGAGCTCCTTGAAGCCACTTAAAATCTCCTTTTTGAAGGTATTCAGAGCCTCTTCATTAGAGAGTTTAAGCGTAGCTTTAGTATCCTCCCTTCTAAGCTCAAAAATAAGTCCTTTTCTCTCTAAGTTCTGCTTTATTTCTTGCAGATGATTTTCAAACTGATTTTGAAGAGCCTTCTCTAAATCTGGTTTTAAAACTAAATGAACCCCTCCTTTGAGATCAAGGCCCAATTTGAGTTGCCCCCGATAAATGTATTTAGTGAACCAAGGGGGAAGATCTGGAACAAAGGTGGGAAGAAGAAGTATAGCAGAAATCAAGGTCAAGAGAATTACCAAAAAAATCTTAAACTTTAGCATTCCTCTCATAGAGCTCTCCTTCTACGGACATTGCAATAATTTTTTGAAAACCCTTAAATTATTCTCTATCAGTTCAAGAAAGGTCCCAGGGGCCTCATAATCTCCTGACCAAGCTTCCAACACCTCTAAACCCTCTCTTTCAAAGAAACTTTTGTGTTTAATGAATTCCCTCTCGGTAAGAACTATTTTGGCAATCTTTTTTTCCTTAGCAAAGGTAAGTAGCTCTCTCAGTTTCTTGGAACTTATCTCGCCGTGATGGTGCCCTTTGATAAGGGGAATCTCTTTGATAACGGTATCTTTAAAGAGATAATAAAAAACGCTGTGGCCTAAGGAATAAAACTCCTTCATGGGGCATTTTTGAAGCTCTTGAAAATTTTCCCTTAAGTGTTTTAGCTTACCGAGGAATATTTCAGTCCTTTTTAAATAAGTGGGATATAAGGGCCTCTTTTTAAGTGAAGAACTCTCTAAAAACTCCTTCAAAAGCCTTTCCACTCTATTTAGGTCAAACCAGAGATGGGGGTCTTGTGTTTTTTCCCCAACCCGGGAGAGAGAAAAAATTTTCTCCGGAGAAGTTATTTTATAAACCCTTTGGGCCCAAGGTTCAGACCCCACTATGATCACAAATTCTGCCTTTTTGATTTTTTCCCACTCCTTAGGCCTTGGTTCCGCAAAATGAAATTCCCCTTTAGGAGGCTGGATAAGGTAGATAGGCTCTTCAGGAAAGAGCTCTTTCCAAATTTTATAAAGGGGATAGGAGGAAACTACCCACTCCTGAGTAAACGACCTCTTAGGAAAAAGGCTTAAGATAAGGAGTGCAGCAAGGAGAGAAACTAACCAACTCATTAAATCACCCCCAGTCACTTGGGAATTAAAGGTCATTTTACTAAGAAAAAAGGATCTTTACAAGTCTTTATAAAGCCTTAATTGATTTGGGACTGTAGTTATCCCTCCAGGGATAGATTGCGCCAAAATCTTTATCAAACGGGGCTATGTAACTTTTACGATGTAAAAATTGGTGAGTAACCACAATCTTTAAGGTGTATATTCTGGTAGTTGACAAATCTCTAAAAGGTTTTAAGTTTAGTGATTACTTATATTATTGTTTTTATGGGTAATAAGCCCACGGCTTGATTTTATGAATAAAGGCACAAAGGGACATTTTAATACCATTCTTCTTAGTCTTTTTATAGTGTTACTTATCCCCTATATAGCTTATGGAAAAAGGGAAATTACTCTTAGAGAGGCGGTAGAAAGGGCCATTAAGGCAAATCCCCAAGTCTCAGCAGCTTTAAAACAAAAAGAGGAGTTTTCTTTCCAAAAAAATATTATCAGAGCAGAATTTTTCCCTAAATTATATCTTAACTATTCCTTTGAAAGGCGGGATTTAGGTAAAGGAGCCCCTACGGTAGAGACCTCTCTCTTTGGCCCAACTCTCACCTGGAATATCTTTTCTGGTTTTTCCACCTATTACTCCTACAGAGAAGCCCTATACTATATTTCAGCCCAAGATGAACAAATCAAGAGCAAAATTTTAGAAATTGCCCTTGCTGTAACCAGGGCCTTTTTGGACTATTTTAAACAAAAGGCCCTTCTTGAGGCAGCCCTGACTGATCTTGAAGATGCCAAGCTCCTTGTAAAGCTTGCCCAGAAAAGATATGAAGTTGGCCTCTCCCCTTATGCTGATGTCTTAGATGCTGAGGCAAGACTCAAAGAAGCTGAATATAAAGTTACGAACTATAAATATTCCGCTGACATAGCTAAAGCTCGGGTCCTCCTTCTTCTGAACGAAGATCTAACAGCTCTTGAGAACTATGAATTCCTCCCCCTAAAGGAGGATGAGCTTAAACTCAGACCTTTTTCTGAACTCATCGAGAAGGCTAAAAAGTTAAGACCAGAGCTTAATTTCAAAGAAAAGGAAATCCTTGCTCAAGAAGAAAGAATAAAGAGTGTTAAAGGAGAATATTATCCTTCTATTGATCTATTTACCAGCTATTACAAAACTGATAAGAGCCTTTTTCCAGATAGAGATTATCAATTTTTAGCAGGTTTTAAGATAACCTTTCCACTCTTTACTGGTTTTTCAACCCCCTCTAAATTACAAAAGGAAAGGGCTACCTTAGAGAGAAAGGCCTTAGAAAAAAGGTCTTTAGAACTTCAGATTCAAGAGGAAGTTTTTATTGTCTATAACAATTTTCTTACTTCTCAAGAAAATCTAAGCTCAGCTCAGGCCTTACTAACCAAAATGGAAGAGGATTATAAAATTATGAAAAAAAAGTATGAAAATGGTCTTGCCTCTATTGTAGATGTAACAACTGTTTTAGCCAGACTGTCTCAGGCAAGATCTCAGGTTGCTGTCTCTAAATACGATCTTATATTTAACTACTTTAATATACAAAAAACAGTAGGAGAGATACCTGGGCTCTAAGATGCTCTCTTCTCGTTTAATTATTTTGCTTTTGGTCTCTATAACTTTTCTTCTAAGCTGTAAGAATCCACAGCCTAAAAAGGAAAAGGAACCTATACCTCAAAAAACAGCAAAAGTTGAAAGAGGAGAGGTCTTTCTTGAAGTTGCGGCAACTGGGGCAGTTAAACCCCAGGTAGGAGCTCAAGTAAAGGTGGGAGCAAGGATTTCAGGAAGAGTGGAGAATCTTTTGGTGAAACAGGGCGATTTTGTAAAACAGGGGCAATTAATCGCCGTAATTGAACACAAAGACCTCAAAAATCAGGTGGAACGCCTTGAATTCGAATTGAAACAGGCCATAAGTCAGTTAGAAAAAATTAAGGCTACCTATCCAGAGAAGATCAAGGCAAGTAAAAGGGTTATCTCTGCTTTACAGGCTGAGCTTGAACAGTTAGAAAGAGAAGCTAAGAGGTTACAAAATCTTTTCAAAGAGGGCCTTATCTCTAAAACGGAACTGGAAAGGATAGAGAAGGACAAAGTGGTAAAGGAAAACCAGATAGAGGCAGAAAAGGCTCAACTTCGTGCCTTAGAGGCAGAATTTGATAAGGAATTAGAGAGAGCTAAATCTCAGGTAGAGGCAGCAAGACGGCAATTAGAAGAGGCAAAGGTTAGGCTAAGTTATGCCTTTATCTATTCCCCTATAAATGGCTATGTCTCAGAGGTGACCACTCAGCAGGGTGAAACGGTGGTAGCAGGGCTTAATGCACCTACCTTTATTACTGTGGTGGATCTATCTCGCTTAGAGGTCCACTGTTATATCGATGAAACAGACATAGGAAAGATAAAGGCTGGTATGGAAGCTACCTTTCGGGTGGATAGCTTTCCAGATAAAGTTTTTAAGGCCAGGGTTAGAACTATCTATCCTGGAGCTATAATCAAAAATAATGTAGTATTCTATGATACCGTTCTTGATATCCTTACTCCCTATGAGAATTATCTTCGCCCGGAGATGACTGCCCAAGTGACCATTTTAGCAGGAAAAAAGGAGGGAGTTTTACTTGTGCCTTCAGGTGCGGTTAAAATTGACCCTCAGGGTAAGGCCTTTGTTATGGTAAAAGAGGGAGAAAAGTGGAAGAAAAGATTGGTGAAAACTGGCTGGGAAAGTAGAGGAAAGGTTGAAATCCTTGAAGGGCTTTCTGAAGGTGAAGTAGTAGGGGTGTGGTAACTTTTGACGGACAATCTGCTCAAGCTCGTAGATCTCAGGAAGACTTATCAAATTGGTAAGATTAAGTATGAAGTTCTAAAAGGCATAAATTTAGAGGTCAAAAAGGGCCACTTTCTTGCTATCATGGGACCTTCTGGAGGTGGAAAATCTACTCTTTTAAATATCTTAGGGCTCCTTGATAAACCCACTTCAGGAAGTTACTTTTTTGAGGGCAAAGAGGTAAGCCAATTATCCCCTAAGGAACTTGCTCACTTGAGAAACAGAAGAATTGGCTTTATTTTCCAGGCCTTTCATTTAGTGCCCTGGGCAACGGCTTTAGAAAATGTGCTCTTACCACTCCTCTATGGAGATAAAATAGACAAAGAAGATATTGGTAGAGCCAAAGCACTCTTACAAAGGCTTGGCTTAGAGAAACAAATAACCTTCAAACCAGCTGAGCTCTCAGGAGGTCAACAGCAAAGGGTAGCTATTGCCAGGGCGCTTATTAATAACCCCACCCTACTTCTTGCCGATGAGCCCACAGGAAATTTAGACTCCCAGAGTAGTAAAGAGGTCATGGATATCTTAGAGGAGCTCAATCATGAAGGCTTAACTATAATTATGGTTACCCATGACCCTGAAATTGCTAAAAGGGCAAAGGAAATTAAAATTCTTAAAGATGGTATCTTTATAGAAGAGTCATGAGTTCTCTTCTATGGAAAGACCTTATCAAGGAATTACTGGCTAATAAAGTTAATATTTTATTCATTATGCTTTCCCTCATCTTTAGCCTTACGGCCCTAAATACTATTTATGCTCTTGGCAAATCTGCAGAAAAACAGATCCTTGATACCCTTGCTAATCTCAATTTTGGTAAAGATGCCCTCCTTATCCTTGCAGGTGGCTCAAGGGTTATGGGCATAACCACCACCAGATCAGACACATTAAAATTAGAGGATGTCAAGGCCTTAGAAAAACTCCACTTTGTCCAAATGACCTCACCCTTTACCACAGGCCTGGTGGAAGTCTCCTACAAAGGAAAGGCTGAAAAACTAAGAGTTGACGGTGTATTACCCATATATCTGCAAGCCAATAATTGGAATACCTTTATGGGTAAATTCATAGATGATAAGGATGTAGAAACTATCAATAAGGTGGTAGTGCTTGGTTACGATATAGCTAAAAAATTTGGCCTAAATAGCCTTATAGGAGAGAAAATCAAGATCCAGGATCAGTATTATGTAGTTATTGGAATATTAGAGAAAAAGGGGTCCCTTGGGCACTTCCCTTTAGATGAGAGGCTCTTTGTTCCCTTAACTACAGCGATGAAAAGAATTTTTAATCAAGATTATATTAGGGGAGTGAAAGTTTTACTTGAGCCTGAGACAGAGATAGAGGCAGCAGTAAAGGAGATTAGAAAGATCCTTCGTCAAAGGCATGGGCTTTATGGTATAGCCCCTGATGATTTTAGAATAATTACACCCGATATGGTAGTAGCAAGGCACACTGCTACCTCAAAGACCTTAAGTGCCTTTTTGCTCGCTATTAGTCTAATTAGCTTAGTCATAAGTGGGGTCATCATCATGAACCTCATGACTGCAAGTGTGGAGGAAAAGGCGGGTATCATAGCCTTAAGGATAGCCCTCGGAGCAACTGCTCACCACATAATCAGGCATTATCTCTTTATGGCCCTATTTATAGCCCTGACAAGCGGCTTCATTGGCTGGCTTATGAGCCTCCTTGTTATGTATCTCCTTGCCCTTTTGACCCCCTTAAGACCTCTCTTTTCCTGGGGCACCTTTTTGCTGAGCCTCATATTCTCCACAGTTACCTGTGTCCTTTTTAGTCTTTTCCCTGCCCTCAAGGCCTCTCGTATAGACCCAGCTATTCTTCTAAAAGGCCTATGAAAAGGGTAGCCCTTAAACTTTATTTGGGAGGGGTCTTTTTTAAAAAATTAAGGCTCTTTCTATCTGTTCTTGGGGTAATCATTGGTGTTTCCTCTCTTTTCATTATGAATACCTTTGGTGAATCTGCTAAGGTGAAAACTTTGCAAGAAATTGAGACCTTTGGGCCTGACATCCTGATGATTGTCTCAGGGCAAGTGCGAGTTAGGGCAGGAAGAGCTATTCAAGCAGAACAGACAACCACCCTCAAATTAGAGGATGCCCAGGCTATAAGAAAAATATCGGGGGTTCAATTCATTTCCCCCTTTTATACGGGAAGTGTGATTGCCCGATATTCAGGTAAAACCATCTCCACAGTAGCTAATGGCGTAAACGAAGAATATTTAAAACTAAGAAAATTTGCTCTTACCCAAGGCAGAAATTTCCTCAAAGATGAAATTGCGGGCTACAAAAAGGTAGCTATTTTAGGATATAAGGTTAAAAGTGAACTCTTTGGTGAAGAGGACCCCATAGGGAAAACGATACTCATTCAGAAGTTGCCCTTTGTAGTGATAGGAGTACTTACTCCTATAGGAATTGATGCCAGTAACCAGGATCAGGATGATCAAATTTTAATTCCTATCTCTACAGCTATGTCTGCTCTCTTTAACGTGGATTATCTGACAGGTATTTATCTTTCTTTGTTATCTCCTCAGCTTATTCCTGAAGTGGAAAGACAAGTAGAGGCCCTCCTTTTAAAACGACACAAGGTCTCTCCAAAGGACAAGGATTTTAATCTCATTAAGGCGGAAGATATTTTAAAGTTTCGGAGAGAGGCCTCTTCCCTATTTACCTCTTTGGTGCAAAGTGTTTCCCTTTTATGCCTAATAGTGGGAAGCCTTGGAATTACAGCGATCATGCTTCTTTCCGTAAATGAAAGGAGAAAGGAAATTGGCCTAAGGCTTGCCTTGGGAGCTACTAAAAGAGATATCCTCAAACAATTTTTATGGGAAAGTATCCTGATAAGCCTTCTTGGAGGAGTTACAGGACTAACCCTCGGATTAGCAGCTATTTTCATCCTCTTACCTCTTTTACATTACCCCCTAATCATACCCTTCAAATCCATCCTTGTAACCACAGGGCTTACCATCTTTTTTGGCTTGCTTTCAGGGATCTATCCAGCCTATAAAGCCAGCAAAATAGACCCAGCCCTATTACTTAAGGGTATGTAAAAAGATATATCTCCACCTTGAAAAGTTTTAGTGGCTTTTTAATTTATAACTATGAGACTCTATTATAGTTTAAACCAATTTTTCAAAAGGACCTTTGGAGAAAAGGTAAAAAAAATCCCTTTGGATGCTGGATTTAGTTGCCCCAATAGGGATGGCACAAAAGGGTATGGGGGCTGCATATATTGTGACGCAAGAGGCTCAGGCACAGGTCTACACCAAAAATACTCTCTTGAGGAGCAAATAACCCTTTTTTTAGAGAAATTTAAAGTAAGGGGCTATAGAAAATTTATAGCCTACTTC
>Ga0105163_1001341_pt1 | contig 13107 bp, 14 predicted proteins | sample JNZ110809AmetaG_FD_81531 | JGI IMG/M metagenome (GOLD analysis project Ga0105163, IMG submission 81531) | Hot spring microbial communities from Jinze hot spring, China to study Microbial Dark Matter (Phase II) - JNZ 110809A | ecosystem: Environmental > Aquatic > Thermal springs > Hot (42-90C) >... | reverse complement strand
GGTCCCCCCGACAACCCCCTTTATCCCCTTCAAGGCCCTTCCCAAGGCCTTGATCACGAACTCCTGTTTACCTAAGACCTCGTCCACCAATAGCGCGAAGGTCTTCCCCGGGGCCTCCACGATCACGGCCTGCATCTGGGAGACCTCCTTACCGTTTCCCCCATCGGAAAGCTCACTCAGCCTTACAAAGGGGATGAGCTCCTCCCTCACCCTGAGGTATTCCTCCCTGCCTGTGACTGTAACCACTTGTTCGCTACGGGGCAGAAAGACCTCCCTTACGGACTGTGTGGGTATGATGTACCACCGTCCTGAGACCTTGGCCAGAAGGCCATCGACCACTACAAGGCCAAGCGGCACCTTTATGGATATCCTCGGCCCCTCTTGTGATTCCCTGTAAAAGAAGTCCCCCCCAAGCCCTTCGCAGAACTCTGCCACCTGCTTCAGCCCCTCTCCTTTTGGCAGTTTGCCTTCACAGGAAAGCTCCAATTGGATGCAGCTTGTCCTCCTCTGGCTTTTCAAGGAGATCTTTGCCTTTTCCTCCCTGCCCTTTGAGCGCCTCTCGGTAGGTATCTCCACCGATTCCTCCACCAAAAGCCTTAAGACCCTGGTCAGGAGCTCGTAAACCGAGCCGCTCTTTTCCACCTCCACCTCGGTCCCTTCGTCCTCAAGTTCCACTTGTACTTCCTTCCCAAGCTCCCGAGCAAGGTTTTCGGCGAATTCCTTCGCCCTCAAGAGCACAGGTTCGAGGGGCTCCATCCTCATGGACATAACTGTCTTTTGGAGGTCTGAGGTGATCCTGCCGAGCTGCTCGAACTCCTGGAGGAACTTTAGGTCTGCTATGGACAAGAAGGTGGGGTTCGACCTTATCACCGCCTGAAGCACGGCAAGTTCTCCTACTAAGTCTGTGAGCTTCTGCAGGTCCCTGAACTCAACGGCTATGGTCCCTTCTTCCCCCTTTTGTTCCCTGAGAACGCGCAGTATGTCCCTTAGGGTTACCTTGCCCTCTTCAAGGAGGATCTCACCTAGGCGTTTTGAGGGCTCGGCCTTCTGCCTTTCGAAGGCCTCCTTTAGGTCCTCCTCTGTGACAAGCCCTTCCTGGAGTAGGGCCTCACCGAAAAAGCGCCGACGGGGCTGCCTTTCCTCTTGGACCTTTCTCAAAAACCCCTCGACCAAGGAAGCGTCAAGGCCTTCACCAGCCTCAAGGGCCTTAAGCGCCCCTGTCATTAGGTCCAGTGCCTCGGCGAGGAGCTCCAGGGTGGAATCCTTGGGCCTTGCCCCGCTCCTGAGCCAAGGCTCGACTAACCCTTCCACACCTTCAAAGACCGCATGGAGCTCCGGGGCCAACTGGACCATGGGGGCCTTGATCCCCTCAAGCCCTTCTTTCAGGTCCCTGAGCAACCCAGGATCATAAGAGGAACCTATGTCCAAAAGGATCCTCTGGAGCCTGGAGAGGTCGTCCCGGAGGGGACCTATCTCAGGCCTTTGCTCCTCACGGAGTTCGACAAGCCCTAACCCTTGGGCCCTTTGCCATAGTTCCTCTGGGAGCGGTTCCCCCATCAGGTGCCGCTGTAGGGCCTGAAGGACCGATGAGGCAAAGCCGTAGGCCTCCTTCTGGTCCACCTCTTCTAGGACCATCTTCTCGAGGCCTTTCTTGGCGAGCTCAAGCAGCTCGGCCCCCTTGCCTTTGAAGAGGCCCACCAGTTCCTCAAAGCCCTTCAAAACTTCCCCCACCTGCGGCAGGTCTTCAGGGTCAAGGCCTAGGAACTTAAAGGAGATCTCGTCCAAGGCCGAAAGGGCCTTTTCCTTATCTATCTCTTCGGAAGGCGTAGACGCCTCCTTATCGAGCAAGCCCCTTATGCGCTCAAGTCCCTCCTGGATTAGGCCTTTGGCCCTTTTTGGCGGGATCTCCTCAAGGACGGCCTTCTCCAAGGTGGTCTTGAGCTCAAGGAGGAGCCCGCGTAGCGGCTCCTCCTTTGTCCCTTCGAGGAGCCCCTCGAGCTTCTGTAAGGCAGGTCCTACCGAAGGCAGGTCCTCTAGGTCAAGACCCTCAAAAAGGGAAAGGAGTTCTTGGAGCCCCTCTTTGTCCATCAGCCCTTCTTCTCCCTTTGGGCGAGGACCTTTTTGATCTTCTCCTCTAAGGTCTCGGGTGTAAAGGGCTTAACCACATAGCCGTTTACACCGAGCTTTACGGCCTCAAGGACCTTTTGCTTTTCGGCCTCGGCTGTGACCATCATCACGAGGGTGTCCTTGAGTTCAGGATCGGACCTTATGGCCTTAAGGAGGCTTAAGCCGTCCATCTTGGGCATGTTCCAATCCGAGATGACCAGGTCTATTTGTTCGGATTTGAGGATCTTTAAGGCCTCTTCGCCGTCTTCGGCCTCAAGGATCTCCTTGTAGCCGAGGTCCTTGAGGATCTTCTTGGTTATGGCCCGCATTGTGGCGAAGTCGTCTACGACAAGGATCCTCATCCTTTACCTTCCGCCCAGGCCCTTCCATCTTAATTTACCTCAAGAAGGAGATCAAGGTTTCTTCAAAAAGCCTTTTGGTGGAAAGGAGTGTGGCTTCGTAGGCAAGCTGCCTTGAGGAAAGCTCGGTGATGGCCTGGGCAATATCACAATCCACCACCTCCGAAAGGCCCTCTGTTACCTTTATGGACCTCTGCTCGAGGATATTCCTATAGGCCTCAAGCTGCGCATACCAGGACCCGAGCTGTGACCTCGCCTCGATGACCCGGTTTAGGAACCCCTCAAGGTGGTCTATCCCTTGGGCGACCAATTCCCTCTGGTCCGTCTCAAGGGCCTGTGCCAGTCGATCGAGGTATTGGATCAGGTTCTCCTGGCCTTCGCCAAAGACCCTGGGGCCTGTCAAGTTCACCTGCACGAGGACCCCTTCTGCCACCGCTATTTTGAAGCCCCCTTGGTCTCCTTGGTAGACGCCTTCTGAGCTATAGGCCTCCTTGCCGCTCAGGCCAGAGAAGACGGGCCTTCCCTCATAGGTGGAGTTGGCCAGTTGGAGGACCGCCTCTCTTAAGCCGCGGATATAGGCCGCTGAAGCCCTACGGGTATCGAGGTTGGCGGTATCGGATGCCTGTGAGACCGCTATCTCCTTGGCCTTGGCGATGAGTTCCTCGAGGTTATCCAGAATTGCCTCCGTATAGTTTAACCACCTCAAGCCGAACTCTATGTTCCTCTTGTACTGTTCGAACTGTTCCAGCTGCCCCTTAAGCCTTATGGCCGACATGGCCCCAAGGGGGTCATCCGAAGGTCTGAGGACCTTCCTTCCCGATGCCACCATCTCCTGTAGCTTCCAGATCCTACGGCCGTTCCTGGAGAGGTGGAAGAGGCTTACCGAGAGTTTCATCAGCTCTGTGACCCTTGCGAACATGGGGCTACCTCAAAGAGAGCAGGGTTTCCAAGAGCTCGTCGACCACCTTCACCACCCTCGAGGCCGCTTCGTAGGAACGCTGGAGCCGGGTAAGGTTTATGACCTCCTCTTCCATGGAGACCCCCGAGATCTCCTGACGCCTGGTCTCAAGGGACTGCAGTAGTCCCTCTGCGGTCTCAAACCTGTCCATGGCCTGTTTGGACTCCAGTCCGAGGGAGCCCACCATGGCCGAAAAGTACTCCCTTAAGGTGGCCTGGAGGGCTTTTCCTTCCCCTTTGAACCACACCTTTTGGTTCTCAAGGCCGGAAATGAGCAAGGCGTTGGTGTTGTCAGAGGGACTTGCAGGCATTGCAGATTGAGAGAGGAGCTCGGGCATGAGGTGGAGGGTCGGGTTGACCGAGAGGGTTGAGGCATCCCATCCGAAAAAGAAGCAGTTTAGCCCTAGGGCCGAGACCACACCGCTTGGAGGCCTTACCTCCCCAGCTTCTGCCCCTCGGGCAAAGCCGAAGGTGAATCCCTCTTGGGCGCTTATGCGTAGCCTTCCGTCCCTCACCTCGGCATTAAGGTACCCAGCGCCCCCTTGGTTCAGGGTTTCCGCTAGGTCCATGAGGCTTTGTACTTCAGGGTCAAGGTCAAAGACAAGCCTTGCCACGGCCTCCCCGTTTTGGTCGTATACGTTTATGTAAAAGGTCCCCCGAGGGACCTCAAAGGGCAGGCCTGCCTGCGAGAGGGGTGCCTCAGGGTCAGCTGCCTTGTAGGCGCCCTCGATGAAGCTATAGCGCCTTGTGCCCTCGGCTTCGCTGTGCAGGCGGTTCACCTCCCAGATTAAGGTCCTGGCAAAGGCGTCAAGCTCCCCCTTGAGATCCTCCCAGAACCTGTTCCTGAGTTCAAGGAGGGCCCCGAGTTTGCCCCCCTTTACAAAGGAGGTGACCCTGAACTTGGTGCCTGAGTCCACGAGGAATACCTCAAGCCCTTGAGCGGTGTCCTCCACTTGGAGTCTTGAGGCCTTGAGGCCTTCGACCAAGGCTATGCCGCCCACAAGGACGCTAACCCTGCCGAGGCGGTCCTCAAGGACCGTGAAGTCCAGGTACTGGGCTAGCTCCCTCAGGAGGGCGTCCCTTTTGTCGAAGAGGTCGTTTCGGCCTGTCCTCAACTGTCCGTTGAGCTCGGCCAGTTCCAAGAGGATCCTATTCACATCCCTTAAGGAAGCTTCGGCCTCCTTTGAGAGGTCCGCCTTGACGGACAGGAGCTGCTGTGCCCTGTAGCGTATGAACTCGGAGAGGTTCTCCGATATGGCCAAAAGGGCCGTCCTTTCCGCATAGCCAGTGGGGTTAAGGCTCAAGTCCTGCCATGCGTTGAAGAAATCCGACAGGAGCTTGGGTATCCCCTCCTCCTCTGAGGTACCTAAGACGGCCTCAAGGTAAGAAAGCTTGGTGCGGTAGGTCTCCCAGAAGGACTTTTCGGACTGCTGGTAGTGGATCTGCAGGGCAAGGAACCTATCGTAGATCCTCCTCACCTCTTCCACCCAGACCCCACGCCCTAGGTATGCCACAGGTAGGTTTACGGGTCCGAGGGTGCTTAGGACCACCTGCTGCCTTGAGTACTCAGGGGTATTGACGTTGGCGATGTTATGGGCGGTGACGTAAATGGCGGCCTGCTGGGCGAAGAGGGCCGATTTCGCTACCTCAAGGGCCCATATGAACATCTAAACCCTTCCCCTCGACCTCATAGGGGGTCCTGACAGAAGGGAGCCATCGGCCCTGTAGCCAGAAGAGGGCAGAAGCACCCCCAACATGGCCCTTATCAGGGCCAAGGACCCCTCAAGGAGCATCCTGTTCCTTTCCCCTTGGGAGAAGACCTTGGAGGCCAGCTCCCTTACGGTCTCCTCAAGCTCCTCGGCCTGGGGGTGGTGGGTTTCGAGCCTCCTCTTCTCCTCCTCCAGGACCTTTAGTTTAAGGGCGATGGTCTCCTTCTTCTTGTTGCTCTCCATGAGTTCCTCAAGCTCGCCCAAGGAACCCCTCCTCACGATCTCCTGGTCCCTTTCGAGGAGCTCGAGGAGCTCCTGCAAAAGCAGGATCTCCTCCTTGTAAAGCTCGCGGAGCCTCTCCATCCTTAGACCTCTTCGAGGAGCGCCTCCAAAAGGAGCCTTGAGGCCAATTCCTCTAAGGGAGGTTCATAAGACCCTTCTTGGATCCTTGCCCTCAGCTCCTTGACCAAATCCTCCCTCACCTCAGGGAAGGCCTTTGCCTTCTCCACCAACTCCCTCACCAGGAGGGCTTCCTGGGAGATCTCCACCTTTTCGCCCTGGACAGAGAGCGGGGTCTTACGGCCGTTTTTCGCCCCCTCGGCCTTTTCCGTCTGGGAGACCTCCCTTATAAAGCCACCTATCCCAACAGGTGGTTTACCGTCCACCTTCATCTTTTTCCTCCCGTATTTCCTTCGGCATTTTCCAAAATACCTTTAGATTTTAGTTCCCCGTAAAGCCTCTCAGCAAGGCCAAGTCCCCTTCTGCTGAGCTCATGGGCTAGGGCCTGATAGAGCAAGCAGCGGTAAAGCTCAGACTCAAACCCATTTCCGAAAAGCCCCGAACGTCCTACCGTCCGGTCCATGGCCAAAAGGAGCCTTTCCAACATCAGGGCCTCAAAGGCCCTGAAGACCTCCTTGGGGTTTCTCGAGTCCAGTTGGGGCCTTATGCCCAAAAGCAAGACCTCCATCTATATCACCTCCAGTTCCCCTTCGAGGGCCCCTGCTGCCTTTATGGCTTGAAGTATGGAGATGAGGTCCCTTGGGGAGACCCCCAGGGTTCCCAAGGCCTCAACGAGTTCCCCCACTGTAGCCCCTTTTAGCTCGGTTATATTGGCCTCTCGCTCCTTTACCTCCACCTCGGTCTCGGGGACGACCACGGTCTGGCCCCTGGTGAAGGGTCGGGGCTGTACCACCCTTGGCCTTTCTACGATCCTCACGGTTATCCCACCGTGGGCGACGGCCACAGGCCTTATTTTCACCCCTTCGCCTATGACCACGGTACCTGTCCGCTCGTCCACCACCACCTTAGGCACCGAGTCGACCTCTACCTGAAGGCCTTCGATCTGCGCGATAAGGGAAGGGATGTCCGAGGCCCATTCGGGTGGGACGTTTATCAGGACCGTCCCCCCGTCAAGGACCAGGGCGGCCTTCTTCTTGAGGTGACGGTTTACGGCCTCCTGGATCCTCTTGGCGGTGGTGAAGTCGGGCTTGAGGAGGTGCAGTTTGAGGACGTCCTTGTCTGTTACCGAAAGGGGGACCTCCCTCTCCACCACGGCCCCCTCGGGGATCCGGCCGACGGTGGGTACGTTCTGGATGACCTGTGCGGCCTGGCCTCCAGCTGCCATCCCGCCTACAAGGACTTGCCCCTGTGCCACCGCGTATACGTTCCCATCAGGCCCCCTCAAAGGGGTGAGCAGAAGGGTCCCGCCTTGGAGGCTTGTGGCATCCCCTATGGAGGAGACGGTGACGTCTATCCTCGTCCCAGGCTTGGCAAAGGGGGGAAGTTTCGCCGTGACCATGACCGCTGCCACGTTCTTCACCTTAAGGTCCCTTGGGTCAACCGCAACCCCCATGCGGGAGAGCATATTGGAGAGCGATTGGACGGTGAACCAGCTGCCGCGCTTGTCGCCTGTTCCATTAAGCCCCACCACGAGCCCATAGCCCACAAGTTCGTTGGGCCTCACCCCCTCGAAATAGGCCACCTCCTTTATCCTCTGGCCGGCTCCGGCCAGAAGCGGAAAGCACAAAAGCAAAAGGACCAAGACCCGCCCCATACCCCTACCCTTAGAAAGGCCATATGAGGTCAAGGAGCCTGGTCACTAAGCCAGGCCCCTGCTTGTCAGAGACCACACCGCGGCCCGAGTACTCGATGACGGCATCGGATACGGCCGTGGAAAGCACGGAGTTGTCAGGGCCTATGTCCTCAGGCCTCACGATACCCCTCAGGGTGATGTACTCCCTCTCCCTGTTGAGCTTTACTTCCCTATGGCCTTCTATCAAGAGGTTGCCGTTTGGCAGCACCTGGACCACCCGACAGGTGATGGTGGTGAGGATCTTGGTGCTCCTCGAAGTGGTCCCCTCGCCCTGGAAGTCCATCTTCGTGCTGGCAGATACCTCTGGTTTGAACCCTCCAGGCCATACCTTGTCCAGGCCCAGGTGAAGGGGGGCGCCCAATATGGAGTTCACCCTTGCATCTAGGCCGGAGTCCCTTGAGGTCTCGGTCTTGGCTTGGTTGACGGCAAGATGGGTCTCCACGACCTTAACCGTCACCAGGTCCCCTACCCACCTGGCCCTGTTGTCGGTAAAGAGAAAGGCCTCCTTGCCCTCCCTCCAAAGGGACCCCTGGCTTACGGGTTCAAGCCTTGGGGCGAAAAACAGGGATGGGTCCCTATGGGTGAAAGGGGATTGCCCCTCGGGGGAAAAGCAGCCGCATAAGGCCATGCTAAGGATACATAACCCGTACAGTGCCCTCATCTACCACCTCTCCGTAAAGGCCCTTTCCGTAAGGCAGGGCCTTGACCTTTACCCTTTCCCCCAGCCTTCCGTCCTCAAGGGCAAGGCCCTGACATGTCACGCTCAAGGAAGACCTCTCAAGTATAAGGGTCACCCTTTGGCCCTTCCTCACCTCGGGGAGTTCCTCCAGCTGCTCGGGACGGATCACCGTACCTTTTGGGATAAAGGTCCTTGACCTTTTTCCCAAGAGCTCCTCTGGGTTTGAGAAGAAGCCGTAAAGCCGTGAGACCTCGACCTCCTCCACCGTGAGGTCCTCGGGCTTTAAGGTCTCGAAGCGCCCTATGGCCCTTTTCGCCTTGACCACCGGGGCCCAGGCCCTTACCTCAGCGGTGAGGAAGACCCTCTGGGTCCTATTGCCTGAATGGAGTAGCAGCTGAAAGGTACAGCGCCCGAAAGGCCTCTCGGGCAGATCGAGGACCAAAAGGCGCCCCTCTACTGGGAGGGGTTCGGGACTTACCTTGAGCCCGTGGACCTCTATTCTGGAAAGCTGGGGGTAATGCCTCCTTATCTCCCTCTCTAAGGCCTCCTTTATGGTTTCGAGGTCCTGGGCAAAGACAAACTGGACACAAAGCATAAGCGCCGATACTGCCGCAGAAAACCTCAAGGGCATGGCCGTCACCTCTTGACATTTACGGTCTGACCGAGCATCTCGTCTGCGGCCTGTATCACCTTTGCGTTTACCTCATAGGCCCTTTGGGCCATTATCATCTCCACCATTTCGGAGACCAGGTCCACGTTTGACATCTCCAAAAAGCCCTGGGCTATGGACCCAAAGCCTTCCTCTGTGGGGTATCCGAGGATGGGGTCTCCTGAGGCCTCGGTGGCCAAAAAGAGGTTCTTGCCCATGGCCTTGAGCCCCCCTGGGTTTACGAAGTCGGCAAGCTCTATCCTGCCGAGTTCCTGAGGGGTGGTCTCACCGCCGATGAGGGCATGCACTGTCCCGTCAGGAAGGACCGTTATGGACTGGGCCCCTTCTGGGACCACTATCTCGGGCTGGAGGGGATAGCCGTCCGAGGTGACTATCCGGCCGTCGGAGGAGAGCTTAAAGGCCCCCGAACGCGTGTAGGCGATGGTCCCATCCGGAAGCTGGACCTGGAAAAACCCCCTCCCCTCTATGGCCAGGTCCAGGGGGTTTTGGGTCTGGTGGTAATCGCCTTGGGAGAAGAGCTTCTGTACAGAGGCCGTCCTCACCCCTAGGCCCACGTCGACCCCTGTAGGGACTTGAGGCCCCTGTGCGCCTTGGGCCCCTGCGGCCTTCAAGGTGTGATAGGAGAGGTCCTCGAAGTCCACCCTTGAGGCCTTAAAACCAGCGGTGTTCACATTGGCCAGGTTATTGGCTATTACGGCTATCCTCAACTCCTGGGCCCTCATGCCCGTTGCCGCCACCCAAAGGGCTTGCATGGTCCACCTCCTTAAGCCCTCAGTACTTCCTCAAGGAGCTTTTTAGGCCTTTCCTCAAGATGGAGCTGGAGGGCCTTTTGATAGGACTCAAAACCCCTGAAGAGCAAAAGCAGCCTCGCCATCTCCTCGACCGGGCTCACGTTAGATCGTTCCAAAAAGCCCTGCTTCACCTGAAAGCCCTCGGCCTGTATAGGCTCGGCTTCAGCCCTTATGAGCCCTCCTCCTTCGTAAAGGAGACCAGTCCCTTTGGGGAAGTCCACTACCATAAGGGTCGCCACATGCTCCCCATCGAGGAAGACCTCCCCGTGTTCGTTGATGACTATGCTTAAAGCCCCAGGTCCAAGCTGTATGGGTCCTCCCTGCCCCATGACCCTTAGGCCCGAACGGGTAACGAGGAAGCCGTCCCTGTCCACACTAAAGGCCCCAGAACGCGTATACCTCCTCCCCATAGGGGTCTCCACCACGAAGAACCCCCTTCCGGACAGGGCCAGGTCAAAGGGGTTGCCCGTGGGCCTCAATTCCCCCTGGGAAAGGTCAAGGCCGATGGGACCGGGTTCGACAATTAGCGGCAGCCCCTCAGATGAGAGCTCCCTTGACCCAAGGGCCACCACATGACGCCTGTAACCCGGGACCTCAAGCCCCGAGAGGTTCCGCGCCAGAAGCTCCATCCACCTCTCAAGGGCCACCGCCCCCGACACCAACCCCGACCTGAAGACCACCTCTCCCATGGCCGAAAGGGGGCATAGCAAACCTTGTGCCATTCCTTCGGGCCCTTGGGTCTTGGTTTTTTCTTTGGGGTGTGAGGGGTTCTAGGAACTTTTTTCCGTTTTAAGCTTCAGCCTTTCTGATTCTATCTTCCTCAGGACCTCGCGGAACTGGCGGGTGAAGGTCTGTTCTTCTGTCTCCACCGAGAAGACGAACTCCACGCGGCGGTTCTTGGACCTATTGGCCTCTGAGGTGTTGGGCAGGAGGGGCTTTGTGTCTGCGTAGCCAATGGCCTTGAGCCTCTTTGGTTCGATGCCCTGTGAGACGAAGTAGCGGAGGACCGTTGTGGCCCTCACGGCAGAAAGTTCCCAGTTGGAGGGGAACCTCACGTTATGTATGGGCAGGTCGCAGGTGTGGCCTTCTATGCCCACCTTGTATTCTGGGAACTCCTTTATGATATCGGCCATCTTCTCCAGGAAGGGATAGGCCTCGGGCTTTATGTCCGCCTTGCCCAGGTCGAAGAAGATCTTGTCCTCTGCTCGTACCACTATGCCCCTTTCTGAGACCAGGATCTCCACCCCTGGGACGTTCTTGAAGGCCTTTTGGAGTTCCTTGTAGATTTTGGCCTGTCGGTAGAACATCTCGATGACGGAGTCAAGCTTCTGGTACTCGAAGACCTGAAAGGGCGTGTTTTCGGCTGTAGGGAACTGTCCCTTTTGGGTCACCCTTTGGACGCCAAAGGCTTCTTTTATGGACCCGAGGACCATCCTGAACTTCACGAGGTCTATCTGGGCAAAGGTGAAAAGGAGCACAAAAAAGGTCAGGAGCAAGGTGGTCATATCGGAGAAGGTGACCATCCAATGGGGTGCGCCTTCTCCGATATCTTCATCGTCTTGTCTGTTGATCTCTGGGGGCACCTTTTTCCTCCATCCTCATCTGTGGGGGGAGGAAGCTCCAGAGCTTCTCCCTGATCATCCTGGGGTTCTCACCGGCCAGAATGGACAGGACCCCTTCCAGCATCATCTCCCGCAGGATGGTCTCCCGCCTCGAGCGGTCCTCGAGCTTTGAGGCTATGGGCAAAAAGACCAAATTGGCAGCCACAGCCCCGTAAAGGGTGGTTATCAAGGCTACGGCCATGGCAGGGCCTATCTTCTGGGGGTCGTCTATGGCCCTGAGCATCTGTATGAGCCCTATAAGGGTCCCCACCATCCCGAAGGCCGGGGCAAAGGACCCGAGGCCCTTGAAGACCTTTTGGCCGCTTTTATGCCTTTCCTGCATCATGTAGATCTCGGTCCTCAAGATGTCCCTTATGAAGTCAGGCTCTGCCCCGTCCACGACAAGCCTTATCCCCTTCCTCAAGAAGGGGTCCTCTATGGGTTCGTTCTCCAAGGCGAGGATGCTCTCCTTTCTTGCCTTCTGGGCAAGCTGGACGATCCTTTCGATGAGCTCAAGGGGGGAGTCCTTCGGCTCCCTAAGGGCGACCTTTGCCACCTTCATGGCGTTCATCACGGTCCTAAGGGGGAACATGACCAGGACAGCCGCTACACTCCCCCCAAAGGTGATCATGAAGGAGGGGAGGTTTATAAACCCCCTCACATCCCCCCCCATGGCTATGGCCCCGCCTATGAGGACAACGCCCAGTAAGATCCCTAATACGACCCCTAGGTCCATCTTTCCAAGGCTATTTTACCTTCCCTTAACCTCACACGTAAGGGACCCCTCAGGTCCTCGTTGAGCCTAAAGGACTCCCTTCCTATCTGAAAGGTCACGCCCTGATAGGCCTCCTTATGTATCTCTATCAGGCCCTCTCCGCCGAAGACGGCCTCCTCAAGTAGTTCCTTGTAAAACCTGAGTTCCTCCACCTCCCTCACCAGCTCAAGCCTCTCCTCTATGGGGAGGTCGGGCTCCTGGAGCCTCTCTTGTATCTCCTCCTCCCTCTTTTCCATTTCGCCCTGCTTCTCCTCGAGGAACCTCCCCAAGAAGGGGTCAATCCCCACCCAAACCTTTGTGCCCGAAGACATCCTTGAGCCGAAGGCCATGGCCCTTACAGCGTCCCTTGCCCTCACCTCGCCCCCAAGGATGGCCCCTGGCTGGCCGAGGACCCTTACCTCCTTTCCCGAAAAGAGGCGGCTGTCCCTTACGAACTTGGAGATTTCCACCTGCCCACGCACCTCACCTGGGAGTTGAGGACATAGCCTGCCCTTAGGTCCCCACCCACTATGACCTTGTGCCTGCCCGAGACCACCCCGCCCTTGACCTCAAGGTCCCCCCGGATGAGGGCTGTCCCCTCGAGGTCCCCTTCTACAAGGGCCTCCTTTGCCTCTATGATGAAACCGGCCCTCACGGTCCCTTTGACCACTAGCCTTCCGGCAAACCGCAGGTTCCCTGTGGAGTAGTCCACATCGCCTTGGACCACGAACTCAGGCGAAACGTGGATCTTGCCGTCCTTCCAGTAGGCATGGCCGTCCACCGAGGCACAGAGGACCCGTGGGTTGTCTTGAGGTACATAGGTGTTCTCCCCGGCAGGGAACTGCCTTGGGTCAAACCCTTCTGGCTCATCATAGGCCTCGGCCAAGACCTGCCCCTTCCTCACGTTTTGAAGGAGGTCAAGCTCGAAAAAGTCCACCCTTCCATTGGGAAGGTCTTTTGGCGTCCGGCGGGGAAGGTCGATAAAGTATCGTATTGGCAAAAGGGCCTCCCTAAACTAATATATCGCAACCGATCAATCTCTACTTTAAGAACGCCTGTAAGCTCAGCCGCATGCTAGGGATCAAAGGCAGGAGGTGTCCTTTGGGGCATGAGGACCTTCCTTACGGAGGGGGCGCTAAGACAAAAACTTTCTTTTTAGAGCTCCCTACTCCTTTTCGCCTTTGCGAGGTGGTGTTCAAGGAGGGGTATGGTATTCCTGAAATCAAACTTTATAGCGGTCTCCCTTCCTCTTTCCCCTAGCCTTTCGCGCAAGGACCTATCCTTTATTAACGTAGCAACGCTATTTGCAAGGGCGATGTAGTCATCCGGAGGGACAAGCAGGGCGTTTATCCCATGTCGGGCGTACTCTCTTATACCGCCTGAATCAGT
>Ga0105163_1001340_pt1 | contig 13132 bp, 16 predicted proteins | sample JNZ110809AmetaG_FD_81531 | JGI IMG/M metagenome (GOLD analysis project Ga0105163, IMG submission 81531) | Hot spring microbial communities from Jinze hot spring, China to study Microbial Dark Matter (Phase II) - JNZ 110809A | ecosystem: Environmental > Aquatic > Thermal springs > Hot (42-90C) >... | reverse complement strand
GTTGGTTCGTAGACAAACCCTGACTTCTCAGCAAAGAAGAAACAGTACCAGCAGTCTAAGTCGCACCTATTCGTTAAGACTAAGTTAGCTAGTGCTGTGTGGTTCTTGTGTATAGGGCATAAACCACAGCTGTAAGGGCATGGAGCAGAGAAGTTCGTGTACACGTGTCTAGGACCCCTGCCCTCAACATACCATTTCTCTATCCTCCTAGCAAACTCGGAGCTACCCTGATATAACTCCTCAATCTCCCCATGCTCAGGGCACTCCTTCCTTATATATAGTTTCCCGTCTCTCTCTAAGATAACCGCGGGTAGTAGCGCGTAGCAGTAGGGACATATAGATTGTGTAGTCCTAACCAGTTTCTCATTCTCGTTAAGTTTAGGTAGGGAACCCCATATCTTAACTTCTCTGTCAGCTATCTTAATAGATTGCGTCGTCCGGTCATAATATGATGGCGTTATTAACTTTTCTTCCCTAGAGCTTTGACTGTTGCTCAACTGCATTACCTCCTAAACTTTCACTCTGTTAATAATAAATATTTTCAGTTTTTATTGGTTTACGAAGCCCTCAGCCCAAATTGAGTAAGACTGCGTTGTTTTACGATGATTAAGGTCTCTAGAGCCAGCCCCTAAGGTTATCCCAGCCACCGTGTAGCTCTTGCTCTCCTAAGTATATGCGGCCTGGAGAACCCTCAATAACTTCTCCTATGAGGATATAGTCTTCAGGCATATTAAGGTCCGTGAAAACAACTATAGAGTACTCCTCCCCCATGTAACGTAAAACACTACTTAAGTCTATAGAGTACTGCTCCGAGATGTCTAGTATTTCCCTACACACACCCTCAAAACGTAACTTCATAGCCACGTCATTCATTCTTAAAACACTCCTTAACGATTCTAAGCCGTCACTAACGTCCGTAGCTGCTTTCACCTTATCAAGGTCTTTCAGAAACTTTAACGGTGGGTCGGGTCTTCTCAGAACTTTAAGGAATTTCTTAAGGACTTCATCATCTAGTACTCTCTCGTAATGCGTTAGTGCAGGGATAGAAGAAACACCTAAGCACTTCGTTGAGTACACCTTATATCCTGGTTTCAGCCCTTTATTGCTTATCGGGGTTCTTGAAATTCCAAGTACGGCGACATCTAGCCAGCCCTCTTCAGAAGTGTTTAGGTCGCCTCCCAGGAATAGCGTTCTGAGTGCTTGGCACGAGTCGCGCAGTCCGCGAGCCACCCCCTTAACGTCCTCCAAGTTCATGTCTTTCGAGAGACCTACGGAAGCTGCGAGAGCTATCGGAGTACCTCCCTTAGCTATCACGTCAATAGCAGCGCCTAGAGCTACTCTATATGCTAAGTCGTCAAACCCCATCCAAGGATACCTCGATGTCTTGAATGACGTGCCATCTATCTTAAGGAAAAACCACTTGCCCAAAATTCTTAAAGCTCCTGCGTCATCTAAGTAACCGAAAGGTATCTTAGTATAATACTCACCAAGTATGTTAGCAATGACTTCAATTAACTCCCGCTCACTAAACCTACTAACACTCATTAATTACGCCCAAATAGAGAGAGTTTATAAGAATTAAAAGAGATATGTTATGTAAATAAGGTGACTAATCTAGTGCTCAGAAGTCTTAATGAGAGAGTTAAGGTGTATTTTTTACTCACCTTCTCCCTAGTTCTCATACTTTCTTCCTTGACATCCCCACACACTACTCCGGCCGTCAGCTACGCTCAGGAGACCCCCAGTTATGAAGTTTATAATTTCGTGTACGTGGACGTAGCCGCGATCACGTACGCAAGCAATGTTTCTGAAGGGTATTTCGAAATACCTATAAACTACACTGAACCACACTATACTCAGGTAGTGCAAGTCTTCAAGATTGGCGGAGACGTTGTAGTTAATTCTTCCGGAAATAATACAGTTTTTAAAATACTGATAAGTAATAACACGCAAGGCTATGTAATACTAAACGTCACATTAATTCGTGAGTCACGTAAGGAGTTAAGCATTGTGTCGCGGGCCCTGTATCTGGGAGATATAACTCTTTATGATTATCCGTATCCTGCAGAGATTGTGGAGAAGTATGTGTTACAACCTAACGAGAAGGTAATTAAAGTTGTTGTCCCTCTCTTTGAGGAGTGGATGCATAGCAAGCTCCCTTCAAACCTTAACTTAAGTAAAGTATCTAAAACTTACTTAGCTGTCTGGGCAGCCAACTACATATATGGGGATTACCTCATAAAATACAACGCGAGTCCCGTGCCCAGGTCCTTAGATGATGTTCTAGAAAAAAGAGAAGGTGATTGTGATGATAAATCTAGGATCCTCCTTAGCTTGCTCTGGTATTACGGCGTCCCAGCAAAGATACAGTACGGCTACGTTTACCTGAAGTTTGACTACCTAACAGATGTTTACGGCTCTCTCACCAGGTTTATTAACGCAGGACCTCACGCGTACGTAGTTATTTACGTGCCTACAGTTGGGTGGGTTTCAGTAGATTTTCTTGCGTGGGCACGCTTATATCACCCAACACTCATAACTGGGGAGTCAACGTACTCTAGCGTAACTAACGAAGACCTAGAGGAAGTTGAGAAATTCTACACCTCATTTAGGTATCTCGAGTTAATAGAAATGCATGAGTCTAGCAAGCTACCAGAAGACTTAGTTAGGGATTTAATAAATGATGATTTAATAGGGAGACTAGAGAGAATGCTTAGTGAGAAGCCTCAAGAAACAAATACTGAAACTACTACTCCCACCACATCAACCACAACATATCCGACCGCAACGCAGCCTGCCAGCACATACAATGAAGAAACAACTAAGACAATATCTCTTGAGTTCCCTGAGGTCTTCCTAGTAATTGCTTTGGCTCTCACCGCCACGATAGTACTGCTATTATTGGTTGTCCTGAAGACTAGACCTTGATCTAGAAGGTGATTAAGCAGTGAGTAAGTCAATTCTATGTGAGGTGTGTGAGGAAAGACCTGCCATCAGAAAATGTAGGATATGTGGCAGGCGCGTATGCGAGAAACATTTAAGTGAAGACGGTGTTTGCGCCGTCTGCACGGATTTAATGTGTAGAGTATGTAAAGCCAGACTCTCAGTAACTTCATGTATCTTGTGCGGCAGACCTATTTGCAGGACGTGCTCGGTAGAGCTAGAACCCGGGATTCGTATGTGCATACACTGCGCTAGTAATATCTCAGCTAAAGAGCAAGAACCTGAGTCAGGCTCGTTTGGTGAGCGTGTTGAGCAGAGACATCCTTAAAGACATAGTGTGTGGCGACTACTACTTCGTCTGTGTAGGCACTGAGTTAAGAAGTGATGATGCTGCCGGCTTAAGACTGTGTGAGTTCTTAGTAGCTCGTGGTTTCCCTAGAGACAGAGTTATTATGTGTGAATTTGGCCTAGAGAACTGCATGTCAGTCATCCAAGAGCGTTCTGTGAAAAACGCTCTAATCATTGACGCGGCAATAGTTTTGGGAGAAAGAGAAGGAACTCCTAAGTACTTCATAGCAAGCCTAGACTCGATTGACGACACAGTGGCTCTAGTAACAACGCACTCACTACCTATCAGACTCGTCATAGAGTTGCTAAGAAGAGAGGAGTTGTTTAAGGACGTACGAGTTTTAGGCGTGGTAGCGAGAAACCTTGACTTAGGTGAGGGAATCAGCCCAGAAGTGCAGGATACTATAAGCTTCTTAACTGACTTAATCATCAAGACCTTAAGCACGTGTAGTATTTAGGTGAAGCTAGCTACAACTATCGAAAGAATTAGGGCTATGAGTGCGGGAATAAACGCGTATTTGATTATCGTGGATATTCCTTGTTCTATCCTGAACCTACCGAAAGAAGATTTAAGAACAGTTATGGTGGTGAGGACTATCAAGTACTTCAGGATGATAGTTAAGACGCCTAAGACTAAGTTGTTACTGAAGGGGTGCGGACCTCCTAAGAACAAGAACGTAACTACTAGCGAAAGGACGTAGAGGTCTGCGTCGTGAAGGAAGTTAAAGAGCGCTAAGAGAGGACCGCTAAACTCTGTTTCCACTCCAGCTATTAACTCTTGCTCAGCTTCCGGTATATTGAATGGCGAGAACATTAGCTTAGACTGGATAGAGATTAAAGATGCTATAGTTGCTAGGAGCATAGGTATCGCCGTAAGCGGGTTGGTCCACAAACCCCATACAGTCTCGGCTGTCGTGCTGATAGAGAAGACAGGCTCTTTCTTCATGACAAGACTCACTAAATAAACAGGAACTATAGTCGCGGTAAAGAACGCGGGCTCTGCTACGACCAAAATAGATGAGAATCTCGATACTCCCTTAATCGTGAAGGGGTTTGTTAACGAAGTGAACATGAGTAGTTCTGAAACAGCTACCCAGACACCAAGGAAGTATATGAAGAGTATCACGTCGTAGTTGAATGCTATTCTTACTGGTGATATAGGTAGTAAGAATAGTGAGGCCGTCAAAGCCCCAAGTCCTATACAGCCAAAGACTCTTGCAAGCCTAACACTACCATACTTGTAGTTAGGTTCTGTCTTTACTAGGAGTAGCTTGAGGAAGTCTGCGAAAGGCTGCAGTATTCCGAGAGGGCCTACGTACGAGGGCCCCATTCTCCTCTGAGTTCTAGCGAATAACTTTCTCACCCACCACTCACTAAGCATTGAAGCGATCCAGAGTGTTAAGAGACCCGGAAACACTAGCGCGCTGAAGACCGTTAATAAAATAAGTACTAGTTCATTCACCTTAAATCACCTCGTGAAGTATATGAGGGCAACTAATACTAGCAAGCCTATGTACGTAACCATATACACACCCCAATCATTTAATACCCCATTATGCATCTGGTCTCTTAAGAACGTGTATAATCTGCGGCCAGCACCCCTCACTATACCCCAGAAGAGGTTACGCACTGAGACATCAACAGACCTTATGGCAGTCACAGATTCCCCACCTATGTAAGGCTCTGAGTATTCTGAGCTTGTCTGTATTGTCTTCCTAGACAGCGAGACGTAAATTAAGTACATTACGAGTGAAGAGAGCACTAACACGCTACTCAAGAATAGAGTAGCTGTCCAGGGATCTAGATTAAGTGAAGTCATCTCTGCTCACCTACCCCAAAAAACTAAGTATCCTTGTAGCCAGTAGTTAAGTATTCCTTCTTTCGAAGTCGTTGCCTCTACGAACCTGCGTAGCCAGTCGCTAATCGTAGGCGATAATAATCCCGTCATCAAACACGCTACACTCAGTACTAGAAGTATTATTGAGGGAAACATACTCGTCTTCACGAACTCTCTCCTAGGTATCGTGAAGAACGCTGCGTAGAGTAGCCTAACATACCCTAAGAGCGAAACTGCGGAGACTATGTTGATGATTACTGAGATGTAGGGAGCTCCTGCTTCAAGATAAGAGGCATAGAGCAGATACTTACTAAAGAATCCTCCGAATGGCGGAATACCCAGTAACTGAAGGACACCCACTACCAACACAACACCTAACACAGGGTTTTTCCTAGCAACCCCACCCAGCTCATCAAGCTTTCTAGTTCCTCCAGCCATGTAGATTATCACGCCTGACGCGAGGAAGAGCAGAGACTTACCTATGCTATGATTTATTAAGTGGTAGAAAGCTCCTGTGAGCCCGTCCACGAAGGCTTGCGAGCCCGGCCTAGATAAGAGAGAAGAACCTATGGAGAGACCCACTAAAATTAAGCCGATATGGCTTATCGTCGAGTACGCAAGCAACCTCTTAATATCATCTTGTACTGCCATCATGAAAGCTCCTATTAGTCCTGAGGCAATTCCTAGAACGAGTGTTATCAAGAGCATTAAGTCTCTCAGGTCACTCAACACGGAGAACGGGTTGAATATAGTGTAGAAGAATCTGAAGATGGCATACACACCAACATTTACTACAAGACCTGACAACGCTGCTGAGACGGGGGTCGGGGCTTCGGGGTGTGCGTCGGGAAGCCAGAAGTGATTAGGGAATACAGCTGATTTGAATGTGAAGGCCCATAACGACAGGGCTAGAGCTACCGCGGTAGCGGCGTATACTTGACCGTAGTAAGGACCTGAAATTAAGTTGTGAGCCCAGAATAGAGTTGCTTTATTCGTTAAGTCAGCCATATTGAGTGTCCCGAAGGAGGCGTAAATAAAAACTAACCCTATAAAGTAGAGGGTCGTAGCCACAGCCCCGAACAACCCGTATTTTATAGCAGCTTCAATAGCCTCCGGCTTATTCCTGTAGAAACCTACTAGAGCGTAAGCGCTGATAGACATTACCTCAAGCATGACGAATAAGTTGAAGGCATCACCCGTATAAATACAGCCAAGCATCCCTACCTCAAGACCTAAGAGTAGAGTGTAGTAGTACGGTGCGTCCTTTAAATCCCTAATATACCACGTACTATACAACGTTATGAGGAACATGACTGAAGCCGTTAGTAAAGCTATGAGAGAGTTTACTTCGTCTACCTCATACGATATACCTATCGGAGGCCACCAACCACCGAATGGGTAGGCCTTAACTCCTTCCCTAACAACTACGTTAAAGTTGTATATAGCTACTATCAACGCGTATAGTGAGGCGGCAGACGCGTACACGTGGAAAAACTTAATATTCTTTACGAACATTCCTAGCAAAGGCAACACAAATGCGAGACCTATGAGTGAAGGAACTAACACACCTATACTTAAGTAGTACACTATATATCACCTCAATCAAAAATTCTTTTAGCGAAACTCTCAAAAACTTTTGAGACTATCTTCCTCACCTCAGCAGGTTCTGTCGTGACAGCGTTTATCCAGTGGACGTAGAAAGCCCTTTCTTCAGGAGACACGTCGACTACCACAGTGCCGGGAGTGTTAGTTATTGAGTTAGCTATAGTCAGCATAGCGTAATCGCTTGTGACCTCGTATGGGACCTTAACTATCCCTGGATTTATAGGCATTTTAGGGTGTAGTATTCTCCTCATCACGTCTAGGTGTGCTCTAACCTCGTCTACGAAGAAGTACCTCACAGAGTAGATGAGGAGCCAGCCAAGCCTCTCTATCTGAATTAATTTGCTGGGGTTGCTTATGACTAGGTTAGCAGTTATTAGTGAGGTTGCTAAAGCTACTATAGCTCCAGTGATTAAGTCGTATGTTGATACGGACCCGGAAAACACCACGTAAACTATAAAGACCAAGAAGAAAACACCTAGAACCTTGCCTACAAACCTCACTCTAGTCACCCCCTCAACTTAGCTACTTTCCTAACGTCTGTCGTCCCGTAGAGTCTGTAGACTTGTAGTGTGAGAAATACTAAGAAAAGCGTGACGGCAAGACCTATAACTATAGCCGTTAAAACTAGCGCCTGAGGCAGCGGGTCTACAGCTTGATTAATGAACCGTCCTAGGTCTTCGCTCGAGGGCTCAACCCCAATTAAGACTGGAGGTATCGGCGGCTGCTCTGGTGATGGCCACCCCCTATAACCTACAGCTATCGCTAAGACGTTAGCAGTGTCTGAGAATATTGTCAACGCAATTATCTTCTTTATTAGACTGGGTCTTACAAAGACACCATATAGTGATATGCCTACATTGAAGAATAGGCTAAATAAGAAGACATTAAACAAGAAAGTATTTGCTTCAACCATGCGTCTCACCACTAACAAAACTCTTAACTATCTCTTCAGGCACAGAAAGCAATATGAAGACTAAAGTGAACCCGCCTGCTACAGCCAAATACTCAAAAATGTTGAAGAAGAATAATGAACCACTTATTAACGCGCCTGAGATTTGAGCAGGCAGTCCTACTGGCGCGTTGAATTTAGGCTGGTTCTGGAAGACATAAGCGTTGAGCCCCGTGAATAGTCCTATGAAGACGGCCGCTAGGGCTGTAAAGTATATCCCTAAAAGACCTACAGTCCTTAGCACAAGCATGGGCTTCTCTGAAACGCCTTTGCTGAGTAAGAAGTATACTGAGAAAATCACAAGGATTAGGAGGGGGGCCACTGCCGCAGCAGAACCTCCTTGGAAGCCCCCACCAGGTGTTAGGTGACCATGAAGTGCTATAGAAGCACTTACCGCGATTATTAACGGTACCAGTATTTTAGTTGCGGTCTTGCATATCAGGCTTAACCCGCCGTCACTATTATCGTTTTTACTGTCTAAGACAACCTTAAGTGATATGCCTCTCATTAGAGCTAGCGCGCCTACTATAGCTAGAAAGAAAACAGCTGTTTCAAATAACGTGTCAAGACCTCTATAATCCCAGACTATAGCGGTGACTGCTTCAGGACTCATAGCCGTGAACACGGGGTACTGCGGGTTTAATGTAGTGTAGAGATACCAGGAAGCTAACAACCTGACTCCAGGTAGTGGGAGCGGATAGTAACCTAGAGCACCACTATTGAATGCTAGAGAGATTGTGAGAACTAGTATTATTAAGCTACCCAGTACTAAGATTTTCTTAATTCTCATCTGCCGTCACCCCCTACTTCTCCTGACTCGCTCTCAGTTTTTTCAGTCTTCTTTATTAGGAAAAGAACTACTGCAGGATACAAGCCTACAGCTACTGGTATGTAAACTAACGCTATATCAGGAGCCATTAGTAGGTAGAATAGTATAGCATACACGGTGCTCTGTAACGCGGAGAAAACTACCGCTTTAATTAAGTCGCTTTCCAAGACGGCTAAGTATGTTGCGATAAGCGATATGACTCCTGCTATAGCCATAAACAAGTAAGTTAGCGTGTTTAAATTTATCATTTCTTCTCACCTTCTCCCAACTTCTCTTTCAGAGCGTCGTGAATTAGTGGATGAGGAATTGCTGCTTTAGACCTGTAGGAGGCTCTGGCTAACGCGTGAGAGCCTACAGGACCTAAGAGTAGTATCAGTAGAGCAGTCACTACAGCTCCTCCCGCAACGAACCACCTGTACGTTCCTAACTCGACGTAACCGGCCGCAAATAAAGCAGCTCCTATTAGTGGGACGAAAGCACCCCATATAGTCCCTACAGTAGCGGCATGTAACCTCACGAAGAAGTTAGGGAATCTTAGTAGACCTATAGACCCTATAAGGTCTGCTATAGCTCCTACTACTATCATCAAAGTTCCCATGAACATTAATATTTCGTTAATGACTTCCTCTATCATAGTCATTCACCCATCTCTCTAGACTCGAGATATTTAGCTACGTAAATATCTAGAGCAAATACCCATAAAGCCAAGACAATAGCTACGGCTATCAAAATAGGGGAGCGGAAGAGTATGCTTAAGATAGTTATGAAAGCAGCTAAGTCGTAACTCATGGCGTCTATAGCTAACACGCTATCAGGTATTGTGGGTCCCTTAACGGCTCTCACAGAATATAGTGTAAACGCTGTCAAGTAGACAGGTAACGCCCAAAAGACCACTAGTAAATACAGCTCAGAATTCACTGAACATCACCAGCCTTAACCTTAGTAGTGGTTGATAAAGAAAGTTCACTAGAATCTATAGGCGCTGAAGACGCAAGTCTGTACTCGTTAGTGATTAAATACGCACTTGTAGGGCAGACAGTAACACATCTATAACAGAAAACACACCTGAAGTAATTGACTACCGGGTATATCTTCCTAGCGTTAGTCTTAGGTACTACGTATTCATCCGGGACTTTAACCATAGTTATGGCGTTCGCAGGACATTCCACAGCACATAGAGAGCATCCAATACACTTCTTCAGATCTGCGTATTGCCTCCCTCTAAAGTCTGGCTCTATAGAAGTTCGTTCTTTAGGATACTGTATAGTCGCTGGCTTAGCGAAGATCCCCTTAATAACTTCTTTAATCAGAGCTGGCTTCACTTCTTAACACCTCCTAAAGCTTTCAGAGGTACTCGATACTTAAGGCCCCTCCTCAAATCTGTTATTACTGCTCTCTCCATACAAGATATGCACGGATCAAAACTCCCCAAAATAATCGGCACGTCAGCTATCATCTGATCAACGTAAGCAAAAGCGGAGTTAACTATGTTGTTTAGTGAGGGAGTTCTTATCTTGACTCTATAAGGCTTATCACTGCCAGAACTGCTGACATAATACGTTAACTCGCCTCTAGGAGCTTCAACAACCGCGTAAGACTCGTCAACTGGGAATCTCCTGGGTAATCTCTTCTCATCAGGTACTGGATTGCCTTGAGGTAAGTGCGTCAAGATATACTTCACCATGTTTATAGACTCGTAGAGCTCCCCGAACCTCACCATAGCTCTCGCGTAGCTGTCGCCATAGTCTTCTGTAATGACATTAAACGGTATATCGCCGTATGCGTCGTACTTGTCTTGAACTCTCACATCTGTTTTAACGCCAGAACCCCTAGCTACAGGTCCTACTAAGGAGTGAGCTAAAGCATCTGCGTGTTTTATCCTACCAGCATCTCTTAACCTCCTGTTTATTGTCACGTCTTCTTGAAAAACCCTATGATAATACCTTATTCTCTCCTCGACTCTCTTAACTATGTCTAATATTCTGGAGGCCTTCACCTCGTCTAAGTCTCTCCTAACTCCGCCAACCATCATGTAATCAGCCATTACTCTCTGTCCAGTCAGTATTTCCTTAGATTTCATGATGTATTCTCTATCTCTCATCAAATACATGAATAAAGTCTCGTATCCGGCTAGCTCTGCCGTCACAGCTAGTATGAGCATATGACTATGTATTCTCTCTAGCTCCATCGCAAGAACTCTTAAGTACTTAGCTCTAGGTGGCGGGTCTACGCCGAGTATGTACTCAAGTGCTCTAACGTAGCAATTAGCGTGAACTGTGTTGCATATGCCGCAGACACGCCCAACAATAAATATGTCTCTATAAAAAGAGTTCTTCTCGGCTAGCTTCTCCACACCCCTATGATTATAACCAGTCATGACGTCAACTTTAATTATTCTCTCTCCGTCTGCGTAGAGCTTCAATAACAGGGGCTCATGTAGTGCTGGGTGTTGAGGACCTACAGGTATCTCAACAGTTACTGGTATCTCGATGAGGTGTGTGGCTTCCATCTTAAACACCTGAGTCTTTCCTTAATGGATAGACGCCTTTAGACGATAAGTCTTCCGGGACGAAGAAAGACCTTCTTAAGTAGCTGTTCCCCTCAAATAGTATTCCTAAGAGGTCGTGAGTCTCTAGCTCGCCTGCGAGAGCGCCTGGAATTAGGTCAATCACTGACGGTATGACTGGATTCTCTCTAGGCAGGTAAGCACGGAGCACTAAGTACGTGTCATGCTTAAACACGTTAATGAAGTAATCAATTCGTATGAGGTTCTTCTCAGGGAAGTCCGTGCCTTCTATAGTGGCAAGATATAAAGCTTCTCTACCTAGGGCCTCAACCAGCTTAGTAAATACTTCTCTAAGCTTGCTCGCCTCTATCTCAACAACTGTCCTATTAGGTTTCATAGTATAAGACTTAACCATATATTCCTTGAGTAGATCAACTGGGCTTAGGCCCGTCGCCATCACCTCCCTCTAACTTCTTGAGTAACTTAATGATGCCTTCAAGTATGGCTTCTGGTCTAGGCGGACATCCAGGCACGTAGACGTCAACCTTAACTACCTTATCAGCCCCGCCCACGACCGGGTAAGAACCGTGAAAAACACCACCGCTAAGAGCGCAAGCACCTACGGCTACAACAAACTTGGGTTCAGGCATTTGCTCATAGAGTCTCTTAAGCCTTTCAGCAGCTTTTTTTGTCACAACTCCTGTGACAATCAGCACGTCGCCGTGTCTCACGGAAGGAGCAAGCCTAACCCCGAATCTCTCAGGGTCGTAGTGTGGCGTTATAGACGCGAGAACCTCAATATCGCAACCGTTGCATGCACCGGTGTTGAAGTGCACTAGCCAAGGTGAGTACTTGATTATCTTGACTCTCTCCATCTATTCAACACCTTCCTTAATCCCAGACTCATAAGCATGGATTGGCTTAAAAATATTTGGGGACTCATTATGATTATTTTTGAGTTGATAATACAGAAGCTACTTGACCTAGAGGTACCCCACCATCATTGAGAGGGACTCTATCAGGCGTTAGTATAGGTATCTCAAGCTCTTTAAGAGAATCTCTAATTCCACTCACTAAGAAATCATTCACTGCAGCACCACCACCTAAGACGATGAAGTCAGGCTTGAAATACCCGCTGTCTATCACCTTAACTACTATCCTTCCTAAAGCAGCTCCTAACCCGTACTGACTAGTAACTCCTATATCGGCTTTCACGCGCGTCCTCAAGTCAGTATTAGTTAGAGTCTCAACAGCCTTACTTAGAAATGCCTTCAAATCAATCACGTAGGCTCCATCAGAATACGAGACTTTAAAGTCTTCGATTAAGTCGTTAACTACCTCGCCACCGCGTGAGAAAGCTTCTAACGTTATGGCAGGCTCACCCTCGTACGTTCTCGCGTAGCATACCCCCAGTAATGCGGAGATAGCGTCTAGAAACCTTCCAGTAGACGAGGACTTCACATATTTGCCGTGCTTAACTAGAGTGTACAAGATATCTATCTCCTCAAGATCTTTCAGTCCTTTTTCAAAACCTAGCTTTAGAGCTACATCTTTAACCTCTTCGGGACTCATGAAAGTGAGGAGGCTGGAGACCAGATACCTAGCTGGCCTGTATGTAGATTCGTCGCCCGCGAAGGGCATGTATGAGAGAAAACCTACTCTATTGTAGCTTAGGTCCTCACTTATAGTCAAGACTTCACCACCCCAGATAGCTCCGTCATCGCCATAACCCACGCCATCCACCACTATAGCTATGGTAGGTCTCCCAAGTATTTTCTGGTCAGCCATAGTAGCTAGAGCATGAGCGTAATGATGCTGCACCTCAAGCAACTCAAGCCCCTGGTCTAGCGCGTAGAACCTCCCTAAGCGACTCGAGTTATAGTGCGGGTGCTTATCTATAACAACGATAGATTTACTTACGTCTATCCTGTAATTACTTATGATGAACTTTAGGTATTTCGAGAGATCCTCGAGAGTATCAAGGTCGTCAGCATCACCTATATACTGGGTTAATACCACCTTATCCTCAAAACCTACAGCGCCAGCAGACTGTAGCTCAGCCCCGAAAGCGATCACATTCTTAGGTAGTTTGCGCCCTATCTTAATCCAGGTGGG
>Ga0105163_1001335_pt1 | contig 13182 bp, 9 predicted proteins | sample JNZ110809AmetaG_FD_81531 | JGI IMG/M metagenome (GOLD analysis project Ga0105163, IMG submission 81531) | Hot spring microbial communities from Jinze hot spring, China to study Microbial Dark Matter (Phase II) - JNZ 110809A | ecosystem: Environmental > Aquatic > Thermal springs > Hot (42-90C) >... | reverse complement strand
TCTGCACCCCGGGATCGCCCCACTAGGGGGGCAGTAAGGTTTCCATGCTATCGGTCTCACCGCCTGCCCCATTACAATTCCAGAGCGACTACCCTCCCACGCAGGAAGCCCGGTGAGCTCGGCGGCCGGTGGCCATGGCCGGGCAGTCGGAGGTGCGGGAAGCGCCGCATAGGCAGGATCCGTGATCACCCACAGGCCCGCCGGGAGCAGGTATGCCAGCCGGAGGGCTTCCTCAACAGCCTCGCCGAACATCGCCCCTGCGGCCAGCCCGGGGCTTTCCAGCCAGCCCACCGACACGGATCCGATGTGGAGCACCGCTCTCCATGGGGCGGCCCCATGGAGAGCGCGCCGAAGCGCGTCGAGGGCCCGGGCCACGCTGGGGAACAGGGCCAGCAGGCTTCCATCCGGAATGGGCAGGAGAAGCCCGTTCTCCTGCCGAAGGCCATGGGCCCAGCGTGCCCACTCGGGGAGCAGATGTTGCGAGCTCCTGGAATCCGAGGGACGCAGCACCAGGATCCCGGCGGAGGGATAACGTCCGTGAGCCGGGAGAGCGGGACGGAAGGCCGCGAGCCACCGGAAACCGGCGCGCAGGGCAACGAGGCGCTCCGCCACCGCGATCCGGGCCAGGAGCTCCTGAGGGGCATAGGGCTTCGTCACATAATCATCCGCCCCGGACAGGAGGGCCTCCGCGATGTGATCCGGGTCGGTGCGCCCGGAGACCACCAGGATGGTCAGGCTCCAGCCAAAGGGTCGGGCACGCAGCTCCCTCAGCCAGGCCAGGCCATCCCCATCAGGAAGGTTCAGGTCCAGGACGATCACCGTGGGGCGCAGTTCCAGCAGGCGCTGGCGGGCGGTTCGAAGATCCGGGGCCACCACTGCAGGCCGGCGGCTCCAGCTCAGCAACTCATAAAGCGCCTGCGCCTCGGCAGGCTGATCCTCGACAATCAGAACCGGGCCGATCATGCGGATCCTCGCGCGCTCTGGAATCGCTAAAGGATCGCCGACAGGCGGGCGTGGTTGAGATGGCAGATGGCAACCGCCAGGGCATCCGCTACGTCATCGGGACGGGGGACCTCGGGCAGGCGCAGGAGCATGCGGACCATGGCCTGGATCTGGGCTTTGGGGGCGCTCCCATATCCAACCAGCGCCTGCTTGACATCGGCCGGCGTGTATTCATAGACCGGGATCTCCGCCTGGGCCAGCGCCAGCAGCGTCACACCGCGCGCCTGGCCCACAGCGAAGGCTGTGGTCACATTGCGCCCGAAAAAAACCCGCTCGACGGCGGCGACGTCCGGGCGGTAGCTCCGAATCAGGGAGCAGATGGCCTCGTAAAGCTGACGGAGGCGAAGAGGAAGCGGATCCCCCGCCGGCGTCCGGATGTCCCCATAGGCCAGGGCTTCGAGATCCCCTGCCCGGTCCTCCACCAGGCCGTAGCCGGTGATGGCGATCCCCGGATCGATCCCGAGCACCCGCATCAGGCAGCCTGAGCCTCGTATTTGCGGATCAGCTCATCGGAGATCTCCAGGTTCGAATACACCTGCTGCACGTCGTCCAGCTCCTCCAGCGCGTCCACCAGCGACATCACCGACATGGTTGCGTGATCGTCCAGGGTTACCCGCGTCTTGGGCCGCATGGTCAGCTCGGCGTTGTCGATGGTCAGACCGGCCTGCAGCAGGCTTTGACGGACCGCCTGGAGATCCTCCGGCGCCGTGTAGATCTCCACCAGGTCATCACTGATCTCCACATCCTCTGCTCCAGCCTCGATAGCGAGCTCGAAGATCTTCTCCGGATCCTGGCCGTCGGGCCGGATGGCGATATAGCCTTTCTTCTCAAAGTTCCACATCACGGCGCCGGACTCCGCGAGGCTGCCGCCGTGGCGGGAGAAGATCCGACGGAGCTCGGCCACCGTCCGGTTCCGGTTATCCGTCAGCACCCGCACGATAATGGCCACCCCATGGGGGCCATAGCCCTCGTAAAGCAGCTCTTCGAATTGCTCAGCGCCCTTCTCCAGACCGGCCCCGCGCCGGATCGCCCGTTCGATGTTCTCCTTCGGCATATTGGCTGCCCGTGCCCGTTCGATCGCCAACCGCAGGCGCAGGTTCGTCTCCGGATCCGGCCCCCCCTCCCGGGCCGCGACAATCAGCTCCCGGGTCAGGCGGCTGAAGAGCTGCCCTCGCTTGGCATCCATCGCCGCCTTGCGATGCTTAATGTTCGCCCATTTGCTGTGTCCGGCCATTGAGGCTTCCTCCTCCCATGGGAGTCTGCGTCATCCCCTCTATCGCAATTCTATCATAGTAGGAATTTACGCAGCTCGGGCCCGCGAGAAGATGTAGAATGGCCCCCAAAACCCCAGGAGAAAACCCACTGCGTAACTCTTTCATGGGAATGATGACCCTGGTCTTCCTCACCGGGTTTTTGGGCTCCTCGATTCCTCCTTTGGGGTGGAGCGAGCGGGATAGCCAGGGGATTTCACCCCGAAGGCTCCATGAGCCAGCCATTTTGGGGCTCTGGGCCGGGGGCCCCCGGCCCAGAGCCCAAGGCCCTCTGGATCGAAGGGGACTGGGTCGGAGGAACCTGTGAGATGTTAGTTTGCTGCTCATAACGCTCCAGAGAGACGACCGAAGGCCTGCGTTGTAAAAAAGGGGGGCTGGCGGCCCGATCGGGCCGCCAGCCCCATGTCCGGCGATGGTAGGGAACGGGGAACGTTTAAGGGGCGCTGACCGCGCGGTAGGCGTTGATCCGACCCCAATACCAGTAGCGCCCGGTGCCCGGGATGGGATCGGCGTTGGTTTCAATGCGCTGACGAACACAGGTGTTGGTCGTGCATTTGCCGGTCGCCCACACCAGCCCGGCCAGGCCGGCGACATGGGGCGTCGCCATGGAGGTGCCGTTCAGGGCGTCATAAGTGGTAAAGTAGCCGTATTGCGTGGTCAGGTAGACTGGCGTGTCGGGCATGGTGGAAAGGATCCGCACGCCCGGCGCGGCAACATCCACCCATTTGGCGCCGTAGTTCGAGAACGAAGCCTTGTTGTCATTCTCATCGGTGGCGGCGACGGCGATGCAGTTCGTGTAAGCCGCCGGGTAAGTCTTGGCGCTGGAGCCGCTGTTGCCAGCGGCGCAGGCCAGCACGGCTCCTTTGCTCCACGCATAGTCCACGGCGTTCTTCAGCGTCGTCGATCCGATCGAGCCACCCAGGCTCAGGTTGATCACCTTCGCGCCGTTGTCCGCGGCCCATACAATGCCATCGGCCACCTGGGCGTAGGTCCCGGAGCCGCTGGCATCCAGGACCTTGGCCGCTAACAGGCTGACCTGCCAGTTCATGCCGGCCACGCCGACTCCGTTGTTCGTCAACGCCCCAATAGTCCCTGCCACGTGGGTGCCGTGGCCGTTATCGTCCTCCGCGTTGTTGTCGTTGTTCACGAAGTCCCACTGCGCGACCACCGGCGGGAGATCCGGATGACTGTTGTCGATCCCGGTATCCACCACCGCGACGCGGACGGCGCTGGAGCCCGTGGTGAGATCCCAGGCGGCGTAGGCCTGGATCTTCCCCCAGGCCCACTGGGAAACACAGCCAGATTTCGAGGAGTTATAACAGGTGGTGTTGTCATACGGGTCATTCGGGTCCAGGTCAATGGTCGCGATGCCGTTGGGTTCCACGTATTCGACCTGAGGGTTGTGGCTCAGCGCGGCCAGCATAGCATCGAGGGCTTGTGGGGGAACCTTCACCACCCAGACGCCCAGGAGGGTCTGGTGGTGAAGGTGGAAACCGAAGGCCCGGGCGAGCGAGGGGGGATCCGCGCCCGGCGCGAACTTCACCAGGAGTTCATCCGGCTTATAACTGCCCGGTGGAAACCCCTGCGTGGAGGGAGTGCGAAAGACCCAGCCGGTTACACTCAGGATCAGGAACACCAGAAGAACATGCCATCGCCGCCCCATGGATGCCCTCCATTGTGATGGATTTCCTGAGTCCAATCAACCAATCACGCCCCATATTATACCGCTCGGACTGCCCGGAAAGGTTTTCCATATAGCCTGCCGGCTAACCGGTAGTTACCACTTCGGGTCATGATGAGCTTTGATGAAAGCGAGCGGAAGGGCCTCTCCTCCCAATTCATCTCTTCGGGCAGCCGGGAGAGATTCGTTTGAGGCGGGCCGCCGAAAGTGGCCTCACCTGCTTTCCTGAAGCGCCATCGACGAATACGGGAAAACCAGATCGCTCTTGACAGCTCTCCGAAGGTTAGATTTAATATAACCTCAACTGCACCGTTCCCAACTCTGTCAGAGAGACCTCTGGAGCTCCTCCCATCCTCTTGCAACGCTTTGAGCGGTGAGAGGAGCTCAGGGGCTGGAAGGTTCTGCCCCTGGCGAAGGGAGGGTCCGGGAATGGCGTTGCCTCTCTTCGGGATTGCAGCCCTATGGATCGGCCTGGCTGCATAGGCGTGGCGGCAGAGAGCGATCCACCTGAAGCCATACCAGATGATCAGCCTGTTCCTGGCGCTGAACGTGTGGGCCTTCGTAGCGGCGATGGAAACGATGGCTCGCGATCCCCCTGCTCGTTTCCTCTGGGGCCGTCTGCAGTGGATCGGCCCCGTCTTTGCCCCTGGCCATGCTGAACGCCGCGCGATGGGCATGCCTTCCCCTTCGTCCCACGTAATACGGTATTTCATAAAGGGACAAGCTGTTTCCCTCGGCCTGCCCACATCCTCAGGCGGCGGATGAGCCGGGTGTGGATTCCTTCCCTGTCGGCGATGGAAGGCTCGCTTCCCGTTCTCCTCCAGCTGCCTCTCTCCAACCCGACGGGGAAGATCCCGAATGAGGGGGGCATCTTAACCCTTTCGGAGAGGTGCAAACCGAAGAACGGTAGGGGCAGAACAGCAAATTCGCTGCCGCATTTTCTCTTTTCTGATCTGTCGCTGCAAGGGGGAACGATGCATCGTCGCTCTCTATGGGACACAGAATGGCTGCTTCATCTGTGCGAGCGCCTGGACCGAACGGATCCCTCCGAGGTCCCGGCGTTGATCCTGCGCGCGCTGCTGGACCAGCTGGGTCTTTCTACCGGATGGATCACATGGATAGAGACCGGGTCAACGGGCGCCTTTTCGCTGGCCGCCGCCGCCGGGTTGCCGCCGGAGCTGGAAGCGAAGAACCGGGCGCTTCTTCGCTGGTCGCCATGCCGCTGCCAGCGTATGGCCATGCGGGAGGAGCTCCATGAGGCCACGCACTTCATTCGATGTGAACGCCTGGAGCAAATCGGGCTCCCATTCACACACCTCACCATTCCATTGCGCTATCAGGGCCATCTGTATGGCCTTATGAACCTCCTGGTGCTGCCTGACTTCCAGCTGGATGAAGACCTGCGACAGGCCCTGACCACGATGGGCCGGCTCGGGGGGGCCTTCCTGGGGCATTTATGGGCCCGTAACCAGCTGCAACGACATCACCTCCGCCTGCAACAGCTGAGCCGGATCGCCCAGCAGGCGAACGAGCCGCTTCCGCTGGAAGACCTCCTGGGCACCATCACCCGGGAGATCGTTATGTTGCTCAATGGAGACCGGGGGGCGATCGCCCTGATGGCGGAGACGGGCGATCACCTGCGGGTGGTGGCGGAATACAATCCCATCGGCACTCCTTCAGGCCAGGGGGTGAGCATCCCCATACCGGGCAACCCTTCGATGGCCTGGATCCTGCGGGAGCGCCGCCCACTGGCCATCGCCGATGTCGAGGGGAACCCGATGCTGGGTCCCGTGGAGCCGGTGTTGCAGGCGATGGGGATCCGCTCTCTGATGATCGTCCCTCTGGTGGTAGGGGACCGTGTGATCGGCACCCTGGGGATCGATAGTGTGCGACAGCCCCGGATCTTCACACCAGAGGAGATCCAGCTGGCCCAGACCCTCGCTGCCCAGGTGGCCGGGGCGGTGGAGCGAGCCTGTCTGCTGGCGGAAGCCCAGCGTCGAGCGAGCTACCTGGAGGTGTTGCATACGATCCTCCAGGAGGCCACCGAAGCCCGCAACCTCCAGGAGCTGATGGAGCGTGTGCTGGCCCGCCTCTGCGCCGTCCTCCAGGCTCCCATAGGAGGGATCTGGCTGGAGGGACATGCCGCGCTCCAGGGGCTGCCTGCGGATTTCGGCTGGCAGAGTGCGGCCACCGCTCGATCGGCCGGGCTAAGCCTCGACGAGCCCATGGTCGTCACCGACTGGGCGACGCTGCCCGTGGACCATCCGCTCAGGCCGATGCAGGATCTGATGTTCCGCTTCGGGATCCGGGCTTCCCTGACGGTGCCCATGGTACGTGAGGGGCGACGAATCGGAGGCCTCAGCGTGGCTGCCCCGGCGCCCCGGGAGTGGGGCACGGAGGAGATCGCTCTGGTGGAGGCCATCGGGCGGGAACTGGGCGCGGTGGCCCAACGACTCCAGCTCCTCCAATCCCTCCGGGATCAGACCGCCCGCCTGCATGTGCTGTATCAAATCGCCCGGACCCTTGTGGGAGCGCCCAATCTTTCGACATTGCTTGATCGCGCCCTGAGGGAGATTCTGGATCATCTTCCCGCTGATGCCGCCAGCATCTATATCCAGGACCCTGCCCATCCTGGCCGCCTGCGCCTGATCGCTCAGCACGGCTTCTCCGCGGAGAACGCACGCTATTTCGGGGAGCAGGATGTGATGCATGGGGAAAGGAACTCCTCCGTCACGGTTCGGGCTTTCCTCCGGGGAGAGCCCGTGTGGGTGGAGCGGATCGAGGACTTCCCCTACCCTCCGGAGGCGCGGGCGATCGTTCAACGCGATGGGATCCGGAGCCTTGCGGCAACTCCTTTATCCTTCCACGGCGAGAAGCTGGGGGTGCTGAACGTGGCCTGGCGCACCCAGCGAACCTTCGATGTAGAGGCCCGGGGCTTGTTGCAGGGAGTGGCTGACCTGCTGGCGGCGGGGATCCACAGCGCCCGGCTGCTGGAGCAAATTCAGCGCCAGGCTCAGGAGCTGGCCGCCATGAATCGGGCCCTCAGCGAAACCCTTCGGCTCCGGGAGGAGATGATCCAGAACGTCTCCCACGAGCTGCGCACCCCCCTGGCCGTGGCCATCGGTTACCTGGAGCTTCTATTGGATGGAGCCTTCGGACCTCTGAACCCGGAGCAGCGGGAAGCGATCGCCGTGAGCCGGGGGCGCCTGGAGGAATTGCGCCGGTATGTGGAGTTGCTCCTGACCCTGCAAGCCGTCCGCGCGGGGGAGATCGCGTGTGTCCCCCTGGACCTGAAACGCCTGGTGGGGGAGGCTCTCCGCCAATGGCAAACCCGGCTGGACCCGGAGCGCTACCGGGTGGAGGCTCAGTTTCTCACGGAAGACCTGTGGCTGATGGGGGATGCGGAGGGCCTGATCCGGGCGATCGGTGAAATCCTGGATAACGCGGCCAAGTTCTCCCCCGCGGGAGGAAAAATTGAGATCTCCCTGGGGATGGAGGAGGGGCGGGCGGTCCTCCGGGTGCAGGATGAAGGGATCGGGATCCCTCCGGATTGCCTGGAGCGGATCGGGGAGCCTTTCTACCAGGCGGAGGGCGGCACCACCCGACGGTTTCCGGGAATGGGGATTGGCCTGGCCGTGGCCCGCGCGGTGGCGGAAGCGCATGGTGGAAAACTGATCGTGCGCCCCCGCAGCCCGCGGGGAACCGAGGTCGTCCTCATCCTCCCGCTGGCGCATCCTACCTGACCCATCGGCTGCGCGCGCCGATGCGTTCAGGACATGCGCCCCCCGAAATATTCTGAAGAGGGAGAAGGCTCCTGCGCCGCCATCTTCCTCAGCGGGCAAGTCTCCTGATCTGTCGCATCGGTTCCAGAGCGTTCGGATTGCGGAACCTGCCCATCGGCTGGATCATTGAAAAGCTCTGGAACGAACGACGACATCCTTGACATTTCACCCCCTCTGGATATAATAGCCGACAAAGCCGGTTCGATTCGGATGGGTGACGGGAAGTCCGGTGGGAAACCGGCGCTGCCCCGCAGCGGTAACCGGGGACGAAAGCCGCTCAGTGCGGCCTCCCCTGAAGGCCGCACGACTCGCCACTGGGGACCCCCCTGGGAAGGCGCGGCGAGTAGGATGATCCGGAAGCCCGAAGACCGGCCCATCCTCCCCAAATCCTTCGATCGCCTCGCGGGAGGGCGATTGAGGACGCCTTCCATGGTTTGAGATCCGAATTTTCGGAAGGCGGAACCCCTGCCGGCTGTTTCCCGCGCGATCCCATCCTCAACCGGGAGGATGCCATGATCGTGCGGCAGGCTTCCCATGGCGAGATGGCGTTGCGTCGCTGGCTTCAAGCCACTGGCCTTCCAGAACCCCTGCAGACCCAGGCTCTCGCAGAAGCTCGGGATGTCATGCTAGACCGCCTGGATCCGCCCCAGGCCCTGGAGGGGCTGATCCTGATCGCAGCCCAGCGGATCTGGGAGGATCCCCGATGGGAACGGGCGGCTGCTGCCCTGCTGTGGCGGCGCATCCTTCTGGAGGCTACTGGCTCTGAGGAAATCGATTACGCCCGGTGGTTTCCCCATTACATCCGCGAGGGGGTGGCCCGTGGGGTGCTTCATCCGGATTTGCTACGCTTTGATCTGGAGCGGCTGTCCCACGCTCTGGACCCCCGTCGGGATGCCCTTCTACCCTATGTGGGACTGCTCACCCTCTACGACCGCTACCTGGTGCGCGATCCGGAGACGCGGCAGGTGCTGGAGCTCCCCCAGGCGCTGTGGATGCGGGTCGCCATGGGGCTGGCGCTCGCGGAGCGCCATCGGGAGGAATGGGCGCTGCGCTTTTATGAGCGGATCAGCACGCTGCGCTACCTTCCCAGCACCCCCACTCTCTTCAACAGCGGAACTCCTCACCATCAGCTGGCCTCGTGCTATCTATATGAGGTCCACGATAGCCTGGATCACATCCTGGATGCGGCAGTCGCCTTCGGGATGCTGGCCAAATACGCAGGTGGCATCGGTGCCTCCATCACCCGCCTGCGAGCCGCCGGCGCTCCAGTGCGCGGCATCAACGGCCGCAGCGGCGGTCTCATCCCCTTCCTTCACTTCTACGATGCCCTGATCCACGCCATCAATCAGGGAGGACGGCGGCGGGGAACCATGGCCGCCTACCTGGAGCCATGGCACCTGGAGATCGAAGCCTTCCTGGATCTACGCCGGAACGCTGGGGATCCCTACCAGCGCACGCCCTCTCTGGATACGGCTCTGTGGATCCCCGATGTCTTCATGGAGCGGGTGGTGGATGACGCGGACTGGTATCTCTTCGATCCGATGTATGCAGGCGACCTCGTCGATCTGTATGGAGAGGCTTTCCGACAACGCTATGAGGCCTATATCGAGCAGGCGGAACGTGGGCAGCTGCCCCGCCGGGCGTGGCGGAAGGTACGGGCCCGAGCGCTTTACCAGAAGATCCTGGCCGTCCTGATGGAGACCGGCCATCCGTGGATCACTTTCAAGGACAGCGCTAACCTGCGCAGCATGCTGCGCCACGCGGGCGTCATTCACTCCCTCAACCTGTGTACAGAGGTTGCCCTTCCCACCAACCGTGATGAGATCGCCGTGTGCAACCTGGCCAGCGTCAACCTGGTCCGCCACCTGCGACCGGACGGCACGCTGGATGAGGAAGACCTGGTCCGCACGGTGGAAGTTGTTGTGCGCGGTCTGGACAATGCGATCGACCTGAATCTCTATCCAGACGAGCGGGCCCGGCGCAGCAATCTCCTGAACCGACCGGTGGGGATGGGGCTCATGGGGTTCGCGGAGCTGCTGGCCCGGTGGGGTCTCTCTTTCAACGACCCGGAGGCAGCAGAGCACGCCGACCGCATCGTCGAGCTCCTCTCCTACCACGCGATACGCGCCAGCGTCGCCCTGGCCCGGGAACGGGGCCCCTTCCCCCGTTTTGAGGGGAGCGAGTGGTCGAAGGGCCGTCTCCCCTTCGATACCATCGAGGATCTGGAACGAGAGCGGGGATGGCCCGTGAGGGTGGACCGGTCCAGGCGGCTGGACTGGGATAGCCTGCGGGAAGAGGTGCGTCGGGGGATCCGGAATGGAACGGTCATGGCCATCGCTCCTACCGCGACCATTGCTCTTATCGCGGGCACCAGTCCGAGCCTGGATCCTTATTTCAGCAACCTGTTCGTGCGCTCGACGCTTTCCGGGCGGTTTGTGGAGTTCCACCCGGTTCTGGTGGAGATCCTTCAGGAGCTAAAGTTGTGGGAGCGGGTGCGGGATCGCCTGGTGGAGACCGGGGGTGATATTATGAGCATTTCTGAGATCCCGGAGCCAGTGCGTCAGCGCTTCCCCACCGCCTTCCAGATCAGGCCGGAGGCCCTGCTGGAGATAACCGCCCGGGCGCAAAAGTGGGTGGATATGAGCATCAGCCGCAACATGTATTTCGCCGTAGGGACTCCCGCAGAACTGGAGGGGGTCTACATGCAGGCATGGCGAATGGGCCTGAAGGCCACCTACTACTGTTATGTGAAGCCTCGCATGCGGGCCGAGCCTGCCACAATCCCCGTAAACAAGGCTGTCCAGCGGCCTCGCTGGGTGGAGATCATGGAGGCCGAGCTGCAAGCCGGTGCCGCCTGCGCTATGGATGTGGATGGCACTTGCGAGGCCTGCCAGTAGTGCTGGCTTGCCATTGGGCCTGGAGGTTCATGGAACAGGAGTCGGGCTGGGAAGGCAGATGACTCTTCCCTTTCTATCCCCTCACCCGAACCACCCACAGGAGGGCTGTCCATGCGATCCGCTCATGGGCTCATCGGTGGCGATCCGGTAGAACCCATGCGTCTGTTCCCGTTGCGCTACCCGTGGGCCTATGCCCACGTGCAGCAAGCCAAACGCAACACCTGGTTCCCTGAAGAGGCCCCGCTTCATGACGACGTTCAGGACTGGCATGAGCGGCTGAGCGAGGAGGAGCATCGAGCGGTGGAGATCCTCCTGGGATTTTTCAATCCGATGGAATCCATGGTGACCAGCAACCTGTTGCTGGCCCTGTATCCTTATCTCACGGCTCCGGAGATCCGGCTGTATCTGGCCCGCCAGGCGTGGGAGGAAGCGAACCACACGATGGCTTTTGAATACGTGATCAAGACGCTGCCTGTGGATCGGGAGCGAGTATTCGGGATGCTGGAGAACCATCCTGCGGTGATGGCCAAGGCAGCCTTCCAGCGTCAGCTCACCGAAGAGATCTTGCAGACCGGCACGGATCTGCACACAACGGAAGGGCTCCAACGTTTTCTGCGCAATATGGTGGGCTTCTTTGTCATTCTGGAAGGGATCTTCTTTTACTCGGGGTTCGCTTTCGCCCTCTCCTTCCGAAGGCGCAACTTGTTGCGGGGCCTGAACACGATCATTGACTGGGTGCTGAAAGATGAGAGCCTGCATCTCTCTTTCGGTGTGCACCTCATCCGGACCTTCCTGGAGGAGTACCCCGAGGTGAGAACGCCGGCTCTGGCAGGGGAGCTGCGGGAGATGATTCAAAAGGCCGTCGCCCTGGAGGCGGACTACAATCGGGCGCTCCTGCCCCAGCCCATCCTGGGGATGTCCGCCGAGCTTCTAAACGCTTATGTGCGCTATGTGGCCGATCGACGTCTGGAGGAATTGGGGTTGGGGGCCCAGTTCCATGCCTCGAATCCCCTTCGCTGGCTGGCGATCGAAATCGACCTCCCCGAGCAGGTGAACTTCTTCGAGGCCCGCAATGTGAGCTACGAGGTCGGACGGCCTCGGGAGTGAGATCGGGTTGAACATGCTTTCCATGAGCTTCGTCTTGCCGGACCGGACCCGAGGCAAAGCCGGGCGCTGGGCCTATGGCGGAGCGCCCGCGGATGCCGGAGGAATCCTTCCACCATCTTCTTCCTCTCCGCGGCTTGAAAGGCGCGGAGAGGAAGGAAGTTCCCCGCCTTCCCTGGGAGCGGAGGGAGCGGTCCCTTCACGCCCCGCCGTTCGTTGATAACCATAGCCGATGAGCCCATCCCTATGCACAGACCCGGACGGTCATCGCATCCTCATCGCGGCCCAGGCACTGATGGATAAGCGGTAGGCGAGGGATTGCCTCCCTATCTCTCCCTTTCTCGGCCTCGCCCTCCAACGGCTTCATCTGCAGGGCTCTCAGGAGGCCCAGGACAGCTTGACATAGTAGCCGCCAGAAAGCCCGATTCCTCTTCTTGACGCTGAGCTTGCATGGGCGTATCCTGTATACGGATTACGGAATCCGGTAAAAGGAAGGGCGAAGAAAATGCTCACCGAACGTTTGGAAATTCGGATCGACTCGACGACCCGCCGTCTGCTGGAAGCCGAGGCCCAGCGGCGGGGGGTCTCGGTCGGGGCGTTAGTCCGGGAGGCGATCCAGCGCCTGCTGGAGGCGGACACCGCCGCCCGCCAGGCGGCCGTCAGGGACCTGGCCCGGCTTTCAGCCCCTGTGGCCGATTGGGAGACCATGAAGCGGGAAATTGAGATCGCCTATCTGGCGCCGGCTGTGGAAGCCGCCCTGGCTGCCCACCTGGGGGTCGAGCCCGACCGGGTCTGGGAGGCCCTGCTGGAGCGTCCATCTATGGAGCGAGAGGAGATTGTCAAAGAGGTCTTCCGACAAATGTGCATCCAGGGCCAGATCCCGGCTCCATCGCTCTATTACGAAGGGCCCTTTAAGGCTTACGTGAGTGCCCGTCTGCGGGAGACAGCGGAGGTTCACCATGGCGGTCTTCATTGACACGAATGTGCCCATGTATGCCGCCGGTGCCCCGCATCCCCTGAAGGAGCCAGCCCTTCGTTGCCTGGACGCTGTGGCCTCGGGCCGGCTGGAGGCTTGGACCGATGCGGAGGTATTTCAGGAGATCCTGCACAGGTACTTCTCCATCGGCGCTCGGATAGTCGGCCTTCAGATCTTTGATCGCTTTCTTCAAATTATGTCGCCGAATCAGGTCCTACCGGTTACCGTTGAGGACGTCCGCCGGGCCCGGGAGCTGGCGGAAGCCTATCCCCAACTTTCACCCCGCGACTGCATCCATGCGGCCGTGGCCGAGCGGGCAGGCCTGCGGGAGATTGTGACGGCCGACCGGGCATTCGATGCGATTCCCTTCTTGCGGCGCATCCCTTTGGAGGACTTCCGATGAAGGGCCCGCTCCGGCGGCCGCTTACGGGTGATCGCTGACTTCGTACCGCGTTATAAAAGCTTATGG
>Ga0105163_1001332_pt1 | contig 13187 bp, 15 predicted proteins | sample JNZ110809AmetaG_FD_81531 | JGI IMG/M metagenome (GOLD analysis project Ga0105163, IMG submission 81531) | Hot spring microbial communities from Jinze hot spring, China to study Microbial Dark Matter (Phase II) - JNZ 110809A | ecosystem: Environmental > Aquatic > Thermal springs > Hot (42-90C) >... | reverse complement strand
CCATAAGCATCTTTCGCATAACCAGTTAATTTTTTTGTTAACCAAGAAGCATAACCTTCTTCTACATCTCTTGGAAGATTGAATCTTTCCAAGAATTTATGCGTTAATTCGTGATAAATGAATGGAATTCTTTCGCTTTTTTCTTTTATTTTGTCTATGTTTAAGTAAATCCTATTCCTCAATTTATCAAATGCTCCGCCTATTTCAACAACAACTTTATATACAATTCCTCTCAAAGGATCGATTATGTAGCGGAAAATTTTAGGAAAGTTTGTTAGTTTTATTTCTGGCATGCTTGCTGAGTACTTGAAAATTTTTGAAAGATTTTCGTGAGCTTTGCTCAACTCTTCTTTCAAGTTAAAGTAATTTGTGTCATAAAGTCTTGACAACAAACTTTCAAACATAAGTAGATTTAGAGTTTTTAATAGATTTAAGCTTTATTAAATCATTATGGAACTTTCCACTTGCCCTGCTTGTAAAAAGCAAAGCTTAATTTTTTCAAGCACAACAACCGAAATCCCTTACTTTGGAAAGATTTTGATTTTAAGTTTAAAATGCGAAAATTGTGGTTTCAAGCATAACGATGTTTTCAACTTGGAAATAAAAGAGCCTTTGAGCTATAAAATTGAGATTGAAGAAGAGGAAGATTTAACTGCAAAAGTTGTAAGAGCTTCTTCAAGCACGCTAATAATTCCTGAACTTGGTGTTAAAATCGAGCCAGGAGCTCAAGCGGAAGGTTTCATAACTAATGTTGAAGGTGTTTTGGAAAGAATTGAAAGGGTTTTGAAATCGCAATTAGAAGTTCAAAAAGGGAAGAAGTTGGAAAAAGTAAAAGAACTTTTGGAGAAAATTGGGAAGATGAGGGAAGGAAAAGAAAAATTCAGTTTAATCTTGAAAGACCCTTTTGGAAATTCTGCCATAGTTTCACCAAAAGCTAAGAAGAGGAAGCTGAGTGAAAGGGAGTTGAAGAAACTTAAAACTGGGATGGTAATTCTTGAGTTGAAAAAATAGCTTTATCTTCTTTTTCACGAATTTAAATTATGTTTAATTTAATTCAAGGAGAAAAACTAGTTAAGCTTGCGAGAAAAGCTGTTGAAGAGAAAAAAGTTGAAAATGAATTTGATGAAGATTTTAAAGTTAAGAAAGGAGTTTTCGTCACAATAGAAACTTATCCTGAAAAAGAGTTGAGAGGATGCATAGGCTTTCCTTATCCAATTTATCCTTTAGGAGAAGCGGTACAGAAAGCAGCTATAGCAGCAGCTTATGAAGATTCAAGGTTCGAGCCTTTGGAAAAAGATGAGTTGAAAAAAGTTGTTTTTGAAGTTTCAATTTTAACTAAACCAAAGCTCATTGAAGTTAAAAACTCAAAAGAATATTTTGAAAAAATAGAAGAAGGAAAAGATGGTTTGATTTTGAAGAACGGGCCTTTTGTCGGTCTTTTCTTGCCACAAGTTTGGAATTACTTCAAAACAAAACAAGAATTTTTGGAAAACCTTTGCTTCAAAGCAGGTTTAACTCCAGATTACATTCACGACAAGAAAACAAAAATTTTTAAGTTCAGAGCGCAAATTTTTGCCGAAGAAAAACCGAATGGAAAAATCGTTGAAATAAAAATGGTGTGAAAATTGAAAGTTGCAAGAAAATTCAATTTTAGCCCTTTTCTTCTTCCACTCCCTTTTCTTTCAACACTTTAGCCAAATCGTGGATAAGCCTTCTTACATGCTCTCTCATCTCGTAAACATCTTTGTCGGGAATTTCGTTTATCTTTTTTTCATCAGCAAGTTTTTTCATGCTGACAATTTTGTTCCAAACTTCTATGTAATAAGGGTCTAAAAGTTTTGAATCGATGAATTCTCTTTTGAAAGCTATTGCCACTTCTTCTTCTCTTTCAGGCATTTTTTTCAAACTTTTCAAAGCAGTTATTGCAGCTTTGTGCATGACTTCGTAAGTTCTTTCCAAAATTTTCTCCCTTTTCTTTATCTCTAAAGCGTTAAGCAAGTTGAACATTTTATTGACGAATTTCTCAGCTTTTTCAATCCATTCGTCAACAAACTTTCCTTCCACTTCCATGAGCTCTTTGTGCTCTATTTTTTTCCTTATTTCAATTATTTCCTTTAACCACTCAGCATACTCTGGCTCCAAAATTCCGGGCTCGACCAAAAATTTCTTAACATCATCGTAAGCTTTGCTTGGCACAGGAGGTGCTAGACCCATGAACATCAAAACAGCTTGAGCTGTGTTCAACATAGCATAATAACAGTCTTCTGCAAGCATTAGCAATTTAACAGTTTTTGCTCTCATTAGCTTCTTTGGTGCACCTTCCATGTAGCTTTCTATGGCTTCCCTTGTTGCTGGTATGCGACCCATTTCAAGAAGCCTTTTTATCGGCGCAAAAAATCCAGTATCATAAACAGCTATACCTTCTTTGATGAAATTGTAGATTATTGGGTGGCACACTCTTGCATAATCCCAGAATTCTGTTAAAGTGTAAGTTGGTTGAACTGAAATCAAAGGAGAAATACTTTCAGCTATTTTTTCAAGCTCTTCATCTATTTTATCCCTTTCTTCTTCAGTTATTTGGAAAGAAGTATCATCGATAACAACAAAAACATCAATGTCGCTTTTTGGTTTAAATTCTTCTCTTGCAACACTCCCCATCATCACAATACATTTCACATAATTTCCATATTTCTTCAAAACTTCTTCTGTGAACTTCTTAACATCTTCCATCCTTTTTTCTTTTGTATCTTCACTCATTTTCTTCCTCCTTCAACAATTCTTCACCCTTTATTTCTTCTGGGAGTAAAGACTTAAATCTATCTATTATTTCTTTTGCCAAGCTTAGAGCTTTTTCCAAGTGTTGAGAAGTTACTTCTTTAATTATTCCATGGTCAATATCTTTCCAGAGTTTGTTCAATTCTTCAAATTTCTCCTTGTATTCTCTTTCAAGCTTTTTTTCTTGAATTAGCTTTTCCAAAAATTCTGGAATCGCTTTTTGGTCAGGTTGAGCTTTGTAGTAGTACATGACTACAGCTTGGATTATGTCTGTTGCAGCATACCTCAACTCAAAAATCATACTCTTCAAATCAAGTTTAATTTTTTTGTACCTTGCTTCACTAGCTTTAGCTTTAAGTGTTACAGTTTCTTCACTTGGTGGCAACAAGCCCATTTGAAGCATCCTTTGCACAGGCTTTATAAAACCAGAATCATAAACCGGGAAGCCGTACCTCAAAAAGTTAACGAGCTCAGGGGAGCCTGCTTTAAGCCATGTCCAAAATTCTGTTAAAGGAGTTATTTGGATGTGTAAGTCTTTAAGCTCATGAGCTATTAAATAAAGTTGAGTGCAGATTTTTTCCAAATCTTCTGAAGATTTTGTTGCCGTATCGTCAAGAACAACCCAAACATCTATATCACTCCCTTTTGTCATTTTTCCTCTTGCTGCTGAGCCGAAAATCAAAATAGATTTTACAACATTCCCATATTGCTTCCTTGCTTCATTTGCAAATTTCACAACTTTTTCTATAACTTCTTCCGAAGGTTTTTCTTCTCCCTCTTCTTTTTTCTCCACAAGCTCTACCTCCAACTCTTTTTCCAATTCATCCAAAGGCATATATTTTCTTCTTAAGCTTAGCTATTTAAGTTTTCACCTATACCTTCCTTTCCTCCATTCTTCAACTTTTCCTTTCTCAACAGCAGCCCTTCCCAAAAATCCATGCTCTTCTTCAGGCACCATTATCAAGCCTTTCAGAGGATCGAAAGCATGCTCTCTTATAACAACTCTTTGCCTTTCCGGTGAAAGTATTTGAGAAATATCTAAGCCGAAAAATTCAGGATGCTCGATCAATTTTTCTGGAGGTATGTCTTTTTCCAAAGTTTCTATTATTAATCTCAAAGCCACGATTGATTGATGGAAAGTTTCGGGTCCACCTCTTTCAAATATTATGTAATAATCTCTATCATCTTTACCGAAACCTTTTTGTCTTAGCTTGTAGTACATCTTGTAAAGGTAAAGTTGTTGGTCTGACCCTATTTCTATTGGTATGTGGGCAGGAGCAAGGGTTGAAGGCCAACCAGCATGTATTATCCTAACTTGTTTACCACCATTTTCAGGCAAAAGGTCAATTACTTTTTCAGGATCTATTCTTAAGCTGAGCATATGCTCAAAATCAAGTGCAACAGCAAAAATCTCTTTTCCAGCTTGTTTGTTTGCTTCTTCTATTAAAAAGTAGTATTGGTAAGGATTTGCAAGCCTTAGCCATTCTTCTATGCCTCTCCCACCCATCGGAGATTCCAAAGCTAAAAACATACCATCCAAATATTTTTTCGGGTCTTCATATCTCCCAATTGGGAAGAAATGACCGTAAATGTATTTAGCAGAAACAGCAGGAACCCAAATCTCGTATTTTTCCCTGAAATTATCGTCTTCAATAGAAAGTTTGTTTGGGTCAAGATTTTTGCTTTTCATCCACTCTTCTACATTTTTCCCATCTCTTGCAGCAAAAAATTTTATACTTGCATTGACTATTTTTTCCCACAAAGGGTCTTTATTTTCTTCCATCCATCTAGCTACAAAATAATAAGCCCATCTTTCTGGGCCGTAATGCAACTCTCTTGACTGAACTGCTGAAACAATTATGTCTTTAAGGTCTTGAATTCTTATTGGCAATATTTTTTGGAGATGGGAATCTATTGCAGTTTTTACTTCTTCCGGTATTTCTTTCCCTCTTGCAATTTCTATATCTTGAGCTCTTCCAACCATTACATCAACAAGATACTCTTCCAAAGTCCTTCCTCTCAAAAACTCAAGCCAGAAAAATTTTTGTGGTCTAATTCCTTTTTCCCTCAAACCTTTTTCCACATCTTCACTAGTTATGTCCAACCTTTTTTCTTTCCAAATTTTCATCAAAATTTCAACCATTTCTTCTTTTTTATCTTCTTTCCTTCCGTACAAAACCCAATTCAGAAGCCATTGGTTCTGTTGGAGAAAATCTCTAAAAGGTCTTCCCCAAGGATCCACAAGATCAGAAGATTGAAGAACTCTTTCCAACAAGCGAAAAGGTTCTGATTCGGAAGAATGGATCAAAACATATTTTGCCCCTATCTTCTTTTAATTTTCCAAGATTCTAACAATTCTCTCATGCGACCTCTCGTATTCCATTTTTATAGCAGAATCGAGCTCTGCAGCCTCAACACCAAAAGCTCTTGTCTCGCTATGAATTCCAAACTTCACGTTAAGCTTTTCCATTATATCTTCTTTCATCTTTCTCTCAAGATCTGGCTCTTCAAATTCTGAAAGCGATTCTAAATCAAGCTGAACGAAATTTACACCTTTTGTTATGGAAGATTCAGCTTTTTGAGAAAGCCCCGCTAAATTTGGTCTTTCTTCTGGTCCAGCAACACCAAAAGCTCCACTTGAAAATCCCAACACATAACCCATTCAATCACCTAAGGCACACCATAAGAAGATTTTATGAAATTTATTATCGCTTTGCAAGTACCACCGACTTCTGTTAAATAATACTTCGTGATCCTTTCTTGGAAGTGGAATTCGTAAGGGCCTTTTGCCCTGAAGAATTGTAAGCCAAAGAATTTTGAAAATTTTTCAAGAGCTTTGGCAAAATCTTCATAAGGTTTCTTCTTCTTTTCTTTCTTCTCTTCCTTCTTTTCTTCAGTTTTAATCAAATATTCTTTTTCCAATTTTTCTATATTCACAACTTTTTCTTCCAAAGACAAACCAGCTTCACCGAGCATTCTCTTAACGAAATTATCAAGCTCTTTGTCTTTTGCTTCTAGTTCAACAAGCCTAGCTATCATAACATTTTGTGAACAAAGGTACGGCCTAATCCTATCAAACATCAAATCTTCTATTTCAGTTCCATTGGGCAATCTTATGACTGCTCTCACCACAGGGATTTCCAAAAAAATGTAGTAAGGGCTGAAGACCCATGGCTCATAATCAGTTGCTCCTTTCGCCGATTCTTCGAACTTCTTCACAAGTTTTTCCCTTGCATTGTAAATGTCCAAAGCAGTTATCTCAACTTTATATTCCTTTTTTATTTCTTTTACAAGCTCTCTCACAATTTCATCTATAGAAGGCTCAACTGGTAAAGCTTTCAAGAAAAGCTCTTCTTTCCCAAGAGCTCTTTTTATTTCTTCCACTTCTTCCAAAGTGAAGCCTGCTTTTGTTGCAGGAATTTCGTCTAGTGGTCTTTCCCTTGGCGTTTTAAATTTTTCAGCAACTGCAAAAGGTTTCCATGCCCAAATTGTTGTAGAATCTATTGACATGGGCTGAACTCCAGGCCTCCAAAAAGCAGCTCTTTGCAAAAATTTTGCTATTGCATCTGACTGAAGACCATCCACTATTGATTTATACCTTCTCAAAGTTGGTTTTATCATTTGTTTGTATTCTTCATAAGATGCTCTTCTTGCTTCAACCAATTGGAGCAAGCTTCTGAACCTTTCTTCAACAGCCCTTTTGAAAAGTTCGTCTCTCCATTCAAGGTAAAGTTTATTTTTTGTTGCTAAGATGTTTGCTTCTGCTTCAGAAATGTTGTATTTTTTTGCAATTTCTTTCGGGTCTAAATCTTCATCCGTCAATTTCATGAAATCTGCAATTATGGTTGGCCACCTTCCTGCTATCGACCTCAAAGCTATTGGTGTGTTGGGCAAATCTGTGTGGGAATCAACTTGATCAATGAAAATTGATTTCAAAGCTCTTTCCCCTTCCATCCTCATCCTTTCATCTTTCTTCTTCTTACCTTCTTCCATTAGCTTGTAGTAGTCCATGAACTCTTTATATTTTCTGAAATCATGCTTCAAAAGTTCTAAATCTGAAAGGGCTGTAGCTATGCTTGCAAGCCCAGCTTTTATAATTGCTTCCAATTCTTCTTTCTGCTTCAAAGTTATTTGGTAATACTGCTGGAAAGTTGGTGATACCACAATCATATCATCAACTTTTACCCTTTCAAAACCAAGCTTGGGAAGTTTGAAAATTAAACCCAACAAAATTCCTGAACCTTTTCCAAGGGAAGAATCAAAATCAAGGTGAACATCTATGTCGAGAGGTTGAATGTTTAAGCCAGCACCAGGTTTTTTTGTGTGGATGTCTTCAGGATATTTAACACCCATATTTAACTATTCGTTTTTCCTTGTATTAAGTTTTGAGCAAGTAAAGCCCAAAAGCTATGAGAGCGAAGCCTATGAAAACCCCTGTAACACCCATTTTTTCAGGCTGGTATCTAACTATGTCAGGAAAAAGCATAACAATCAAAATCCCTGAAACGAAGCTCAATATGCCTAAAATTTTACTCCACATCATTTAATCAATTGTAAACCCAAGCCTAAAAAAGTTGGGCCTAGCATGAGCTGAATTAAAAATTCGTTGTATCCTTTACACCTGAAAGAGTTGAAAGTTAAAGCTAAACCTAAGAAAATTAGAATTGCTCCAACTTCTTTTTGCATGATTTAAATTTTGAACAAAAAATTTTAAACTTTTTACCTTTAGCGTGCAATTAAATATTATGCCAGTATTTGCTAGAACTAGGCTTGTTATACATGATGATTGCTTAACACCAGCTGCACCTTTCGTCACTCTAGATTACCAAGGACCCAATCCACAAAACGTTTATCAAAAGATAAAAGAATTGCTGATAAGTGTTTGGAAGCTTGAGCCTGGGGATGTTCAAGAAAGAGAATTCAATTGGGATAGAAGCAGTGGTGTTGAAAAGTTTAGAGTTAGGATTGAAGCCATAAAAGATTTAGACACATTTTCTTACTTTTACCTTGTTATAAGTTTAAGTGGGGAAGCTAAGCATAGCAGGGAATTTGGAAAAGAAGGAAAAGTGAAAATAGAGTTTGAGCCAAGGTTAAGAACTGAATATCCTCAAGACACTATTTGGCAAAGAAGCTTGCTTTACGAATTATTCAGAACACTTTGGCATAAATTAATTTACCAAAGCACAAGGATGAGATATTTGCAAGAGTGTAGAGAACTTTCTCAAAGATTTATGGAAGAAGTAAAATCTTTTCTTAACCTTTTACCAAAAACTTATTAGGTAGCAATGCCAAAATGGGTGATAGAAGAAAGTATTCTTTACCCAAGAGAAAAAATTGAAATAAATTATAAAGGCCCAGATCCATTTCAGCTTTACAAGAAAATGGATAGTTCTTTCCTTCAAGCAACGTTAGAAGTTGGCGGAACAGCAATATGGGAAAGGGATTTCAGGTGGAGTGCTGATAGCGATCCTCACAACTTTTACATAAGGATTATGGTAAACAAAGGGTTTGATAGGTTCACAGAAGCTTACTATGAGATAATTTTTGAAGGGGCTCAACCTTCTGACCCAAAGAAAGAGGGGAATGTGAGAGTAGCGATTGGAGGTAGCATGAGGACTAGCTTTGAATTTTCAACAGGCTTCCAACAAACTCCAATCTACAAAGCTTTGGTTTGGCTTTATTTCAAAATCTTTTATTCAAAAGTAAGGAGAAAATATTTCAAGATAGCTGAAGAAGATATTTATAAGCTTGTAAGAGCTGTTAGAAGCTGGATTGGTGCACCAGAGGTGGTTTGATGTTTGGGTTTAGGAAGAAAAAAGTTGAGCCTTTGCCTCCTCCCCCACAAGAACCTAAACAAGAGCCAAAAATTGAAATAAGCAAGTTACCTTTAGAGCAAAAAGTTGAAGTTATTTCTGCTCAAATCGAAGCTTTGAATGAAAGAGTTAAAAACATAGAAAGGATGGTTGAAGAAATTTACAAGATGGCAAAGAGTTAACTCTTTTTTTCCCAATATAAAATTATGATAATTGGGATCTGTGGCAAAACCAATGTCGGAAAATCGAGTTTTTTCAAAGCAGCAACTTTAATAGATGTGGAAATTGCCAACAGAAAATTTGTCACGATTAAACCAAATGTTGGCATAGCTTATGTTATAGTTGATTGTGTTTGCAAAGAGTTTGGCGTGAAGTGCAACCCTAGAAATGGGGCATGCAAAAACGGTAAAAGGTTCATACCAATAAAGCTTATAGATGTTGCTGGCTTAATTCCAGGGGCACATCAAGGCAAAGGTTTGGGGAATAAATTTTTAGATGATTTAAGGCAAGCTTCTGCTTTCATCCACATAGTAGATGCTTCCGGCCTTACAGATGAAGAAGGAAATCCAACAAAAGGCTATGACCCAAGCTTTGATGTTAAATTTGTTCAAGAAGAAATTGACCTTTGGTTTGCAGATGTCATAAAAAGGGCTTTAACAAAAATCGGAAAAGTTAAATCAAAGAGCGAACTAGTTGATGTTTTAGTTCAACAATTAAGTGGTCTTGAAGTTACCAAAAAGCATGTGGAAGCTGCTTTGGATTTGGCTTCTGTGAATGAAATTGAAAAGTTCGCGAAGATAATTAGAAAGATTTCAAAACCGATGTTGATAGCTGCAAACAAAATAGATTTGCCTGAAGCCCAAGAAAATTTTGAAAAATTAAAGAAAAATTTCCCTGATTTGATGATAATACCAACTTCTTCGGATTATGAAATTGCTTTGAAAAAAGCTGCTTCACTCGGCTTAATAGATTACTTACCAGGCGATGATTTCAAAATTTTGGAAGAAAGCAAATTGAGCGAAGGACAAGCAAAAGCTTTGGAAAAAATAAAAGATTTGATTAAAAAATACGGCTCTACTGGAGTGCAAGATTGTTTGAATAAAGCTGTTTTTGATTTGCTTGGCTATATTGTTGTTTATCCTGTTGAAGATGAAAACAAACTTTGCGACAAAGATGGAAATGTTTTGCCAGATGCTTTTTTAATGCCGAAAGGCTCAACTGCTTTAGATTTGGCTTTTAAAATTCACACTGAAATAGGGGAAAAATTCATTTGTGCTATAGATGCTAGAACAAAGAAAAGGCTTGGTAAAGATTATGTTTTGAAGGATAAAGATGTTATAAAGATAATGGTTTAGTTTGATTAATTGCTTAGGCTTTAAATTAACTTAAAATTCAAAATTATTTAGGGGAAAATGCCAAGAGCAATTTTTACTGGAGCAATTTCTTTTGGTTTAGTGCATATACCTGTTAAAATTTATACCGCAACCGAGACAAAAGAAATAGAATTTCACAATTTATGCCCAAATTGTCATTCACCTTTAGAATACAAGAGATGGTGTCCAAATTGCCAAAAAGAAGTTGCTTGGCAAGACATAAAAAAAGGTTTTAAAATTTCAAAAGATAGATGGGTTGTGCTTGAAAAAGAAGAGATAGAAAAGTTGAAGTTGCCAAGCAGTAAAAACCTTGAAATAAAAGCTTTCGTTGATATTTCACAAATAGACCCAATCTTCTTCCAAAAAACTTATTACGTTGTGCCAGAAGAGGGTGGAGAAAAGCCTTATTCTTTGCTTGTGGAAGCTTTAAGGCTTGCAAATAAAGCTGCTATCGGCAAAATTGTTTTGAAAAATAAAGAATACCTTGTTTGCTTAAGGCCTTTTAGAAAAGGTTTGGTCATGCATTTGCTTTATTTCTTGCGTGAAATAAAAGATATAGAAGAGTTGCCAGAGCTTAAGAATTTGGTTGTTGTTAGCGAAGAAGAGCTTGAGTTGGCAAAAGCTTTAATTGAAAAGCTGACTGAAGAAGGTTTCGATGCTTCTAAGTTTAAAGATGAATATACTGAAAAGCTGAAAGAGTTGATAAAAGCTAAGGCTGAAGGTAGAGAAATTGAAGTTAAAGCTGAAGAGCGTGTAGAAGAAGCTAAAAGCTTGATGGAAGCTTTGAAAGCAAGCATTGAGCAAGCAAAGAAGAAAAAGAAAGAAGTTGAAGAAAATGTTTAGAAAGATTTTTGGACAGTGTCATTTATGTTGTTTGATGAAAAAATTAAGCCAATGCTTGCCGAAATTTCTAAACCTTTTAATGATGAAAACTTTATCTTCGAAATAAAGTTTGATGGCACAAGAACAATAGCTTACATAAATAAAGAGAAAAAAGAAGTTAGGTTTTTAAACAGACGCGGAACTTGGTTTGAAAACCGCTACCCGGAGATGAAAGAACTTTGGAAAGATGTAGAAGCGAAGCAAGTTATTCTTGATGGAGAGCTTGTTGTTTTCAAAGAAGGAAAGCCAGATTTTTACCTTTTAGCAGAAAGGGAGCATGTTGGGAGTAAAGCAAGAGCAGAAATTTTATCAAAGATAAATCCTGCAACACTTGTGGTTTTTGATATCCTACATTTAGACGGAAAAGATTTGATTGAGTTGCCTTTGATTGAGAGAAAAAAGATTTTAGAAAATGTTGTGAGAGAGAGCGAAAGAATTTTGATTTCAGCTTACGTGGTTGGTGAAGGCAAAAAATTCTTTGAAGAAGTTAAAGCTAAAGGCTTGGAAGGGATAATAGCAAAAAGAATTGATTCAACTTATGAAATAGGTAAGAGAAGTAGGAATTGGTTGAAGATAAAAGCTTTAAACAGCTTGGACGCAATAATTTGTGGCTATACTTTGGGTGAAGGAGAGCGCGAGAAATATTTTGGAGCTTTGTTGCTCGGAGCAATGCATGAAGGAAAGCTTAGATATATAGGAAGAGTTGGAACAGGATGGGATAAAAGAGACTTGGAAGAGCTCACTCAAAAACTTAAAAAAATCGAGATTGAGAAAAATCCTTTTGATGTTTTTGAGGAAGAACCTTCTATTCTTGAAAAAGTTAGGTGGGTAAAACCAAAGCTCGTTTGTGAAGTTCAATTTTTGGAGCTAACAGAAGATTTGAAGCTGAGAGCTCCAAGCTTCAAGAGGTTGAGGGAAGATAAGGCTGCAGAAGAATGCAGCTTAGAAGTTTGATTGCAATTAAAGAACATGACTTAACAGCTTAAATGCAATATTAGTTCCAAATTAGAACGAAAAATTTAAATATTAGTTCTTATATAGAACTTATATGGAAATCTTAAAACTTCTTAACGAGTGGTGGGAAAGTGGTGGAATATCAAAGGAAAAAGCACGTGAGTACAAGAGAAAGGTCTTCGAGAGTGTGAAAAAGACATTTTTCAATTACAGACAAATTCTCCTTTTGAATGGATTACGAAGAACAGGAAAGACTACTATCATTTATCAATTAGTGGAAGAACTTCTTAAAAGAAATGTTAATCCTAAGAACATCCTCTATTTTTCATTTGACGAGGGGGTTGAAGATCCTATAAAGATACTAGAAGAATATTCCAAGCTAACTAAGGTTGACTGGCGAAAAGAGCAATGTTTTGTGTTCTTTGATGAAATTCAAAAACTAAAAGCTTGGAGTGCTAAAATAAAACTTTTGTACGACAACTTTCCAAATCTTAAAATATGCCTTTCTGGATCAGCCAGTCTTATGCTGGAAAAAGCAGCTATAAGAGATCTAGCCGGCAGGTATTTCCTTGAATATATTTCCCCCCTCACATTTCAAGAGTTTGCAGAGCTATACTTTGGAAAACCCATAGACAACTTTGAGCTCTATGAATCAGAGCTAAGAAGAATTTTTGAAGATTACATAAGGAAACCTTTCCCCGAAATAGTCTTGTGGGAGGATAAGACGAAAATTAATCAATACATTAGAGAGCTTGTGATAGAAAAAATAATCAAAACAGACATACCTGAAACATTTGAACATGTGAATATATCTCTTTTGTCAGCACTGAAAGACCTCTTCATGAAAGATGTGGGTACAATTCTTGATGTTACAGCTCTTTCAAAAGAATTTGGTGTACACAAGTTAACGTTGGCTGAACATATAGCCTTTCTCGAATTCGGCAATCTTATTACTGTTGTTAAAAATTTTCGGCCTTCAATTAGGGCAGAGTCACGGAAACTCAAGAAGGTATATCCAGCAAACATTGCGCTCTCGCTATGCTATTATCCAAAACTAACAGAAGGAAAGATCTTCGAGAGTCTTGTAAATTCAGCTCTTCATTTAGATAAATACTGGAAAGCGGGCGAGAAAGAGATCGACTTCTTGAAGTTGGATGATGAGATTTTGCCAATAGAAGTAAAGGAAAAAGAGACTATAAACAAAAAAGATATTGCAGCATTGCTTTATTTCATGAAAAAATTCGAAGTAAGTAAAGGAGTAGTTGTATATAATGGAAAAGAAGAAACTATAGAGATAAACAAAAGAAAAATAATACTTTTGCCTATACACAAACCTCTTTTCAATTTCAGCTTGGAATAGATGAGTTTTTTTAGCTCAAAATTGCAATTT
>Ga0105163_1001331_pt1 | contig 13199 bp, 10 predicted proteins | sample JNZ110809AmetaG_FD_81531 | JGI IMG/M metagenome (GOLD analysis project Ga0105163, IMG submission 81531) | Hot spring microbial communities from Jinze hot spring, China to study Microbial Dark Matter (Phase II) - JNZ 110809A | ecosystem: Environmental > Aquatic > Thermal springs > Hot (42-90C) >... | reverse complement strand
TGGAAAACAGTCCAGCTTTTAAATACCATCATCACCTAGACACGGCAGTACCCTAAGGTTAGATACCTTCTTTATTTCCGCCTCGCACGCGGAAGGTCCGGGGTTCAAATCCCCGCCGGTCCACGCATACGTTTACAGCCTTTTCTCCCAATTGTTCAGCGGGTTGCTCCATTAATGCCGTAACCTAAGCATAGCTTTGCTACGATGCTGCGAGTCCCGCCATCATCCTGCCCACACTCTCGACTGTTGCTTCCCTGGCCTCGACTGTGCCTACTATCTGGCCATCAAGCATGACGGCTATCCTATCGCTCAGCAGGAAGATCTCCTCGAGGTCTTCTGAAACAAGCAGTATCCCCGACCCCTTTTCTCTGAGCTTCATGAATAGTTGATGAGTTTGCGTCAGGGCTTTGAGGTCTAATCCGTATGTCGGATGGAAGGCTACTAACAGCTTGGGCTCGTTCCAAAGCTCACGGGCTAGGATGAGCCTTTGTATATTTCCGCCCGAAAGTATTCTGACCTCCGTGTCCCATAGGTCTGGAGTTAAGACCTCGAATGAAACCACCAGCCTATCAGCCAGTTCGGTGATTCTGCGTTTGTCCATTACCCCGTATCTTGAGAAGGGTGCGACATCGTATTCTCTCATGACGATGTTCTCGGCTGTGTTCATTGATTCCACGACACCCATTCTCCTCCTGTCCTCGGGTATGTGTCTCAAACCCATTTCGGCGATTGTTCGAGCGCTTTTGTTTGTAGCATCGATTCCCTGCAGCCTTATCCTACCCTCTTTCACCGGTCTGAGGCCGACAATCGCCTCCACAAGCTCTCTCTGGCCGTTTCCCGACACGCCCGCTATCCCCAGTATCTCGCCCTCGCGTACCGTGAGGTTAACACCCCTTACCGACTCCCTTCCATCATCACCCAAAACATGCAGGTTCCCAACCTCCAGCACGCGTTTGGCTTCCGGACTTGTATGCGTTCGCTCATAACTAATGGGTTTAAACTCGCCGATCATCAATCTCAACAACTCTTCCCTGTTTGTCTGCTCCACGTAAAACGTGCCCATCTTCTTGCCAAGCCGGAGAACGGTCACCCTGTCAGCCACCTTCATTATCTCCTCGATCTTATGGGTTATGAAGACTATGCCTTTTCCGTCATCAGCCATTTAGAGTTAGCACGGATGTGGGCTCGTCTAGAATGAGTATGCTGGGTTCCCAGAATAATACCTTCAGAATCTCGACGCGCTGTCTTTCTCCAAGCGAAAGGTGTTCAACAGGTCTGTGAAGGTTCACCTTTAATCCATATTTTTCGGACAGTTCTTGAGCTCTCTCCTCAACCTTTTTGAGCGGGTAGGTGAACGGGTTGTTCTTCCTGAGCATCAGAGCTATGTTCTCAGCCACCGTCAACGGTGTTGCGAGCGTGAACTCCTGATGCACCATCCCTATTCCGCGACCTATCACAGGCCCGCCTACAACATTGCCGTTGGGATAGGTGTAACCGTTTACAACTTGCCGAAGCTCTAGCCCCAGCTCCGGCCTTCCTTTGAAGAACACCCTCTCGTTCTCCAGCGCTAAATCCTCCTTGGGAACTCGCAGAACCTGGGAAGCTATCTCGAGTATCTGTGCTTTCGCATCCTTCGCAGCCATCTGCACGGCCTTGCCGTCCATGAACAGACCCCGGCTTGCAACCGTCTGCCATGAATACGGAGAGACATCCGTATGTCTGAAGAGGACGACCTTGATCTTTTCTATCGGAACGCCGAGCTCTTCGGCGGCTATTTGTGCGAGCGCTGTCTCAGACCCCTGACCGATCTCAGTAATTCCGAGCAGCAGCTCCGCCGTTCCGTCATCGTTAAACTTGATTATTGCAGACGAAGATGCGTTGGGCGGCATGGCTGGCGCCTTCCATAAGGCTGCGATGCCTTTACCGCGTGGCTTGAAGGCAGGTTTGGGCTTATTACCCCATTCGACCTTTTCAGCCACCGCTTTGATGCAGTGGTCAACACGTCCCGCATCTTCTCTCAAAACCTCGCCCGTCGGCGTTGTGTGGCCCGGCAAAATCACGTTCTTTAGACGGAATTCAACAGGGTCGATTCCCAGCTCCGCCGCCACCAAATCCATCTGACGTTCTATCGCCCAGAGAAATTCGAAGTGGCCGAATCCACGGAAAGCCGTTCCCCATGGATGGTTTGTGTAAACAGTCAGCGACTCAGCCTCGACGTTCGGAACGTTGTAAGGGCCTGTGCATGATTATCCTGCGGCCCTTCCGATGTTGACACCGTAGTCAGCATATGCTCCAGCGTCGAATAAATACAGGATCTTTTCAGCAAGGATTTCACCGCTACGTTTAACACCTGTTTTAATCTTCGCATAAAGGCCCTGCCTCACTGGGGCTGTTGTGAATTGTTCTTCACGCGTCAGCTGCAGCCTCACGGGTCTACCGCCAGCCATCTTAGAAAGCATGACGACTAAAGGCTCGAAATTGATGCCTGCCTTGCCTCCGAAAGCCCCTCCAATGTATGGGACATAGACAGAAATCCTGTTCTCAGGAATGCCGAGCGATACACTGAGGATGTGTCTGACGGTGAATGGTGATTGGGCTGATGTCCATATCTTGACTTTCCCGTCGGGAAGATACTGTCCGATGCTTACATGGGTCTCAAGCTGGACATGCGATACCTGAGGCATCATGAACTCGTTCTCGAGGACGAGGTCGCTTTGTTTAAATCCCGAATCGACATCACCTTTCTTCAACGTAAACCTGTTGGCTATGTTTGTTCCCGGAATAGGATTAAACGCAGGGGAGTGACTATATTCTCCAAGTTCTTCGTGTATTAATGGAGCTCCAGGTTTGACAGCCTCCCTGACATCAAGAACCGCGGGAAGCTTTTCGTACTCAACTTCAATTTTCTCCACGGCTTCCTCAGCTTCCTCCAAAGATTCGCCTACAACAGCGGCAACCGGCTCCCCAACCCACCTCACCTTTTTCCTCGCGAGTACATTTCTGTCGTTTACGTAAAGCCCAATTCTAAATGGAAAATTATCGCCGACAGCCACAGCTACTACGCCGGGACAGCTCAACGCTTTTACCGTGTTGATTCTAACGATTTTGGCGTGCGCGTGAGGGCTGAGAAGAAGTTTGGCGTAAAGCATGCCCGGAAGCTCTATGTCGCCGGCAAATTCCGCCACTCCTGTGACTTTTTCGTAAGAATCAACTCGCGGCAGCGGCTTTCCAACATATCTAAAATCCTGCTGGAAGCCTCTCATACATGCTATTGGGCTATGCTCTTTATAAGCCTAATCTCCGAAGCCTAATAACAAAGTTTAACAGATGTTGTTTGTGTTTATGGCATATGGTTAAATATGGTTCAGCGGTTGTTGTACGTCATGGGCTCAAACCCTGCGTTGAACCGTGTTTTGATGCTTTTGGACGAAGGAAGTTTTCAGCAAATTTTGGCGGGAGCTGAACAGCATGGTGCTGACATGCCGCGTAAACCAGGTGATGGTGTTTTAGCAGGTTTTGGCAGAGTGGGTGGCCGTGAAGTTGCAGTTGCAGCCCATGACCCGACGTTTGCGGGGGGCTCGTTGGGAGAAGTTGGGCTGAGGAAGTTGGCAAAACTGTATGAGTTTGCCATGAAATTCGGTGTGCCAATAATACTGTTGGCTGATTCGTCTGGTGCGCGATTTCAAGAGGGCGCTCGGTCTCTGCTCGCTGTTGGAGAGCTGATAAGAACGGCGAACGAGGCTCACGGTAAAATCCCGCAGATAAACGTCATAATCGGGGGAGGAGTTGGAGGTGCCGCCTTCACAGCGGCGGTCGGCGACATCGTCGTCGGCGTCGGAAAAACCGGGTACATGTTTCTGCACGGCCCACGTGCTGTTAAGCATGCGCTTGGACAAGATGTTTCTGTGATGGAGCTAGGGTCCGTAAAATCTCTCGCGGAAACTTCCGGAATGATTCACTTCGTCGTCGAGGAGGAGAGTGAAGCCATCTCGTTGGTGAAAACGCTTCTCACGTATCTTCCGTCGAATAACCGTGAACCCCCGCCCTCCAAACCATCGTCGGCTCAAACTGTTAAACAAACTTCTGAAACCTCTCATATGAAAACACTCATAAACGAAATCGTGGACCAAAACACGTTTCTCGAGTTTCAACGAAACTATGCGAAGAACATCGTTACCGGGCTTGGGCGGGTTGACGGCCTGGTCGTCGGGGTGGTGGCCAATGAGCCTGCTGTGAACAAAGGGTACATCGACGTTAAAGCATGCATAAAAGCCTCGCAGTTCATCGAAATGTGCAGCAACTTCAACATACCGCTTCTGACAATCGTCGACACGCCGGGGTTTGAGCCTGGTGTAGTTTCCGAGCACAACGGAATCGTCAGAGAGGGAACAAGGATTTACCGCGCCTACATAAACGCAGATGTTCCAAAGATAACGTTGCTTGCTGGACAGGCGTACGGCGGAGCTTTTATAGCGATGTGCAGCAAAGGCATAGGTGCTGATTACGTTTTTGCTTTGCCCGATGCGGAAGTCGCAGTGCAGCCGCTTGAAATCTCTGCAGAACTGCTTTTCAGAAGACAGCTCGAATCTTTGCCGGTTGAAGAACGGGCGAGCGCACTGGAACAATACGTTCAAGAACTTAGAAAAACGGCTCGTGGGGAAGCCTTGTTAAAATCAGGCGTCGCAGACGGAATCATTAGCAGGGAAAACGCCAAAAAACAGATATCAGCTGTATTACACAGGCTTTACGCACAGTACGTAAACTACTATCTCAAAAAATGAGGATAAAAAGTTGAAGGTTATGAGAGGCCGTATTTTTCGCCATACCGTCGCAAAGCTTGTTTAAACGGCTCTATGGGTATCTCCACTATTCCTGCTCCTATTTGTCCTATTCCCGCGGTTTTGTGCGCTATGCCGGTGTCGGCTACAGGCGGTATTCCCAATCGTAGAACTTTGCGGATGTCTATCCCTGTCGGCGTCCCGTCGAACTCAAGATATGGTATCGTGAAGAAAGTGTTTTTGCCGTGACATATTTTGCTCATACGGTTTGTGATTTCGATAGCTGATTTAACGTCACCGCCAACGAACTTTACTACCGCAGGGCTTGCAGCCATTGCGAAGGCACCGAGGCCGGCTGTTTCCGTGATCGTGCTGTCTCCGAGGTCTGGATTTGAGTCAGTCTCCGAGAACCCTGGGAAATAGAGGCCCTTGGGCACAGGGGCGGGTGCGGTGAACCACTCGTCTCCAAGCCCGCTAACTCTAATGCCGATGTCAGTGCCGTTCCTTGAAATGGTGGTGACAATCGTACTGTATTTTATGTTGTGAGCTTTCGTTGTCATGAGTTTGCATGCGGCCATAGCCATGTTAAGGAAGAAGAGAACGTTGGAGCCTATTGTGGCAAAAACCTTCCGCGCCGTTTCCGAATCTGACGTCCTCGCTATATAGGGAGCGATCTCTCGTAGAAACAGGCTTGTTGACGCAACATTTCGGTTGTGACATTCATCTCCCATGTGAAGTGCTTGGGCGATTAGGTTGCGGAGGTCTATGCCTCCAGTCTCTTTCACACACTCGTGCACTGCTGCCGTTAACGCCGCCGCGAACTCTGTGTTCAAGAACCTAAGGCGGTCCAGCACTTCTTTGGAATAAGCTCCATAGCGCAGAACCTTCCCCAACCCCTCGTTAATATTGCTGTAAGACCTTAGCTCGCCGTCTGATACTACATATACTTTCATGGATGGCGATATTACTCCGGCCATAGGCCCTACAGCCGAGTGATGATGATTGGGCTCTAGGACTATCTCACCTCTTTCCGCGAGCTTGACGGCCTGATGCTCGTTGTCAGCCCACCCCTCAAACAATATAGCTCCTATGATAGCGCCCTTCATAGGCCCTCTCGCCCTCTCCCAAGAGAGCGGCGGGCCGGCATGCGTTAAATGGTAGTCTTTGTTGAGAAAAGAGATAGCTTTTCTAGCCTCAACGATGTCCACTAGGACAGGGCGTGTATTGATCATTGATTCGAAAGCCTGGCGGTTTGCTTTTTCGATGTTTTCCTTAATGCTTTCCATCTCACTCAGACACCACGGCTATCGTTCTACAGTAAGCGCTTTCGCCGCCGTCGAACTTGAAGGGCAAAGACATAATCAAACAACGTTTGTTAGCTACTTTATCGATGTCGCCGCCGAGGTTTTCCACATGCAAAATCATTTTAGGAAAGAGCATGATGTGCATCACCTGATAGTTTTCAGGCCATGGCATTAGCTCGTCAATCTTCCTGCCCCACTTCTTTTCAGCCTCGGCTACAAGATCCGGCCTAGCTCTTCTGATAACCGTGTTTAGAGGATGGTCTTGCGACATGCAGTCGATGCCGAGCCATCGAATTTTTTTCTGTATACACCATTTCGCAAATTCAACCGTGGGTCCTGGATGTTTGCACATGTATCGAACTTCGTCGGGCTCGCTTCCGCACCATGCGTACTTGCTGTATCCCGTGTATATGAGGAGTATGTCGTCCGGCTTTATCTCAAGACCGGCTTCTTTAGCTGCCTGTTCGATCATCTGGCTTGTATAGATATCATAGTCGCCAACATACTTGCTGATATCTACAACAACTCCTTCGCCGATGAAGTAATTGATGTCTATGCTTCCTATGTCTTTTCCGCCTGTCATGAAGTGAAGCTGTCCATCAAAATGAGTGCCCGTATGTAGCGGCCCTTCGATATACATCGCGTTGACTCCGTGTTCACCCAACCGCTTTATCCATGTCCATTTGAAAGGCGGATACCACATGAACGGAGGTGCTTTCGCACTGGTAGGCTGGGAGAGATCATAGATCTTTACTTTAGACCAGTCCCAAACAGATTTCTGGGTCACGGAATTTAAAGTTCACCACGGTAATATAAATATTAGTATACGGTTGATGTAGGATGATGAGCTCCATCCAAACCATTAACTATGTTATCAAGGGATTGTACCGCGATTCTGTTCAGCTGATGGAGGTGTCAGATAGAGTGAAGCGTCTCCCCGGAGTTGTTGACGCGGTTGTAGTCATGGGTACGCAGGCAAATAAAGAATCACTTAAACCGTTGATGCTGTTGACCACTGAAGGAGAACAGGCGGGGCCAAACGACTTGGTCATCGCATTAAAAGCTAAGGGAAACGTTGATGAAATACTTGAGCAAGTCAAGAAAATATTATTCGAAACAAAAATTGTTGCCACGAGTTATTCAAGCATTGATGAAGCTCTCAAATCCCACCCAGACATAAAGTTCGCGTCAATATCTATTCCTGGGAAATACGTTGGGGATGCCGCTTTCAAACTTATTGAAAATGGGATAAACTTGTTTGTTTTTAGCGATCATGTGCCGGTTGAAACGGAGGTTAAGCTGAAAAAATACGCAGCAGCCAAAGACCTGTTGGTAATGGGTCCTGAAGCCGGTACAGCCATAGTTTCAGGTGTTGGCTTTGGTTTTGCCAATAACGTTGCAAAAGGAGCTGTAGGGGTGGTAGCGTCAGCCGGATCGGGCATTCAAGAGCTCATAACACTTCTCGACAGCTACGGGATAGGAATCAGCCATGCAATTGGTGTTGGTGCGAGAGACTTAACCAGGGATGTTGGAGGAATAATGACGCAAAAAGCCTTGCAAATTCTGAACGAGGATGAAAACACGCAGCTAATAACGCTGCTTGCAAAACAATCCGATATATCTGTCGTGAAACAAATACTGGAAACGGAAAAAATTTCCAAACCGCTGCTCGTCTGTTTGCTGGGCCACTCGCAACCCGTTTCAAACTATCCGCAGGCATCCACTCTTCATGGGCTTGCGTTGAAAGTTGCATCTTACCTGTCTAAAGCTAAGCTGCAGGAAGTGATGGATAGCCTGATGCATGAGGTTGGAAGATTAAGAGGGCTTGTCGTAAAGGGTGACGGATATCCTCGGGCCTTCTACAGCGGTGGCACGTTAGCCACCGAGACGGCTTTCATCTGGACAAAAGTTGGCCTTAAGGTTTACGGCAACCTCAGCCTACAATCCACAGAAAAGCTTGAAAACCCGTACAAATCGATGGCAGCCACGGTGATAGATTACGGCTCAGAAGAGTTCACGGAGGGAAGACCGCACCCCATCATAGACCCCACTCTTAGAAACAGAAGGATAATAACGGAACTAAACTCTCCCGAAACATGCTGTATCGCTTGGGATTTAATCATAGGATATGGAGCGCCAGACAACATTGTTTTCAAAATATTCGACGAAATAGGTGAGGCCGTTCTGAAAAACAGAAACAAAAAAATGGTTGTCCGTGTAGTCGGAACAGCTAAAGATCTCCAATGGGAGCAAACTAAGATTCTAACGAATTACGGCGTGATCGTCCCGCATTCGAACGCTCTAGCAGCCATTTTCTCGGCTGCATGTGCATTGGGCGATGATTCAATAGTCGAAACCCTAACTCATGAGCTAATAGTAGGAGGATGAGGAGGTTGAGACTGGAGGATATCAAGAAGGTTCTCTGCATAGGTGTCGCGATTTTCTCAGACAGTCTACGCCGTCAAGGACTGGAAGTGGTTGACGTTGCCTGGTCTCCCCCGGTTGAGCTTGAAAAAGACGTTAAAGACCTTTTGGATAAACTGCTGTGAAAAGCCGTCAACGTTTCTAACAGTCCGCTGACGGTCGCGAACCCCGTCGTAGAGCCAACACGCAAAGCATCTAGTAAATGCTCTATTGGGTCTAGCCTTAATATTAGAGACATACATAGTCGATAGACTGGTGCGTATGTGCATCCGTGATACGAGTGTTCGATGAATTTCCAGCTAGGCCATCGAGAACGTTCTAAGGCACGGAGGACGATAGGTTTAGGGTCAACTTTGATGTCTAACAGCCTCAGACCTAGGAACAATCCCCCAACGAAATCATCACCTTCAGGGGTGTAACCCCTTCCAAGTCCAACAATTTTTCCGCAAACTGACAACACTTGTGTTAAGCTGGCTGTGCGAACGGTTTCTATCGCATCCTGCATAAAATCTGGGAATTCAGAATCCGATGTTAGAGTGCGGTAACAATTGTAGACAAAACGTAGTTTTTTCTCGTTGATGTTACCCGTGAACTCAACCGGCCTCACGATTGGGTCGCCTTGTATGTTAAGTATGAGACCGTTTTCAAAAACGATCGAAGAACTGTCAAACTCAGCAGAAAGTTTTATACTGATTAGTTTGTTTAGTGTATCCAGGTTTTCTGCCACAGATATGGAAAACGGGGTTAAAGTTTTCCGTAGCAATATTATTATGTCGTCTCTGCTTGTTCGGAGGTAGATTGCGTTTTGACCACATGCTTCGACTGTAAGAGATTTGTCTCTTGTTAGAACCGATAACGCTTCATAGCCCGCCCAGCCGTTGATTAGCAACAAATTCTTGATTCTCTGTTTAGAATTTCAGTTTTTCGCGTCACATGATCACTATTAAACAAAGGAGCTTTACGACATCTTCCGGAAAAACTATTTATTGCAGTGTCGGAAAGCATGCCCATGGTTAAGCCCGTAGTACCCATCTCTTTTGAGAAATTCGAATACAGCGTCGAGGAAATCGAAGAGTTCCTCAGAGCTCCAGAGGAAGAAAAGTTTCAGACCCCCTATACTCCGAAGATGTACAGGCTCAAGAGTGGCGAGCCGGTAATCATTCGTCCGGCGGAAAAAAGCGAGACGCCCGCTATGTTGCAGACGTTAAAGCAGCTCTTCGACTCAAAATATGACAAGGACTTTTATCATCTCGTTGCGGTTCGAACATATTCGGAGATTCTTGCTTGGTCTCAGAACAGGGTTAAGGACGAATACGTGATAGTTGCGACGAACGCTGACGGAGAGTTGATGGGTATCGTGAACCATAGGTTCGTCGACGAAAACGTTGCGATGAGTCTTCACACAATTGTTTTCAAGCGGGCTGAGAGGTTGGGCATCATGCTTTATGCCTCCAAGATCGAGCATGCGTTCGATTTTGTTGGTGCGAAGGAATGGTGGGCTACGTTTGAAAGCCCGTTCGGGTACAGGATGGGCTTTAGGCTTCAGCATTACATGAAGCCATGGCCCGAAGTTCAGCACGAGCTTGGAGGTGGAAGGGTGTTCTATCTAACACGAGACAGGTGGCAGAAAATCGTGAAGCCAGACCTTGTTCAAAAAGGGTTGATGGGGTCACGGCCTGTTCCAACAGACTTGTTGGACAAAAGCAAACCACTCAAGCCAACGTCAAAAATTGAGATTGAATTCTAATTTTTTCGCAATGCTTAAATACAGTTTTCCAACCTGATCGCATATGGGCTTTATCGGAGCATCTATTGCACGTTTAGAGGATAAACGCTTCATAACAGGCAATGGAATGTACGTTGACGACGTCAAATACCCAGATATGCTGCACGCAGCTGTGCTCCGCAGCAACTTTGCTCATGCCCGCATCTTAAAAATCGATAAATCGAAAGCCTTAAGCCTGAAAGGAGTTGTTGCGGTCTACACTGCAGATGACTTGGGGCCTTTGAACGGCCCCTTACCACCATCTGTCTCCCCTCTACCGCAGTACCCGATTCCACACATGAAAACCCATTATGCTTTGGCGAAAGACAAAGTAAGATATGTAGGTGAGCCGGTGGCTTTTGTGGTTGCGGAAAACAAATACACCGCTAAGGACGCTCTTGATTTAATTGAGGTCGAATATCAGCCTCTCCCGCCAGTAGTCGATGTGGAGAAGGCGATTCAACCCGGTTCACCCCTAGTTCATGATGACGTTCCAAACAACATCGCCGCACGTCACCGTATTCGTGTGGGCGATATGATTTCTGCACAGCAGGCTGACTTGATCGTCAGTGAGAGATTCGTGATCAACAGAGGTGCGGCAGTTTCGATAGAGCCGCGTGGTGTGGTTGCACATCACGACGCGAAAACAGGACAGCTGACGATATGGGATTCTACTCAGGCGCCGATACCTATCAGAAACGTGCTAGCGAGACTGTTCGGTATTCCTTTGCATCTAGTCCGCGTAATCGCGCCGGATGTCGGAGGAGGGTTCGGGCCTAAGATAATGCTGTTTTATCCTGAGGAAATTTTAACAACCTTCGCCGCCATCAAACTGAACAAACCAGTCAAATGGATTGAAGAACGCCGTGAATACATGATAGCTACCAATCAAGAAAGAATCCAAATCCATTACGCATCAGCAGCATTCACGCGCGACGGGAGAATACTCAATTTAACTGACAAATTCTTTGTCGACACTGGCGCATACACACCTTACGGAATAATGGTCCCCATCATAACAGCGGGAACGATGCCAGGTCCGTACAAGATCCCGTCTATCGACATCGAGTTCACATCTGTCTACACAAATAAGACGATTGTTAGCCCCGTAAGGGGGGCTGGCAGGCCCGCCGCCGTCTACGTCATGGAGAGACTAATGGATATCGCGGCCATGAAGCTGGGGATCGACAGGGCTGAAATAAGAAGAAGAAACCTAATCCATCCTAACGAGCTTCCATACGACACTGGAATTGTCTACCAGGACGGAGGGCCGGTGAAATACGATAGCGGCGACTACGCCAAGCTGTTGGATACGTTGCTGAAACGAATCGGATACGACTCTTGGCATGAAAGGAAGAGAAAATATAGGGAGGAAGGTAGGTTTGTGGGGCTTGGGCTTGCCTTATATGTTGAGGGCAGCGGTGTCGGGCCTTATGAAATGGCCCGCGTCACCGTCACTCCTTCAGGCCGGATAGTGGTAGCCACCGGCGTAGGCTCTCAGGGCCAGGGACAGTACACCACCTTCGCGCAGATTGTCGCCGAGGTTCTGGGTGTAAAACCTGAATCCGTCGACATCGTTGTCGGAGACACGTCACAGATGCCTTGGGGCATCGGAACCTTTGCCAGCAGGTCTGCCACAATCGCCGGAAACGCAGTTTATCTGGCTGCTCTGGAGGTCAGGAGGAAGGCCGAAGAGGTCGCCGCACAAAAGCTTGAAGCAAACCCGAAAGATCTGGAGTTTAGGGAAGGAAAAGTTTTCGTAAAAGGCATTCCAGAAAAGAGTATAACGCTGGGAGAGCTTTCTGTCGCCGCCCACCCCATTCGCGGTCTTATTAAGCGAGAGCCAGGTCTCGAAGCCACGAAATTCTTCAGCCCCGAGCAGTCCGTTTTCGGAGGCGGCGGTCATGCCGCTGAGGTGGAGGTCGATGTTGAGACTGGAAAAATCCATGTGTTGCGGTATGTTATCGTTCATGACGTTGGCAAAGCAATTAACCCGCTGATTGTCGACGGTCAGATTGTCGGGGGACTTTCGAACGGTTTAGGCGCAGCTTTGCTTGAAGAAATAATACATGACGAGAATGGGCAACCCCTCGCCGCTACGCTCGCAGATTATCTGATACCGACTGCTGTCGAAATGCCTAGAGAAATCGAAATAGAACATTTTAACATTCCATCACCTCTAAACCCCCTTGGAATAAAGGGGGTCGGCGAAAGTGGTGTGATTCCCTCGATGGCTGTGGTCGCGTCAGCCGTCCAAGACGCGTTGGATAACAATGTTGTTCCGAAAGAAAGCCCTCTGACCCCTATGAAGCTGTGGCGGTTGCAAGTTTAGCGAAAGGTTTATTTGTAACAGACATAAACAGCAATCATGAGCGGGAAAATTTCAAGAAGAAAAGCGATTTCAACAGCCGGTAAGATTGCTGTCGGCGTTGTAGGGGCAGGGGTTGTCGCAGGCGTTGGCGGATATTTCGCTGGTTCTTCCACGGCTGCGCCCGTCACCATAACGAAAACTGCTGCAGCGGCGACAGTCACCGAAACAGTCAGACAGACGGTGACGCAAACAGCCTTCCAGACCGTCACCCAAACGAAAGAGGTTCCGACCGCTCAGAAAATAACTATGGGGTTGGTTTTGGGCGGCTACATTGAAGGCTCTACCTGGGACGGCCGACAAATTAGAGCGGCGGAACGGCTGAAGAAATTCTACCCGTGGTTTGACTTCGTTTATGACGAGGGCGTCGTCCTTAAGGGTAAAGACCCCATATCATCTGCCAAGGACTTGATAACGATAAACAAGGCTAACATCGTTTTTGGAAGCTGGGAACCCGTAGGAATTCCCGCGTTTCACAAAATCGCCGACGAACACCCCAACGTGTACTTCCTCGACATCGTGGCAAGCGACCTCTCGTCACGGCGAAACCTGCTCAGAGT
>Ga0105163_1001324_pt1 | contig 13219 bp, 14 predicted proteins | sample JNZ110809AmetaG_FD_81531 | JGI IMG/M metagenome (GOLD analysis project Ga0105163, IMG submission 81531) | Hot spring microbial communities from Jinze hot spring, China to study Microbial Dark Matter (Phase II) - JNZ 110809A | ecosystem: Environmental > Aquatic > Thermal springs > Hot (42-90C) >... | reverse complement strand
TTTACAAAGGCTTAAAGAAAATTTCTTGTCCTTTAAGAGAAAAGACTCTTTACTAATAATGTTGGTGGTTCCTCTGGTTCTGTTAAGTATTTTCCGGCTTCCCAGCGATATCAAGAGTCTTTTAGCCCTTCATCCAAAGAACATTACACCGTGATCATTGCTTACTGCAAACTACATACATTTTGAGCTGGATCATTTAGTTGGTAATATCATCTTTTATCTTCTTTGTGCATTTCTAATAATACTACTTGAAGGTAGCAGAAAGCGCTTTCTACTCATGTATTTTGTCATTCTAATCGCGGCTCCCATTCCTATATCTATTTATACAATCCTCGTCATTCCATGGAGTCTCATTATTTGCGGCTTCTCAATATCGGTATACTGTCTTTTTGGTTACTCTATCTATTTGATATCCAGCTTTGTAAGCCTAACCTCAACAATGATGAAGAAGAAGGGATTCTTGACATCACTATTGGCATTTTCATTGGTGTTTTTCACGCTCTCCCTCCTCATTATGATTAGTTTTCTCTATCAACCATTTATGCAGAATGGGAAAATAGTCCATGTTCCTGGACACGCCTTAAGTTTCATGCTTGGCAGCCTTCTACCTTTATCTGAGAAGGTCTTGAAAAGGGATAAAAATTATGAGATTAAAGGAAAGATTTATAAGAGCTGTTAAAAATAATTTTGTGGAAAGTTAAAATTTTTGTGAGGTTAGTCTTGGGTGCAGCATCCCTGATGGGGGAAAATTCGTTAACGGGCGCCGCCATCAGCATGAGCAAACTGCTGACTATCCTTTTATTCTCAATATTATTGCTTTCTTCGGTCAGACCATGCCTCTGCACCGATCAAGATAAACTCGCGTTTTACATTATATCCTGCGAAAGCTGTGAGGAATATAGAGAGAGGGAGCTTAAGCTTAGGATTTCATTGAGAAGATACTTTCCAGACGCGGAATATATACTGTGGGACATCGACAACCAGGTCAATATTAACCGTTTCCGCATAATCATGAATATAACTGGCGAGATACTTTTCATGCCCTTAATGGGAGTCTTTAAAGATGATAAGTTAATCGCCATCTTCAGCGGCCCCTCGCTCATAGACGACTGGAGCGAGATCACTATGGAGAGGAGGGAGGGGGTCCCTATATATTACGTCGACGATAAGCACCTGAAGATTAAGGCTTTCATCAATGACTTAGGTAAGATAGCGGCTCTTGAAAGGGCTTTCAGGGAACCATATGTGAGCGGAGCATTTCCACAAATCGAGTTGATGTGGCTTCTCGGTGTAGTAATTGTTGGAGCCGCCATAGACGCTGTTAACCCATGCTTCTTTACAGCCTTCATAGTCTTATTAACTTTAATTTACTATAGGCTTGGGAAGAGACATGTTCTTAAAAACGGGCTCTCATTTATAGGCGCAGTCTACATAGCTTATTTTTTAGTGGGGTTGAGTGGATACGGCATAATGTTCTATATTCCGCAAAGGAAATATATTTTTGCTCTCCTAGCACTGGCGATAGGAGGCCTACAAATTTATGGGAGTTTCAGGGGTAAAGTCGAGCTTATCCCCCAAACCTTAGCCAGTAAAATTTCAACTTTATTGAGGCTTGTCTCGAACCCAAAAATTAGTTTCATCGCTGGCTTTATCAGCGGTTTTCTCCTGCTTCCATGCTCCTCAGCCCCCTATTTTGTAGTATTAAGTCTAATCTCTGAGAGAGTAACATTGCTCACAGGAATCCTACTCCTAACATTATATAACCTGATAATAATCTCCCCACTCTTAGTAATCACCCTATGCATATACGTTCTTCTCACCACAACAAGGAATTTAAAGAGGTTGACCACCAGAAAGAAGCGCTTAATCAGCCTTCTTAGCGGCCTAGGTTTGCTAGGTATAGCTTTTATAGCCTTTTTCACATAAGAGAAGAAAATTTGGGAATAAATGAACTCCCGATCGAGTTACGGGCGCAGACATAAGGAGTTTATGGGAGAGACTCTGCTACTTTTCGTGTTGTCAAGCAGTGTTGAAAAGTCCCTTATAAGAAAATCCTTCTTTTATATACTTTATTTTAGAAGCATTAGTCCTTCTAGCTCCCTCCTAATTCTCTCTTCAGCGATCTTAACATAAGTCTTATCGATCTCGAATCTCATGTAGTCTACTCCCAGCCTTATACATGCTATGGCGGTGTTCCCTATGCCCATAAATGGGTCTAGGACGAGCTCAGTCTTACTTAGTCCATGGAGCTTTATGCACATCTCTGGGAGCTTGGGTGGGAAGGATAATGGGCGCGGCCTTTGTTTCCTTTAGACCATATAGTTTCGTAAGGAATAAACCACACGTTTCCTCTACACCTTAGGTCTTTGGTTGCTGACTTCCACCTTCCGATATTAGTCTTGTCTTGATACGGGACACTTATAGCTAGCCTATCGAGTTTAACGTTTCCGTTCTTCGTGAAGTGAAAGATGTATTTATCTCTAAGGATCTATAAGTTAACAGAAAAAAAAGATTTATTGTTTGGTTTTCGATTATATTCCTAGCGCTCTTTTTAGGTAATCTGCGATTATGCTCAGAACGCCCATGGCGGAGCTCACGAATGACAGCGTGTGAGCAGCCCACGCGTTTCCTAAAGTGATCGCTAAATAGAATATGCCAATGCGCCTAAGGGTATTCGCTAGGGAGGATGCTCTCCTTCCCCTCCAGTATACTCCGTAGGTGAAGTAGAATACGCTTGTTATGAAGCCAACAATTACTAGTGTTGCTCCAACCGGGTCGGGTTCAAGCTTTACAACTTGAGTTATCGTCAATAGAGTGTTATCTAGAATCTGCCCCTTAAGGCTCAAGCCAGTCATTATACCTAGCCCCATGCCTGTAACTAGAACCTGCGGATACCTTGTTAGCCACCTATATCTTGTGAAAGAGCAAAAGAAGAGGATTGCTATTATCAACGGAATTATGCGCCAGAATAGTCCGGCGGAGAAGGCTGATGAAAGAGTGGTGTATAATAGCACCAGCGACCCAGCTAGACCGATTCCTCCAATCACTCCCTTCTGGAATGACGCTGCGGACACGTAGAATGGATTATTCTTCCAAACAATAGTGAACGTTGCAAGTATAAGGTAGGCTGCAAATAGATCAACTAGTGTAAGACTCATCCTCTCATCACCCCTCTCTCCTTCTGTTTTCTTAACGCTAGTATACGTCTGCTCCAAAAGATTATGTTACTGAGCACTAGGAATATGAAGAATAGGAGCGAAAGCATAGAGGTTGGAGCCATATATGACATACCTAAAGCTGGCTCTCCTATAAGATACTCTATTTCAGCAGCGCCCTGCGTTCCCTCGATAAGCGCGGCAACACCCTTGCCAGCATATGCTACTGTTGGTCCCCAGCAGTTTATCTGAGCTGCAAGTATCTGTTTACCATACTTCGCATAGTACTGTCGTATTGCTTGATCAATTGTGGCGCAATGTTCGTACTCAGCGACAACAAAATCAATATCACCAAGATTTTTTAAGCCTCGGAATATGGGCAGGTTCTCAATTGGCGTTCCATAGTAGTCTGTCCTCATATTTTCAAATACTGTGGCAGCTGCCAGCGCCGTTTCAAGTGTACCCTGCCAAGGCATTACAACCCAGTCTCTACCATACTCATAACCATATTTTTCATCTAGGCCATAATTCTTCACAAGCCATATATGGAAATCTGGAGTAAGCACGCTGGAGGCTATTCCAACTGGTACTATAATAACCTTTACTCTATACTTAAAGAGCGCTTCTAGAACAGCCCTTGCTTCTGCATGCAACCCTGAGGTAACCCCAAACATAGCTGACTCTGCATGATAAAAGCATATTCCACCGCTATGTTTCTTTATGAATTCAACGAATTGCACACTGTACGGATTTACGGAGATCGGGATGAGGAAAGGCCTAATCATCGGTATAAACATAGCCAGTATTAGTATAACCGAAAAGATTTTTGGATTAAAGTATGTCAAAAAATCCAGTATTTTTTGACCAGTCGTCGCCTTTCTCTTCTCAACCATTATTTGCCACCTCCAACTATCACGCGCTCCTTACCCATAAAGGCACGTAGAGCTATGATTATGGAGCTCACACCAACCACAGCGATTGAGGCACGTGACCCAGCGGCCACAAACACCCTATTAATCCAATCGTTAGCCGGCATAATCGGCGGGAATATTGCTGGGAATATTGGTGAATTCGCCAGTAGCCATAGAAGCCCACCTATAGCTAAGCCCCATTGCCAAGCTGTCATAAACCTAAATCTTCGGTAAGCATATAATAGCATGAAGAAGCATGAGACGCCCCATGTAGCGTTCCATACATAGGACTGAAGATTATTGATTAATGTTTGCTGAGGACTTACTGCTCCAAAGTACAAATATATGAAGGCGGCAATTATGAAGGTTACTATGGTTATGACATCATCCTCTGTTCTAAGCGACTTCGTTCTTTTTTCTATGAAGGAGCGTAGGCTTGCTAAGAAGATCATTAATGACGCATAGATTCCAGAGACGTATATGAGGATTGTAGACCACACATTTATTTCATTGACAATAGTGCCCAACACTGGAATACCTGGGAAGAAATATTGGGCAATGTATATTCCTATTATAAAACTTAGTATAAATTGGGGTAGAGCCCTCATATAAATATAGTGGCTCATCTAGCCGCCTCCCTCCTCCATTAAACTCCAAATATTTTTGTCACGTCCATTCCCATGAAACCTAATATAATGCCGATTATACATATAGCTATAAGAACGTATTTGGCTAGGTCGCCTGATAGTGCTGTAGAGATTAAATCCTTATTTCCCGAGGCGGCGGCGCATGCAGCATACACCTCATCGCATATTAAAGCGTAGTCTGCAGCTACCGCAACACAACCACACTGCACAAGTCTATGTGTACCACCTACAAGTAATGAATCATTTCTGTGGACTGGCTCCCACGCAATCATATCCGGACCACCGATTACGCCCACATTAGCTGTGCACCCAGGCTTCTCTACCTCTATAAGGTTAACAAGCTCGGCGCTGTAAGCCCTACCAAGATATACCAAGTCCCTCTCAGTTTTGTACATCTCCGGCTTCCCTATCTCTAAAGCGCTCTCCTTTAACAGCGTATCTAACATTGGCACCGTTTCGTCAGCGGCTCCTCCTGGCACAACGATAACTCTAACATTCTTTTCAAAACATCTTCTTGCCAACACTCTGAGCAAGGAGAGGACGGCGATAACCCCTCCCGCGAATTCTCCTCGCACTGTAGCCATCATACCCATAACGTATAGGAACGGTCTCCCCATCTCTAAGCATCTATCGATTCCGTCATCAAGAGCTTTCAGTGGTGGAAAATCCCTCATCTCTGGCAATTTCTTTCCTTTGCGCATTAGGTACAGATAGTAGGCGAAAGGTATCACGATGATGAAAAAGAGTATTAGCTGTGTTATACCTCCCTTTACCAGGAATGACATACGTACCCCACTTTATTTTTTTGATAGAAAAAAATATTTAAAGTTTTCCACAAGATCCACATATGCTGACAAAGCAGATCTTATTTATCCAATAATCCCATTATATGCTCTCTATGCTAAACCTCGAGATCGAAAATGTGAAGGATCCAAATATTGGTAACGTAAGGTTTAAATCCTTTAAAAAAGACTTTAGAAGAGGAAAGGTATGGCTAGTGCTTCTAAACCTAAAATTATTGAAGAGTTAGACTTCAAAATAATTAATGAAGACTGGTTTGTGTATAAGCTTAAAGATGGCTCTATTCTCAAGGTTAGGCCGATAATAGTGGGCATCTTTAAGACTGATCAAAAGGATCCGGAGACAGGAAAACCTATCCTAGCTTTTAAGGGACAAACTATTGCTGTAGTAAAAAGTCCAGAGAATCTTAAGGGTAAACCAACTCTACCATTACCTCCTCCACCCGAAGCATTAAAGCTACCTAAAGAAGAAGTTGAGATTGAAAAAATAATTAATGAACCCTGGAATCATTATGAAGTGAAAGATATTGGTATATTAAAGCAAAAGCTAATTTTGATGAAAGTATACAAAATTAAAGGCAAATATGATGGTGAAGGAAACCCCTACTACGTTTACATGGCTCGCTCCCAAACAATTCAATCACAGTAGCCTAACCCATTAAAAGTCTAATAGAGCTTAGGTAGTAAGTGTGAAACAGGTGGTTTTATAGAGGCTTAGATAATTCTGTGAATAGGAAACAAAATGTTTTCTTATGTAGGCTGTTTCAAAAAGATTAAATAATTAGCATCTTTAGATTAATAAAAGTTAAGCATGTATGTTACGAAAGGTGCTGAAGATGAATCTTGAAGAAATGGAGTTAATTCTCGTTACAGATGTTGGGAGCACAACGACCAAGGCGAGACTCTTTAAAAAAGTGAAAGGTGAGTATAGATTCATTTGTTCAGGTGAAGCTCCAACAACTGTTGAAGCTCCCTTTGAGGACGTGACTATGGGAGTCTGTAATGCTGTCAGAGAGGTTGAGGAGCTCACCGGTTTAAAGATTCTTGCCAGCGCTTCTGAGGGAATAATTGTTAGAGACAATAAGAGTCCCGGCGCTGAGGGAGTGGATCTTTATGCAACCACCAGCTCGGCTGGCGGCGGTCTCCAAATGATGGTGTATGGAATCACAAAGAGTATAACTGGAGAAAGCGCCGAAAGGGCAGCTTTAGGAGCTGGAGCTATAGTTATAGATGTGATAACACTAGATGACGGGAAACCATTATTTGAGAAGATTGAGAAAACTCGCTTTACGCGGCCAGATATAGTCTTAATTTCAGGGGGGACTGATGGCGGCGCAGTAAAAGAGGTTGTCACCTTGGCGGAAATACTTAGGATGGCTAATCCGAGGGCTAGATTTGGCGCTGACTTCAGGTTGCCCGTTATCTATGCTGGAAATAAAGATGCTAGAGAGCACATTGAGAAAGTTTTGAGCGATAGATTTGCATTACAAATAGTGGATAATATACGGCCAGAAATAGGGGTTGAGAACGTTGAGCCCTGTAGACAAGCAATACATCAGCAATTCTTGGAACATGTTATGTCACACGCGCCGGGATATGATAAGCTAATGAAGTGGACGAAGGTGCCGATTATGCCTACACCGATGGCCGAGGGGAAGATGTTTCAATTACTCGCTAAGCAATATAATGCTAATATAATTGGGGTAGGGCTTGGAGGAGCAACAACAAACGTTTACTCTGTTTTCTATGGGAGATTTGTGAGGACTGTCAGTGCAAATCTTGGGATGAGCTACAGTATATGTAATGTGTTTAAAGAGGCGGGCGCTCAGAACATTTTAAGGTGGATACCATTCGAGATTGACGAGGATGAACTGATGAATAGGCTCTATAATAAAATGATTCGCCCAACCACACTTCCTCAGACAATAGAAGACTTAGTTATTGAGCACGCTGTAGCTAGAGAAGCGATAAGATTAGGATTTAATCATCATAAGCTGTTAGCGAGGGGCCTACGTGGAGTAAAACCGAGCGAGTTAACCGATATAATTGCTCGCAAGGTAGAAGGTTTAGAGACTTACATTGACATGCTAAGGGTTGACATAATTGGTGGGACAGGGGGGTTGCTATCACGCGCGCCAAGAAGGGCTCAAAGCATGATGATATTGATAGATAGCTTCCAGCCTGAGGGTATTACTAAGATAATTCAAGACAGCGTCTTCATGATGCCACATTTAGGAGTACTCTCAACGGTACACCCGAAGGCAGCCATAGAAATATTTGAAAAGGACTGCGTAGTCCACCTGGGCACATGCATAGCGCCCAGAGGGGTACCGGAGGATAAAAATGCAATAGTATTGAGAGTGAAGATGTATATGTCGGATGAAAGCGTAGTAAGAGAGGAAGTTTCATTTGGCGAGATAAAGCTGATTCCACTTCCATCTGAACAAACAATCACGATGGAAATAACACCCCATAAAGAGTGCGATATGGGCGCCGGATCCGGAAAAACTATTAAGGCTAAAGTGAGTGGAGGAGTCGTAGGGGTAGTTTTCGATGCAAGGGGTAGACCGCTTCAGATCCCTGAGGATAGGAAGGCTAATAGAGATGCGTTAATTAAGTGGTTTAAAGCGCTAAAAGCTTATCCTGAAGATGCTCTTGAACGTATGTCAAAAGGGTGAGTTGGAATGGCGTACACCCCCGGTTTAAAAATTCTTAGATCGACGGTTATATATAAGGAGAGAACTCTGCCAGTGCCGGGGAGAGTCTTAGTTAAGGAGAACGATAGGGTTTCCGCAGAAACCATAGTGGCTGAAACCGAAATACAGTCAGGCGTTGAGATGATTCCATTAGCATATCATCTTGGAATCGAACCTGAAGATATTTATAGAGTTTTATTAAAGAAGGTGGGTGAAACCGTTAAGGAGGGCGAGCTTATTGCGCTCTCAACAAAATTCTTCGGCTTAATAAAAAGCAAATACTATTCACCTGTAAGTGGCACCCTAGAATATGTCTCTGACTTCAGCGGTGTTATTGGGATAAGGAAGCCTCCAACAATAGTTAGAAAGATCGCTTATGTTCCTGGCGAAGTGGTTAAGGTTATTGGGAATATTGGTGTCGTCATAAGGACCAGGGGGGCTTTTGTTCAGGGAATACTGGGAGTTTCCGGCGAGAGAATAGGTGAATTAAAGACTGTTGGTAAACCTAACGAAGTACTTTCATCGCATAATGTTGATGAAAGCTGCGCGGGAAAAATATTGGTGGGCGGCGCCCTAGCCACATTAGATTTCCTTAAAAAGGCAGCTGATGTTGGGGCGAAGGGTGTTGTTGTAGGCGGAATCAATGCAAAGGATCTAGTATCATTTCTGGGGTATGTTATAGGTGTTGCAATAACTGGAAGTGAAGACCTTCCCTTAACACTAATAATTACTGAGGGATTCGGAAAAATGAATATGGCGCCCCATACATTCGATATATTAAGCTCCCTTGAAGGGAAAACAGCTTCCATTAACGGGGCAACACAAATTAGGGCAGGCGTCATTAGGCCAGAAGTAATAGTTCCAGAAGAGGAGCAGAAGATCACTGAAGAGGAAGAGTTTGAGAAAGATTTAACCATGAATATAGGTACAATGGTTAGGATAATCCGCGCACCATATTTCGGCCAAATCGGCAAAGTCGTCAGATTACCAGTAGAACTTCAAAAGATAGAAACAGAATCGTTTGTGAGGGTTGTTGAAATAGAATTAAGTGATGGACGCAGGGTAATTGTTCCAAGAGCAAATGTTGAGATCATAGAGGTGTAAAAAAGTATTCCGCACAGAGTAAACATTACTAATCACCAAAAACTTCTTCTGGTAGTAAATTGCTATTCCTGTCTTTGAAGTTCTTCGAGACGTTCTATGATACGTTTAATATTTTCTCCTTTAGAAAGGAGGGCTATATATTCTTCTGTTTTTATTCCAAGTGTCCTTAAAATGGGTGAAATAGGAAATAACGCGTAGGGAACAACTATTGGCGCTATTGGTTGAAGGCCAGCCATGAACAGCATGGCTGGATCCTCTAATTCATATTTATGAATTAATTGAGCAATTTTCTCTATTAATTCATCCTCTCTCTCCCTCGAAATATTTAATGAGGGGGCACTTGTGAAGAAATTTTTAATTTTTCTCTTTATGACAGAGGAAAAAGATTTAGAAGATCCCCCGCCAGCTTGCAACATTTTCACCTAACATTTTTAAATGTAGAGTTTCATATAATAACTTTTTCGCCTACTCAAAGGGGTAAAATTAGGTTATTCTCGTATATGGAAGAGGACGGCTACTATTGATTATTTGATCTCTATAATGGTGCTCTTAAAAACTTCATGGTACGTTACTGATAAAGGCTTATATATTTAAGTAAGAGTACTATGTACATATATGGTAACCGATTTATCCTGAAGGAGGTAACATATGTATCTTACACGGGAAGAAGAGGAGATGTTAAAGAATGGTGACTGGTTAACTGTAAGATGCATGGAATATTTAATTAAGTATGGTGAAGCTGCAGGGGCTGAAAGATTAGTCGATATAGATGGAAATGTTGTCATGCCAACCTTTTCAACGTACATACCTGAATTAGGCATTGATATAACAAGCCCCGACCTCTATGGCGTGCGGCTTAAGGCGTTTACGATCTCAAGAAACTATGGTGTCACTAAGGGCTGGGAGGATATTGGTTTTCCACCCTTCAATGACCCGGAGTATGTTAGACGGCAGGAGGAAATCATGAGACACTGGATGAGGCTTGGAGTTCACCCCATAAACTCCTGTGCATACTATCTAACACAAACTTATTTGCCGAGAGTTGGACAATACTGCTCTTGGCATGAAAGCTCAGCTGTTCCCTACGGAAATGCTATTCTTGGGGCGAGAGTTAATTTTGATCTCGGTGCCGAGTTTGCAATAGCCTACACTGGAAAAGCCCCCGCCTACGATATGCGTGTAGAAGAGAATAGGGTTGCGACATATCTTGTGAAGTGCGAGACAAAATTGAAGACTGATATGGATTATGACCTTTTTGGATGGGCTGTTGGAGAATATGTTGGTGTCGAAGTCCCGGTAATAACTGGTTTGGGAAAGCCAACACAAACACAGATAATCAAGATGAATACTGAATTAAATACTGGAGGTCAAGTTAGAATGTACCATGTCCCCGGACTAACTCCCGAGGCTTCAACTGTAGAGCAGGCTTTAGGATACAAAAAACCAGTTGAAACCATAAAAATTACAAGAGAGGATCTGAAGAAAGTATATGAAAAAATGAATTATGCAAGCAATGAAAATGTGGATTTTGTCTACCTAGGCTGCCCATTTTATTCACTCGGGGAGCTCCGGAAAGTTGTTTATTATCTTCAGGGAAAGAAATGTAAGGCTACTCTCTGGGTGGTTGTTGACGATTGGACCTTTGAAATTGCGGAAAAAATGGGTTACCGAGATATCATCAAAAAAGCTGGAGGCATACTCCTAGCGGGCGCATGTGCCTGCGTCACTACAGGTGTCCCACCAAATACGGATGTTATGGCTACAGACTCATGTAAACAAGATTATTACATTACTGGCAAGTACTATCCTAGAAAGCTGGAGGTTTGGTATGGCACTATGGAGGAGTGTCTTGAGGCGGCAATAACTGGTAAATGGAAGGGTAAATGGCCTGGAGGCGAATGATATGGCGGAAAAAATCGTAATAAGGGGTAGAAAAGTTATCGGAGGTTACGCTGAAGGGGAGGCGCTTGTCTCAAAGTGGCCTGTTATGGGATTAACTAATTTCTGCCCTCAACTTGGCATAATAACCGAGAGGGATCACCCGCTGAGGGGTGTATCGCTTAAGGGGAAAGTATTTGTTTTTCCAACGCCCCGCGGGTCTGGCGGCTTCGTCAACATTGGAAGAACTGTCATGTATGGCACAAACCCGATTGCTATGGTGTATTATAAGGGAAATGCTTTAACTGTGTGCGCAGCATTAATTCTGAAGAGACCAACTGTAGGCGACTGCGAGCAAGATCCAAGTAAGATTATAGATACTGGCGACTGGGTTATAGTAAAAGCTGATGAAGGAATTGTTGAAGTCATTAAGAGGGGTAAGAAAGAGGGGTCGTGACAAAGAAGGCTATAATATCTTAGAAGGGTGGCATTTACTTTGGAGAAAAAAATTGTGAAAGATCGCAGCGAAGTAATTGAGTCTGGTAGCAGAAGCCTCAAAGTTATCGCGGATGTCGATGTTGCTGTCATAGGAGGAGGGCCTTCCGGGGTAGCTGCAGCCATCTCAGCCGCTCGTAACGGAATGAAGACCATGCTCATTGAGCGATACCCATATCTAGGCGGCATGATGACGGGTGGATTAGTATTACTTCTCATAGAATATGATAGATATGAATATGGAATCCTGAAAGAGACTGTTGAGCGCCTAACTAAACTCCCAAATGGCGTTACTTTACCCCCAAGAAAAAGACCTTGGATTCTAGGACCTGAAACCCCCACATGGATTGAGGGGTTTGGGCTTAGCGGTAGTTATGCTCCTCCCTTTGATCCAGAAATGTTGAAGTTCGTCTGCAATGAAATGGCTGTTGAAGCTGGGGTAAAGCTTATGCTAAACTGCACCTTTGTAGACGCCATAACAGTAGATGACGCCGTGCAGGGCGTTATAATAGAGAATAAAGAGGGAAGACAAGCCGTATTATCTAAAGTTACTATAGATGCGACTGGTGATGGTGATGTCTTCGCGAGGGCCGGCGCACCATTCCAAGAAGACATGCACCCAACAGGCCTCAGCCTAAGTTATAGGCTAATGAATGTTGATGTTAGAAGGGCCCTCAAGTTCAGGGAGGAGAACCCGGAGAAATATAATGAGCTCATAAATGAGCACACGGGGAAGGAGTATGGTTTAGTTTGGTTTCCGACAACAATCGAGGGCGTCGTACTGTTTTTCCAACACCTAAGGGGATTAAGTGCCATAAAAGTTGAGGACCTTATTAAGGCGGAGGTTGAGGGTAGAAGAAAGGTTATGGCAGCTATTGAGTTTTTCAGGAAAAATATACCTGGATTTGAGTCGGCTATACTGATCGATACCTCACCACAGATTGGAACAAGGGAGAGTAGACGTGTAGAGGGCGAATATATCTTAACAAAACAAGATGTTATTGAAGGAAAACGCTTTAAGGATGTTATTGCAAGAAACCCGTACTTCGATATACCATACAGATGCCTAGTGCCCAGAAAAGTGGATAACATTCTTGTAGCTGGTAGATGCATATCTACGACACATGAAGCCCAAGCAGCTATACGAATGATAGCCCCATGTTATGCAACCGGAGAGGCTGCAGGCGCCGCTGCAGCAGAAGCAATAGAGGAAAAAGTGCCGCCTAGAGAGGTAGATCTCAGCAAACTACAGGAAAGACTTATCAAACAAGGGGTTGTCATAAACCCCTAGCCATATCCAAATCTCTCCAAAAAATAAACTCAAATAAAAATCATACTTAAATTTTTCCCCAAAAATCGCTCATTTTTAAAAGAAGAAAAATATAGGCTCAAAACGAAAATTAAAATCTAACCCCCGGCGCCAAATTATAAAAACTGCTGTAAGCCTCCGACGGCATTTACACTATTATAGAAGAAGGGGGTTAACAGTATACTTTATGTAGTTAACCAGAATCTATTGATCCATTCGATTTT
>Ga0105163_1001317_pt1 | contig 13267 bp, 11 predicted proteins | sample JNZ110809AmetaG_FD_81531 | JGI IMG/M metagenome (GOLD analysis project Ga0105163, IMG submission 81531) | Hot spring microbial communities from Jinze hot spring, China to study Microbial Dark Matter (Phase II) - JNZ 110809A | ecosystem: Environmental > Aquatic > Thermal springs > Hot (42-90C) >... | reverse complement strand
TTTCTGCGGATGACAGAGCTGGACCTTCCTTCCCAGAACCGCCTTCGTCCTGACGAAGAAGCGCTTATCTGGCTTGTTGAAGTATCTCACGGTGTCGTCCTCCCCCACGAAGGTGAGATCAACGGGCAGGGTATTCAGGATGGCCTCCACCTCCCGCCTAGAGAGAGAACCTGTTTCCAACTGAAGCATGTCCTTCCCTGCTTCCTTCCCGGCCTTCCCCTCCTCCTCGGGCACCGTGGGCCGCGGGGGAGTAAAGCAGCAGTAACCTATCTCATCGAAGCCTCTCCTCACCTCCCGCCACTCCTCCGGGGTGATGACCCGGAGAGCAGAGGGAAAGAGGATGCGATTCTCCTTGAAGATGTGTGCCTCGAGAATGCGGCCCAGCGAAAGCACGCGCTCTCCCAGCCCCTTCTTGAACTCTCCAAAATCCATCGCGGAGGCTCTCTGAAGGAGATCGCGGAGCTGCTTCTTTTCCCTGCGGAGCTGGTCGTGCTCTATCCACATGATGGCAGGGGGCTCGGTTATTCCATGTTTTTCCAGCACCGGGAAAAGCACGTTCTCCTCCCTGAGATAGTGCTTCTCGGCCTCCAGCAGTTCTTCCGAAAGCTTGAACAGGGTGGGGAGTTCCCGTTCCGCGAAAGAAAACCCTTCGGCCACTGCGAGTCTGTCCACTGCCTCCCTCGCCCTCTCTACCCTTTTCCGCAATTCCTCGTGCTCTCCCAGGAGGATCTCCAGAGGATTGCCTGGAGGAACCTCGATCTCCTGCTTTTCCAGCTGTTCCTTGAAGACCTCCAAGTGTACTTCACACAACTTACGGATTTCCTCCCTAGGAAAGCCCTCCTGTACGAGTTCCTGCTCCACCCTCGCGATCTCGAGTGGGCTCACCCCCTCCAGTACTCTTCTAAAACCCTCCTTGACCTCTGCCGGGGAGGCACCAGCATGCAACCGCTTAAGAAGCTCCTTCAGGGCCTCTTTCCTTTCCTCCAACTTCCCCTCCCTACCTTGTCAGGATATCATAAATCCCTCGGTCACCACTGTCCCAGCAAGCTGGGTTGGAACCACAATAATATTGACGGGAACCTCCAACATTCCAGAAGTGCCATCTCAACTTTTCTAACTCGTCTATTAGAAACGAAAACAAGTCTCCTCAGTCAGTATCCAAAATACGTGAGAAAGAGACCCGTCGAAAGCGGAACAACGAAGTTATCCCCTCCCCTAACGCAGAGGGACTCCAAAAACATAACGGCAATCGAGACAAGAAGAGAGACCGGGAAGTCCACACGAAGCAGATGTAGAACCACCGTCCCCACCAAGAGGAAGGATAAAGACCCCTCCATAGTCTTGTGGGGACTGTAGATGATTTTGGTTTTGCCCAGGAACTCGTCCACCAGCCCCGAGATCGGGTCGGTAAAGGTGCCCATGGCTATGCAGAAAAAGGCTAGGGAAGGGAAGAGAAGAAGGGAAAACAGGATACCCGAGAGAAAGAAGAAAGAGGGGGCATACAGCTTGGTCTCCGCCTCACCCACGGCTGCCGAACCTATCCACCTGTCCGCCAGCCCCCTCAGGATGGGCCTGAAGGTGGGGAGGGGCCTCAACCTAGAGTACTCGCCGAGAATCATGGCACAGAGGCAGAAGCAGGCCAGAAAAAACGCCAGCTCCGCCTTGAACCAGGCAAAGTAGCAGAAAATGCTACCGCCCAGTAGCTGACCCAAGCACCTATAAGTGATAGGGCTCACCTTTCGGGCGGCCCAAAGCCATCTCCCCAGCCAGGCCTCCCGGCTTAGGAGGAAACCCGCCGCCAGAAGGGGCAAACAGAGGAGAATACCCAGGGCGAGCCCTTTCAAATCCGAGAGGAAAAGGTCTAACACCTGCTGGGTCTCCGCATAGTAAACGGATGGGCTGAACCGGTAAAAGGGGAGAACGGCGAAGATGGAGAGCAAACCAGCGAGCAGAATGTTCCCCGCCACGTTCAACAGCTTCCTCCTGAAAAGATGGAAGAGGAGGGTGAAACAGGAGATATAGGCTAGACAGACGACACCGGCCTTCAGCGCCACCCACTCCATTCCAGACTGGGAGGAGGATGATAAACCGAACTACGCTACGACCTCGCGCAGAGCGGAGAGCATCTGGTCGATGTCCTCAAAAGTTATGTAGCCCATGTTCCCTATCCTGAAGGTGCGCTCCCTCAGCTTGCCGTAGCCTCTGGCCAGCTCAAAGCCCTTCGCCCTCATGGCCTCGTAGATCTGGTCTCCCGTCTTCCCCGGTGGCGCATTCACGCAGGCGATGGTCGGGCTTTCGTACCCGGGCTGGGGGAAAAGGGACAGACCAAGTGACTCAACCCCCTCCTTTATTCTGCGCATGCGCTCCCGGTAGAGCTCGAACCTTCGCTCCTTCCCTCCCTCCCTCTCAATGATCTCAAGCTCCTTTCTGAGCCCCAAGATCTGCGGGATAGAGGGGGTCATGGGGGTAGAGAGGCGCTTCAAATGGTCTGCCTCGAAGAGCTTGAAGTCGAAGTACCAGCCCTTGTTCACCGCCCTCGCCGACCGCTCCATGGCTGCCGCGCTCACGGCAACTATGGCCAGACCAGGGGGAAGGCCGAAGCACTTTTGGGAGCTGGTGAAACAGACATCCAGCCCCCACTCGTCAAACTTTATCTCCGTCCCGCCCATCGAGCTCACGGCGTCCACCAGAACCAGCTTTTCCCTCTCCTTCGCCACCTTCGCCAGCTCCCTGAGGGGATTCAGGAGGCCGACACTCGTCTCGTTGTGGGTTATGGTTACCGCCTCCACATCAGGGAAGTGTTTTAGTTGCTCGTCCAACAACTCGGGAGTTATGGGTTTCCCGAGCTCCACCTCCAGCCTAACCACCTCCCTTCCATTGGTTTGGGCAACCCGCGCATACCTCTCCCCGAACTCCCCGCAGATGCAGCAAAGCACCTTGCGCTCCACGCAGTTCCTTATGGATGCCTCCATTGCCCCCGACCCCGAGCTGGGAAAGAGAAAAACATGAGATTTGGTTTCCAAAAATCTCTGCATTCCCTCAACCACCTGCTTTTGAAGTTCCTGATATTCCTTGCTCCGATGGCTGAACATCTGCCTGCTCATCTCCTGAAGAACCTCCGGTCTGCAGGCAACGGGTCCGGCCGTGAAGAGCTTCATTTTAATTGTCCTTTAAGGATACTTTACTTGAGAATCTTGGTAAGAAGCTTTATGACGCAGAACTTGGAGCACATGCTACAGGTGGAAGGGTCAGCAACAGGGGGCCTGCTTCTCCTGTATTCTTCCGCCCTCTCCGGGTCGAGAGAGAGTTTCACCTGCTTTGACCAGTTGAGTTCCCGTCTCGCGCGCGCCATCTCGAGATCTCTTTCCCAGCCAATCCTCCTCCCGAGGTCCGCAATCCTTGCAGCTATTTTGGCGGCCACCACCCCAACCCTTACATCCTCCGCCGAGGGAAGGCAGAGATGTTCACCCGGTGTAACGTAACAAAGGAAGTCTGCTCCCGCAAAAGCAGCGACCGCCCCTCCTACGGCGGCGGCAATGTGGTCGTACCCGGCCGCCACATCGGTTGGAAGGGGACCAAGCAGGTATAGAGGTGCCCCATCGCTTACAGCCTTTGCCAACCTGACGTTCGCCTCTATTTGGTCAAGGGGCACATGGCCCGGACCCTCAACAATGGCTTGGACCCCCTTTTCCCTAGCCCGTCTTACCAGCTGTCCTATCACCAGCAGCTCTCCCAGCTGGAAGCGATCGGAAGCGTCGACTAGGCAGCCGGGTCTGAAACCGTCCCCCAGACTGAGCGTCAGATCGAATTCCCGCGCGATCTCCAAGAGATAATCGAACTCCCTGTAGAGGGGGTTCTCCTCCCCCCTTTCGAGCATCCATGCGGCAAGGAAAGCCCCACCCCTGCTAACCATACCGAGAATTCTTCCTCCGTGCTTCAACTCCTCCACCAGCTCCTTGGTCACCCCGCAGTGAACGGTGACGAAGTCGACACCGTCCTCCGCATGCCTGCGGATGGTGTTGAAGAAGGCATCGGAACTCACCTCCCCCACCGAGCTTTTTGCCCCCTGTATCACCGCCTGATAAACCGGGACTGTGCCGACCGGGACCCTCACCCCTGCCAGAACTGCCCTCCTAACCTCATCCAGATCGCCGCCCGTGCTGAGATCCATCACGGTGTCTGCCCCATATTTCACCGCCACCCTCGCCTTCTCCACCTCCTCCTCCACCCTGCAGTAATCGAAGGAGGTTCCAACGTTGGCGTTCACCTTTACCGTCAGGCCCTCCCCAATCCCCTTCAGCTCAATCTCCCCCCTTCTTGGGTTGTGAGGGATAACCAACCTTCCGCTGGCGAGACCTCTCATTATCTCCACCGGCTCCTTTCCCTCTGCCCGAGCAACCGCCTTCATCTCCTCCGTTATCAAACCCTTCCTGGCCTGAGAAACCAGCATCAAAAATTGGGGATGGGGTTAATACTTGAGTTCTAAAGTAGGAATGGAGTTAACGCGCCTGAGGGTAGTGGTTTTAATTTTGCTTGCTCTATCCGCTACCTCCTTCCTCCTCCACTACCATACCCGCCCAGTCATAGCGGTGATAAGGGTGGAGGGGAGCATCGAGGACTTTTATGCGTACCCTGATCTTGCAAAACAGGCGATGAGGGACGACAAAATCAAGGCGGTAGTCCTAGTGGTGGACAGTTACGGAGGAACCGTGGACGCGTGTTTCCAAGCCGAACAGTCCTTCAGGGAGCTGAATGCCAGAAAGCCGGTGGTGGTCTCCATGGGACAGTACGCCACTTCCGGGGCCTACTTGATTAGCAGCGCCTCCAGCTACATCTACGCATACGAGTACACGACCACGGGAGGGCTGGGAGTGATAGCGGTGTGGGTCAGCTACGAGAACTACCTCGCGAAAGAAGGAATAAAGTACTACGTGTGGAAATCCGGGGAAATGAAGGATATAGGCGCGCCCTGGCGGGGACCAACGGAGGAGGAGAATCGTAAACTGCAGGAACTGGTCGATGAGTACATGGAGAAACTCCTTAGAATAATAGACAACAACAGAAGACGCGACAATCGTCCCCTCCTCAAAAATCTGGACGAGCTGAAGAAAGGGGAAGTGTACTATGGGGAGGATGCCATAGCCTACGGGCTGGTGGATGAACTGGGTGACTTCAAGGATGCGGAGAGGAAGGCGGCCACCCTCAGCGGACTGAAAGAAGGGGAATACAGAGTAGTGGAACTGAAACCTAGGACTCGACCTGCTTCTTGATGCTCCTCGCTAGCTCGGGCCCAAGATGGGGAACCCTTGAGAGCTCAGCCTCCGTTGCCTTCCTGATGTCAGAGAGCCCGCGGTACCCGGCCTCAAACAGACTTCTCGCTCGCACCCTGCCGATCCCCCTCAGCTGAACCAGCTCGAGCAGCTCCCTCTTTATCCCGTACCGAACCCTGACCTGTAACTCCCTTAGCGGGGCAAGCACCTTCCTCGCCCTGAAAAGCTTGGCGAGTTCGTGCGCGCTGTAGAGGAGCCACTCGGCAGTTTCAGCCATTCTCCTGATGTCCCCTGCTCCAACCCCAAATGTATCGTGAATGGCATCCTCGCTCTCCTCCTCCACCCACTCCTCCAGCATCCGTGCCGTCTTGACCTCTCGGAGGAAGTACTCGTAAGCAACTTCGTCAGAGGGATCCGGAAGAGGAAGGAGAAATTCCTCAGCGCGGGAACTCGCAAGGGCCTCATACCTTTCCGCGTCCCTCCCCAGCCCGAGTAGGGGCATGTCTGGGGTGTGGCAAATCAGATGGAGCAGGGAAAAATCGGTGGGTGCGGAAGTGGCACCCTTTACCCCGTCTCTCAGGTTTACGGCCGAGAGGGGGTCGATGTAAAGTGCGGAAACCTTCTGCCCGAACTCGGTAGCCAGAAGGTTCTCCCCCCTCTTGGTGACCATCCCCTCCTCGCTCAGAAACTCGAGAACTCTCTCCAGGAGGGGAACCATCTTCTTCACCCCTCGCTGATAGGAGAAGAAGGTGTGGGAGAAGAAATCAATCAGGCCCTCAAGACTCTCCGCATAGCCCGAGGCAATGCAGGCAAGAACATGGGAACGGAGGGCCGGCTCGGCCGCAAGCTTAGAAACCAGCCTCTCGGGGGGAGAATTGATGAACCCCTCAAAGAGAGCCTCGGCCTCCTCCTCCCCTTCCGCCAGCAGAAGAGCCTCCCCAAACTTGTCATACTTGGGCCTTCCCGCCCTACCACAGAGCTGGTGGAACTCCAGAACGGGGATGAACTCCGCCCCGTGCTCCACGCTGTACCTCCTGTAGTCCCTTATGATAACCCTCCTCGCGGGTAGATTGACCCCCATTGCTAGAGTAGGAGTGGCGCACAACACCTTGATCAACCCCCCCCTGAAGGCCTGCTCCACCTCCCTCCGCTGGAGCATGTGCAGACCCGCGTGGTGGAAGGCAACCCCTCGTCTCACACAGGAGGCGAGAAGCCTGCATGTCCTGGTGGGCTCATCGAGGGCCCGCTCAATCCTGTCCGCCACCTCGAGCAGCTCTCTCTCAACCTCAAGCGAGAGCCCCTCCGCCAATAAACTTGCTAGGGACTGGGCCGACCGCCTCGTGCTCAGAAAGATCAGAACCTGCCCCCCCTCAGAGAGGGTGTCCGTCACTAGGGAGTGAATCGGGTTACCCTTCTCGCGCACCTTCCGCTCGGTGCCATCGTCGAAGCGGATTTTTCCTTTGAAGTAGACGCCCTTCCTCAGCGGCACTGGTCTCCACTCGCTCTCCACTAGCTCCGCCCCAAGCCACTCCGCGACCTCTCCAGAGTTCCTCACGGTGGCGCTCAAGGCCACAAGCTGGAGCCCTGGATTCACCTGTCTGAGTCTGGCGGTCAGAACCTCTAGAGTGGGACCTCTCCCCGGATCACCCAGCAAATGCACCTCATCCAAGACCGCCACGGAAATCAGATCAGCGAGCCATTTTGCCCTATGCCTGAGCAGAGAATCCACCCTCTCCGAGGTGGCAATCAGCAGGTCGTGACTCGCGAGCCTAGGGTCGGCCGTGTCGTAGTCACCGGTGCTTATCCCCACCTTCACGCCGAGCGCCGAGTACTTCTCCTTGAACTCCTCGTACTTCTCGCTTGCCAAGGCACGGAGGGGAACGATGTACAGAGCCTTACCACCACCGAGAATGTGCTTTAGCATGCAGAGCTCAGCAACAAGGGTCTTGCCGGCGGCCGTTGGGATGCAGACAACCATGCTCTTCCCACCGAGCACTCCCTTTCGCACGCACTCGGCTTGAGGTGGATAGAGCTCCTCAATTCCATGCTTCTTCAGGATCTCCACAACCTCCTCCGGTAGGCCGTAATCGATTAGCTCCGAAATCTTCACTCATAGAATGGACGGTGAGGGAAAAATCATGCCAGTTGCCAGGACCTGCCTGAAACCAGTCCGTTCGATCTCGGGGGTTTCAGTGATAACGGTGATGGTCAGCCCCAGAAGCTGCCCACAGCCCTCGCCCTGCATTTACTGTCCGGGAGGCCCAAAATCGGGAACCCCCCAGAGCTACACCGGGAGAGAACCCGCCAGCATGAGGGCTCTGCAGTACCAATTCGATCCCTTCCTCCAAGTGGAAGCCAGAGTGAAACAGCTTGAGGCAATGGGACACTGGGTCGACAAGATTGAGCTGATAATCTTCGGTGGGACCCTGACTGCTTACCCACCAGAATATCTCCGGTGGTTTGTTAAGAGGTGCTTGGATGCGCTGAACGGGTGCTCTTCCGCCTCCCTAGAGGAAGCCAAGCAGCTGGCCGAAAACTCCAAGAGGAGGGTGAGTAACATCGTCTTCGAGACCAGGCCGGACTGGTGCAGAGAAGAGCACCTTGATCTCCTTCTTGAACTGGGAGGAACCCGCGTGGAGCTGGGAGTCCAAATCCTCGACGATTCCATCTACCGCATAGTGAAAAGAGGACACACCACCCAAGATGTCGCCCAAGCCACTCAGCTGGCGAGGGATGCTGGGTTTTCGGTGACGTATCATCTCATGACTGGCCTGCCGGGTTCCTCACCTCAAAAGGATCTAGAGAGTTTCAAGAGGGTGTTAGAGGACCCAAACTTCAAGCCGGATGGCCTCAAGATTTATCCCACCATGGTTCTGCCAGGAACCGAGCTCTACGAACTTTGGAAGAGGGGGGAATACCGCCCGTACTCGGAAGAGGAGCTGGTAGGACTTTTGGTGGAGATGAAAAGGATGGTTCCCCCCTGGATGAGAATCCACAGGATTCTGAGGGATATCCCCATCAACCTGACCGTTGCCGGTCCCAAGCGCGGGGATCTGAGAAGGGTGATCCAGGAAAGGCTAAACGGAGGGTGTAGATGTATAAGGTGCCGGGAGATTGGCCACGTATACTATCGCACCGGGAAAATCCCGGAGGGGGAGGTTGAATTCAAGGTGGAAAAATACCAGGCTGGAGGAGGGTGGGAATTCTTCCTGACTCTGGAGAAAGGGGGAGCGCTTGTGGGCCTTCTAAGGCTCAGACTTCCCTCCGGACTCGCCCACAGACCCGAGATACAGGGTGCGGCGGTGGTGAGGGAGCTTCACATCTTTGGAGAGATGGTTCCGGTGGGGTGTAAGCCGTGGGTAGGTGCGATGCAACACAGAGGCTTCGGTGCGAGGCTGCTGCGCGAGGCGGAGGAAATCGCCAAGGAGGAGGGTGCCAAGAAACTGCTCGTGCTCTCCGGCCTTGGGGTGAGGAACTACTACAGAAAGTTTGGCTTTGAGGAAGATGGCCCCTATATGTCGAAGAAACTTTGAGCGCCCTCAACCTCATTTTCCTAGGAACGGCTGGTTGCGGCAAGAGTACCATGACATCCAGCTTCGGGAAATGGCTGGAGAAGGAGCTCGGGATGAAAACCCTGTATGTGAACCTCGACCCCGGTTGCGAACAGCTCCCCTATCAGCCCGATTTTGACGTGAGAAACTACTTCACCATCACAGAACTCATGAGAAGGGAAGGGCTTGGACCCAACGGTGCCATGATCAGGGCTTGTGAGCTCATGGAAAGCAAGATCCCAGAGTTCGCTCTCGAAATCAATCGTCTGGGTGGAGAGGTGAGGCTCCTGGATACTCCGGGTCAGATGGAGGTCTTCCTCTTTCATGGGGGACCGGAGATGGCCAAGCTGGTTGAGGGCTTCACTGTCTGCCTTTTCCTGATGGATGCCAAGCTCGTTCTTCAGTCTTTCGGTTCTACGCTCGTGAGGCTACTCGGGCTTTCGGTGGGCCTGAGAATGGGAATCCCAACCGTGAGCATCCTAAACAAGATTGACTTAATCGAACGCAGGGAAGAGCTGGAGAGGCTCCTCGCTGTTCCGGCTTTCGGGACGGGCGTTCTCTCTGACTTGACGGGGTCGCTTTCTCAGCTCTTGCTCCAATTCCTTCCACCAGCAAGAATACTCAAAACCAGTGCAATCTCAGGGGAAGGATTCAAGGAGATGTATGATCTCATTCATGAAACTCGGTGTGCCTGCGGGGATCTGACCTAGGTCTTGCTCACCGAGTTATGTAAAAAGTTTAAAATGAGTAGTGATGGAAATCCTAAACTACTCTGACCTGCCTCTCCCACTTTGGAAGAGGGGAAAGGTCCGTGACGTCTATGATCTCGGGGAAAACCTGCTGATAGTTTCGACCGACAGGATCTCCGCCTTTGATGTGGTCCTGCCCACCCCCATCCCCTTCAAGGGTATGGTGCTGAACAAGCTTTCGGAGTTCTGGTTCAGGTTTACCGATGATCTCTGCCCAAATCACCTGCTAACGGCGGAGCTGGAGGAGTTCCCCTCCCCTCTCAGGGAATTTCGTGTGCTGGAGGGCAGATCCATGTTGGTGAGGAAGACCAAACCCATTCCAGTTGAATGCGTCGTCCGCGGGTATCTATACGGCTCGGCTTGGGCAGAGTACCAAAAGAGGGGATCTGCTTACGGCATCCCCCTGCCTAGCGGGATGAAGCTGGCTGAGAAACTGCCCAACCCAATCTTTACTCCCACCACTAAGGAAGAAGGAGGTCATGATCGACCCCTTACCCGCGAGGACGCCATTAAGTTAACGGGGGGACTCTTGAAGGAGATGGAGGAGAGAGCTCTGGAGATATACGAGAGAGCTTGCTGGCATGCCGAGAGAAGGGGAATACTGATTGCGGACACCAAAATGGAATTTGGGCTGGCAAACGAGGAGATGCTACTGATTGACGAACTCCTCACCCCAGATTCCTCTAGGTTCTGGCCCGCAGACACTTATGAACCCGGAAAGCCCCAGCCCAGCTTTGACAAACAGTATGTAAGGGACTACTTGGAAGGGCTGGGCTGGAACAAACAGCCCCCCGCCCCCGAGCTCCCACCGGAAGTGGTGAAGAAGACCACAGAAAAGTATCTCGAGGCACTCGGAAGGCTGACCGCATGAGGCTTTCGAAGAGGGTTTCGTTGATCTCTCCCTCACCAACGCTGGGGATCTCGGCCAGGGCTAGGGAGCTGAGGGCTGCGGGGAGGGATGTGATAGACCTGGGCGTTGGGGAGCCCGATTTCGACACGCCGGAGAACATAAAAGAGAAAGCCAAGGTAGCAATAGCCAGGGGTTTCACGAAGTATACTCCTGCCTCCGGGATAAGGGAGCTGAAGCAGGCGATCTGTGAGAAGCTGAAGCGGGAAAATGACTTGAGCTACTCGGTCGAGGAGGTCGCCGTCTCCTGCGGCGCCAAACACTCCATCTTCAACGTGCTTTTCGCCCTCCTAGAGGAGAATGACGAGGTGCTTATCCCCTCCCCTTACTGGGTAAGCTATCCAGAGATGGTCAAGCTGTCGGGGGGGGTTCCGGTGATTCTCCCGACTGAGGAGAGAACTGGGTTCAGGGTGACACCCGAGCAGCTGGAGGAAGCCATCACTCCCAGAACCAAAGTTTTCATCCTGAACTCCCCCTGCAATCCAACGGGGGCGGTCTACCCCAAATCCGAACTCGAGAAATTGGCAGAGGTCCTTGTGAGGAAGGGAGTTTACTGCCTCTCGGACGAGGTGTACGAGAAGTTTGTGTATGGGGTGGAACACGTCAGCATCGCAAGCTTCCCCGGCATGAAGGAGCTCACGGTGGTGGTTAACGGTGTCTCCAAGACCTATGCCATGACGGGCTGGAGGATCGGGTACGCTGCGGGACCAAAGGACCTCATCGCGGCGGTTTCGCGAATCCAGGATCATACCACTTCCAACCCCACTTCCATAAGTCAGCATGCCGCGCTGGAAGCCCTCACGGGACCCCAGACCTCAATTCACCAAATGGTGGAAGAGTTCAGGCGTAGAAGAGATTTGGTCCTCAAAAGACTCGAGGAAATGGGGCTGAGATGTCCCAGACCTGATGGAGCTTTTTACATTTTCCCGCGAATCTCTCAGTTTTTCACGAGCGAGGTGGGGAACTCCACCACCTTCTGTCAGTTGCTGCTGGAGAGGGAGAGTGTGGCGACGGTACCGGGGGCGGCCTTCGGCAGTGACGACCACCTCAGGATTTCCTACGCCGCCTCGGTAGAAAGCCTAGAAAAGGGGATGGAGAGGCTCAGACGCTTCCTAGGGGACCTCAAACCGAATTATTAAGGGTATGGAAAGGTTTTAGATGCTAAGCTTCCCGCTGCTGGTGGTGAACTTCAAGACCTACAGCCAGGGGACGGGGGAGGCCGCCGTCAAGCTGGCGAGGATCATAGAGGAGGTGGCAAAGGCGAATGGAGTGAGTGCGGCCATAGCGGTTCAACCCTTTGATGTGAGATGGGTAGCGAAAACCGTAGACATCCCCGTCCTAGCACAGCACCTAGACCCGGTGACCCCAGGATCCAACACGGGCTGGCTCCTCCCCGAGGCCGCGAAGGAAGCCGGGGCAGTGGGTTCCCTCCTCAACCACTCGGAGCGCCCGTTAGATTTCGAGCATGTGGCGGCCGGGGTCAAGAGGTTGCACGAGTTGGGGATGGTCACCATTGTCTGCGCCAAGGATGCAGAAACGGCGGTCAAGCTGGCCACCCTGAACCCGGAGGCAGTGGCGGTGGAGCCCCCCGAGCTCATCGGGACGGGCAGAGCCGTCTCCAAAGTTAAACCAGAGGTGGTGAGCGAGTCGGTCAAAAGGATAAAAACGGTGAATCCCAGAGTCCGCGTGCTCTGTGGGGCTGGCGTCTCCTCAGGTGAGGACGCGGCACTCGCCCTCAAGCTCGGAGCCGAGGGTGTGCTGCTGGCCTCCTATGTGGTCTGTGCTAAGGACCAGAGGGCAGCAGTAGAAGATATAATAGGGGGGATGCTCTCCTTTAAGAAATGAAACTCCTGCCCAGGAGTTTCTACGAGAGAGATCCAGCGATTGTGGCACAGGAGCTACTTGGGAAGTACATTGTGAGAAGACTCAAGAATCACACACTCGTCGCAAGAATCTGCGAAACGGAAGCCTATTACGGCAGGGGTGATCCTGCCTCCAGGGCCTACAAGAGAAAGACCAAGCTAAACTGGCCCATGTGGGGACAGGGGGGAATCGCCTTCATTTACATGGTTCACGGACACTGGCTCTTTAATGTCACGGCGGATCGGGTGGGAAGAGCGGGGGCTGTGCTTCTAAGGTCCGCCGAACCGGTGGAGGGGGTGGAGTACATGCTAAAGTGCAGGGGTACCAAGGACAAGTACTCCCTGTGCGCGGGACCCGGCAAGCTCACCATGAGCCTCCAGATAACCGGCGAGCTGAACGGGGTAAACCTCACCAAGTTCGGGGAGCTTACCATCGAAGCCGGCAAGGAGGAGAACTTCAAAATTGCGAGCGCATACAGGGTCGGGGTGAAGAGAGACCTGATGAGGAAGCTCAGGTTTTACATTGAGGGATCTCCCTACGTCTCAAAGAGGGGCTGAGTTTGGATAGGAAGTTGCAAAACCCAAGCTTCCCTTTAGGGATTACCCGTAACCTTTCCTCAGACCGTACCGCTCACAGAGCTCGTCGAGTTTTCTCCTGAGCTTCAGATCCATCTCCCTCTGTTGAGGGGAGAGAAGGGAGAGAGGAGAAGCCTCAGCCCTTCTGCCTACCCCAGCGGCGAGTATCAGAGCATCTTCCTCCTTGGGGTGAATGGTTGCCAGACTAAAGGGTAGGGGCTCACCTTGCTCCATGAGGCGCTTTACCCTTTCATCCACCCGCTCCGCCAGCCTTACACCCGCTCCCACCATCTCAAAAGGACTCTTCGGTTCCCCCTTGATCTGCCACAGCTTCCCCGCTCCGTAGAAAAAG
>Ga0105163_1001309_pt1 | contig 13339 bp, 15 predicted proteins | sample JNZ110809AmetaG_FD_81531 | JGI IMG/M metagenome (GOLD analysis project Ga0105163, IMG submission 81531) | Hot spring microbial communities from Jinze hot spring, China to study Microbial Dark Matter (Phase II) - JNZ 110809A | ecosystem: Environmental > Aquatic > Thermal springs > Hot (42-90C) >... | reverse complement strand
GAAGGTGATCACCCGGGAGTACGTAGAGGGCCTGATATCCTCGGGTGCTGCGCTCGCCCAGACGCAGGGGAGGGAGCAGAGGGAATCGAGGGAGGAGTGAGGGGGCCTACTGACGTCCACCGGAGCCAGATCCGGGAGCGCTGGGCCTCGGGTCACCGAGGGCTCAGACCGGGAGGAACTGCGGTTCAGCTGACGGCGATCCTCTGCAAAGTCGCAGCGCACCTCTGGCAGAGGGTCTCACCTTTGCGGTCCGTGTCCTCGATCGAGTTGCTGAAGAACATGACGCAGCTACTGTCCCTGCAGTGTTTGAGGCCCAGCATGTGGCCCACCTCGTGGACCACCTCCTTCCTCACCCTTCTCAGGTAGAGCTGCCGGTCCCGTGACCTGAGGCGGTAGACCGAGACGACCGCGGATTTACCGTATGCCAGCCCGAAGCAGAAGTTGAAGCCGTCGATGTAGATGTCGTCGGATATCAGCAGGAGCACCAGCTCCTCCCTGCGCGGATCGGTGCCGATCGATTCGAGGAACCTCACCGCGTTCACCTGACCCCTCATCCTGTTCCTGGAACTGCTGACCCGCTCTGTGAGGTCCGCGACGACCACCTCCGGCTCCACCGGAAGGGCCTCCCGGACCGCATCGGAGCCCTCAAGGGCCTCCTCCCTCAGCGACCCCTCCGCTACTATCCTCAGCCGCCTCCTACCCAAACCGTGAACGCTTTGAGAGGGCATGCAAAAAATTTGACCGTCGTGAGGGCGGTGCTGATCTTCGGCACACCGGGCGTCGGGAAGTCCGAGGTGGGAAGGATCGTGGCCGAGAGGCTAGGGTTGAGGCTGATCGAGCTGGCGGAGCTCGCAGGCGGAGAGGAGGCCGACATGAGGGCCGTCTCCGCGAGGGCCGGAGCCCTACTGAGGAGAGGGGGCGGGGTGGTCGTCTCGCACGTCCCCTTCAAGCCGAGGGGCCTGATCCCGAGGAGGGTGGTGGTGCTGAGGAGGAACCCGATCGAGCTGGTGGAGGTCCTGAGGTCCAGAGGTTACGACAGGGAGAAGGTGAGGCAGAACGTCGAGGCCGAGCTGATAGACCTGGTCTACGTCAGGACGCTGGAGATCTACGGCCCCCGGAGAACGGTCCAGATCAGGGTCTCGGGCAGGACGGTAGAGGAGGTGGCGGACCTCGTGCTGAGGGCCCTTCGGGGAGAGATCCGTTCGGAGGAGGTAGACTGGATCGCGGAGCTCGAGGCCGACGGCCTGCTGGAGAGGTTGCTGGCCCTCCTCTGACCCTCAACCTCCCCTCTCGAGGATCTGCTCTGCCCTCCTCGCTATCGCCCTCGCCATGTCGAGCGTGCTGGCGTTGCCGCCGAGATCGTGCGTGACCTCCCTCCGCTCCTCCACCACCTCCTCGGTCGCCCTGAAGATGGCCCTACCCTCCTTGACGTAGCCAAGGTACTCCAGCATCCAGGCGCCGGACAGGATCATGGCCGTCGGGTTCACGCGGTACATCCCCTTGTACTTCGGTGCGGATCCGTGGGCAGGCTCGAACATCGCGTAGCTGTCGCCGATGTTGGCGGAGTAGATCATCCCGATGTTGGCGACGAGGGCCGACGCGAGCTCCGATATCACGTCCATGAAGAGGTTGGTGCTGAGCAGCACCGTTCCGTTGAAGCGCTGGGGGTTCTTCACCAGCTGCTGGGCCATGTTGTCGATGTAGTACTCCTCCAGGGCTATGTCCGGGAACTCGGAGGCGACCCGCTGGACCGCGTTGAAGAAGACGCTGTCGGTCAGCCTCAGGATGTTCCGCTTGGTGATCGCGATGACCTTGCCGTAGCCCCTCGCTCTGGCCTCCTGGAAGGCCACCCTCGCGATCCGCTCGGAGCACCTGTCGGTTATCCTGCGGAGCGCCACAGCAACGCCCTTCTCGATCATGAACTCGATGCCGATGTAGAGGCCCTCCGTCGCCTCCCTAACGCAGACGAAGTCGACCTCTCCCAGCGGCCCGGGAAGGCCCTTGAAGGTCTTGATCGGCCTAATGTTGGCGTAGAGGTCCATCGCCTGACGGATGCTCACGGCCACGCTCCTCGGAGCCTCCGGATCGGGTGGGGTGGTGGTGGGAGCCTTGAGGCAGGCGTCGCTGTTCCTGATCGCCTCCCACGTCTCCTCGGGCATCAACGCGGGCACCTTCGGCTTGCCGGCAGATACCCACCAGTCGTAACCTCCCTCCCTGATCAGGACCTCGAGTCCCGGAGGGTTCACCTTCTCCAGCACCGCGAGGAAGGCTTCCGTCAGCTCCGGTCCGGTTCCGTCACCACGTATCAAAACCACGGTCTTGTTTCGTGACATGAGGTCGACCTCGGTCCCGGTTCCATTCCCGTTAATTTAAGGTCGATTTGCGAAGAGGGACGGGCCTTCGCGGCGCTATCGGCGCTATCCCCTCGCGACGTCGAGGACGATCGCCTTCGAGAGCTTGAGCAGGTCCTCGGTCCTGATCCTGAGAAGGGAGCTCGGCGTGCCTGCGGAGGTCACCACCTCCTCGAACCTCAGGATCGATCTGTCCGCAACGACGGTGACCTTCACCTCGCCCCTGTGACCGAAGGGCGGTACGCCTCCTGCCACGAAGCCGGTGAGCCTCGGTACCTCGTCCCTCGAGGCCAGCCGGAGGTTCTTCCCCAGCGCTGCGGAGAGCTTCGCCCGATCGACCGATTTGTCGCCGGAGCAGAGCACCACGACCGCCTCGTCGCCGGAGGTGAAGACCACGTTCTTCACTATCACGGAAGGGTCGACGCCGATGGACCTGGCTGCGCTCTCCACGGTGGCCGCCTGATCGCCCCGGAGCTCGTAGACCTCGAACGGGACGTTGGCCTCCCTCAGGAGACCGATGACGACGTCCTTACCGGCCGACACGAGATGTAGTGGGCAGAGCGGCCCTTTTCTCCTTTACTTCCGCAGGGGAGGGAGCGGCCCGGCACGTGAGGAGGTCGGGCGTTCCAAAGCTCAGCCGGTCACCGAGTGGTACCAGCGGATGATGTACTCGGGGAGCTTGAGCCCCCTCTCCTGCAGCTTCTCGATCAGATAGATGGGCAGGGGACTGGTGGCGAAGGCCGCCTTGATGTAGAAGTCGTTCGGTGCGCCGGGCTCGACCTCCGTCTCGATGTGGAAGACCATGTCCGAGAGCGACTCGATGGTGGTCCCCTTCCTGCCGAGGATCGAGGCGATCGTCCCCCCGAGCTTCTTGAAGTTCTTGCACCAGGCCGCGACGACCTCCGTCTCGCCGCTGTAGGATATCACCACCAGCACGTCTCCTGCCCTCGGAGGCGGGGTGCTCGACTCGCCGGCGACGTAGACCTGATCGCCTATCGCCCTCTTGACGTGACCCATCCTGACCGCGGTCATCCGGGCCACCTCACGTCCGCTCCCGAGGCCAGCGAAGAAACAGAGGTTCCTCCTCTCGAGGAGGCTGACGAGCTCGGTGAGGAAGTCGCTGTTGACGAACCTCTCAACCACCGCGTTCGTCTCCTCCATCAGCCTCGCGGCCCTGCTCCGTATCTCGGAGGGCCTGCCCGAGTAGAGGGACTCTGCGATGGCCTGGAGCACGAGGCTGGCGCCGAGGATGAAGACGTCGCCGAGGATGCCGACGGACTTGAAGGCCGAGGTGTCGACCGTGTCCTCCTCCAGCTCCCTCCCCTTCACGACGAGGCACGTCCCGAACTCCATCCCGAGCCTGCCCAGCGGTGAGCTGGGGTCGCTCGTGACCACGTCGATGCTGTAGTCCCTCCTCCTGCCCGACTTGGTGATGTAGAGCGCCAGCTTCTGCGCGTCGACCAGCGGTATCAGCGACCGTCCGCTGCCAGAGAAGATCAGCAGGGATACTGGGCCGTACCTCTCCCTCAGGATCGGTGCAGCTCCGTCCACGTCCCTGTCCGGAAATCCTATGTCGGCCCTGTCGATCACGACCTTGCCGCCGCGCATCTTGGCGATCTCGCTGCAGACGATGCTCAGCGCTCCCTTGCTCCTCCCCTCCCCGTCAGGGATGATCACGCCCGCGGACCTGAGGGAGTTGTAGAGTGCCTCGGCCCCGGACCAGTCGACCTCGGAGACGTTCTGATAGACCTGCGTTAGATACCCGACGCTGCTCTTCGGGATAGACAACGCCGGCCCTGCTCGGCCGCACCGTCATATGAATATTCGTTACTGGAGATTCGGCTATTCCGGCCTCCGTGGTGGCGGGATGCGCCGCGCCTTTCCGGCGTCCAGCGCGAGCAGCGCGGTCACCGGTGGCAGGGAGGCGATGGAGCCTCGCCTGAAGGGGCCCCTTCTTCTGCCCTCCTCGTCCGTAACCGCAGGGTGGTCCTCCATGAAGACCAGCAGAGCCTGTCCCCTCCGGTATGTGCAGCCCCGGAGGTCCAGGTCCTCCACCGCCTGCAACATGAGGTCCCTGTAGGAGTCGAGGGCGGTCCGGAGCTCCTGGTACAGCTGCAGCTCGAAGAGCAGCGCGTTCTCAGGCACCCTTCCCTCCAGTGCCGCACCGACGACCTTCGCCAGCCTCCGCTCGAGCAGATCGGCCAGAACCCTCCGCATGACCTCGAGCTCCCGCTCCCTCAGCCTCTGGTGTACCGACCCCTTCTCCGCGGCGGTCCTGATGGCCCTCCTCAGCGATGAGGCATGCGCGGCGATCGCGTCGAGCAGCTCCTCCGGGACCTTCGCGAGCCCCTGCGACCTCACCTCCTCCGCGTGGGCCCTCAGCAACCGCTCGTAGACCTCCTCCTCTGCGCCCACGCACCGGCCACCGAGCCCGCGGGTTATTGCGCTTCCGCCCTCAGACGCCTCCAGCGTCGTTAGCGTTCAAATTTGGGTTGATGGACTGTGCCGCTGGCATGGGCCTGGATGAGGAGATCGGGAGGATCGCGGTGAAGACGAGGGGAAGGGAGGCGGGGCTGAAGTGCGTGATCGTGGACGTCGACAAGGAGGACGGGTTCGTGGTGGTGACCGGGCCCAAGGAGGTATCGGGCGTCAGGAGGCGCAGGGTCAACGTGCTCCACCTGGCTTTCACCCCGCACAAGGTCAGGATAGCGAGGGGAGCGTCCGACGAGGAGGTGAAGAGGGCGCTGGAAGAGGCGGGTCTCATCGAGTACGTGAGGTCGAGGGTGAAGGTCGGGGTCAGTTGAGGTTCGTCTACTCCGACCCCTTCAGAGAGCGTGAGAGGGAGATCGTGACGGTGGTGGACGCGACGACCGACGAGAGGTACGGCAAGCGTCCCGAGGACCGGACCCTGCGGGATCTGCTCGAGTTCGGGTACCTCGTCGCGGACAAGCACGCCGGGCCTACGAGCCAGGACGTGGTGGCATCCGTCCGCCGGATACTCGGCGTCGAGCAGGCCGGCCACGGCGGGACCCTTGGCGCCCTCGGGGCGGGGGAGATCCCGCTGTAACCGGCGTCCTCCCGGTGCTGCTGGGAAGGGCCACGAGGCTCACGCAGGCGGTGACGGGCCTGCCCAAGGAGTACGTGGGCGTAATGCGGCTGCACGGCGACGTCTCGGACAGGGAGCTGGCGGAGGCGCTGACCAAGTTCGTCGGCGAGATCTACCAGACCCCACCCGTCAGGTCGAGGGTCGCCAGGAGGCCCAGGCTCAGGACGGTCTACGAGCTCGAGGTCCTCGAGAGGGAGGGGAGGGACGTCCTCTTCAGGGTCGTCGTCAGCGGAGGGACCTACGTCCGGAAGCTCTGCCACGACGTCGGCCTTCTGCTGGGAACAGGAGCCCACCTTCGCGAGCTCAGGCGCACCAGGGTCGGGAACCTCCACGAGTCCCAGGCCCACAGCCTGCTGGAGGTCTACGCCGCCTACAGGTCCTATCTGGAGGGCGACGGGTCCTGGCTCAGGGAGATCGTCCGGAACCCCGAGGAGCTGGTCGCACACCTCCCGAGGGTGGAAGTGCTCGACACGGCGGTCGATGCCATATGCCACGGAGCCCCACTGGCGACGCCCGGGGTGGCGCGTTACGACCGGACCATCGAGAAGGGCGACCTCGTTGCGATCTTCACGCTGAAGGGCGAGCTGGTGGCCCTCGGCAAAGCCGAGAAGTCGGCGCTCGACTTCGACGAGGGAGGCGTCTTCGTGAGGACGGACGTCGTCCTGATGGAGCGGGGAACCTATCCGGCCTTCTGGAAGGGGAAGTTCAGGCGGACCGGTGCAGCCGAGGAAAAGGACCTGAGCTGACGTTCTCCGACCACGGCTTTACGTGTGCCTGAAGGCTTATCCGTTGGACGGGTCGCGGGAGTGTTAAGGTCATGTCGTCCGAGGGCATCATGGGCGAACCCCTTCCGTTTGAGGAGAGGATCGTCCCGGCGAGCCACTCGGGTAAAGTCGTGGACCCGAAGTCGTACTTCGAGCTCCACCGTGCCGCGGTCGAGGACCTGGAGGGCTTCTGGGGTAGGGTCGCGGAGGAGCTGGAGTGGTTCAGGAAGTGGGATAGGGTCCTCGTTCCAGGCGAGCACCCGAACGTCTACCGCTGGTTCGTCGGCGGCGAGATCAACGTCTCCCACCTCTGCCTCGACAGGCACGTCAGGACCTGGAGGCGGAACAAGGTCGCGATCATCTGGGAGGGTGAGCCGGTCGACGAGAGGGGCCAACCGAGAGAGAGGCGCGTCCTCACCTACTTCGACCTCTGGAGGCTCGTCAACAGGATAGCCCATGCCCTCAGGCGTCTGGGCGTCTCGAGGGGGGAGAGGGTGGCGATCTACATGCCGATGGTTCCGGAGCTCCCAGCGGTGATGCTGGCATGCGCCAGGCTCGGCGCTGTCTTCACCGTCGTCTTCAGCGGCTTCACCGGCGAGAACCTCGCGATGAGGATGAGGGACCTCGGAGCCAGGTACCTGATCACCGCCGACGGGTTCTACAGGAGGGGTCGGGTCATCGAGCTGAAGAAGATCGCCGATGAGGCGATCAGGCTCTACGACGGCATCAGGAAGGTGGTCGTCGTCAGTAGGCTCGGGGCCGATGTACCGATGACGGATGGACGCGACGTCTTCCTCGACGACCTGCTCGCTGAGGTCCCCGTGAACGCCTACGTGGAGCCCGAGAGGATGACCTGCGATGAGCCGCTCTACGTGCTCTACACCTCAGGTACCACCGGGAAGCCCAAGGGCATCATCCACGACCACCACGGCTACTCCGTCCTCCTCCACGCCACGATGAAGTGGGTCTTCGACATAAGGGACGAGGACGTCTACTTCTGCACGGCCGACATAGGATGGGTCACGGGGCACAGCTACGTCGTCTTCGGGCCGCTGATGGAGGGAGCAACGATCGTGATGTACGAGGGAACGCCCGACTACCCGGCACCAGACAGGTGGTGGTCGATAGTGGAGAGGTACGGCGTCACGATCCTCTACACCACCCCGACGGCCGTCAGGATGCTCATCCGCTTCGGCGACGAGCACGTGAAGAGGCACGACCTCTCGACGCTGAGGCTGATCCACAGCGTCGGCGAACCGATCAACCCGTCGGCCTGGAGGTGGCTCTACGAGGTGGTCGGCGGAGGGAGGTGCCCGGTCGGGAGCACTTGGTGGCAGACCGAGACCGGTGGGATCCTGATCAGCCACGCTCCCGGGCTGGCGCTTGTCCCGCTGAAGCCCGGCACCAACGGCCCTCCGCTTCCTGGGATAGAGGTGGACGTGGTCGACGAGCAGGGAAGGTCCCTGCCGGCCGGATCGAAGGGCTTCCTCGTGATCAAGAGGCCCTGGCCCGGGATGCTCGCTCCTCCCACCGGCATGTGGGGGGATCCGGAGGGCTACAACAGGGTGTACTGGTCCAGGTTCCCAGGGGTTTACTACACAGGCGACTACGCGATCAGGGACGAGGACGGTTACATCTGGGTCGCTGGAAGGGCTGACGAGGTCCTCAAGGTCGCCGGCCACAGGATAGGCACCTACGAGCTCGAGTCGGCGCTCGTCGCTCACCCGTCCGTTGCGGAGTCGGCCGTGGTGGGCGTTCCGGACGAGGTCAAGGGCGAGGCTCCGGTGGCGTTCGTCGTCCTCAAGTCAGGACACCAGCCGTCGGGCGAGCTGAAGGCCGAGCTGATGAGGTGGATAAGGGAGAGGTACGGACCGATAATGGTGCCGAGGGAGGTGGTCTTCGTCAGGGCCCTTCCCAAGACCAGGAGCGGGAAGATCATGAGGAGGCTGCTGAGGGCGGTCCTGATGAACGCGCCGTTGGGCGACGTCACGACCCTCGAGGATGAGGCGACCGTTGAGGAGATCAAGACCGCTTACGAGGAGCTGAGGAGGCAGATCCGCTGAGCGGATGGTCAGAAGGGAGAGGTCCGCGGGCTTCGTCGTCTTCTCCGAGCGCGAGGACGGCACCAGGCTCTATCTGCTTCTCCACTACCCCAGCGGTCACTGGGACTTCCCGAAGGGCCACGTGGAGCAGGGGGAGAGCGACATCAGGGCCGCCCTGAGGGAGCTCCGCGAGGAGACCGGCCTGAACGACGTCGAGGTCCTCTTCGGCTTCCGGAAGGAGATCAGCTACTTCTACACCGAGAAGGGTGAGAAAGTGCATAAGAGCGTCGTCTACTATCTTGGAAAATCCAAAACTACCGACGTGAGGATCTCCCACGAGCACAAGGGGTTCGAGTGGCTGCCCTTCGAGGAGGCGATGTCCAGGCTGAGGTTCAGGACGTCGAGGGAGGTGCTCGCGGCCGCTGAGGAGTTCCTGAGGGGTCAGAGGACCTGAGAGCCCTCGGCGATGTCCCTCTCCGGGACCAGAGGGACCACGTCGTTCTCGTCCTTCATGGCCGCAAGGATCATGCACTCGGACACGAGACCCCTCACCTTCTTCGGCTTAAGGTTCGTGACGAAGGCGAACTTCCTTCCCAGGAAGTGCTCGGGCTGGTAGAGGTGACCGAGTCCCGTAAGGGCCTGCTTCCGGACGCCTCCGAAGTCCACGGTCAGCCTGATCAGCCTGTCGGTCCCCTGGACCCGCTCGGCCTCGACTACCTTCCCTATCCTGATGTCGACCTTCCTGAACTCGGAGATGTCGATCTGCTCCGCCACGGCGATCCGTCCTCAACCGGTCTAATATATTGCTCACGTCACGCCGAACCGACCTCTCGCCGAGGGGCCGAAGCTCAGCAAGTGACCCGCCGTGGACGAGAGTTGCCCAACTTATCGGATGGGGCCGGTGGGAATCGAACCCACGACCTCCGCCGTGTGAGGGCGGCGTCATGCCACTAGACCACGGCCCCGCAGACAGGACTGTTGAGCCACAGTATTTAGTGGTTCGCCGCGATTGAGGCGTCCCATCGGATCGTGCCGGGTTCCCGCGCCTGCGTCCCCACAGTTGACCTCTCGGAACCCGTTGCGATCCCCACTTTTATAGCGATGGGCTGATGCCGTCGTGGGTTGCAGCCGGAGGTCGGCGAGGTCGTGAGGAGGTTTGCGGAGAGGTTCACCGACCAGAACGGCGAGGTCGTGGTCACGCGCGGCTGGGACGGGGCCGTCCGGGGCATAGCGGAGTGGCTGGAGAGGAGAGGGGTGAAACGGGTGGCTGTGGCCTCCTCCGGCGACAACAGGTCGAGCGATCTGATCCGAGAGCTCCGCGGACGGTTCGAGGTGGTTCCACCGGGCGCAGACGCGGCGAGCATCGAGGGCTGCGGGGCCGGCGTAACCTTCCCGGCAGCGGCGGTCGCCGAAACGGGATCGATCGTCGAGGTCTGCCACACCGAGTCCGACAGGTTGGTCTCCGCTCTACCTCCGGTCCACGTCGCCCACATCAGGGCCGAAGCTGTGCTCCCGGACCTCCTTCAGGTCGCTGGCCTGATCAGGAGGGCAGCTCAGAGCAGGGGCTTCGCGGTGACGCTGATCTCTGGGCCGAGCAGGACCGGCGACATAGAGCTCAGGCTGACGCTCGGCGTGCACGGACCACACACAACGGTGGTCTTCCTGGAGGTGTGAGGTGATGACGTACCGGGAGCTCGAGCGGGCCGTCTCCGAGTCGATCCGGAGGGGAGGGGTGAGGGGGCTGTACGCGGCCATGCTCAGGGGTCTGAGGGGTAGGGAGCGGGCGATAGCGGAGTTCGAGGACTACGCGTCGTTCAGGGCTGGTGTGAGGGCGATCAAGGAGAGGAGCGTCGAGGAGCTCGAGGAGCTGGTGCGGGAGTTCGTCAGGAACGCCGAGGCGAGGGGAGCGAAGGTGCACTTCGCAGCGGACGCGAAAGAGGCCTGCGAGATAATCCTCGGGATAGCGGAGAGGGCAGGCGCCAGGACCGTCGTCAAGTCTAAGTCCCTCACCAGCGAGGAGATCGAGCTGAACGGGGTTCTCGAGGGTGCTGGGATCGAGGTGATCGAGACGGACCTCGGCGAGCGGATCATCCAGCTGGCGAAGGAGAGGCCGAGCCACCTGGTCTTCCCCGCGATACACAGGACGGTCGAGGAGGTGGCAGGGCTCTTCTCCGCGGAGGCAGGAGTGAGGCTTGAGCCGGAGATAGGCGCGGTGCTCAGGTACGTCAGGGAGAGGCTCAGGCGGAAGTTCCTCGAGGCTGACGTCGGCATCAACGGCGCCAACGTCGCGATCGCGGAGCTGGGTGCGGTGGTGCTGGAGACGAACGAGGGGAACGGCAGGCTCGTCGCCTCGCTGCCGAGAATCCAGATCGTCCTCCTAGGCATCGAGAAGGTGGTGAGTACAGTCGAGGAGGCCCTGATGCTCGCCAGGTCCCACGCGGTGGCCGCCACGGGCCAGAGGCTGACCGTCTACGTCTCCGTGATGGGAGGGAGGATGGAGCTGCCAGGGTCCGAGGGGAGGGAGCTGCACGTGGTTCTGCTCGACAACGGCCGTAGGAGGATGAGGGAAGATCCGGTCTTCAGGGAGGCCCTCTACTGCATCCGGTGCGGGGCCTGCATGAACGTCTGCGCTCCGTACAGCGTCGTCGGCGGTCACGTCTTCGGGCACATCTACCCAGGGCCCATCGGTATACCCTGGACCGCGAACGTCCACGGCCTCGATCGTGCCGTTTTCGCGCACCTCTGCATCTCCTGCGGCCTCTGCAGGGAGGTCTGCCCAGTGGAGATCAACATACCGATGATGATAGCGCGGGTGAAGGAGCTCGACGCGGAGTCCCGCGGATTCCCCTGGGTCAACAGGGTCATGATGGCCTACGAGCGGTTCGGAGCACTGGCCTCGAGGTTCGCGCCCGTCGCCAACTGGGCGCTGAGGTCCCGTACCTTCAGGTGGTTGATGGAGAGGTTGCTGGGCCTGGACAGGGATGCAGAGGTTCCTCCCTTCGCGGAGAGGAGCTTGAGGGCGCGTCTGGGGAGGGTGATGCGGAGGCCCGAGAACCCCGTGATGCGGGTCGCGCTCTTCCCGGACTTCTTCTACGAGTACGTCAGGCCTGACCTGGCCGAGGGGATGATCGCGCTGCTGCAGGAAACCGGGATCGAGGTGGATGTCCCCGACGTTAGGACCTCGGGCTACCCGCTGGTGGCCTACGGAGACCTGAAGGGGGCGATGAGGATCGCGGAGTACAACGTCCGCGTGCTGCGAGAGTTCACCTCCAGGGGTTATCTCGTCGTATCTCTGGAGCCGACGGCGACCTACGCGCTCAAGTTCGTCTACCCCTACCTGCTACGCAACGAGGCCTCTGTGGAGGTCGCGGGGAAAACGGTGGAAGCATTGGGGCTGCTGAGGGAGCTCGCGGCATCGGGCAGGTTGTCCGCGAGGCCGGTGAGGGGTAGGTACGGCGTCCACGTCCCGTGCCATCAGAGGGCCCTCTCCGGTGCCGAGAACGTTCTCTGGCTGCTGCGAAGGGCCGGTGCAGAGGCCGAGGTCGTCGGCGACGGGATGTGCTGCGGCATGGCCGGAACCTTCGGGATGAAGGCCGGGCCGATCGGGAGAAAGCTCTCTCAGGCGATGGGCAGGAGGCTCTTCGACGCCTTCAGGTCGGGAGGGTTCGACGCGATCGTCACGGAGAGCAGCGTCTGCGCCCTTCACCTGAGGTCGGGAACCGGGATGAGGGTGCTCCACCCGCTGGAGCTGCTGCGGTTCGAGGCGAGGTCGTGAAGGGGGTGCGGCTACTTCTCGATCCCAACGCCCTTGTAGTAGACGTAGATCCCGTCGAGGAACTTCCTGAGGTCCTTGTTCCTGATCTTGGTCGCCTGCTCTATCCGGCCCGCGACGAGCCCGACCGCCTCCCTATCGATCCCGGTGACGATCACGTCCTCGCCCTTCACTGTCACCTTAACGCCCGGCAAAATCTCGACGACCCTCGGGTAGCGCTCGCCGATGAAGTTCTCGATCACGAGCCTGTTCCCCTGCACCTTCAGGTTCATCGGGAAGTGGGTCTGAACGACCTTAAGCTTGTACGTGAATCCCTTCGTCACGCCCAGCACCATGTTCCTGAAGACGGCCTTGAACGTCCCGATCATCGCATCGACCCTCTTGCCCCTCCCGTAGACCCTGACCAGCAGGCCGTTCTCGGTTTTGGAGATCCTGATGCCGGCGTTCGCGAAGGACTTCACCAGCTCCCCCAGCGGCCCCTTCACCCTTATCGTCACCTCGTCCACCACCTCGACCGTCACGCCCTCCGGGATCTGGACGACCTCCTCCGCGTACTTCGGCTTCGCCGTCGTCTCAGCCCTCAGCTCGGACATCCCTCCACCCGCTCCGGTCAGCAATACGCGGTGCAATTTGTAGTGTTTGCGCTGTCCTGCGGCTCCGACGGTTTGGGAAGCGGAAATTAACGGAGAGCTGGCCCAGATCGGGAACCGGGCGCGAAGGGCTCCGCTCACTCGGGCGCTACCCTGAGAGGCACCCGGAGGGAGCTGTAGTACTCCCTCAGCCACGGCAGTATCTCCCTCCCCAGCATCCTCAGGAACTTCTCCTCGTCGGGAGACGAGCTGTGGATGTAGACCCTGTCGAACCCGAGCTTCATCAGCTCGCCCAGAGCCTTGTAGATGTCGTCCGGGTCGCTCGTGATCAGCCAGGTCTTCTTGATCTTCTCGACCTCGGCCTCGCCGACCATGCTCTCCAGAACCCTCGGGTCCCAGATCTTCTCCCGCTTCTCCCGCGGTATCGCGGTCGGCCCCCAGAAGAGGGCTCCCTGGAGCGCCCTGTCGTAGTCGATGTCGTAGGAGACCTTGAACTCCAGACAAAGTGAGAGGCTCGACGGGTCCTTACCGGCGGACTTAGCGCCCTCCAGGAATGCCGATACCAGCGCGTTGAAGTTCTCCATCCCCCTCGGGTTCGTCAGGATCCCGTCGGTGAGCGCTCCGGCAATCCGCGCAACGCCCGCATCGGCTGTGGCCACGTAAACCCTCACCCTTCCGCGGGGCTTGGTGTAGAGCTTCGCGGTCCTGAGCTTG
>Ga0105163_1001308_pt1 | contig 13340 bp, 10 predicted proteins | sample JNZ110809AmetaG_FD_81531 | JGI IMG/M metagenome (GOLD analysis project Ga0105163, IMG submission 81531) | Hot spring microbial communities from Jinze hot spring, China to study Microbial Dark Matter (Phase II) - JNZ 110809A | ecosystem: Environmental > Aquatic > Thermal springs > Hot (42-90C) >... | reverse complement strand
TGGCCGCTTTGCCATCGCGTGCATCTCCTGAACCGGTGGGAGCAGCCATGTCCAGGGCCGTTTCAGGGCGGCGATTGCGTAATATGCGTTCGGGGACCCCGCTCGACTTCTCGACTGCACTCGCTTCTGCGAGCAATCAAGCCATGGCTTCCAGATTCTCTCTTCTCTTGGATTATGCGCCGGATCGGAGGAGCTGCCTTACCTTCGTGGGCTGAGGTGGATCAAAAGGACTTTCAGGCGCGCTACGAGATCTTTCGTGAAGCGCTAATGTGCTGCGCACTTTTAGTGGCCCCCAGTAATTTCGTTCGAGAAGTGTTTCGCCGAAATGGCATCACGCAGCGGGAGATTCGGATCCTTCCCTTAGGGATCTCGTCCCCAAGTAACGAAGATATTCCTGGTCCAGAGGAGAGGGAGGGATTGCGAATTGGCTATATTGGATGGCTCCAGTCCCCAAAGGGCGTGCATCTTCTCATCGAGGCTTTCCGCCGTATTCCAGATGAGAGTGTTTCTTTGCATCTATTTGGCCCGATCTACAAATCCCATCCCTACTTTAGATGGTTGCAGGAGTTGAGCCGGGGAGACTCTCGAATCGTGTTCCAGGGCCCTTTCGCCCCGGAAGAACGCAGTCAGGTCTATCGCTCCATTGATCTTCTGGTGATCCCGTCGCTCAGCCCGGAGACCTTCTCCAGGGTAGCTCATGAGGCGCTGATTCACCACGTTCCTGTGGTGGCCTCCTGCACGGGAGCCCTGTCAGAAGTGATCCGGGATGGGGTAAACGGCTTCCTGTTCGAGCCGGGGAATGTGGAAAGCTTGTTCCAGGTCCTCCAGCGGATCGCCCGCCGCCCCTCGATCCTGAGAGAACTGGACGCGCCCGGACCAGTCCAGATTCTCTCCGTTGAAGCTCATGTTCAAGCGCTGGAGCAGGTGTATCGCGAGGTTATCTCGGCAGGGGTTTAGACATGCCACTGGTGAGCATCGTGATTCCGACCTGGAAGGGATCGGCCCGTTTGCAGCGTTGCCTCGAGGCACTGTCCCGACAAACCTTCCGAGATTTCGAGGTAATAGTGGTTTGGAATGAAGGGGACGATAGGAAAGAGATCCGCGTTCCCGCCGGGATGGCGCTGCGGGTGGAGATAAGCAAGACCAATATCGGGTTCGCAGCGGCGGCGAACTGGGGGGCGCGCGTAGCCCAAGGGCTTTACCTGGCGCTCCTGAACGATGACGCCTTCCCCGAGCCTGGCTGGTTAGAAGCATTGGTAGAAGGGGTGGAAATCGGGGAGGAAGTCGGAGCCTGTGCTAGCCTGATGGTGTTTGATCAGCAGCCTAACATCGTGCAGAGCGCGGGTATCGCAATGGACCGTGCAGCTATTGCCTGGGATCGGTGGCGAGGAAGGCCGGTAGCGGAGGCCCAGATAGGGGGCGAGGTCTTTGGAGCTTCGGCAGGAGCGGCCCTCTACCGGAGGCAGATGTGGGAGCAGCTCGGAGGTTTCGATGAGCGGTTCTTCGCTTATCTGGAAGATGTGGACCTTGCATGGCGCGCTCAAGTTGCTGGATGGCGGTGTCTCTACATCCCTGAGGCAGTGGTCCGACATCAGGGCAGCGCCACGCTGGGGGAAAGCTCCCCCCGTAAGAAAATCTTGCTGGGGCGGAACAAAGTGTGGTTAGTGGCCAAGAACGCTCTACTGGAGGATCTTTCGGTAATCTTACTGTACGATCTGTTTGCGGTGATCTATGCAATTGCCTGGCGGTGGGACTGGTATCCCTTGCTTGGGCGGTTAGAGGGGCTTCGGAACCTTCGGCCTTTCTTATCTCGGCGTTGCCCTGGGAGGCCACGCCTCTTGGAGCCCTTGGTGCCACCATGGAAGATTCCGAAAAGATTGCAATTTGTAGCATCGGCTGGATGACCCTTACTTCCCCGCCTCCGCGCCAATGTCCGGCCACCGATGACGATGGAGGAGCACGTCCGGCGGCTAGAGGAGCTTTACGCCAGGCTAAGGGCTTAAAATGAGGCTGTCACTGCCCTTGTTGTTCGCTTTTTTATCGGTTGTTCTCTTAAGCTACGCCTTGGCAACACCTGGGCAGGGGTCTATACCCCAAATGCCTCCTCCAGTGGTTATCAACGAAATAGCCTGGGCAGGCACCACCTGCAGCGCTACCGCTGAATGGATCGAGCTCTACAATAACACTGACGAGCCCATTAACCTTAACGGTTGGACCTTAAAGGCCTCCGATGGGTCGCTTTCCATCACTCTTCAGGGTACAATACCGCCTCGTGGGTTTTTTCTACTGGAGCGCTCAAACGATAACGCAATAGCCGATATACCCGCAGATCAAATTTTTACCGGCGCCTTATCCAACGAGGGTGAGATTTTGGAGTTGCGCGATGCTTCAGGGGCATTGGTGGACACAGCTAATGGGGATGGGGGCCCATGGCCCGCTGGCCAGTCTTCCCCTGAACGACGCTCAATGGAACGCATCAACCCTGCTGGTCCTGATGTCCCTGAAAACTGGGGGACTAACAACGGTATAATCCGCAATGGGACTGATGCCTGCGGTAACCCCGTCCTTGGCACCCCTAAAGCCCTCAATTCTGTTAGTTACCCCAACTTAGTTATCGTTAAGCATGGGCCAGCAGAAGCAAGAGCTGGTGAACTGGTGACTTTCACTATTTTCCTCTCCAATACCGGTGTCACCGGTGTGGATGAAGCTTCCATTACCGATACATTGCCGGATGCTCTGAGCTTTATTAGCCAGCAGAGCCCTTTTGCCTTCACCCTCCACTCCCCCCAAGTCCTGCGCTGGGATACTGGCCCCATTTCTGGCCTGAGTGGCCCTTATATTGTTACCATCACCGTCCAGAGCCATCCCTCAGCCAGGGGTAATGTAACCAATAGCGTGAACGTAGCCACCAGCTTTACCGAGACAAATTACAGTGACAATACTTCAAATGCAACCCTTTACATCTCGCCACAAGAAGCCCAACTCAGAGTTAACTTGATGGGTCCGGAGAGGATTTTACCCGGGGGAATGGGTTTGTATACCATCACCCTCGAGAACGCTGGCTCTATCACCGCCGAAAACGTTTTAGTAACAGGAACAATTCCTTCCTCTTACCTTTTCTTGAGCCATTCTGCCCCCTACACTTTTACGCAACCATCCCCTACTGTTCTAAAATGGGAAGTAGGCGATTTGCCGCCGGCCCAGGGAACAGCGTGGAATTTTACCGTTCAGGATGGAGGGGGTGCTTGTGGTAATGTGACTACATTCATAACAGCTTCTACTACCTCTCCGGATTTTGCTCTGGAAGACAATGAAGCTTGGCATACTGCGAACCTTCTCCCCAAACTATTGATAGATGCCCTCCTTCCCGATGGTTACCAGGCCAATGACGATGACGAGGCCTTTCGCCTCTGGAACGTATCCCCTTGTGAGGCGAAATTAGAGGGATGGTGTGCTACCGATGGAGAAGGTAAAGTCTGTTTCCCAGGCGGAGCTTTGTTATTGCCTGGCAAAGCCTTATGGTGCGCAAAAAAGGCAGAAGCGTTTAGAGCCAGCTTCGGCTTCTTACCAGATTGGGAATATGGGGCCGATACTTCTCCCGAAGTCCCACAAATGAGCGGGAAAGCCATTGCTTTGAGCAACTCAGGCGATGAATTGTTCCTTTTGCCTCCGGAAGGCACTATAACCGATTCCGTGGACACCATCGTTTATGGTGAAGGGGGCGAAAACTCTCCCGGTTGGTCGGGCCAAACGGTTAAGCCCTATAAAATTGCAGGGGGATTGGGGCTTGCTGGGCAAATATTGTTCCGAAAGCGGGATGAGCTAACAAGCTTGCCTTTGCCCGATACCAACACCTCTTCCGATTGGGCTCAGGATCCCGATGACCCCCACCAGGGCAGGCGAGTGCTGTATCCCGGATGGGAACTGGATCGCTTCTTCTACCCGGCCGAAATCACTGAAACCGCACACCTTACCATTGCCATTGGCCCCGATCATCTCTACGAAATAATCTCCCGGCATATTTCCGCTGCCCAACAATCCTTGAAGCTCGCTGCCTATTCTCTGGACAACATCTCCTTGGCCCTCACCATCGCTGAAAAAGCCAAGCAGGGGGTATCAGTAACGGTGCTTTTGGAGGGGGAGCCAGTTGGGGGCATTGCACCTGAAAGCAAACAGGCAATAAAATTGATAAATGAGGCTGGTGGGCAAGTCTACTTTATGGCCGGTTCCCTTCGGCGTTACCGGTTCCACCACGCTAAGTATGGGATTATTGATGGGCATATAGCCTTATTGGGCTCCGAAAACTTCTCAGCCCGAGGCATGCCTCCACAAGCAAAACCTGAAGGAATGGTCGGTTACCGCGGAGTTTACCTAATAACCGATGCTCCAGGTGCAGTCAAAGCCCTCGAGGAAATCTTCAAAGCCGATGCTGACCCCTCGCGTCCCGATATAGTCACTTGCCAAACAAGGCCAGACCTGTGCACTCCCCCTCCCACCTTCTTCGTCTACTTGCCTTTAATCATAAAATCTTGCCCGGAAGACTCCTGTCCACCACCGGAAGCAAAACCCCCTTACAGCATCAAATTTCCGGCCCCTCTGGAGACAGAAGGCCTCTTCCATTTTACCCTTTCCACTGCCCCGGAGAATTCCCTGCGCCAAATTGATGGCCTTTTCGGGCTTTTAGGAAAAGCTGGCCCTGGGGACACAATTTTATCCCAGCAGCTTTACGAATACACGCAATGGGGCGATGGCCCTAACCTGCGCCTCCAGGCCCTTATAAACGCCGCCAGGCGTGGGGCGAAGGTCAGAATATTACTGGATGACTTCTTCTACCGCGAACCCAACTCCCAGACAATAAACTACCTCCATCAAGTTGCTCGTGAAGAGGGGCTTGACCTTGAAGCCAAGCTTGCCAGCCCAATGGGCATGGGGGTTCACAACAAAATGGTTCTCGCCAGGATAGGGGGCAAGGGATACATATGGATAGGGAGCATAAACGGCAGCGAGGTTTCTTTCAAAGTCAACCGCGAGGTTGGGCTCCTGGTGGAAAGCGACCAAGCCTATGAATTTTTGTCCTCGCTTTTCTGGACCGACTGGGCTGCCCCTTATGGGCGATTTGACCTTTACATGCCCCTCATCCTTCGCGATTTCCGCTACCCAACGGACTTACTTATAAGCGAGGTCCTTTACGATGCCCCCGGCGAGGACGAGGGGAAGGAGTGGGTAGAGATATACAACCCCACGGGTAAGATCATAAACCTTAGCGGATATAAGCTCGGGGACGCACAGGAGCGGAGTGCTAAGGAAGGGATGTATCGTTTCCCGGATGGGGCTCTTATCGGCCCAGGGGAAGTTAAGGTTGTCGCCTGGACGGCGTCCGGGTTTTACGAGCTGTACGGCCGCTGGCCCGATTTTGAGCTTGTGGATACAAACCCCAATGTCCCCGATATGATACCCTACACTCAATGGAGCTCAGGAAAGTGGACCCTCAGGAACTTAGGGGATGAAGTTATACTGCTTGGCCCTGGCGATACCCCTATAGACGCGGTGGTATATGGTGACGGACATTTCCCGGGGGTAAAAGCCCATCCAGGCGTGTCAAAGGCTGGAAGTTCCCTTGAACGCTATCCTCCAAATTTTGATACTGATGATTGTGCGCGCGATTTCCGGGAGGCATTGGTGCCTTCGCCAGGCTATTTACCCTGAAAAGGAGGGAGCTTGTGCGCAAGCGATTGTTGTTCCTCACAGCACTGTTGCCGATAATTATAGCCTCTTGTAAAGGGGCTCTGCCTTCGCCTGCTCCAACCCTTACCCCACTTCCTCAGCTTTCACCCACTCCTATCGTGCTCGCTTCCCCAACCCCAACTTTTACTCCGCCTCCTTCACCTACCCCTACTTCAACCCCTCTTCCTGACCCATTAGCAAACATAAATCCTGAGCAACAGGAAATAACCCTCTGGCACCCCTACACCCAGCTTCACGAGAAGGCCCTTATGGAAATGGTGGAAGAATTTAACAAAGTGAACCCATGGGGCATAAAGGTGAAAGTCAGATATGCCGGCTCCTACTCGGAGATACGGCGTAAGGTCCTGGCAGCCATTGCCGCCGGTTCCCCTCCCGACATGGCTTTCTCCTACCAGAACGTTGTAGCTGAATACGCTTACGCTGATGCCGTAATAGCTCTTGACGATTACTTACAGAGCCCCAAATACGGCCTTAAGCCCGAAGAGCTTGGGGATTACTTCAGCAACTTCCTTGAGGGGGATCGCTACCCGGACTTTGAGGGGAAGATGCTGAGTTTCCCCCCTGGCCGCAGCCTTGAAGTCATGTATTACAATGCTGATGCCCTCCGAGAGCTGGGCTTCAAAGAACCCCCCAGGACCTGGAACGAATTCTATCAAATCTGCAAGATGCACAAAGAAAAGGAGAAAAAGCCCTGCTATGCCATAGCGCCAAGCGCTTCCACGTTCACCTGGATGGTATGGAGCCGCGGTGGGGAGGTCATAAGCCCCGAAGGTGAGTTCCTACCCGGCAAAGAGGCAGCTCTCGAGACCCTTCAATTTCTGGAAAAGCTAATTGATGAAGGTTTCGCTTACAGGGTCAAGGAGCGATACCAGGATCAAGAAGACTTTGCGAACCGGAAAGTCATCTTCACCTTTGGCTCCACTGCAGGCATCCCATATTACCAGCAAGCGAAACTCACCTTTAGCTGGTCCATAGCCCTTCCCCCTGCTCAGACCCCTAACCCTGTACTGGACCTGTACGGGCCGTCAGTTTGTATCTTCAGGACCACTCCTGAAAGGCAGGTGGCTTCCTGGCTATTCCTCAAATGGTTCACTGAGCCCGAGCAAAATGCCCGATGGTCTGTAGCCACGGGCTATCTGCCAGTTCGCATTTCTGCTGCTGATTCACCCCTCTTCAAAAACCACCCCCTCCTCAAAAAAGCTATAGAATTTGCCCCTTACGCCAGAAGCGAGCCTGCAATTTACAGCTGGGAAGCCATCCGCAGCATCCTCTACAAAGCCATGAATGACGTTGTATCTGGCACAAAAGCCCCTGAAGATGCTATAGCCTGGGCTGAAAAGGAATTTGCAAAACTTCGCTTGAAGCCATGAGGTTTTGGAAGAAATTCCTAACTCCCGTAGCTTTAACACTTCTAATTGGCTGCGCAAAACTTACGCTAAGCGATTCCTTTAAACCTCAAGCATACCTGCCCATCGTTTTGCGAGGGTATACTTTAACCACGGTGCACCGCTTCGCTGTAGATTACAGTTCTAACCCTAACTTAAATCACCTCTCCCGCGCTGACCTAGCCATCGTCCAACCTGTCCTCTCCTCAGCTGAGCTCCAGCACTTACAGGCTGGAGGGACTAAAGTCATCGCCTACCTAACCATCGGCGAAGTAGAGGCTGATGACCCTATTCTGACCACCCTTCCCCCCTCTTGCATCCTGGGCCAGAACCCGAACTGGGGCTCCTACTATGTGGACCCAGGTTGCCCTGAGTGGGCGAACGTTGTCGTGGAAAGGGGCCGGAACCTGCGCAGCATGGGCTACGACGGGCTCATTTTAGATACTGTAGACACGGCCGACCTTTTCCCTCACCTCCGGGAGGCGATGGCCAATTTAGTTTGCCGGCTCCGCCGCGAGGCCGGAGGATACCTGGTCCAAAACCGGGGGTTCGGGGTGCTTAAATGGACGGCAGACTGCATAGACGCCGTCCTCTACGAAGACCTGAGCGCGAGGTACGACTTTGCTGCAAAGCAGTACGTCTACGAGGAGCAGGATCCCGCGCCCGTGCTTCCCTATCAGGGCCGTCTGGCCCTGCTGGCGCTGGACTACGCCCCCGCTGACCGGCCAGCACTGGCCTGGAAGGCGTGTGAGCGAGCCAGGGCCCTGGGATTTGTCGGCTACATCGCTTACAACGTCAACTTAGAAGAGGGCGGAATGTTCTGTGACGAAATCCCTATGCCCGTGCCCTATCGGGCTACACCCCAGGGGCTCTTCAAAGGCATCGATCCCGCCCCCCTTTACGGCATAAATTGGTTTGGTCTGGAAACCTCCGACCGGGCTCCCCACGGCCTCTGGAGTGGCCGGAGCGTTCCCGATTTCTTGGCTCAGATTCGGGAACTCGGTTTCACAGCCCTCCGGCTCCCGATATCCCCCCAGGTCCTAACGCGGGGCTATGGCACCGCCAGCTGGGCCCAGTTCCCCGGCGGCTATCCTGCTGATGCATATGAAGGGCTCCTCTACTTCCTGGAGGAAACCCGAAAAGCCGGCCTGTACGTCCTGCTGGACTTTCACACCTATGACCCGAGCCTCATCGGCGGCTCTCTGCCTGGCCGTCCGTTTGGCGGTGCATACACCAAAGAGAATTGGCTGGCCGATCTGCGCCGGATGGCGGAAATTGCCTTTAGTTTCCCCAATGTCTTCGGCGTGGACCTTTGCAATGAACCTTACGCATTGACCTGGACGGAGTGGAAAAGCTTGGCTCGGGAGGGCGCGGAAGCTGTGCTATCCGTGAACCCCTTTCTTGTCATTGCTGTAGAAGGCGTGGGCAATTTATCCGACAACGGCGGGTGGCCTGCTTTCTGGGGGGAAAACCTCACCGAGGCCTACAATGACCCCATTGTCCAGAAAGAATCATTCCCCATGGACCGCATCCTTTATCTGCCCCACGTCTACGGTCCCAGCGTCTACCGTCAGCCTTATTTTGACGACCCTTCCTTCCCAAACAACTTGCCATCCATCTGGGAAATACACTTCGGGCGGATGGCCGGTAAATACCCCTTGGGTATTGGGGAATTCGGGGGCCGTTACGAAGGGGATGACCAAATTTGGCAAGACGCTTTTGTGGACTACCTCCTGGAGAAAAACATTCGCGCATTCTTCTACTGGGCCCTTAACCCCAACTCCGGCGACACTGGTGGCATCCTCCTGGACGATTGGCGGACAGTTCACGAAGGTAAGATGAATTTGCTCCGTCGCCTGATCCGTTAAAATAGTTGTGGGAGTCAAGGATTTGTTCCCATTAACGAGGCCCAGCCACAAGAGAGGTGACTCCTCTTGCCGCGATAGGGGTAAAAGCCTGTGCATCATCAATATTCCTAACCCCCAGGAGGTCAGCTGCTCCGATGCGTTGGTCTCTACCTCGAGCGTGGCAGTGTCTGGGGGCTTAGCCTGCGTAGCCGATGGGATTGGAGGACTAGTGGAGCCAGAGGTACTATTTGAAAGAACTGCGGGAGGCTCAGGTCAATGTTTCCAACGGCAACGGTAAAGGAATTGTCGCGGCCCCTGCGGGTGGCCTAACCACAAGGTTTGGCTGGAAGTATTACAACCGGCTTCATGTTGGGGCTGCGGCTTGGTACATTTGGGCGGCCACTGCGGTTTAAGACTTGTCTTAGAAGGAGGTGGAAAGCATGGTATCTATAACTGATGTTCTACTTGGGGTGATCATCATACTCCTGCTTATACTACTCTACCTTGTTTTTAAGCGAGGCAAAGTTGAACCCAAGGACATTGAATCAGCCTTTTTAGGAGTCTGGAAAGACCTAGATGAGAGAATAGGTAGGCTGGAGACTTATGCCCAAGATATCCGAGAGCACCACAGAGCGCTTGAACAAATGCTTCGGACTCCATCTGAGCGAGCTTCTTTCGGTGAAATCGCTTTGGAACAGATTCTCTCCGACCAACTTCCGCCAGATATGTTCGGCATCAGAAAGACAGTTTTTGAGGGGAAGAAGCCAGATGCTTATATCAAGTCAACTGTAGGAATCATCTGTATAGATTCTAAGTTTCCATTGGAAAACTACGAAAAGATGATGAGGACAGAAAATCCTGAGGAAAAAAAGAATTTAAAGAAACAATTTCTCGATAACGTTAAAGCGCATCTTGATAAGATAGCCTCTGACTATGTGTGCCCGCAGAAAGGATCTGCAGAGTTTGCTTTTGCCTTCATTCCTTCGGAAAGTGTCTACTATTTCCTAGTCACTGAGGCTTACCACCTTCTTCGGGAGTACGCAGCAAGAGGAGTTCAAGTGGTATCGCCTCTGACACTTTCGCACAAAATTGAGCTAATAAAAGCAGGGGTTCACGCACAGAGGCTTTCCGAACAAGCTGAAAGAGTAAGGAAAGACCTCGCTATGCTCTCTAAGCAGTTTAGCGAGATGGACGAGCTCTGGCGGGTGTTTTACGAAACTCACTTGAGAAACGCGGCAAAGAAGGCAGAGGAATTAAATGTAACATACAACCGACTGAGAGAGGAATTCGACAGGATTTCTCGACTGTCGGGCGATTAAGAGAGATGGGCAGCCTGCCTGACCTGCGCTTTGAGCCGACAGCACCCATCGGCGCCGCGGTTCAAGCGCAAATCGTTAATTTTATGGGCAAATCTGGCGCATGGCTCCAGTCCTGTATCAAAGAGTTCCTTACACACCTTGGATTGTGGGAGCGTCGGAAAGAGATGCTTGGCACTCGGAGCCAGGGGATAAAGCAGAAGTTAGCCCTCGCCCAAGCTCTTCTCTACTGCCCAGCACTGATTTCCCTCACATAATCTGGCAAAAGCCAAGAAGCTATGCCAAAGGGTGGGAATTATGCTTAAAGGAACAGTGGCTTGCAGTGCAAACTAGATCCTTGGTGTTATGGCTTTTCGGAAAATGTCTTGGCTTCCTTGCGAGCGCGGCCCGAAGTGAGCAAAGTTGAACACCATGGCAATCGCTTGTTGATCGAACTGGGTAGTGCTGCGGACATGGCGCCGCTGGTCAGCTTGGTGGTAAGTGCTAGTGCACAGGTGGAAGAAATATACCGGGGCAATACCAGTCTTGAAGAAGTGTTCATGACCTTGATGGGGGAAGAAAATTGATAGCACAAATTGGCATTGCTTTCGGGATAAACCCTGATTGAAGTAGCCCGAGGTTGACGGAGATCAAGGGGCATAATAAAATAGAATGACGTAATGCCAGCAGGAGATGCTACGTTGGAGCGCAGTCGGGATTGGATGGACCAAGCTATGGGTGATTTAGAGCACGCCCGCAGCGACCGGGAGCGGGGGTTCTACGACTGGGCCTGCTTTTCGGCTCAGCAGGCTGCAGAAAAAGCAGTGAAAGCCGTGTTTCAAAAGATGGGCGCTGAGGCCTGGGGACATTCTGTCGCGGATTTGCTTAAAGAGTTGGGCAAACATGTGCCTATCGCACCAACCCTGATAGATATAGCCTTAGAACTGGACAAAGCTTACATCCCAGCTCGTTATCCGAACGCTCATCCGTCTGGCTCCCCCCGCTTTCGCTACACCGAACGAGAAGCGACCCGTCTTATCGGGTATGCGGAGGAGATCGTTGAGTTCTGTGCGCGTCTCCTTTCCCAAATTTGACCAGCCTGAATTGGTGCAGCGCCTGAGGGAGCGAGTGGAGGTTCTTAAGAACCACCTCCCACTCCTGCGGGTAGTCCTGTTCGGCTCATGGGCACGGGGAAATTTCACCGTCGCCAGCGACATTGACCTTCTGGTAGTCTACCAGGGACCACCCCGTGATGATGCTTTTGCCGTCGTGAAGAAAATCGTCAACATCCCTGCCTTAGAGCCTCATGTCTATTCAGAAGAGGAATACCGTCAGTTGGAAAGCCAGCTCGCCCGTATGACGGAGGGTGGTATTGTCCTGTTCCCGCAGTAATCGCTGGCGGTGCATGTCAATATGGCCACTTCTGGCAGTGTTGTTCCTCCTGACCAGCTGTTCTCCCTTTGTTGACCGGGACCAGACTGCAATCATTCCTGAGGCAGCGATCCTGCTGGAGCCCGGGCATCCGGTGGGGCAGACCTTTGTTGCCCGCCATGGCGGACTGAACGGGATAGAATTCTGGTTAGAACCAGAACCGGGAACGACTGGCCGTCTCCTGCTCCACCTGCGCTCTGAGCCCCAATCCACAGCCGACCTGGCTGTATCGGTGCTCTCGCTGGACGGTGTGATGGCTCCTGGCTTCTACCGGTTCCCTCTTCCGCGTGATAATCGCTCCCACAGCGTCTACCGCTACGCTTTCCTGGAACTTGAGGGCACAGGCGCAGTGCGGGTAGGCGCTGCCTCGGGCGAGGCCTACCTGGACGGTGCGGCCTATCGGGACCACGAGCCGCTGGACGCGCAACTGGCCTTCCGGCTGACGTATGACCCGTGGGGGATCTTGGTAGACTTAATGCTCATGGTTGTAGGATGGATAGGATACGGTTTTCTAGGGATAGCGGTTTTGTTCTTGGCTGGTTATTGGATTGTTCGCGAATGGGCCCATCGGAATGAAGTTGATTTTACAGGCATTTTGATCATCAGTATAACTAGCGCTTTAGCCTTCTGGATGTTACTGCTTGTATGGAGCGCTCTCTTCAAAATACGCCTGGATATGTGGCGAGTACGGTTGGTCCTGGGAATTGCTATGTTAGCAGGGCTCATGTTTTTCATTAAAGATAGGCAACGATGGAACCGAGAGTTTTGGCTGGGGAAAGATTTATTCACCACGCTGGTGTTATGGTTAGTGGTTGCTTGTTCTATTGGCTTGCGGTTGTGGATTGGTCGCGGCTTGGTGATGTTGCCTGGATGCGATGCGTATCATCACACCCTCATTGTTCAATTATTTGCTGAACAGGGAGGTCTACCAGATAATTATGAGCCCTATGCGCCTCTTCAAAGCTTTTCTTACCATTTTGGGTTTCACAGTATAGTCGCTCTTTTCCGCTGGCTTCTGGGGAGCGAGTTACTTCCTACAACAAAGGTAATAGCGCTGGTCCTGAATGGTGGCATTGCTGCCACTACAGGTTTGTTCAGTGAGCAAATTGCGGGGCACCGGCGTGCAGGTGTTGTGGCCGCCGCGCTGGTTGGTCTGATCATGGTATCTCCGTTTTGTTTGCTGCGCTGGTCCCGATTCACGCAAACGGCGGGTCTATTTTTCTTGCCCATGGCGCTTCTAGCCCTGGTTTGGGAGAAGAAAGAGGCGGGTTTGATGTTTCCCTCCCTTTTAGTGGCCGCCGTATTCTTTGCGCATTCAAGGGTTGCGCTGATGCTGGGAGTCTTTGCGATTGTGAGAGGGTGGATAGCGGTTTTGCAAGGGCGAAAAGACAACTTCAAGCAAGTGGTCATTGTGGGAATGATCAGTATCATACTGGCATCTCCCTGGCTCTTACGGGTCTTGTGGATACAGTATGACCCATATGGGTTGCGAATTACTTATCCGCTTCTTAATGGATATAATGATATCCAACGGATGGAAGAACCGGTACTTCATTTTGTGACCAATTGGCCCGTGTTGTTTTCCGCTCTTGCATTGGCTGTCGCTGCTTGTCTTAGCCGCAAGAGAACAATAGGCT
>Ga0105163_1001307_pt1 | contig 13346 bp, 11 predicted proteins | sample JNZ110809AmetaG_FD_81531 | JGI IMG/M metagenome (GOLD analysis project Ga0105163, IMG submission 81531) | Hot spring microbial communities from Jinze hot spring, China to study Microbial Dark Matter (Phase II) - JNZ 110809A | ecosystem: Environmental > Aquatic > Thermal springs > Hot (42-90C) >... | reverse complement strand
GTTCCTTGTTCTGCCAAGCGGTGCAGAATCCTTTTGGGAAGCAGCTGAAGCAAACGTGAGAGTTCACAGGAAAGTCGGAGAGCTCTTGAAAAGGAAGGATAAGCTCTTTAATTGCGGGAAAAGCGACGAGGGTGCGTGGACGGCAAACGTGACAAACCTAGATGCTCTGGAAATTTTAGCTCGTGCATGCAATGAAGTTAGCAACGAAGTCAACTTCAACTGCAGTCCAGGCATAGACTTGGCTGCATCAACATTGTGGGATAGCAAGGCCAAAAAATATGTCTACGAAAGGGAAGGCAGGGAGCTAGACCCCGGTGAACAGTTAGAGTTTGTCCGAGAAATCGTTGAAAAATATCATCTAGCTTACGTTGAAGATCCTTTCCACGAAGAAGATTTTGAAAGTTTCGCAGAATTGACGAAAAAATTGAAAAACTGTTTGGTATGTGGAGACGACCTTTACGTGTCGAACAGTGAGAGACTAGCCCACGGAGCTAAAATGCGCGCGGGCAGCGCCGTCATAATAAAAGTGAACCAAGTGGGCACGTTGACGGACGCTGTGGAAACAATTGAAACAGCCAAAAAAGCCGGATACATCCCCGTTATTTCTCATCGATCTGGAGACACGTGCGATTGGCACATAGCCCACTTGGCTGTAGCCTTTAAATGTCCAATCATAAAGACCGGGGTTGTCGAGGGAGCTCGGATAGCGAAGATAAACGAGTTAATAAGAGTGGAGGAATTTTTAGGAGAGAGGGCTAAAATGTCTGAACTTCAATTAGAATAGTTATAACCGAATGGAGATGGAACTTTGGCTGATGAAGAGGAAATAAAAAAAGGAAAGTTTGAAGAAGAAACCGGTGCCAGTGCTGAAGAAGAACTCCTACTGCCTAGAGATACGTTGCTATCCGCTGGAATTCACATAGGAACGAGAATGAAAACGAAAGACATGGAACAATTCATATATCGTGTTAGGCCAGACGGCCTTTTCGTTTTAGATGTTAAAAAAACGGATGAACGTATAAGAGTTGCCGCTAAATTTCTTGCTAGGTTTGAGCCTTCCCGGGTTGCGGCTGCAGCAGCGAGACTTTACGCTCAAGAGCCTGTTAGAAAGTTCTGTGAGTTAACTGGCGCAATACCCGTTGTGGGACGTTTTATTCCGGGGTTATTGTCTAATCCGCTTTATCCAAACCGCATTGAGCCGGACGTAATCATAGTTTCTGATCCTAGGGCAGATTCCCAAGCCGTTAAAGAAGCGTCTTCCGTTGGAGTTCCAGTGGTTGCTTTATGCAGCACAGATAACGATTTTTCAGGAGTAGACTTGGTGATTCCAACAAATAATAAGGGCCGGAGAGCCTTGGCGGTGATATACTGGCTTTTGGCTAGACAGATCCTTCGTGAAAGAGGTGAGCTTCCACAAGACAAGGATCCACCGTTAACTATCGAGGATTTTGAGGCTAAGATCTCTAAGGAAGAGGAGGAAGGCTAGCGTAGATGGTGAAGGTTAGGCATCCATGCCAAGCCGGAACCTTCTATGCTGGAACAGCTGAAGCCTTGAAAAGACAAATTGAGAAATGCTTTCTCCATGAACTTGGGCCGGGAAAAATTCCATCAGTAGCTGAGGCTGGACCTAGACGGATAGTTGGGCTTATCTGTCCTCATGCCGGATACATGTACTCCGGCCCGGTTGCCGCCCATGTCTATTACAGCTTGGCGCTGGATGGAAAACCAGAAACCGTTATTATTTTTGGGCCTAACCATACCGGTTATGGAAGCGCTCTTGCGATCATGAATGAAGGTGTCTGGCGCACTCCGCTCGGCGATGTTGAGGTTGATGGAGAAACCGCCAACAGAATTGTTGAGGAATCTCACATCGTTGATGTTGATGATATTGCTCACCGTTACGAGCATTCAATTGAGGTTCAACTTCCCTTCTTACAGTACCTTTTCGGCTCAAAGTTTAAAATCGTGCCCATCTGCTTTCTGATGCAGGATTTGCACTCTTCGGTGGAGGTTGGACAAGCCACAGCGAAAGTTTTGGCCGGAAAAAACGCTGTGGTAATAGCTTCCTCAGACATGACCCATTACGAGCCGCATAAGGTGGCGGAGCGAAAGGATAGGCTGGCACTTCAAGCCGTCGAAGAAATGGATGAAGCGAAGTTTTATTCGACTATCGAAGAGCATCGAATCTCTGCGTGCGGATACGGCCCAATAACAGCCCTTATTGCAGCTGCGAAGGCTTTAGGGGCGAAAGAGGCAAAATTATTATGCTATAAGACCAGTGGAGATGTTAGCGGCGACTACTCAGCCGTCGTTGGGTACGCCGCCGTGCAGTTCACAAAATAGTGGTAGAGAATGGGGGCGATTGTTGCCTCAGCTCCGGCTAAAGTGATCCTTTTCGGAGAACACTTCGTCGTTTATGGTGAACCTGCCATTGTAATGGCGATAGACAAAAGGGCCTACGCCAAGGTGGAAACTCGCCAAGACGGGAAACTATATATTCACTCACAGAATCTCGGTTTGTCAGCCTTCTTCGAAAATGACAATATCAAGGTGGAAAAAGGAGATCTAAGAGAAGCGCGAATAAAGCTTGAACCAATAAGATGTGTCGTTGAGAAAGTCTTAGAGAAAGCTGGAGAAAAGTTAGGCTTAAACGTTGAAGTCGATTCAACGGTTCCCGTTGCTGCTGGGCTAGGTTCATCTGCAGCTGTAGCTACAGCAGTGGCAGCAGCCGTTGGTGCAGCATTAAATGTTAAAATGTCGAAGGAGGATATTTTCCGCATAGCCTTCGAAGCTGAGAAAATCATGCATGGCACCCCTTCCGGCGTGGATCCGGCAATATCGACTTTCGGCGGGGCTATGCTTTTCCAGTTGGACACGGGCTTTAAGCCTCTTGAGGTCAAAGCTGAGGTGCCCCTTGTTGTGGGCAACACTGGAGTTGAAAGGTCAACCCGTGTTCAAGTTGCAAAGGTCCGCAAGCTTAGGGACAAGTATCCACAAATTGTTGAGCCGATGATGAAGGCAGCCCGTGAAATAGTGCTGCAAGCGATAGAAGCGTTAAGGAAAGGCAATCTGGAAACCGTCGGAGAGCTAATGAACATAAACCACGCGCTGTTATATGGACTGGGAGTTTCAGATGAGTCGCTGGAGTGGCTTATAAACGCTGCCAGAAAGGCTGGGGCGCTTGGCGCAAAATTGACGGGGGCTGGAGGCGGCGGTTGTATGATAGCCCTTGCCGCAAAAGATAGACTTGACAAAGTTTTGGAGGCTGTTCATAGGGCTGGAGCCAGCGCCTTTATAGCCAGAAAAACTGATGAGGGGGTTAGAGTTGAACCAACCTAAGCCAACTGTTCTGAAAATCGGCGGCTCAGTTATAACTGACAAAAGCAAGGAAATGGAAGTGCGTATGGACGCTATAAGCCGCCTAGCTGACGAAATTCTTGAAGCAAACCCGAAAAACCTTATAATTGTTCACGGTGGAGGGAGTTTCGGGCATCCTTTGGCGCAGAAATACTCTATAAAAGAAGGTTTTAAAGATTCCTTCCAAATGGTTGGGTTTGCCGAAACCCACCATGTCATGACCGTGCTTAACGGGCTCTTCATGGACGCCCTAATATGGCGGGGCCTACCGGCCGTCAGTATAACGCCATCATCATGCATAATAACCAAGAACGGACGCATAGCATTTTTTGAAGAAGCTCCCGTAAAAAAGCTGTTGGAAATGGGCTTCATTCCAGTTCTTTATGGAGACGCCGTGCTCGATACCAAGCTGGGTTTCACAATACTTTCCGGAGACCAGCTAACATCTTTCCTAGCCCTACGTTTCAACGCAAAAAACATCTTAATCGGTGTAGACGTGGACGGATTATACAATGAAGACCCAAAAACCAGTGCCAACGCAAAAATGTTTGAACATTTAACTTTGGAGGAGCTCAAGAAGGTTAAGGGACGATTGGGGAGCTCAAATGCTTGTGACGTTACTGGAGGTATGGCCAACAAAATTGCGGAGCTCATACCCGCTATAGAGCATGGTATCCCTGTTTTCATGGTGAATGCTTCCAAGCCACGGTACATCTATAAAGCCCTTAAAGGAGAAAAAGTGAAAGGCACACTTATCGAGAAGGAATGATTGTTGGCTGAAAAAACACAGAAACGGAAAGCAGACCACATTCGAATAGCCACGACCTACAACGTTCAAGCAAGGAAAAACACCACAGGTTTTGAAGATGTCCACTTTGTACACAAAGCTCTGCCCGAAATCAACAAAGACGAGATTGACTTGTCCACCACCCTTTTCGGCCATAAGTTCTCAGCGCCAATAATGGTGAACGCTATAACAGGCGGGACAAGTGAAGCTAGAAAAATAAACGCAGCCATCGCCACGGTTGTTGAGGAGTTCGGTCTTGGGATGGGTGTTGGAAGCCAGAGGGCCGCCCTAGAAGACAAAAGCCTTGAAAAAACTTTTACTATCGCCAGAAAAAAGGCGCCCACAGCTTTTCTTGTGGCTAATATTGGTGGGGTGCAGCTTGTTCGAGGGTATGGTATCAAAGAGGTGCGCAGAGCCATGGAAATGATTGATGCAGACGCTGTTGCAATACATTTGAACCCGCTTCAGGAAGCTGTTCAACCGGAAGGCGAAACAAGTTTCCGAGGAGTTTTACAGAGAATAGGGGAAATCGCCAAAGAACTTGACAAACCAGTGATAGTAAAGGAGACTGGCGCCGGAATAGCTGCGGAAGAAGCCAGAAAACTTGAGACTGTCGGCGTGAAGTGCATAGACGTTAGCGGTGCTGGTGGAACAAGTTTTGCTGCTGTTGAGTTTTTCCGTGCGAAAGGCGAGCGAAATTTTCACCGTCGAAGGCTTGGAGAGGTCTTCTGGGACTGGGGCATACCCACAGCCATAAGTCTAGTGGAGGTTGTCCAAACCGTAAACATTCCAGTTATAGCTTCAGGAGGAATACGCAGCGGATTAGACGCCGCCAAGGCAATAGCCCTCGGAGCAAGCCTCGCAAGCCAAGCCCAACCAGTTCTGCAAGCTGCAGTCGAGGGAGGCGTTAAAAGAATAAGGAAAATGTTAAACCTGCTTATTGAGGAGCTGAAGAACGCCATGTTTTTGACGGGGGCTGAGAACCTTGAACAGTTACGGAAAGTATCCCTTGTTATAACTGGAAAAACAGCCGAATGGCTGAGGCTTAGAGGATTTGATGTTGAATCCTACGCTAGAAGAGGTGCTTCTCAATGAACATTGAGAAATTGTTAGAGGAAAAAGCTACACTAATAAACAAGGCTATTGAAAAGTATATTCCACGATTCTTCTCCAAAAACGCCCTCCTATTCAAGGTTACTCCACCAAGATACTCTTACAATACTGAAGCTTTAAACAAAGCAATCGCCGAACCCGTATGGGAGTTCTTGGACAGAGGCGGAAAACGCTGGCGCCCAACGCTCTTTCTACTTATATGCGAGGCTTTAAGAAAAAACCCTGAAGACTATTTGGATTACGCCATAATCCCAGAGGTTGTCCACAACGGAACCTTGATAATCGACGATATTGAAGATTCCTCAGAATATCGTAGGGGAAAACCATGCACCTACAAGATTTACGGTTTAGATATAGCTATAAACGCTGGAAATGCCATGTATTATCTTCCGCTTTTGCCGCTTATGGAAAACCGAGAGAAAATAGGCGCTGAGAAACTTGCTAGAATTTATGAGATTTACGTGCAAGAAATGATAAATCTAAGCCTTGGACAAGCCATGGACATAGCTTGGCACAGGGGCTTGGCAGACGCCGACCGAATAAGCGAAGAGGACTACCTACAAATGTGCGCCTACAAAACTGGAACCTTGGCGAGGATGGCTGCCAAAATCGCCGCGGTTTTAGCCGACGCAAACGAAGAACTTGTTGAAAAACTCGGACTTTTCGCCGAAAGCATAGGAATAGCTTTCCAAATCCAAGATGACATTTTAGACTTAACCGGAGAAGAGTTTGCTGAAAAGAAAGGTGGACGTGGACAAGATATAACTGAGGGAAAACGCACCTTAATGGTAATTCACACGTTAAGAGTTGCAAACCCCAATGACAGGAAAAGGCTAATTGAAATTTTAGGAATGCATACAGCGGACCAGAGGCTTAGAGACGAGGCAATAGCCATCATGCAAAAATACGGCTCAATAGATTACGCCAAAAACTTTGCGAGAAAAATCGTCGAGGAAAGCTGGAAAAATGTAGAAAAGCTTCTTCCACCGTCAGATGCAAAGGAAAAGTTAAACGCCTTCGCCAAATTCCTTATTGAGAGAAAAATCTAAACCATAAGCGAGAGCACAAGCCTTGACAGAACCAACCAAAGAAATAGAAGAGTTAATCAGAAAATTCACCCTGTTAAACGCTGTAAAACATGACGGAAAAGCCCAGCCAGGGCCGGTTATAGGCAAAATCTTAGCCGAGAAGCCTGAACTTCGTTCAAAAGTGAAAGAAATAACAACGCTTGTTAACAAGATAGTTGGCGAGGTTAACGCTCTCCCCTTAAGCGAGCAGAAACGCATTGTCGAAGAGAAATGGCCAGAAGCCCTCGTAAAAGAGAAAGTGGAGGAAGAGAAAAAGCTCCCACCATTGCCTAACGTAGACAAATACAAGACCGTTGTAACACGTTTTTCGCCAAACCCCGACTGCGTTCTTCATCTGGGTTCGGCTAGGGCAATAGTTCTTTGTTACGAATATGCCCGCATGTACCGTGGAAAATTCATTTTACGATTTGAAGACACTGATCCAAAACTGAAAAGACCTGTTCCAGAATTTTACGACCGCATTCGTGAAGACTTGGCTTGGCTTGACTGCAAACCCGACGAGGAATACATCCAAAGCGATAGGGTCCCAATCTATTATGAGTATGCGGAAAAACTGCTCAAGGACGGCAACGCCTACGTTTGCACATGTCAGCCTCAAGCTTTTAGAGCGAAAATTTTAGCCCAAAAACCATGTCCATGCCGCGGCTTGCCACCTGAAGATCACATTGAAAGATGGCACCGCATGTTGGATGGGAGGTACAGCGAAGGCGAAGCCGTAGTACGCGTAAAAACAGATTTAAATCATCCAAACCCAGCGGTCAGAGACTGGCCGGCCCTGCGCATCATAGACGCCGAGAAATATCCCCATCCAAGGGTTGGAAGCAAATACCGCGTCTGGCCCCTATACAATTTTGCGTGCGGCCTTGATGATCATTTGATGGGTGTAACCCACATAATCCGTGGTAAAGAACACTTGACAAATATGCTCCGCCAAGAGTACATGTACAGTCATCTAGGATGGAAATATCCTGAAGCAATACATTATGGTAGGCTTAAAATCGTGGGAGCGCACCTTAGCAAGTCAAAAATTGTTCAAGGAGTAAGGGAAGGACTGTACAAGGGCTGGGACGACCCTAGACTGGCAACATTTGCAGCCCTAAGAAAACGTGGTATAACTCCGGCAGCCATAAAAAAGCTGATCATTGACGTGGGACCAAAAACTTCAGATGTTGTCCTAAGCTGGGAGAACCTCTACGCATACAACCGAAAAATCCTCGACCCCGAGGTGAACCGCTATTTTTTTGTGCCAGACCCGATTCAATTGACGGTGCACGGTGTGCCGAAAGCTTTCAAGGCCAAGATTAGGTTACATCCGGAACATCCGGAGAGAGGTTTTAGAGAATACAACATCAGAGTTTCCGAGCACGGCAGTGTCCTCTTTTGGATTTCAAGAAACGACATTGAAAGTTTGGCTGTTGGAAAAACAGTTCGTCTAATGGAGCTGTTTAACGTTAAAATTGAAAACATCGAGGCGTACGCCGTTGAAGCATCATTTTTAAGCGAAGCCTACGAAGACGCGAAGAAAATGGGTGCCCCGCTTATACACTGGGTTCCCATTGGCGACGACTTGCCGTGTAAGGTAGTGATGCCGGATGCTTCGACGGTTGATGGTGTAGCCGAGAAAGCCTGTGTGAACCTTGGGGAGGGCGAAATTGTGCAGTTTGAAAGGTTTGGCTTCGTGAGAATAGACAAGGTTAATGGCAAAATCTTAGCCTATTTCGCACACAGGTAGGGAAGAGGCGGCAATGCATAAACAAGACAAAGTAATCTTGTGGCCCGTGTACTTTGATTCGACAAAAACTAGAGGGGAGGGCAGAAAAGTACCAAAGAGTTTAGCTGTGCCATCACCAAAGATTTCGGAACTTAAAGAGGCTGCTGAAAAACTCGGCCTCGAGCATGAACTGGTTTTGGATGTCTGCTATCCCAAAACGCCTTGGCTTAAAACCGGCATGCTCCTCGTCACAAAAAAAGAACCGAAAAACCAGCTGCTGAAAAAAGTTGCCAAGCAACTGCAGAAAATGCGCGCTGCAACCGCCAAATGATTCTCTAGGCTGCTTCTTCCTCTCCAATTAATACCGCGTTTATAACGCCGCTTTGTCCTGGACGGGATGTTACCCGCGCAAGTCCCAAAGTGGTTTCTATGATGGTGCCTTTTGTTATGACTCCTCTTCTGTCATAGTCCACGTTTGCAGGGTTTTTAACAACGCGGATAATTTCAGCCTTCTGAGTTTTCCCAGTTTTCAAGTCTGTTACACAAGCGTATTTCTCGCTTAGAACTCTAACCTTTAAATTGCCGCCTCTTCTTCTTTCAATCTTCCTTTTTGGTTCGCCCAGAACTGTCTCTGTGGGGAAGGAACCCTGCTCGAACTTTCGCTTGCCCCTATAGGGCTTCCTTTTGCCTCCTGTTGGCTTTCTTTTGTGCAAGTCACCATGCCAAACAGACATGCCGAATCCCTTTGGGCTTGTTCACTATCACACCGCTTAGAATATAAACCTATCCATTGAAAGGCGTCAAAATTAAGAGTTTTCAAAGACTTTCTCTGAAGATTTGTCCCTTTCTAGGATTTTTCTAAGCTCCCTTTTCATTGTAGGAATGTCATGGCTTAAACCAAAATAATCCGCGAAATATTCAGTGGTTTTCAAGAATGCCGAACGGCCCTTTCTTTCGGAAGCAATAAGCCCCATTTCCTTAAGCAGTTTAATGTGCCCGTAAGCGTGGTGCCCCCGCACTTCGACAACGCGTTTCTGTGAAACTGGTTGCCTTAGGGCGATGTATGCTAAAGTCTTGAGCGGACCAACGGAGAGAAGCGGTTTTTTTACAAGTTTCTTTACGTAAGGTGTGAATTCCGCCTTTAATTGAAGGACGTACCTTTCATCCTTCAATTCCAAAATTTCAAGCGCCGTGTTTCTGTTGGCGTACTCTTGCATAAGCGTTTTTAGTAACGTTTTTACCTTACGCTGGGATCTCGTTTTCAAAACAGAACAGATCTCTGATATTGTTAACGGGCGTCCGGAAACGTATAACGCTGCTTCAACAAGGGCAAGTTCATTAAGGTTTTTCTCATTTCTTTCTTTGAGGGAAACTTTTGAATCAGTTGATGTGCTCTCTGCCTCCAATGTTTAAGCCTCCAATCGTTATGTATATTTCCTCGGTTTCCTCGTCCTGCCAAAGGCTTACTTTTTCATTTTGAGCTAGGAAAAGTAGAAGAATAAATGTACGGATCGCCTCCAGTCTTGTCATGCCTTTAGTTAGTGTTGAAAACTGAATTATCCCCGCCCCTTTCACTTTTTCGCAAAGTAATCTGTAAAGTTTCTCCATTTGAAGCTCAATTTCCATCAAAAAGTAGTCAGTTTGAGGGAGAATCTCTGAAGGCGATGGAATGACATGTTCAAACCGTGTTTTTGGCGGTTTAAGTAACATCTCACTCTTTAAAACGTCGTCCAAAACTTCTAAGAGATGCCTTATAGTTGTCGATGTCAACTCGTATCTAAGGGGGAGAAAAAGCGGTGGAGGCAGGAAATCTTGGACCTGTTTAGGCTGAGGCGGGGGCTCTTCAAGTTTTAATAGCAGTTTCGATTTCATCAAATATATTAAGGCTGAAGAGTCTAGGGCAACCCCGGAGGCTCTGAAATCTATCTGACCTGTCTTTTCCATCTCCTCTAAGAAAGTGTTGAGCAAGTATGCAATATTAATGTTCCATGGAGAAAGCTTTTCAAGTTTATGAAATTCGAAAAGTATGTTCCATGGTGGAAGAAGATAAAAGGGCTTTTTAATGCTTGTAGCCATCTAACTCGGTACCTCTAGAAACTTGGCTGAAATAACGTTCGAAACACCGTTACGCCCGTAAACCCCATATACTTTCTGTGCTTTGTTGACCATTTCAGGTTTTAACGTAATTATGATGAATTGAGTTTTCTCCGATTCTTCCAAAAGGAGATCAGCAAGCTTTGAAACGTGGAAGGCATCTAAATGTGCGTCCACCTCGTCCATGATATAGAAGGAGGCTGGTGTGAACTCTTTTATGGCGAATAGGAAGGCTACGGCGGCTACTGAACGTTCCCCACCGCTGGCTCCACTGACAACTATCGATGGCTTGTTGGGAAACTGGACTATCATGTCTATTCCACCGGCAAACGGATCTTCCGGATTTTCAAGTTTAAGGGTGGCTATGCCTCCACCCGTGAGTTTGGAGAAATACTTTTGCAGGTTTTGGTTTATTTTTTCGAAAGCTTCAAGGAAAACTTTGCGTTTCTTGCTTTCAATCTCCTCCATGAACTTTATTATTGCTTGTTTTTCCCTCTCCAACTCATTAATTCTAAGGGATAGTTCCTTGTAACGGGCGATTTGTTCAGCATAATGCGACAGCGCAAGCTGGTTTACAGCTTCTATCCTTTCAAACTCGAACTTGAGCATTTTCAAAATGGCTTCGGCCTCTTCAACTTCCTTTGATGCTACTTCAAGCGGTTTTTCGTATCCGAACTGTTTCAGCTGGTTTTGCCATTGCTCAAGCTGCATTATGGCGGCTTGAATGTTCAGTTGACACTGGTTCCACAAGCGGTCTGTTTCCTCATACTCAGCGTCGAGCTTGCGGAGCACTTTATCGACTTCATCTATTTGAGAAGTGAACTTTTGTGCTTCCTGTTTTGCGGACAAGACTGTCTTGGACAGCTCGTCGCGGCTTTTCTCTAAGTCAGCCAACTCTTGTTTCACTTTTTCTCTTTCCTGTAGCGCCTCTTCAACCTCCTTCTCAACCTTTTTGAGCTGTTGTTCGATTTGTGTTAACTGGATTCTGGCGTTTTTATACCCCGTCCTCAACACGTTGTCATACTGGGATTGAAGGATTGAAATTTCAGTTTGAACCGCGCCAAGCTTTTGTCTCAAAGTGTTTATCTCTTCAGAAATTCTCTCCCTCTTAGCTTCCATTTCTTGGATGTGGGCCGGGTCAACCTTTCGCCTCAAAACCGCCAATTCGCTTTGGAGTTTGCGGTTTTCCTTTTGTAGAATGCTTTTTTCAGCTCTATAAGTCCATATTTTCGCCTTTTCAGCCTCAATTTCACTTTCAAGTTTCTTAACACGCGATTCTATTCGTTTAATGTTGGATTTTGTCCTTTTTATGCTCCTTTTCACTCTAGCTATTTCCCTGTCAAGCATTGTTATAGCTTCTGATAGGCGTGCAATCTCAACACGTGTTTTGTCTATCTCCTCCTCTAGTGCAGCAACATCGTTTTCTCTTCTCGTGAGGTGCCGCTGCAAAGCCGTGACAGCTTCATCTAGACTTTTTATGGCTGCCTCACTCGGTATTATGGCTGAAAAATCGATAGGCGCCCTGTAGTAACCGCTTTCCAGCGCACCGCCCGGCTCGTATAAGTCGCCGTTAACCGTTACAACCCTGTAACCTTCGTTGGATAATGTTAGGGCGGTTTTTTCGTCTTGAGCAATCAATGTGTCTCCAAAGACAAAGTAAACGGCTGGCTCGTAGTGCTTGGCACATTTTATGAAAGAAAAGGCGGCGCCGTTAATACCTTTAACATCCGGTGTCTTGATGGGCTTTATATTTGAGATTCCCTCGAGAGGTATTATTTTGACGCGTCCAAGCTTCATTTTTCTCAAGGTTTCAGTGCAAGTGAACGCGGCATCAAAATCTTTCACAACAATGGCGTCAAGCCAGCCGCTGGCCGCGACCTCAATTGCCTGTTGATAGGCTTTATCTATCTTTATCAAATTACGCAGCCTGCCGTAAACTCCGGGTATCACGCCCAGCTCGCCGAGTTCCTCTATGCTTTTGAGGGCTTTCTCTTCGGCTGCAATAGTTTCTGCAAGTTCTTTTTGAGTGGCAAATTCTACGACGGCTTCGCGGGCTGAATCTGCTATTTTTCCCGCCTCGGCTATTTCCCGTTCTATAGCCTCTTTTTGGGCTATTCTCCTTTCAAGTGTTCGTTTTAAACTTTTAAGCTGGTTTTTCTGTTCCTTTTGCACTTTTTCAAGCTCGGCTAAAGACTTCGCCAGTTCGTTAAGGGTTACGGTGAACCGTTCCTTTCGTTCGTTCAAGTCTTTAAGCCTTCGCTCACGGATTCTTATGGCAGTCTGGCTTTTGGCATACTCCGACCTCAAGAACGCAAGCCTTTTGTAGTTTTCGTCAAGCCGCATCTCTATCTCCCTTATTCTTTTACTGTTCTCGCCTAGATTCTCCCAGAGCTGTGCGGATTCCCTTGCAAGCGCATCGTGTTCCGCTTGTTTCTTATCTATTTCATTTTGTAGACGCTCAAGATCCATCCTCAAACGTCTTATTTTGAGGCGGTTTTCACGAATTTCGTTTCTAATTGATTGGTACTGTTGAAGGCTGTTCTCCCTGACCTTCTTGAGACCGTCGAGGTTTGTCTTTCCAGAACTTATTTTTGTTGTTAGTTCGGTGATTTTGGATTTAAGCTCCCCAATTCTCATTTGAACCCTTAAAACTTGGGAGCTTCCCTCCTCAACAATTTCAGAACTTAGCCTTCGCCATTCATCCTCAATTTCCTTGCGTTTAAGCCTATATTGGTCGCGGACAGCCTTAAGCTTTTCAAGTCTGCTTTTAATTTTCTCTGCCTGTTCCGTCTCGCGTTTTATTTTCTCTTGAATTTGGGCAATATCATAGGAGAGTTTGATAGCCTCAAACTTTTTGATTTCATTTTTAAGGAAATTATAGCGGAGAAGTTCGTTGCGTTCCCTTTCAAGGTCCTCGACTCTTTTCTGCACCTCCTCTATTCTCCCCATAGCTGTACGTATAGAAAGGTCTGCAGCTCGCAGTTTTTCTTCAGCTTGAGCTCTTTCAGCGTCATATTGGGCTATTCCAACAAGGTCCTCGATTATTTTTCGTCTTTCCATCGGGGAGACGTCTGCAAGCCGAGTTATTGTGCCTTGCAAAATTATGTTTTGACTTGTGGAGCTTATACCTGCCATGGAAAGAATTTCCATTAGATAGGCTCTTGAAATCCTTCTTCCATTAAGCCTGTACACGCTC
>Ga0105163_1001306_pt1 | contig 13347 bp, 7 predicted proteins | sample JNZ110809AmetaG_FD_81531 | JGI IMG/M metagenome (GOLD analysis project Ga0105163, IMG submission 81531) | Hot spring microbial communities from Jinze hot spring, China to study Microbial Dark Matter (Phase II) - JNZ 110809A | ecosystem: Environmental > Aquatic > Thermal springs > Hot (42-90C) >... | reverse complement strand
TCCCTGTTCAAGGCATTGGGCTTGATTTCACAATCAATGATGAAAACTTTGAAAACCTTAAAAAGTATGGTTTCCCGAAAGATAAAAAACTTATAGCAGGAATTGTCTCTGGGCGTGATCCGTGGAAAATTGACTTTGCGAAAACGGTTGACTTCGTAAATCAGATTTTAAAATTCGTTGATGAAGACAGATTAATTCTCTCAAATTCTTCACCACTTTTCCATCTCCCTGTCTCGCTTGAACCTGAGAAAGGTCATCTTGATGAAAGATTGATAGAACTTCTCTCATTTGCAAACGAACGCCTTGACGAGCTTAAAACATTGAAAAAAATCTTCAACGAAGGTTTGCCTATTCCAAAGCAAAATCTTCAAGCTCTAAGAGATGAATTCAAAGACGAGGAAGTTCGCAAAAAGATAGCACAAATAGACGAGAAAAATATCGGCAGGAAAGAAAGTTTCAAAGAAAGGTATGTGAAACAAATTTCACTTCTCGGGCTTCCAAAGTTTCCGACAACAACGATAGGAAGTTTCCCACAAACGAAAGAAGTAAGAAAAGCAAGAGCTGACTTTACATCTGGAAAAATTTCACAGGATGATTACGAAAACTTTATCAAAAATCAAATTAAAAATGCGATAGAGATACAAGAAAATCTTGGACTTGATGTGTTCGTTCACGGCGAATTTGAAAGGTCGGATATGGTTGAATTTTTCGGACAAAAAATGAAGGGCTTTGCATTTACAAAAAACGGCTGGGTTCAATCATACGGGACAAGATGCGTAAGACCACCGATAATTTACGGAGATGTTTCAAGACCAGAGCCAATGACAGTTAAGGAAATAACATACGCTCAATCTCTAACTTCAAAGCCAGTTAAGGGAATGCTCACAGGACCCGTTACAATTTTAAACTGGTCATTTTACAGAAAAGACATCCCAAAGAAAGAGATCGCCTATCAAATTGCGCTTGCCCTTAGCGAAGAAGTCCTTGACCTTGAGAGAGCGGGGATAAAAATAATTCAAATTGATGAACCAGCATTTAGAGAAGGATTGCCACTTAAAAAATCAAAACAAAAAGAATATCTTGAATGGGCTGTGAATGCGTTTAAATTGACAAATGAAAAAGTCAAACCAGAAACACAAATTCAAACTCACATGTGCTATTCCGAATTTAACGAGATCATTGAATACATCTATGCGATGGATTCGGATGTTATCTTGATAGAGGCATCAAGAAGTAAGGGTGAAATTCTTGACGCATTTGAAAAATTTAATTACGATCACGGCATTGGTCCAGGAGTTTACGACATACATTCACCGAGAATTCCAAGCGTTGAAGAAATGCTTGAAATTGCAGAAAGGTCAGTTAAATTGATTGATAAAAATTTGATCTGGATTAATCCCGACTGTGGATTGAAAACAAGAAACTGGGAAGAAGTTATACCTTCGCTTCAAAACATGGTTCAAGTTGCGAGGATAATGCGCCAAAGATATGGTGATTAAAGAATTTGACAAATTTTGCCCAAAAACTTTAAAATTTTCTCGTTAAAAGCATCGGTATTCTCAATGTTGCTCAAATGACCTGCATCAGGAATTATGGCAATTTCGCTTGTTTTTATCTTGCTCTGAATTGATTGAGCAAGCGAAGGTGGAGTTAAGGCGTCGTCTTCACCGACGATGATTAAAACTGGAACATCTATCTTGCTCAAAACATCGCTTGTGTCAGTTCTTGTCGCAAGCGCTATCAAATTCCCCGCAATTCCTTTCTCATCATTTTCAAGAATCATATTTTTCACAAAATCAACGACATCCTTTTTACTTTCAAATGTCTTCGGCGATAGAACAGTTTTGATGAATTCATCTGCAAATTTTTCCTTGCCGTGAAATTTTAAGATGTGAAGCATTTGACTTCTTCTTAATTTTGCTTCATTTCCATCCGCTTCAGCTCTTGTATCGCACAATATCAATGAGTGAAAAAGCGATGGTTGTTTTTCATAAGCACGTAAAATAACATAACCACCCATTGAAAGACCACAGGCGATGACTTTCTCAATTTTTAAAACTCTCAACAACTCAATAAAATCATCAACCAGATTTTCAAACATATATTGACCGTCTCCAACTTCACTTTTTCCGAGACCACGAATATCGTATGTTAAAACCGAGCATTTGTCTTTTAACAATTCAACCTGTGGATTCCACATTTTTTGATTAAATGGGAAACCATGGACGAAAGCCACAATTGGTGTTGATTCACGCTGATAAAAGTTATAATCAATTTCAAGACCATTAATTTTAACTTTCATAACGATTTGAGTTTTTGTTTTAACCTTTAACGCTTCCGAGCGTTAAGCCAGATATAAGATATCTGCTGAGGAACAAGAAAAGCAAGACCGCTGGAATGCTCACAATCAACGAACCAGCAGCATACAATCCCCATTCAGTAGCCATGCTTGATTCAAATTGTTTAAGACCTATAGCAAGAGTGTAAAGTTCTGGTTCTTGCAAAACTTGTGCAGCTACGACATATTCAGCCCATGCGGACATAAAAGAAAACAACGCAGTTATAACAAGCGCTGGCAAAGCAAGCGGAAAAACAACTTTGTAAAATGCCTGAAATTGGTTACAACCGTCAATCATCGCTGCTTCTTCCAAACTTACAGGAATTGTATCATAATAACCTTTCATCTGCCAGACACAAAATGGAAGCGCAGTTGATGTGTAAATTATTATCACACCGAGATAACTGTTTAAAAGATGAAGCTTGATGAGCATAATATAAAGCGGTAAAAGAAGCATAGTCGCTGGAAACATCTGCGTTATAAGAATTCCGATCATAACCGCTTTCTTCCCCAAAAATCTAAACCTTGAAAGAGCATAACCAGCGGTTGAAGCAAGCGTCACACCTGTTAACATCACAACAGCTGAAATCAAAGTTGAATTCAAAAGCCATCTTAAAAATGGAGTCCTTGTGAAAAGTTGAACATAGGAGTTTAAACTCGCATTTTCAGGAACAATCCTTAAAGATGTTGAAAGAAGTTTATCCGCAGGTCTTAGCGAAATGCTTATAACATTTAAAATCGGATAAATAACCACGAGAGTGAAAACTATCAGAAAAACATAAATCAAAGCATCAACGAGAATTTTTTTCGCCCTGTTTTTGTCCATTTTTTGGATTTAAAATTATTTTTCAATAGACAGATTCAACCGCACGAGTTTTCTTCAAAAAGTAAATCCCAATGACAAGCAAGATAAAAAATATCACAACGGATAAAGCAGCTGCGTAGCCATATCTGTAAAGATTGAACGCTGCTTTGTAAACATAGGAAACAAGTATGTGAGTTTGATCGCTTGGTTCTCCGCCATTTGAAACAAGCCAGACGATATTCAAATTGTTAAATGTCCATATTATCCCAAGCGTAATTGCTGGCGCCATAACAGGTCGCAAAAATGGGACGGTTATGTTTTTAAATTTTTGCCACGCTGATGCACCATCTATATCAGCTGCTTCATAAAGTTCATTCGGAATGCTTTGCAATCCACCGAGAGCAACGACCATCATAAATGGAAATCCAAGCCATATATTCGTTATTATACATGCTGTAAAAGCTTCAAAAGGTCTCAAAAGCCATTCAACAGGAGACATATTAAGATACTTCGCAATGAAAATGTTAATCGCCCCGTATTCATAATTAAACATACTTCGCCATGTCAAGGCAGTTATCACCTGCGGAATTGCCCACGGCAGAATTAAAAGAGTTCTGAAAACAGGTTTGAACTTTAATGATTTTCTATTCAAAAGCAAAGCAAGGAAAACACCTATCACGACATGAAAAGTCACATTTACAAAAGTCCATATTAGCGTTTTTAAAAAGACAACATAAAATGTGTTTTCTGAAAAAACCTTAACATATTGTCTTAAACCAACTATTCTCCAATCCCTAAAATGCCTTAAACTCATATTTGAAAACGATAAAATGATGTTGTAGATAAACGGATAAACGATGACCCCAAACATAATCAAAATTGCTGGAAGAAGAAACACGAGAATGAATAAATTTTTCCTATTCATTCATCTCCTCAATTTTTTTGAGTGCAAGTTTCTGCATCTCCTCGGCTGCTTTTTCTGCGTTCATCGTTCCACCAAGAACCGCTTGATAATAAGGTCTCATAGCATCCCATATGGCTCTCAGCTCCGGGACAACGGGCATAGGTTTTCCAACTTCCATTTGCGAAATTGACGCTTGTATCAATGGATCATTTTTTACAATTTCATTTTCAAGTGCAATTTTATGCGTTGGAATTGTGCCAAGAACTTTTGTGTGTTCAAGTTGAACTTCGGGGCTCACAAGATATTTAAACAAGTCAACTACATAAGGCAATTTCTCTTCATCAACATTAACATTGATTGAATAACCTTTTATTGCAACCATTGGAGCAGGCCAAAGTCCCGTTTCATCTACTTTTGGAATTCTTGCGATGCCAAAATCAATACCTGCTTTTTTATACCCACCAATTGACCACGGTCCATTTATCAACATTCCAGCCCTTCCTTCTTTGAAAAGAGCATCGGCAGTGTTATAATCGCATTCGCGTGGGATAATTTTGTATTTATCTCTCAATTCTCTTACAAAATTTAAAGCTTTAACCGTCGCCTCAGTGTTTAATGTCGGATTCCCAAGCGAATCCATAACCCATCCACCAAAACCAGTCAAAAACGGAATAAAGAAAAATGGCTCAGTATAATTCCAGACGAGCCCATATTGATCTATTTTACCATCCCCGTCAATGTCTTTTGTTAATTTTTTCCCTATTTCAATTAATTCGCTCATCGTCTTCGGCGGTTTGGGGACAAGTTTTTTGTTGTAAAGCAAAAAAAGATGATTCCCAATTTGATCTCCAATTTGATAAAGATGCCCTTTATACCAAAGCAAGCCACGTGGATCAAACTGATCAATAAAAGTTGAATCAAAAATTTCTTCAAGAGGTTTAATTATTTGCAAAATCTCAAATGGACCTATCTGATCGCTTGGACCATAAACGATATCTGGTCCTTTGCCAGCAACGGCAGAAATTATATAAGCTGAACGAAGTTCCTCTGTCTCTTTGTAAAGCACAATTACTTTAACTTCTGGATGAAGTTCCATATATTTTTTGACAGCGGATTCAAGAACCTCTCTTTCCCCAGGTGGTTTTTGATGCCAAATCACAATGCGAACTTTTTGCGGATTCTCATTTGAACAGGACGAAAATAAAAGAAGAAAAATCACAAATGATGTAAATGTGAAAAAACTTTTGACAGCGTGCTTCATTGTTTTTTCAAAATTGATTTAAACAAAAAATCTGGAATTTCAACTTTATAGCCTGCTTTTTGCAGAAACTTATAAACATTTATCAGATGCGTTCTAAAACCAAGATCAAAAGGTTCATCTCCACCAAGCCCAGTTTGATCCCCACCATACCACCAAAACCAATCACTTCCCTCGGCTGAATAAATTGATTCCCACGCTTTAAATTCATAAAATTCTTTCGTTCCATATTTGGGGACTTTGTTAAGTTCCAGTGGCTTGGGGACATTTAATCTTTTCAAATCATTTCTAACTTTCAAAAGGTATTCCCACGCTAAATTTTCTTCATCTTCACCGATCCAAGTATCAAAGTTTGCGTTTATCCAACTTCCCGGATAGAGCGGTTCAATTTCATAATGTTGAGTTATCGGATGGGGTCTAACGCCTCGTTTCGGGTTTCCATAAATCCATTCGCTCATAGTCACAGTCACAATTTGACCACTTTTATATAATTTGCTCAATTTTCTGTAAAGAGCATTTAAAAAGCCCTTACCATCTTCGTCTTTCCTATACCATTCCCAGGCATTTTCACCATCAAGGATAACGGAAATTAATCTCTCCTCATTTGGATCTTCCGGCGCAAAACTTAACACATATTTTATGAAATCATCAGCCGCAGTTTCTGGGTCATAATTTTGATAAGTAAACCCAATCGCGTCTGAAAGCTTTGTATCACGGAAAACGATTAACACCGAACCATTTTCATTTTTATTCCCCTTGATCGTGTCTTCATCAACACGATATGGATAATAAAACTCCTTAACACTTGAATTTGATCTATAAAGAATTTTTTCATCCGTTGCGATCCATTTAATTTTGTTTTTCGCAAAGATAGAAATAACCTGCTCTGACACAGAACCTTCAGCTGGCCACATCCCAAGTGGTTTCCTGCCGAAAATTTTTTCATAATAATCAATTGATTTCTTTACCTGTGCGTCTGCGTCTTCGGGATAATTAAATCTCGTCGGGAGTTTATCTTGGGGCTGACACACCTTCGCAATGTCAGAATCAAAGATCAAAGGCAAAATTGGATGATAAAACGGCGTTGTTATAACTTCAATCTGTCCTGTTTTTTTGACGGGATCATACATCAATTTTTTATGAACTGGAACGATTGAAGATAAAATTTTGTAAGTTTCAGCAACGATTCTGTTGCAATCTTCCTCGGTAATTTCTTTTTTGAGATAATATCGTCCATTTCTCTTTTCAACGATGTCTGTTAAGTCAACTTTTGTTCCATTTGGAAGCGTGACAGAACCATTCAAAAAATCAGGGTCAAAATTTGCAAGGTAAAAGAAAAATTTTATCTTTCGGATATCTTCAATTGTGTAAGTTTTCGGGTCTTTTAATTTCAACTCTTTATATTCGGGGAATCTATCCATAACGACTTCGCTTACACTGAAACAATTCCACGGGTTTTTATAAACATAAGCAAGGTCATCATCTGTAAAATTTTTTGTGTCTTTTAACATCAAATCAATCCACGGGTCAATTTTCACACGATCTTCAAAATAACGCTTTGCATCAACACGATTTTTTCTCAAATCAACATATGGTTTTAATCTCTTAACATAATACTCGTTCAATTGAAACAAAAGCGAAGAAGTCAAATTTATTGTGACATGAACATCTGGATATTTTTCAAGCAAACTTGCCATATCGTAATAATCTTTTGTTCCGTGCGTTCTCACCCAAGGACCTTGAAGTTCATCTTTTTCGGGGTCAAGGTAAGATGGTTGGTGCTGATGCCAAATTATGTTAAGATAAATTTTATTCGTCTTTGGGTAAATGTCGTCTGGATTTGGTTGTGCGTCGGGATCAGTTTGAAGAAGTATTTTCCAATCGTAAGAAAGAACGAAAACAGAGTTAAAATCTGTTTTGTTAAAATTTTCAACCTTCGCTGGATTGTTTGGGTCAAGCACCCATCGTCCGTCAATTATGAATTTGTATTGATAAAGTCCGGGTTTAATTTTAAATTTTCCAGTCCAGTATCCGTTACTTTCTCTGGTGAGAAAATCATTTTTATTCCAGCCGTTAAAATCCCCAGCAATTGCTACGGACTTTGCATCAGGTGCGTAAATTTTAAAAACAACATAACCATTTTCAAATTTCGGCTGTGAAAAAATCTGTAAGGTCAGAATAAGGAATAAAAGCAGGATTTTTCTCATTGCGGAATTGGGAAATTTATTTTTCAAATTTGAAATTTTTCATCTTTCATGCAACCGCTTCGTCATCACACTTGGGGTAAATCATTATTTACTTGATCAAAACCATCTTTTTAACATCGTTAAATTTGTCTCCGATCAATCTGTAAAAGTAAACACCGCTTGGCAAGCCATTTGAATCAAATTTTACTCTGTGTTTTCCAGCGTCAAGTTCTGCGTTGAGCAAAGTTTTTATCTCACGTCCAAGCGAATCGTAAATTATCAATTTAACCCTTGTCCGATACGGCAGTTCAAATTCAATGAATGTTGATGGATTAAATGGGTTGGGATAATTTTGATGGAGCGAAAATTTTGACGGAAATTCACTCTTAACTTCATAACCAGCAGAAACGATCGTGGGGAGTGTAATTGTATCCCGTGTCAATGAAACAGTAAAAACCGCAGAACCATATGGCTCAAGCGTAAGTTGAATGTTAGATAAAGCATTGCCATTTACAATTGAATAACTATTTGTGAAAAGGTCGTTTAGATAATAATTCTGCCCGGGTTGAACTCCACCAGTAAATGAGACGGAATTTTTTATGTCAAGCGTGACATTTTTAACATCTTCGGATAAATTTACAACAACGAGTCCATTTTGATTTTCATATCTTTTCACATACGCATAAACTTTTGAATCACCCGAATTTATCATTACATGGTCTTTACTTCTGAAAGCGGGAAATTTCTCCCGGATAAAAGCAAGGCGTTGATAATGAGATTGCAGCAAATCTTTATCGGGGTCATTCCAGTTAATCTTATATCTTCTTCCTTCAAATTCTCCCATTCCATTTCCAAAGCCAACTTCTTGACCTGCGTAAACAAGTGGAATTCCGGGGGCTGTGAATAAAATCGTCGCAAGTGGTTTCGTCTTTCGCAAATCACTTCGATAAACAAGGGCAATTCTCGTTTCATCTTGATTTTCCATATAACGCAAGTATTGTGAATTTGGTCCGGGATAGTAGCCGTAATTTGTGACGACATTGTTTAAGTCAGTCAAACTCATTGAGTAAGCATTTCTAAACGCATTCCACATATTTCTATCGTAAGCCACATCAACACCTCCACCTTGATCTGCGTAGATTATTTCAGTTCCTAAACCTGTCCCCGCTGCTTCTGCAAGAAGTAAAATATCTGGCTTAACATGTTTTAAAGTTTGTCTTATAGGAATTCCAAAATTTTGCTCGCCGTATCTTCTTTGAGGTCCCCAATAAACATCAAATCGGAAACCATCAACTCCAACATCTTTAACCCACCATTTCAACATATCAAGCATATAACTTCTCAAATCCACATCAGCCCAGTTTAAATTTGCAAGCGACCAATCAGCATATCTAACATAAGCCGAATCAGGCGAATAAAATTGAGGGAGTTCTTCACCATGCGGGAAAATTGTATGTTGAACAAAATCCCAATAAGGTGAATCCTCACGATATTGTCTTATGCTTTGAATCCAAGGATGTCCATCAGCGACATGATTTGTTGTTATGTCAAGTATAACTTTAATTCCAAGTGAATGCGCCTTGTTGAGAAATTCTTTGAAATCTTCCATTGTCCCATATTCAGGAGCAATCTTGTAAAAATCAATTATTCCATAACCTCCACCGACGGCGTCAATTCTATATTGATTCAACATAATCGGCATAAGCCAGATGACATTATAACCCATTGACTTGACATAATCAAGCTTTTGAGTTGCGGATCTTATGGTTCCATCTTGGGTAAATGAGTGAAGGAAAATAAGATACATTCTTGCATTTTTCACCCACGCTGGATTATCCGCATACCCTGGGAAATAAACAGAGCCATCGGCGTTGACAGTGAAATAATTTCGCGTCGTATCAGCATTTCCAGATGGATCGCGTGCAATTAGTGTGAAGAAATAATCACCTGGTGTTTGTGGTTTTGAAATTGAAATAACATTTGATGTTGAACCATTTACACCATTTATAATTTCAGGGTTTGTTGAATCAGCATACCAGACAAAAGTCAAAGAGTCATTGTCCGGGTCTGTGCTTTCTCTTGCGTCAAGATTTATCGTTAAACCGGAAAGTGTAAATTTAATTTTAGCACTTGGCTTATGATCAACTATGCGATAGATGTTAACTTTGTTTGAATAACCATAATCAACAAGTTTTGCCCTCGCTTGAATTATGTTATCACCCTCTCTCAAATTAACATTAACCGAAAATTTTCCACCTGAAACACCGTAAGTCCCTTTAACTCCATTGACATAAATTTCAACATAAGTAACCTCATTTGCCGGTGTTCCATCTTGTTTTAAAATTTGACCTCGTATCGTTATTGAAGATTTTCTTGTCTGTCGTGGCTGTGTTGTAATATTAACAATAGGTATTCCGCTTACATCTATGCCAAGTTGAGAAGGAGTTATTCCAACATAACCGCGATTTTCCGCATCAATTGTCGCAAGAATTGGCGTTGAACCTGTGACATAATAACTTAACATTTTTCTTTGAACCGCATCATCAACAAATGCGATATCAAAAACTTTTGGATTTCCTGGTTCATCGCTTCCCCCATTTGCGGAGTTTATTTTCACAGCGTTTCCATTCAAATCAATCAGGAAAGAATAAACTGTGTAATAAAGTTTGCTCGTAATTGTCCCAATGTAACTTGCTATATCGTCAGCTGTGAGATAAAATTTTATGACATCTGTTGAAGTTGCATCTTCGTTGTATGAGATATTTTTTGCTTTGGTAAGAGGTGAAGCTTTCACATAAATTGCGTTAAGCTCGGGTTTATTCAAGCCAGGCGCAAAAATTATGTAAATTCCTCTGTCGCTGAAATCAGATATTTTGACTTCCGCACCAAATGGATCTGGAATAAAATTGTTAACTTCGCTATTTATTGAAACCGCAACCGCAGTATTATTTGTGATGTCTTTTAGGCGAATTTCAAAAAAGATCGTGTCTTTGGTTTGATTTGCAACCGCATTGAAACTTAAAATATCACAGGAACCAGGCTGAAAACCATTCGGATAAACATAATCTCCATCTCCAACATCATCACCAGTGTTATCAACATAATGATAACCTGAATTTGATGGGTAAACTCCAAAAACCGAATAAGTTATACCTGTATTCCCTTCATTATCGCTTGCAACGAATTTAAGTTCGTGTCTTCCGATCGTTAAGTTTTGAATTTGTGCGGTTAAAGTTTTGCTCGCTGTGTCATAATTTGATGATATTAAATTGCCATCAAGATAAACTTTAACTGTGGAAGGATTTATCCCCTTTTGACGAGAGCTGTCAAAAACCTTTGCAACAACATTTAAGCTTGTGATTGTGTCTGGAAAAATTACACCGTTGGGTGGATTTAAAACTTTAAAATATGGTTTTAATTGCCTTCTGACATAAGCAACCGAGTTACCGTAGTTCCCACGCGTTACTGGATTATCTGGATCAGCTGTCCAGATTGAGTTATTGAGGAAAAACTTGTATTCATATTCACCTTCTGTTAAAACAAGTGATTTTGTCCAGACGCCACGCAAAGAGTCAAATTGCATTGGGTCTTCACCCCAGCTGTTGAATTCTCCACGCAAGGTTACAGCGTTAACATTTTTATATGTGTTCCTTGAACTTCTTGGGTCAAAAATAAACTCATACTCCGCTTGATAAATTCTATAAGTGACATCAACGGTAAATCTTGATGTATCAGAACCAACTTTGCCAATAGTGGTTTTGACCTCAAGCTTTATAAAATGCTCTCCATTTGAAAGAGGTTGAACAGGGGTGTAACTAAATTTTTGATTTCCCGGGTTGAAATAACTCAATCCATTTGGAATAAGTTGCCCATCTATGTAGAGGTTAATTTCTGAAATTGTTGTGCCTGATGAATAAAAAATATAAGCCGAGATTTCGGGTTGATCACGATTTGTTATAGTCCCATGCTTTGGCAAAAGATGGAAGACCATCGGGTCAGTGACGATGATAATTGAATTTTGGAAATTTTGATAATTTATCCTTGGATTGTTTGGATCAGTTATCCATGTTTCGCCTTTCCCATCTCCATTTCTATCTTCAACAAATTTATATTCATGTGTCCCGATGCCAAGATTCTCAACTTTATACCAAACTCCGGATGCAGGGTCATAGCTCATTTTAAATCTTGTATCAGAAACTATACCATTTACATTGTTGCCCCAATTATTAAACGAGCCAGCGAGAAAGACAGCATTGACGGAATCTTGTGGTTTATAGTAAAAGGTGACGGGAACAGTTTGAGAAAGTAGATGCTGAAAGGACAAAATGAGCAGAAAAAGTATTTTCTTCATTTTTAACCCTTTTTAATTTTTCAAGAATTTATTCAAGTTCACGTGAATAATATACAGCAACACCTTTGCTTTTAGCGTATTCAACAGTGTCGGGCTCGCTTCTAACATAAATTACAAGGACAGGAAACACATTCTCATAAATTTTTGAAATTTTATTAACTTTATCCCTTATAAATTCGTTTACCTTGTTCTTTGATAACCTACTTTTCGCCTCTCCAATTATCACAACTGATTCCCCATCTCTCGTTCCCTTTCCAAAAATGTTAACTTCTATGTATTTTCCACTCCTCGGATCAAAAATAAACTCTTGAACAAGCTTCCCAATAACCTTTACACCATAATCTCTTTCCAAAAGTTTTGGCAAAAATTTACAGGCTCTATCTTCAAGCCCGTAACCAACCGAATCAGATAGATCACCAAATTGTCTTCTCATATCTCTAAACTCTTTAATTAGAAGCGCTAACCTTTCCTCTGTCTTTCTCTGTGCTTCAGCGAGTTGATTTAACCTTTCTTCTGTCTTCCTCTGTGCCTCCGCAAGTTGATTCAACCTTTCTTCTGTCCTTCTCTGTGCCTCCGCAAGCTCATCTACCCTTTGAGCGAGTTGATTCAACCTTTCTTCTGTCCTTCTCTGTGCCTCCGCAAGCTCATCTACTCTTTGAGCAAGTTGATTTAACCTTTCTTCCGTCCTTCTCTGTGCCTCCGCAAGTTGATTCAACCTTTCTTCTGTCCTTCTCTGTGCCTCAGCAAGCTCATCTACTCTTTGAGCAAGTTGATTTAACCTCTCCTCCGTCTTCCTCTGTGCCTCTGCAAGCTGGTCAACTTTCTGCGTCAGCTTACTTAAATTCTCCGCTAAATCCCTTACAATCTCTTTTAAATCATTAAACTCTTCTCTTGTTATAGTTCTTTGCTTCTCTATTTCGTCAAAAAATGCGAGAAAAACATCTCTTAACTCAGGTTCAACCTTCTCAAGCAACTTGATAAAAGACGAGCTCAACGGCATAACTATCAAAATTGATTTTTTATAAAAGATACCACTCCGAAACCTAATAAAAAAATTTTTAAAAACGCAGGGGTACAAAATGTGCCCCTGATAAAATCACTTCATTAACACCATCTTCTTAACATCAACATATTTTCCTGCTGTCAATTTGTAGTAATAAACACCGCTTGGGAAACCGCTTGCGTTCCATCTGATGACCTTTCCATATCCAGCATCCATAAATCCGTCATAAAGAACCGCAACACGCTCACCAAGGGAGTTGAAAATTTCCAACTTAACATTTCCAGATTCTGGCAAATCAAACTTTATCTCTGTCCCCGGATTGAACGGGTTCGGATAATTTTGATAAAGAACAAATTGTGTCGGGATTTCCCCACCGGGCTTTGCATATACAAGACCAATCTCCTGTTTTTGTCCATTGAAACTTACGGAGTAAATTTTATATTCATAACCGACGCCATTTCTCACATTCTTATCAACCCAAGTGTATCTCTTTCCATAAGAG
>Ga0105163_1001301_pt1 | contig 13357 bp, 14 predicted proteins | sample JNZ110809AmetaG_FD_81531 | JGI IMG/M metagenome (GOLD analysis project Ga0105163, IMG submission 81531) | Hot spring microbial communities from Jinze hot spring, China to study Microbial Dark Matter (Phase II) - JNZ 110809A | ecosystem: Environmental > Aquatic > Thermal springs > Hot (42-90C) >... | reverse complement strand
GTTCAAACTCTGAGCTTTTAGAGGTTATGCCAAGCGTTTGGTTTAACGCTTTAGTTCTTTTGGCGATGGCTCTCTTTTTCAGCGTGCTTTGCACGAAGGTAGCCGCAAAACTGGTGAAGATATGATAAAATATGTTTTGCCAGCCCTCGTCTTGGGAGTTCTAGCAGGTTACCTAAACAACAACTTTGGTTTTCCAAAGCTAAACGTATTTTTCTCAGAATATATCTTCAACATCTCACTGTTTTTGCTGCTATTTCTCATGGGCATGCTTTTCGGAGTTGACGAAAAAGCAACGGCGAGAATGAAGGCAGCAGGGTTTAAGGTGCTAGTCTTTCCCCTCGCCGTGGCTTTAGGCAGCATTTTAGGCGGATTTGTCGGCGGCCTAGTTCTTGGGATAAACCTTTTCGCCTCCATGGGAGTTTGCGCCGGCTACGGCTGGTACACTTTGGCTGGGCCCTTGGCTGGACAGCTTTTCGGGCTCCGGTGGGGCGCCATCGGCTTCGCAGTAAATTTCCTCAGAGAACTGGTCACCATAGCCACGGGGTGGCTTGCCGCAAAACTAGATAAGTATGCGCCGATAGCTATGGGAGGTGCCACAGCCATGGACACTACACTGCCCATAATAGTGCGCTACAGCGGCCAAGACACCCTCATAACGGCTTTCTCAAGCGGCTTCATCCTGACAATGGCGGCACCGTTCACTATAACGGCCATCGCCGCCATAGCTCACTAACAGCAGATGTAAAGTTTACATTTTAAAGGCATTGAGGAAAAATTAATTAGGGTTTAAATGATTGTATGTAGCTTTCAAGAAATTGAGCATGCCGTAAGGCTGTTTGAGGTTAACGGATGGTTGAAAAGCCAAAGTTAAAGGTTACGCTCGTAACAGGCCGCACAATAGAGCAGGGTGTTGGGAAGGAGCAGGGTAAAAGCACGAAGGAGTATGTGGAAAGCGTCTCCGTGTGCTATATGGATCCTGAAGACATGAAGCAGCTTGGCGTGAAGGACGGCGTCAGTGTTCAGGTTTCCACGGCCTTCGGCTCGGTTGTAGTGAAAGCCAAAAAATCTTTGAGGGCACCACACCCCGGCGTGATATATATTCCCTATGGTCCTTGGGCGAATGTTGTCGTGGATCCTGAAACCCATGGAATTGGAATGCCCACCTTTAAGGGCGTTCCAGCCATCGTGGAGCCGGCTCCAGAAAAGCCTGTTCTAAGTTTAGAGGAGCTTATCAAACAACAGTTTAGGAAGGGTTGAAGTTGCCAGTTGTTAAAGCCGTAACGTGTCCGGTTTGTGGAAGCCTCTGCGACGATATAGAATTGACCATAGAAAACGGCAAAATTGTTAAGGTCAAGAACGGCTGCGCTATGTGTGAAGCCAAGTTCTTAAGCCACCGTAGTGAACACCGCATCCTCAAACCGTTGATCCGCAAGAACGGCGAACTTGTCAAGACGTCGCTTAAAGAGGCTGTCCGGCGGGCTGCGGAAATCCTCGCAGAATCCAATTACCCGGTGCTTTATGGCTGGAGCAACACAAGCTGTGAAGCCATAAGTGTTGGCCTAGAACTAGCTGAAGAGGTTGGGGGCGTCATAGACAACACCTCAGTTGTTTGCCATGGCCCGTCAATTTTAAGTGTTCAGGATGTTGGCATACCCTCATGCACTTTGGGGCAGATCCGTCACAGAGCCGACCTGATCATTTATTGGGGATGTGACCCTTGGAGCGCCCATCCAAGGCACATTGAACGTTATACGGCATTTTCTGAAGGACGGTTTGAGAAAAGCGCCTGGAGGGGCTACATAGCGAAAATCAGATCTCTCATAGGAAGGAAAAAGATTCGAAGCGCCGTTAGAAGGCTTGTTCTAAAAAAACCTCCTGAAATTGAGCCTCGGCTTGAGCCAACTTTTGTGCCGTCTATCGCTAGGGAAGGCAGAAAACTCATAGTCGTCGATGTTAGGAGGACAAAGACTGCGGAGATGGCTGACTTTTTCGTTCAAGTGGAGCCCGGTAAAGACTATGAGCTCTTGCAGGCTTTTAGGGCTTTGATTCGTGATCAGGAACTCGAAGTGGACAGTGTTTCCGGTGTGCCGGTCGAGTATTTGGAGGAGATTGCCGATGCAATGGTGAGCTGCGATTTTGGGGCGCTCTTCTTCGGGCTTGGTTTAACAATGAGCGGCGCCAAACTACGCAATATTGATGCGGCGCTTTCGCTGGTTCGCGACTTAAATATGTGGACAAAGTTCGTGATAATGCCAATGCGAGGCCACTTTAACGTGACGGGCGCCAACACAGTTTTTACTTGGCAGACGGGCTACCCGTATGCCGTGGACTTTTCACTGGGCTACCCGCAGTATAATCCAGGCGAAACATCCGTTGTGGATGTGCTGTTGCGAGGTGAATCGGATGCCGCCTTAATTGTGGCCTCAGATCCTGTTTCAAACTTTCCGCGAAGAGCAGCTGAACATCTCGTCAAGAACCCGCTTATCTACATTGGCCCCCACATGGACGTCACGGCGCAGGTGGCAGATGTGGTGATTCCATCGGCTTTTGTAGGTATTGAAGCTTCCGGAACAGCCTACCGTATGGACCACGTGCCCATACCCCTCAGGAAGGTTGTTGACCCGCCTAGGGGGGTTTTACCAGACGAGGAAATTTTGAGAAGAATCTTAGCCGAAGTTAGAAAGATAAAACGTGGAAAGGCGGAGGCTGCTTAAATGGAGCTTTTGATTAGAAATGGATTTGTTTACGATCCGATTAATGGCGTTAATGGCGAAAAAATGGACATAGCGGTGAAAGATGGCAAAATAGTGGATAAAGTCAATGAGCGTAGAGCCAAAAAGATAGATGCCGCTGGCATGGTTGTCATGCCCGGCGGCGTTGACATTCACAGTCATATTGCAGGCGGAAAAGTGAATGCCGGAAGACTGCTACGTCCCGAAGACCATTTTAAGGATGTTGAGCCGAAAACCGCCGTTACAAGGTCTGGTGTGGGCTATTCGATTCCGTCCACGTTTACAACGGGCTACCGCTATGCGCGGATGGGTTGGACAACGGTTATGGATCCGGCTATGCCGCCGTTAGAGGCGAAACATACGCATGAAGAGCTCAGCGACACTCCCATAATTGATAAGGCTAGTTATCCGCTCTTGGGCGACTGGTGGTTTGTGCTCGAATACTTGCGGGACGGCAAAATTGAGGAGTGCGCCCGCCACGTGGCTTGGATGATCAAGGCGACGAAGGGCTATGCCATAAAAATTGTAAATCCAGGCGGGCTTGAAGCTTGGGGCTTCGGCCGCAACGTTGAAAGCCTAGACGACCAAGTTCCATATTTTGGAATAACCCCCCGCGAAATTATCCGCGGACTATGCAAGGTTAATAAACTGCTGAACTTGCCGCACACGATTCACGTTCACACTAACAATTTGGGCAAACCCGGCAACTATCTAACGGCTTTGGAAACAATGCGTTGCGTTGAAGATTTAGCTGAAGACGGTAAACCAGCCATTCATATAACCCACTGCCAGTTCTCCGCCTTCAAGGGCGACGATTGGCGGACTTTCGAGTCTGGAGCCGAGGAAATAGCCAACTACGTTAACGCCCACTCTCATGTAACGTTGGACATGGGACAAGTCATTTTCACGGACACCACAACTATGACGGCTGATGGACCATTCCAGTATACACTTTACACGCTCACCGGCAATAAGTGGACAAACCATGATGTAGAAACTGAGACAAGCGCTGGAATAGTGCCCTTCCACTACAAGCGGAAAAGCTACGTTCACGCCACTCAGTGGTCCATAGGTCTCGAACTCGCCTTGTTAATCAAGGATCCGTGGAAAATTTTGATGACGACGGATCATCCTAACGGCGGGCCGTTTATTGCTTATCCCTGGATAATAGCTTGGCTCATGAGTCGAAAAGCCAGAGAAGCTACCATTAAAAAAATTAACCCCAAGGCCAGAAGCAGGAGCCTCTTACCCTCCATAGACCGTGAGCTAGACTTTTACGAAATAGCCATAGTAACCCGCGCCGGACAAGCCAAAGCTTTAGGCTTGAAAAACAAGGGGCACCTTGGCGTGGGGGCGGATGCAGACATTGCCATATATAATTTTAATCCGGAAACCATGGACCCCGCCAAGAAGTATAAGATGGTCAGACGCGCTTTCAAGCGAGCCGCTTACACTATTAAGGGCGGACAAGTGGTGGTTAAAGACGGCGAAGTTTTGAAGCACATTGATGGTGCCACCATGTGGCTGGACGTGCAACTCACCGAACCCTGCGAAATGGAGGTAAACGAGAATTTGAAGAAGCGCTTTAAAGAGTATTGGACTGTTGAGTTCGAAAATTATCCAGTTTCAGAAGATTATTTGGCAATCTCTCAACCAATACCCGTGAAGGCTGATGTGTAATGAATGTGAACCTTTATCCAATAAAAGAGTTTAGGCTACCAGTGGTGGCCGAATGTATAAATCCTGATGTTTTCCGAGGAAAAAGCATCAAAGAGATCGAAGTCTTAAAGGTTTGGGAAGGAAACAAGCAGAAAAAGCTCAGCGAACTCTTCAAGGTGGAAGCGGAAAAGGCTGAGGGCAGCCAGGGCGATCCGGTAATAACAATTCATGGTGACGTCAGCCGTGTGAGGCGAATAGGTGTTGGAATGAAAGCAGGCGAAATAATTGTCAAGGGTAATGCTGGCATGCATTTAGGCGAGGAAATGCGGGGCGGAAAAATAACGGTTTACGGCAATGTTTTGGGATGGGTTGGCTCCATGATGAAAGGCGGTGTAATAGAAATTCATGGCAATACAGGCGACTATTTGGGTGCACCTTACAGGGGCAGCACTGAGGGCATGAAAGGCGGAAGAATAGTGGTGTATGGAAACGTCGGCCGCGAAGCCGGAGCCCACATGCGAAAGGGCATAATCAAGATTTACGGTTCTGCTGGCCAGTTTGTGGGTTTCCGAATGAAAGGCGGCACAATATATGTGCAGAAAGATTGCGAGGCGAGAGCTGGCGCATGCATGGTGGACGGCACAATAATAGTCGGCGGACGCATTGAATCCGTTCTACCAACTTTCACCATTGAAGGTTTGAGGAAAAAAGTTAAAGTTGAGGAAGGCGAGGTCGTGGAGGCGCCCTTCTACCTTTTCATAGGCGACTTAACTGAAAATGGTCGAGGAAAGCTCTTTGTCGCCAAAGAACCGAACCCTCACCTAAGCCGTTATGAAAAGTTTCTCTAGAATGGAGGATAAATGTCTGAAAGCCAGTTTAAGCGTGAACCGTCTGGCATGGAAGCTTCTGGAAAAGATTCGTGAAAACCCGGAATTTTACGGAGTGAAAGTTGAAAGGGCAAGCAAAGGCGCCACGGTGATTGACGCCGGTATAAATGCCAAAGGCGGTTTTCAAGCTGGAAAAATAATAACGGAAATTTGCATGGGTGGGTGTGGAAAAGCCCGCATAACTTATGGGCGATATGGCAACTTTGAGCTTCCAACAATATTCGTTTATACAGACCATCCAGCCATAGCCACTTTAGGTTCCCAGTTTGCAGGCTGGAGCATTAAAGAAGGCGACTATTTCGCTATTGGCTCGGGGCCGGCCAGAGCAATAGTTCAAAAGCCTAAGGGAGTCTATGAACGTATTGGCTACAAGGATGAATGCGACAGAGCTATAGTAGTTCTGGAAACCGACAAATATCCACCTGAAACCCTCATAGAGCGTCTGGCCCGCGACTGTAAAGTGGAAGCGGAAAACCTAGCCATAATTTTGACGCCGACGACCAGTGTCGCCGGAGCCACTCAAGTGGCTGGGCGCATAGTTGAAACAGGCGTCCATAAACTTAACAAGCTTGGCTTCGATCCAAAGGCGATTCTTTATGCTTGGGGATACGCTCCCATACCGCATACGCATCCAAAGTTTGTTAAGGCCATAGCCAGAACCAATGACGCCATATTGTATGGCGGAGTAACCTACTACGTGGTAAACTACGAAAATGAGGAGGAGCTGGCGAAAATCATAGAGAAGACACCTTCAAAGGCCTCTAAAGACTACGGAAGACCTTTCCATGAAATTTTCAAGGCTGCGGGCTACGACTTTTACAAAATAGACCCGAACATATTTGCGCCGGCAGTAGTGTTAATCAACAATTTGAAGACTGGAAATACGCTTAGAGCTGGAGAAATAAACGTCGCTGCTTTGAAAGAATCATTTGGTCTTTGAGGCATTGAGTGCGGCGGGAATTGGCGGCGTTAAGAAGAACTTGTTCAGGAAGTCGTTGAACCCCTTATTTCCCATCAACGCAGCCATGAAAAAGCTCATTGTAACTACTTCGGCTAGGGCCTTTGGCAAAATGTAATAAATAAACACTATGGCTCCTCCCCTTCCGAGAAGGAAGGGCATTAAATATTCGAAGTAGGCGTATGTGAAGAGGCATTCTGGAACATAAGCTAAAATAGTGGCCGGAACCATTAGAAGTGAAGAATGCTTATTTCGCCCCAATCCAAAAGCCCTTGTAAGGATTCCTGCCATCAACCCTGTTAAACCCTTCCCGAGCGGTAAGCCAATCAAGCCCAGCCAAGAGCCCATGCCCATAGGGCCAAACATGATTCCCGGAAGGGTCCCCACGAGAAGCCCTGAAACAAGTCCCATGGCTGGTCCGCCGAAGAATCCTGCGATGAACGCTGCTAACAGAGAGAAGTCTAGCGCCACTCCTGGTGCCAGCTGTCCAACGTGATAAGAGACTGCGAACAGCAAGTTTCCAAGAGCACCCATCATTAAAGTGAATGCAACTCTTTTTGTGTCCATTTTGACCGGTATCGTTTTTCATTCTGTAATTATTTAAGAGTAGCTACTCAAAGATAAGTAACAATTTGAAAATTGAAATAAAACCTCCACATATCAGTTATTGGGAAATTGCTTGTCATCACACCTCATTATTTCGTTGTCGGAGCTCAAGGGGTGGCTTGAAAGCCAAACATCCTCTATTCTCGCACCGGTTCAGGTGAAAGCTGGAAAGCTTCTTAAAGAAATGCGTGAAGCTCACGAAGACTTAATTGAGGCTTGTAAGATGCTTATAGAAAACAGTAGAAAAGAAATTGAGAAACGTAACCCTCGCACTTTTAAACGGGCTCAAGCCTTAAACAAGTTGGCTAAACTATTTTTAGAGCGACTGCAACCGCTTAAGGTTCCAGAAAAGCCTTCCTTCAGTGGTGTCGAAGGCTTTGTAGATACGGCTCAGAAGGCTTATGCTGTTACGGATATGGACGTGCGGAACTGGTTTCCGAGGATTTCCCCCTTCTTCATAATGGACCGTGGAAAATTTCTGCGGACTTTTGAAACGGCTAAGGCTTCACTTAAAGAGTTAAGTGGATTCTTGGCGAAGGAATACGTGAAAGCCAAAACTTTGGAGGAAACCTTTCGGCTTATCGATGAAATCATCAGATTTAAAAGTAGGCTGGCAAGTCTAGAAGATGATTATGAAAGGGTTGAAAGGGAGCGAGCTCAGCTACAGGAGGAGCTAAACCAGACAAAGCTTAAAATAGTTGAGTTAGAGGGCGTTGGAGAACTCGCTGAGTTGGCAAAAACGGACGAAGTTATTGGCTGTTTGAGGCGAGAAGTTGCCTATAACCTTAGACACCTACAAAAACCGTTGATGAAGCTTCAGTCCCTTGCAGTGCACGGCTCTGGAAGCGGCTTAACACCAGAGGAAACAAAAAAGCTTGGCGAGTATTTGACGGATCCTTTCGAGGCTTTGGCAACAGAAAATGTCGGCTACCCACTTTTGAGAAATATCCTCCAAAAAACTGCTAGATTGATTTCTGAGGGAAAACTTAAACTCAAAGAGGATAAGGAGCGCAAGGCAAAACAAGCCATAACAGAAATTGTGGACAAAGGCTCACTTAGTTTTCTTCATCAGAGATGTGTGGAGGCAAAAATGCATAAAACCAAGCTTTCAACATCTTCAGTCATCGCTGAAGCCGTAAAGGAAATGTCAGAGCTGCGGGAACACGCCGATACTCTGCAGAAAAGGCTTGAGCGACTGGAATCTGAAATGGTCGCCGTAAAGAAAGCAATGTTGGAAGTTTCCCAGCAAATTGAAAGTGTTAAAAGCCTTGTGGAAAAGAACGTTTTAGACTTTAGCGGACGCGAAATATCCATAACTGTTTGAGGATGAAAAGGCTTGCAGCTTCAGCAAATAGTCAGGGAAGCTTTAGACGCTTCATGTGTGGAATTTTGCCAACTTGTGGATGAAGCTGTCAGCCTCTTGCGCGGCGAAAAAGGCAAAATTGGAAATTTGGATGTTGTTGGGCGACTTGTTAGGCTCGAACCTGTCGGTGAGGCTTTGGTTGTCGGAGACTTGCACGGTGACATTGAAAGTCTTATCGACATCTTGAATGGCAGCAAATTTATCCAAAAAATGAGTCAAAACCCAAACGCAGTTGCAGTTTTCCTAGGCGACTACGGGGATAGAGGCCCATGTTCGGCTGAAGTCTATTACACTATTTTGAAGCTTAAACTCCAATTCCCAAGACAGATAATCTTACTGCGGGGAAACCATGAAGGCCCAGAAGACCTACTGGTTTCACCTCATGACTTGCCATGGCAGTTTAGAGCGCGCTTCGGCACTGGATGGGAAGAAGCCTACACACGCATACGAAAACTCTTCAACTATCTGCACAACGCAGTGATTGTTGAAGACCGCTACCTAATGGTGCATGGCGGGCCGCCACCCCAAGCCAAAACGCTTGAGGATTTGGCCTACGCCCACGTGAGGCATCCAAAAGAAAGCTTGCTGGAAGATTTGCTTTGGAGCGATCCAACCGACGCCATAAGCGAAACATGTGCTTCACATCGCGGTGCAGGAAAACTTTTCGGACAAAAAGTGACAGACGCCGCCCTCCAATGTTTCGGTGTAAAAATCATCATTCGAGGGCATGAACCGTGCATGGAAGGCTACAAAATAGACCATAACGGGAAAATCTTAACATTATTTTCAAGAAGGGGACCGCCATACTTTAATGAACATGGCGCATTCTTGGTGGTTGGGCTTTCTGGCAAACCACAAAACGTTATGGAACTGCAACCGTGCATCCACAAATTCTAACGGGTTCCACTCTTCATCATGTAAAGCCCGAGTATAAGGAAAACTGTGGCTCCCACTAGGAATGGTGTTCCCACCCATAAGGTGTGGACCGGGTCATAGTAGGGTACGCCCTTAACGCTACTGCCGGTGATGAACGCAGTCCATAGCAATTGGAAAATAAAGAGGGCGGATGAGGCTGAAATTACTAGTCCAAACCAATAGACACCTCTCTTTTTTGTAATGGTTTGAGTTGATGATGTGATTGTGGCTGTTTTCTCTGTTAACTTTTCAGTGCCGCTTTTCATCATGTATAGTCCTATCAGAATGAAGACCGCCGAGCCTACAAGGAAGGGAAAAGAGCCTTTCACAAAGTCTTTGACTCTTTCGGGTGCGAACCCCTCCCAAGTCACACCGTAATACAGCCATGCGAATAGGATTAAAGCGGCTAATGTCAAAACTATTAGGCCAGCCCAGAAAACTCCAGTTTTCTTACCTTCAAACATTCAATTCTCCCATTAATTAGAGGCGGCTTTCACATAAAATGTTTGCGGGTTCGGTGGTCATGTGAGGGTTGCGCGGAAACTTTAAGAATCCAGCCAAACACGTTTTTCACGGTTAAATATCATGCGAAGGCGATCCAAACTTGAAGTTTGGAATTGTTACGCGCAGCCCTAATGCCTATAGTTCTGCTCAGCTTCGTATGGCATTGGAGAAACGTGGAATCCCATATGTCTGCTTTAGTTTTCCATGGCTTGTAGCTCGCGTGGGTTATAAGCCCTACCTGAATGTGCGAAGCGTCGACGTTTTAAAAGACTTAAATGCTCTGATTATTCGGCCTATTGGGCGCGGTTCGCTGGAGGAGATTGTTTTCCGTATGGATGTGCTTTACAGGCTTGAGCGTTTAGGATTTTATGTGGTTAATCCACCTGAAGCCATCGAACACTGCGTGGATAAATATGACTTGTTAGCGATTCTGGAGGATGCGGGCGTACCGGTGCCCCGCACCGCTGTAACCGAGGACGCTGACGAGGCTTTGAAGGCTTTTCATGAGCTTGGTGGAGACGTCGTCGTCAAGCCCATATTTGGCTCCCGGGGAATCGGTTCAACACGCATAACTGATCCAGAAGTTGCCTACACAGTTTTCAGGGCTATAACCTTTTATCACGGCGTCATTTACCTCCAAGAATTTGTGCCCCATGGTTGTTCGGATATTCGTGCATTTGTGGTAGGCGATCGGGTTGTGGCCGCCATGCGCCGCGTAGCCAACAGCTGGAAAACCAATTATAGCCAAGGGGCCCGTCCAGAGCCGTTGAGGCTTAGTGGCGAGTTTGAAGAGTTGGCGGTAAAGTCTGCTCAATTAATAAAATGTAAGATTGCAGGCGTAGATATCCTTGAAAGCCCAAAAGGCCCCATGGTGGTTGAGGTTAACAGCCAGCCTGGGTGGAAGGGGCTGCAGTCCGTAACCCACGTTAACATTGCTGATGAAATAGTCAATTTTGTTCTTTCAGAACTGAAAAGATAGGGGAGGTGTCAAATTTTATCAAGGTGGAAATTGTTAAAGTAGATGTCAAAGCCCGAAAGTTCGAGAAAACTGAAGATTTTGTAGCTGAAGAAGCACCCATCCAAGTTTTCATTGGCAGAAAGCATTACGCTACAATATTTTGTACACCGCGAGACGTTAAGGAACTGGTTATAGGAAACCTGCTTTCTGAAGGCATTGTAAAAAACGTTGGGGAAATCGATAAAATAAATGTCAGAGAAAACGGTGCGTGCCATGTAACCCTAAAGTCAACAGTAAACACTGAATCCAGGCTAAAACTTGCCCGGCAACTTTACCGTGTAATCCCCTCAGCATGTGGCGGGCAACACCAACCACTAGCGCTTAGACAAATCAAAAAAGTGAACTCTAAACTGTCGGTGAGGGCTGAAACTGTTCAATGTTGTATCCAAACTTTGAACGCCATGTCGGAGACGTACCGAAAAACTCACGGAGTTCACGCAGCCGCCATTTACAATGGTGATGAAGCTCTTTTGGCGTTTGCTGAGGATGCTGGCCGTCACAACGCGGTGGACAAGGCTATAGGAAAGTGCGCTTTAAAAGGAGAAAACTTCAGCCAATGTCTTTTGGCTTTAAGCGGTAGATTAACTGCGGACATAGCCCTCAAAGCCGCAAGGGTTGGCATACCCATCGTCGCCTCCATGACCGCAGCTTTAAACTCGGGCATAGAAATCGCCCGAAAAGCAAACCTAACACTGATAGGCTTTGTCCGCGGAGCCTACATGAAAATCTACACGGCGCCGGAGAGGATTCTTCCGTAGGGATCTTCCGCCCTGTTTGGAAACGCTTTCTCCCTCCCGTTCTTTAGAAGCACGCGTTTTCCATCTCTTGTGAAAACTCCAAGAAAGTGGGGCTCTAGGTTATGCCTAGTTAACGTTTCTTTCACCTTACCTTGGGCTTGGGGGTTGACGGCGATCAAAATTGTGCCTGTTGAAGACATGGAGAGGAGCTGGTTTTCGGAAAGCTTGTAGGCTTCTTTGAGTTTGTAGGCTTCTGGACATATTGGAATTTTTTCGAATTCGATTTTGAAACCAAGTTTTGAGGCTTCAGCCATCTCGTTCAGCGAAGCCGTTAATCCACCTTCTGTCAAGTCGTGCATGGCGTGGACACCATCGATCTCCGCTAGGGCGAGTGCCTCCCTAACACAGCTTTGAACGGTTATAAGCTTCCTTAACCTACGGGTTCGCTTAACTCCAAAAATTTTCTCGGCTAAGTCTCTGTTTATCAAGGCGAGGTTTATGGCTATTTCCAAACCTAGAGGTTTCGTGCAGACGATTAAATCTTCTGGTTTAGCGTTGCCAGGTGTTTTAAGCTTCTCCTTTTCCACGGTGCCATATGCCGTGCAAACTCCCACAAGCGTTGACAGCCCATTATATGTGCCTGTGTGCCCCGTCACTATGGCTATGTCCAATTCTTCGGCTGTTTCGCATACTTGCCGCATAATCTTTTGGAAGGTTTTAGGCTTTGTCTCTGGGGGTCCAAGGAGGTTTATGGTGCAGAATTGGGGTTTCGCCCCGAAAATGGCTACGTCTGAAGCCGCATAATGGATTAGGAGCCATCCAAACCATTTTTCCGGCACGCCTATGCATGGGTCTGTAGATACTACAAGCCACTTGTCGCCTATCCAATGTACTCCTGAATCATAGCCGAGCATGGGTGGAACAACAACACGGCTGTCCGCTTTGACACATTTCAACAGTTTTTCCAGATTCTTAGGATCAAGTTTTCCCATGCTATTTTTCCTTTAGGAGTTCTATGCCGCGGCTTGTTATGCGGAAGGGAATCCACTCCAGCGGATGCTCGCACCCCTCCATTTTGACTATGCGGAGTTCTCGGCGGCATTTTTCCTCGTTAAATCTGAAAAAGAAGATGTTGTGCGCCTTGTTAAGGTCTAGGTCCACAGCCCGTTGGACGGCTATGTCTTTCTGGGTTGCCGCCGTCATAATGTCTATGTTGACTATGTTGTCATAGTGGCACCAGTTTATCGTCCAATCCTCAACAGGCTCCATGTACCGTAAATCGTATAAGGCGAAAAGCTGCTCGCTGAAGTCTCCGGCGGCGAACCTTGTTACGCCTTTTTCGGAGAGAAGTCTGTCAATGCGTTTCATCTCCTCAAAATCTTCTAGGCTGAAGTAGATTACCCGCGGGTCTTTTGGGTAAGGCCCAAAGTGGGGAAACGCCTGAATGGCAATAAACTTGCCTTTCTCGATGTATGGTTCGATGTCCCAGCCGAAGGACTTGAAGTAGGCTATAAGCCTCGGGAAAGGCTTGTCCATGACGTCATAAGCCACCGTTTCGCCTTCCAGCAAGCCTTGCCAAAGAAACTGCATGGCGAAAACTGTCTTACCTGTTCCCGGCGGACCATATAGAATGTTGCGTGAGCCTTTTTCGATGCCGCCGCCTATAAGCTCGTCAAAGCCTTTAATTCCGGTTTTCAGTTTAACCATTCACATCCCTCTTAAAGGAATATGTTGAGGAGTTTTGTTTCTTGTAGGAGGAATATTATATAGGCGCTTATGGCTAGTTCCGGCAGTATATAGCTTCCATTGTATATGGCTGAGTAGACGGCTGGGTGCATGCCTTCAGGCGCATAGCTAGAAAAGAAAATAACTCCTGAAACAAAGTGGGCTGTGAAGCGTCCCCAAACACCCACGTTAACGCCTACAAAGGGCGGTTTTTGAAAAATCCTGCCAGTCCAAGAGCGCCAAAAGCTAATGG
>Ga0105163_1001298_pt1 | contig 13373 bp, 14 predicted proteins | sample JNZ110809AmetaG_FD_81531 | JGI IMG/M metagenome (GOLD analysis project Ga0105163, IMG submission 81531) | Hot spring microbial communities from Jinze hot spring, China to study Microbial Dark Matter (Phase II) - JNZ 110809A | ecosystem: Environmental > Aquatic > Thermal springs > Hot (42-90C) >... | reverse complement strand
GGCTCACCCTAACGCTCTCGAGAGCCTGCACGACCTCCTCTTTGCCCGCCGGGTCCAGGTCCGAGGTGGGCTCGTCGAGGATGAGGAGCTCCGGCTCCCTGGCTACAGCCGCGGCGATAGCGACTCTCTGCTTCTCGCCGCCAGACAGCTGGTGGGGCTGCCTGCTGAGGAAATCTTTTCCGAGCCCCACGAGGTCTAGGGCCCAGAGCACTCTCTCCCTGGCCTCCTCGGGGTCCAGGTCGAGGGTCTGGAGGGAGAGGAGGAGCTCGTCCTCTACGCTGCTCATCACGAACTGAATCTCAGGGTCTTCGAAGACGACGCCAACTTTTCTAGCTATCTCGGCCACGTCTCTCTCGGCGGTGGACATCCCGAGGACCTTAACCTCTCCCTCGAAGCTGCCGGGTAAGCGCTGAGGGATGACGCCTGTCAACGCAAGCACCAGCGTGGTTTTTCCCGCGCCGCTCGGGCCGGTGATCGCGGTGAAGCTCCCCTTCTCGACCTTGAAGTCGACGCCTCTGAGAACGTAGTCCTTCGACCCGCGGTACCTCCACTTCAGGCCGCGAACCTCTACAGCCGGCATGCCGACCACCACGCGAGCCCTGCGACGAACACCAACGCTAGGCCCAGGGCCAGGTAGTCTCTGCGCCTCATGGGGGCTAGCCGGTAGCCCCGCACCATCCTCGTGGAGGGCGTGATGCCTCTCGTTTCGAGCGCGCTGGATATCTCGAAGCTCCTGGTGATCAGGAGAGAGAGCAGCGGGATCAGCGCGTTGACGTAGAGGATAAACCTCTTGGCTAAGCTCGTCCTCTTGAAGTCGACCCCCCTGGCCTCCATCGCTTCTTTCACGACCGCGAAGTCCATGAAGAAGAAGCCTACACCCCGGAAGAAGAGCGCTGCGGCGACTGTGAAGCCGGCCGGCAAGCCCAGCCTCCTCAAGCCCCAGAGTATGTCAGCGTCACTCACAGTCGAGATGAAGAGAGTTGCTGTGAGGATCATGGAGACTATCCTCAAAGCGTAGAACGCGGTTCGCTCCAGCGACGCGTCAGTAACCACGATGGCCCACTCCCACACTCCTCTCTCCGCCTGCACCTTGAGGATCTCGACCTTCCAGAGGACTTGCCCAGGGATCCTCGTGAAGAGCATGAAAGCCATCGCGATGAAGATCGTGACGCTCGTTAAGAGCAGCAGGTACACACGCACGACACCTAGCGGGATCCGCGCAGCAGCGAGAAGGAGCGCAGATGCCAGCAGCACGAGGAGGACTGAGGGAACATCCCTAACGAAGAGGATCGATAACGAGAGCAAAAAAGGAACCGTTACCCTCGTAACGCTGTGGAGGCTCATGTAGGGGCTAGCCCCCAGCCTCACCCCCGACAGCTCCTCTAGCAGCGTGGGCATTCTCCTAAGACCACCACCGCTCAACGTAGAGGCCTGTCCGCTTGAAGACCGGAGTCAAAGCTACGAGAAGAGCTGTCGAGAGCACTGAGAGCACGATGAGGTCTCCGATCACCCACCCGGTGAAGACGGGCCAGAAGAGCTCCGCGGGAAGAGGTGGCGGGAGGTTCCAGAGCGTGAGCGTCCCAGCCCCCCATATGCCGGAGAACAGTGAAGCGCCGATCACTCCGAAGAGTATGTGGAGCGCCCAAGTCTTCCTGTCGCCGACCAGCAGGCCGATTACGATGCCGAGCACTGCGAGCGCGAGGCCTAGGTAGACCGAGTACACGTAGATCGTGACGAAGGGCTCGCCGAGGGACGCGCCCCACAGAACCTGCACCACTACGCCGAGGAGCAGGAGCGCGGACCCCAGCGCGACAAGCGGCGGGAACAGCTTGGCGGCCCACCCCCTGCGCACAGTGAAGTCAGGGTCTACTTTGAAGAGCCTGAAGGCGGCGGCTGGGACTAGGGCTTCGATGAAGTCTGCCCAGGACCAGATGAAGGACTGGATGAGAGTGTAGCCGCTGGGGTAGAGTCCAAGGAAGAAGCAGCTCAGGTAGCCGGCTAGAGCACCCCACATGCCCATCCAGACTCCCAGGGGGACGTAGATAGCTGCAGCAACGTAGAGTGCGGAGACGCCGGGCGCGCCTAGCACGGGGAATATCATCGAGGAGACAACAGCTAGCACGTAGGAGACAGCGGTTGCCAGCACGAACGTCACTATGTGCGCCCAGGTGATTCTCTTCCTGGGACTTATTGCCCTTGTCACGTGCCGCTCCCGTATCAAGAATTTATAAGTCTTTCTCTTTTTTGAAAAGAAAAGTTTAAAATATAGTATCTTTTACATGATATGTGGCGTTGAGAAGGCAGGAAAGCCTCGTTTTGCAGCTGCTCTGCCAGGGGGCGCTCCGCGCCGTCAGGAAGGGGTTGAGGAGAGGAGCCCTTGCCGAGAGCTTAGCCAGGGCTGGCGTCGCGGTGAGCCCTGTAGACCTGAGCCGCTACACGTCGGGGTCGCACCTACCCAGCCCCGGCAGGGCATTGGAGATCCTGGAGGCTATTCACAGGTCGGGGCTGGCCAGCGAAGCTGTGAAGCAGAGAGTTTCGGTGGACGAGATGGGCGTCGTCAACGTGAGGCAGCTAGCCTACGACGTGGATATCCTCTTGCTGGCAGCTTCGGCCGCGTACCTCGAGTTCTCCGGCATGGTGGACACCGTGCTCACAGCCGCGGTGAACGGGATCCCGCTCGCGACTATTGTCTCGTGGGCGCTATCCGCTCAGCTCGCTGTCGCGAGGAGGGAGAGGGAGAGCGCGTCGGCAAAGTACTTTGAAGCTGAGGTGATCCTCAGCGATCCTCCCAGCGTTTCGCACTTGTACCTTCCCACCGAGCAGCTGAAAAGAGGGGAGAGGGTTCTCATCGTGGACGATCTCCTCCGCAGCGGCAGGACTCTGAGAGCATTAGCGAAGATAGCGGCTAGCGCTAATGCTCACCTGGTCGGAGTACTCTCGATTCTGGCTGCCGGCGAGGGGTGGAGGATGGCGGTTCCCGAAGGAGTCAAGACCGTCGTTCTCTACAAGGTTAACAGCGATAAAAGAGGTGCGTAGAAGCCTCGAGGTAGGGCTCTGCGCCGGCTGCTCGCCTTTCCCTCACAGGCTCCGAGCCTCGAGGTCCCTCTTCGTGGCCTCCTCGAGGACGCTCTCGAGAACACCTTCAATCTTCCTCTGAACCACTTCCGGCTCGTCGTCAGTCCTGATGACGTGAATGTTGGGGAACTCTTCCGAGATCCGGAAGTAGGCTGTGCGCACGCGCTCTAGCTTCTCGATCTCCTCGAACAGCTCGACCGCGAACCTATCCTCCCTTATCCTCGCAACTGCAACCTCAGGCTCGATGTCGAGAATGAAAGTGACGTCGGGAAGCGGGAACTTCGAGTTCACGGTTTTCAACCACTCGTAGTCCAAGTTGAGAGAGCCGTAAGCAAGGCTGGAGAAAATGTAGCGGTCGGTGACCACAGCCCTCCCGGCTCTCAGCGCCGGGAGGATCACTGTATTCACGTGGTGGCAGCGGTCAGCTGCGAAGAGCAGCTGGAGCGTCATAGGGTCTGCCCTCCACTCGCCCCTCAGGCAGGCCCGTATCAGGCCGCCGATGAGGCCGTCGGTCGGCTCCTTCGTGAGGACGACCCTCAAGCCCCTGCTCTCAAGGAACTTCTCGGTCAGCCTGGCGTGCGTCGTGAGCCCCGCGCCGTCGATCCCCTCGAATGCTACGAGAATCACGGGGTACCTACGCCTGGCCAAATATTAACACCTCGCTTAAAACAGGCTCTCGAGCCTCTGCGGGAGAGGCTCCGCGCGGTTACTCTGCCGAGAATCGCGCGGCGCGAAGCTTTAAATAATCTCATGCATCATGCACTGTACGTGAAAACGATCACTATTAGCGACGAGGTCTACTACAAGCTTGTCGCGCTGAAAGGAGATAGAAGCTTCACTGAAGTGATAGACGAGCTAATAAGGTCCAGCGTCAAGAGCAGGGTCGAGATGATTATTTCTCTCTCGCGCAGGAGCGCACCCCCGGAGCTCGAGGAGGCAGTTAAGCTGGTTAGAGAAGGTTTCAAGGCGAGGTTCGTTGAAACTGCTCCTTGACACGTCATTCATCCTCGAGCTGAGGAGGGGGAGCGGGGCGGCGGAGAGTAAGCTTAGAGAGCTTGCCGACAGCGCTTCAGACGTCGGGGTATCGGTTCTCTCCGTCTACGAGCTGTACCTGGGAGCCTCCCTGTACTTCCTGAAGACGGGGAGCACTGCCGAGCTTGCGTGGCTCGAGAGTTTCTTAAGCTGGGTTAGCGTCTACCCCTTGTCTCGCTCTTCGGCTGAAGTTGCCGCCCGCGTGAAGGCTGAAGCCATGCTGAGGGGCTTGCAAATCCCCGACCTTGATCTCCTGATCGCAACCTCGGCTGGCCCGGACACGCTCCTCCTAACGTTCGATAGAGATCACGAGGGAGCTAGGCAGCACTTGTCCCGTTACGGCGTAGAAGTCGTGTACCTTGGGAAGCGCTAGCCTCCCCTAGATGCAAGTAGAGCATCGCACAGCGATGCTCCGGGGATCGGCGGGCTCCTTGAAGACCCTCCCAGCGGGAAGCGGAAAGCGCGGCTTAAGCCTGGCTGGTAGGGCTCTATCGGGGTTGCTGGAGAAGGAGAAGCAGGCCCGTGAGGGGGTCACGGCTGCTGACGCGGGGTCGAGGCCCAGAAATATATAGCTCTTTGGCAACACTGGGAGCGTGCCTGGGGTCTTGTTTCTCATCGACTATGACGGTACTCTCGCGCCCGAGAACGAGAGTATCGATGCGGAGGTTCTCGAGAAGCTGCGGAGCATTAAGGAGAGTAGTGGCGCTAGGCTGGTTGTAGCGACAGCTAGGCCTCTCGGAGATATGAGGAAGTTTATCCCCAGGCCGAGAGTTTTCGACGCTTTCCTTCTGGAGCTAGGGTCGGCTATCTACTTCCCGCTCTCTAGGGAGCTAGTGCTGTTCAAGCCAGACTACTGGGATAGCCTCGTAGAGGTGCTTAAGCGCGCGCTGCCTCCTGCCAACGTGGGCAGCGTGCTCTACTACTTCGACGAAACTGTGCTGGAACAGGCGAGGCGGCTGCTTGAAAGCGCTAAGACTTACCCTGCAGATGTCGTGAAAGTTGGTTCAAGAACGTACGTCGCAGCACCTCCCGGCCTCAGCAAGAAGCTAGGCGTTGAGAGACTACTGAGGGTGAGCGGCTGGGAGCCCTCTCTAAAGGTCGCTATCGGGGATAGCCTCTCCGATATCCCCCTCTTCGAAGTATCGGATTTGAGGGTAGCTGTCGGGAACGCGCACCCCAGCCTCAAGCGCATAGCCGACTTCGTGGCGAGCGGCAGCATGGCCGCAGGAGTTCTCGAAGCTATAAGCTACGTGATAAAGAAAAACGCAGCAGATTCTCGGGAGGAGAGGCCCGACCAACTCTAGATTTAAAAGAAAAAGGCCTCTTTAGGGAAAATCTCTATCCGAGCACGCCTATCAGGGCCAGGATGAAGGCTGTGAGGAATAGTATGATGACAGCCTTGCCGTAGCTGTAGCCCTTATTCTTGATGAGCCAGTAAGCGTAGAGGGTGAAGAGCAGCGGTAGCAGCGAGGGCATGAACTGGTCGAGGATGGGCTGAAGCTTGATCTGCTGGCCTGCGTAGGCGGCGAGAACAATTGGGGTAGTAGCGCGGACGTAAGTAGCCGCTATGCCGCCTATAATCGCCATAGCGAAAGCCATGATGGCGTCCCTAGCCACCTTAAGGAACTCACCCCTGAGGATCTCAGCCAGGGAAAGCCCGTACTTGTACCCGTAGACGAGCGTATAGTACTTTACTGCCCACGAGACAGGAATCCATATTGCTAGCGCGACGACAGGGCCCAGGAGGTTGCGTTGCACGCCTAGCGAGGCTCCGAGGAGGAAAGCAATCGGGAGTAGTGTAAACCACATTACTGAGTCTCCGAGGCCCGCGAACGGTCCCATGAGAGCGGTCTTAATGCCCCTTATAGTGTCCTGGTCTGCGCCCTGCTCCTCTAGCGAGATCGCCATACCGTAAATCGCGTTGTGCAGGTGAGGCTCCGTGTTGTAGAACTCGTTGTGTAGCCTAAGCCAGGACTTCAGCTCCTCGGGATCTTTCCTCAGCTTCTTCTCGATTTCGAGCATGCCGTGAGCGAAGCCCGTGCCCATCATCCTCTCGTAGTTCCACGAGGACTGGATGAACCACGAGACAGCGAACCACCTCAGGAAGTCCTTAGTAGTTGCTTTTCCGGTGGGGGGAGCTCCAGAGGACGCGGGCGTAGCCTCGAGGACATCCCTGAACACGTAGTAGTAGATGGCAGCGACGATGGCTCCGACGATCAGGGCTATAGCCACGAGGCTTAGCTTCAGGTATGCTGCCAGCGCGAAGCCCAGGACGAAGAACATGACGTTTCTCCTAGATAGCATCATCTTCATCATGATCGCAGCACCGAGCGCTGGTAGGACAGCTCCAGCTACAGCCATAGCGTCCCAGAACCTTATCGCTAAGGGACCGATGTGAATCACTTGTATCGCTTCAATTGCAGCCTTAACCGCCTCGGGGTTGACAGCCAGAAGGCCGACGAAACCCCATATCGGTATGGCCCTGCTGAGACCCCAGGGGACAGCGCCCAGTATGTTGATCATGGGTATTGCGCCGAAGTTTCCTCTCTCGATCTCCCTGTCAGCCCAGTGCGTGAAAACAGCGTCGAAAGACCTGACCATTATCTCTATGTTCATAGTGAGAACTGCGATAGGTATCGCTAGAGGCACGGCTGCTTCGGGCCTAAGGCCCATGGTTATAGCTAGGACTGTCGCAGCTATAGTTCCGCTAGCAGCTTCGGGCACTGTTCCGCCGCCGATCGTAAAGAGCCCGGCGAAGACGAACTCGAGAAGAGAGCCGACGACTAGGCCGGTGATAGGATCTCCTAAGATTATTCCCGTGATGGTTCCGGCGACGACAGGCCTCCAAATGCCCAGCGGTGTTACCCAGATGTAGTCCAAGCCGAAGATGAAAGCCAGCAGTCCCAGAAGCCCTACTTCGACGGGTCCTATTGCTGCTGGCATAGCCTCTACGCACGGTACTCAAATAAAAACCTTTCGTGATAGCTTATACATTCAGACTACTTAAGCATGTTAAAATGCAACCTCGCGAAATTTTTGCAGAAAGCCATGGTGAAAAGAGTGCTCGACCTCACGGGAAGAGAGCTTTCAACCATCCCCGCGGCAGATTTCAAAAAAGCTATTCAGAGCTCAGAGGGTAGAGTCGTCGCAGCTGAAGTCGTCGCGACCGCGCCACCACTAGTGGATGGGGTATCTAACGTGGAGATTGCAGCGGCGTTCGGCGCAGATATAGTGCTGCTCAACATGCTCGACGCTTTTAACCCGAGGTTCGAGGGGGTGCCAGAAGAAGTGAAGAGCATCTCAGACCTCGCCAGGTTCGTGAGCAGGTTTATCGGAAACAACTTGGAGCCCGTGGAGCCGGGCCTCATCCCCCCGGGTAGAACGCTGTCCCCCGAGGCTTTGCGAGCGGTCACCGAGCTGGGCTCAAGGCTTGTCGTAGTTACGGGAAACCCCGGCCTGGGAGTCACGTGGGAGCGGATAGCGGCTGGAGTGGAGCTTGCGGTAAAGGTTGTCGGGAGCAAGGCATTGATTTTCGGTGGGAAGATGCACTCGGGTGGTTTGAAGAGTGAGGAGATGTACGACCTGGCTCTCGTTGAGCGTGTGCTTGCTTCGGGGGCTGACGGCGTGGTGATCCCGGCTCCCTACACGGTTCCCGGGTCGACTCCAGAAGCCGTGAGAAGCGTCGTGAAGCTGGCTCAGAGGTACGATAGCGTGGTGATGTGTACGATCGGTACCTCGCAGGAAGGGGCTAGGCCCAGCACGGTGAGGAAGATAGCCCTGTCCTCTAAGGCTTGCGGCTGCGATGTTCACCACATTGGCGACTCCGGTTACCGGATGGGCGTCGCTTTACCGGAGAACATTCTGGAGCTTTCGATAGCTGTGAGAGGGGTAAGACATACATACAGGAGGATGGCTTCTTCGCACGCGAGGTGAGGCACCTGAAGTACGTGCTAGCAGCTCACGGGAGGCTTGGGTGCGCGATGCTTGAGGCTACGGCGATGATACTCGGCATTTCAGTGTACCAGAAAGCAGCTTGCGTCGACCTCCAGGAGGGGGAGAGCCTCGAGAATTTCTACGACAAGCTTTCTTCGATTGTTGACGGCGACACGGTAATCGTTACCGACTTATTCGGCGGCACGCCTTCGAGAGCAGCCCTCATGCTGCTTCAAGAAGCACGCGTGAAAGCTGTGGTGACGGGCCTTAACATGCCTATGCTATTAGAGATGCTGATGAACGATGAGGGAGTAAACAACCTCCCAGAGTTTCTCCAGAGAGTGCGCCAAGCTGCGAGGGAGGGGGTGAGGGTTTTTGCGGGCAGTGATCTCGCGGAGCTTCCCGACAGGAGTGTTCAGAAGGCTGAGAAAGGCATCCTGCAAAGGTTTTTAAGAAGATAGAGGGTAGAACAGAAAAAACGGTTTAGAGAGGGTGGCGCGCATGGGAGCTACTGATAACCTCTTCATAAGGATTGACGACAGGTTTATTCACGGTCAGGTGACTGCGGCTTGGACGAAGAAGTTCAACGCTACTTCCATCTGGGTTGTGAACGATAAGATCGCCGGCAACCCGGCTCTAAAGCAGCTGCAGCTTGTGCTCGCCCCACCCGGCATCCACGTCGAGGTGCTTAAGATCGAGGAGGCAGCCGCCAAGGTGAAGAATGCTTTAAACCAGCATAGGATTCTAGCTCTCTTCGAGAACCCTGTCGACGTCCTGAAGTTCGTTGAGAGCTCGGGGCTTAAGCCGAGCTTTGTGCTGCTGGGGCAGATGGGGTTCAAGCCCGGGCGCGTGAAGATCGAGAAAACGTTCGACATAAACGCGGAGGAGCATAAAGCCCTTCTCAAACTTCTGGATATGGGAGTCAAGCTGTACTACCAGCAGCTCCCCGACTTCCCTCCGAAGCCTGTCGACATGGAGGAAAAGCTGAGGAAGCTCACCTTCTAGGCGGGAAGGAATGCGCTTGAAAGTTGGACTAGTCGGCGCAGGCTGGTCTGCTGCCGCGCAAGCATGGGCTGTAAACGCTCTGAAGTTCTCGACGAGCTCTAGAGCGCTCCCCGAGCTGGAGCTCCTCAAAGTGCTGGGCAGAACCCCCTCGAAAGCCGAGGAGTTTGCCCGAAGGTTCGGCTTCAAGGAGTGGACGACCAGAGAGGAGGAATTCTTCAAAAACCTCGATGTCGTGCTGATAGCTTCGCCTAACAACACGCATGAGCACTACGCTCTGCGCGCTTTAGAGGAGGGCGCAGACATCGTCCTCGAGAAACCTGTCGCGGTCAGCCTCGAAGGTGCTGAGCGTATACTCCGCGCCGCGGAGAAGGCTGGCAGGCACGGCACTGTATGCCTTGTCTCTCGCTACACTCCTGCCGCGGTTACGGTGCGGGAGCTGGTAAGCAGCGGGGAGATTGGCGAGGTGCTTGAGTTCCGGGGCGTGATAGCTCACGCTAAGCACGCGTACAGAGACACGCCTTTCGAGTGGAGGATGAGCAGGGAGATCGCGGGAGGTGGAGTCTTCGCAGACCTTGGAGTCCACCTGCTCGACCTGGCGGAGCACCTCACAAGCTTGAAGATCGCCAGACTGCTAGCGAAAGTCTTCACCCTGGTCGAGGAAAGGTTCGACCCCCAGACGGGCTCCACCAGGAGGGTTGACGTGGAGGACTTAGGCTACGCGGTCTTCGAGTACGCTGGGAGGGCGAAAGGGTTTATCGAAGCATCTAAAGTCTCCCCTGGCTTCGAGGAGCAGATGCGTGTCGAGATTCACGGGGATGCGGGCGGCGTCAGGTTCACCTTGGTTGAGCCGCACGCAGTTTACCTGTTCAAGCGGAGCACGAGGAGGGTGGAGAAAATATCGAGAGGGTATGAGGAGGCGTCCCCCGACCTCCTCTGGCCCTCCCGAAGAGCTTCGAGGGATGGGTTTACTCGTACATGCTCTTGCTGAAAAGATTCTTCGAGTTCCTGAGCGGCCACGCTCCGGACTACCACCCAACGCTCCGCGAAGGGCTGAGAAGCCAGCAGCTCCTCGACGCTGTTTACAAGTCAAGCGCTACAGACGCCTGGGTCAGCGTCTGATCCAAGAAGCTTTCTTACAGTCTCGAAAATCCTCTCCTTATCCTCCGGGCGGGTAAGCTCGAAGAGCGACTCATAGCCTTGAGCCCCTCTCGGGGCGAGGTAGCCGTAGTATCCGTTAGCGTACGACACGACGAGCCTGCGGCGACCTCGCGAACGCTTCAGCTCCAGCGCGAAGTCGGAGGGGATCTCGAAAGGCAGAAACACCAGATCCAGGTTGTCCCCCAGGCGGAGACCAACCACCCTCGCTTCACCAGCTCTAGGAAGATTGCCTGCACCTGCCAGTTTTTCGAGGAGCTCGAACCCCTCGGCTACGGACTCCCGCACCCTCCCGTGAGCACCCTCCATGCTTCTGGAGCTTAAAGCTTCTTCGAGCTTCTCCCGAGGGTTGACGAGCCTTACCTCGCACGCGGCAGAGCGGGCGTGAAGGCTACTGCAGCTCACCCAGGAGAGAGTCCCAGCGGCAGAAACCACCTGCCTTGCGAGCAGCTTCCCCAACCTCTCCGCCTCCTCGAAGCTCTGAGCCCTCCTGGTGAAGCGAGTTGAAACATTCGCGGCTGCCCCGTTCGCAAAGAAGCAAGTGTCGAGACCCAGCTGCCTGGCTATCTCGTCCACCGCATACCCGACCAGGTCCCTGCTTATGAGGAGGTTGTCGGGGCCGAGCACTGTCGGGTGTACAGCGAAGTGCAGCAAGGCGCAGCGCTCTCCTGAAGGCTTCCTGAAGATGATCAAAGTGGCGGTATCGTCGATCTTTCCGCTAGGATTGACGCGGTCCGTAGCCACCCCCTTCACCGGCGCTTCAGCTACTGCTAGGCTTGCGGGAGAGCTAGCCTCAGTAGCCTGGAGCAGCCCCTGCTCCACAGCCGCCAGTAGCTCGCTGAAATATTCCTCTCTAAAAGCTTCCTCCCCGAACGTCAGGAGCGGTGAGGTGAAGGCTGAGGCCGGCGCAGAGTGGGTGTGTGATCCCGCAACCATCAGGAGCGCTCTCCCGAGAATCCGCTCAGCGAGCCGGTAAAGCTCGCTGTAAAGCTTCTCGTCAACCCCCAGAAGGTCTAGAGTCACTAGAGCTGCTGCTTCGCCGCCCTCAAGGGTAAGAATACCTGCTTTTATATCGTCGTGTACTCCTGTCGATCTACTTTTTCGCCGAACGTAGCCAGCGAGCACGTGCCCGGCAGGCTCGCTAGGAGTGATGACTACTCGAGAGTAACCGAGCCTAAGGGCCTCCGCCCTGTCCACACGCTCCTCCACGAAAAAGAAGAGATAAACATTGACCCGCAGGCTGGTCGAGAGCAGAATCCCAACGCTTGCTAGGGGTGCGAGGCATTGTCCTCGAAAAAATCGGGGTATCAGCTTAGATTGTAGCCCCCGCAGAGCGGAGAACTCTGATAGGTTTTACTGGAGAAGACGATGCTTGAGCAGCGTTTTCCCGGACGAGGGGCGCGGGAGTCGGCAAGCTTTATACATGCGTGCTCGTCTTCTGCTTGTGGCTGAGGAGCTGCTTTCCGTGGCGGTTGATAAGGCTCTAGATCTTGTTTTGGAGAAGGTGGAGAGAGGAGAGAGGCTGAAGACTGAAGACCTGGCTATCCTCACGATCGCCGTCGTCAGGGATGTAAACAAGAGAATCGACATTCTCACCGATTCCCTTAATGCTCGAATCGCTGAGCTTGACGAGAAACTCAGCAGAAGGATTGATGAAACAAACAAGAGAATTGATGAGACAAATAAGAGAATTGACACACTTACGGACTCTCTTAACGCGAGAATCTCCGCGCTGGATGAAAGGCTGAACGCGAGAATTGCAGAACTGGACGAGAGGCTAAACAGGAGGATCGATGACACAAACAAGCGGATCGACATGCTTGCAGACTCCCTAAATGCTCAAATCAACGAATTGGATAAAAAGTTGAACATGAGGATTGTCGAGCTGGATGAGAGACTAAACAAGAGAATTGATGGTGTATACCAGGTGCTGGGAGACGTGCACAGGAGGATTGATGGTGTATACCAGGTGCTGGGGGATGTGCAGAAGATGATGGTGGAGATGGGTAAGACTCTCGTAGATGTGCAGCGGGACATCGCTGAGCTGAAGAAAGCCCTGCTGAAGTAAGCCGCTGAGCGCTAAGGCGAGCAGCTAGCGTGCCCCGAACCTTCAGCTGGCCTACGCGCTGAGAAACTTACTTTTGGAATACTGGCCCGTCGTAGTCCGAATTCCGCGGTCTGCGCTCGGCTAAGGTAGCTGGGCAGGCTTAGGAGCAGCTTCCCTGGTAGTTTCCAGCACGAAGTCACCTCAGTACCGCTTTCGTCAAGTACCTTGGCGCGTCGATAGGTCTTCCCAGCTTTTCTCCGAGCCTGTACGCGAAGAGCTGCAGAGGGACTGCGAGCGAGATCGGTGCAAGGTGCCGTTCGGTCCTCACCGTGGTGAGCACTGCCGCGCCCGCTTCACCTGCTCTGGCGAGCTTCTCGTCTCCCTCAAAGCCTGCTGCGACCACTGTGGCTCCTGACTCTGCTGCTGCGGTGATGAGCGGGTAGGTTGCCTCGGCGGCTACTTTCTCCACGGGGACGATGAAGCCGGCGAAGAAACCTTTCTCGATGAGTACGAAGGGGCCGTGCTTGAACTCACCCGCTTCAACCCCTTCAGCGTGGAAGTACGCCGCCTCCTTGAGCTTTAGAGCTCCTTCAAGGGCGAGCGGGTAGGTGATTCCTCGCGAAACCACGTACCCGCCTCTGCAAGCCGCCACCTGGGCAGCCGCCCGCGTCGCCTGGCGGTCGAGCTGGGGGAGCTCCGCTGCAAGACTCTGCGCGAGGGTTTTCACTGCTGCTACAGCCCGGGAGTGCTCGTCCTGGGAGACTTTACCCAAGTCTCTGCCAGCCTGCAGGGAGGATAGGTAGAGGAGGAGGAGCGTGGAGGTGAAAGTTTTCGTCGCTGGCACCGCGATTTCGGGGCCCGCGCCTATAGGCAGGTAGACGTTGGAGAGGCGGGCTAGCCTCGAACCAACGTAGTTCGTTACTCCGAGGATGGTAGCTCCCCGTAGCTTCGCCTCGTAAAGTGAGCTGAGCACGTCGCCCGTCTCCCCAGACTGGGATATCGCGATCACGAGGCTGCCTGGGCCCACGTTCTCGACGTAGTAGAGCGGGAACTCGGCTGCGCTGACTACTACAGGGCTTATGCCTGCGAGCTCGGAGAGGTAGTAGCCCGCAACGAGCCCCGCGTG
>Ga0105163_1001296_pt1 | contig 13393 bp, 14 predicted proteins | sample JNZ110809AmetaG_FD_81531 | JGI IMG/M metagenome (GOLD analysis project Ga0105163, IMG submission 81531) | Hot spring microbial communities from Jinze hot spring, China to study Microbial Dark Matter (Phase II) - JNZ 110809A | ecosystem: Environmental > Aquatic > Thermal springs > Hot (42-90C) >... | reverse complement strand
GCCTCTACTACGCTGGATGCTACGAAAGTTTTACCTACACCTGACTTCTGAGATACGAACCTTACTATATACGGTCTCAACATTCTCCCCAACAGTATGAATAAGCTTTGAACAACTAAATTAGATTTTGAGGTGCATTTTTCTCAGCACTCGTAGGAACTCAAATTCTACATACTGATGTTCAAAGAACTCTTATAACGGCTACAACTAGTTTACAGCGGTGTTGAGGCTGCCTCTAGAGCTGTCTTTTAGCAGGATCTCGGTGGTGGCTAGGGCAATAAGGGAGTCCTTTACTATGGTTGTTAACACGATAGAAGACTTCACGGACCCACGTTACTATCCCCCTAAGTATGAGGAAGTGGAAAATGTTCTCAGGTACTTCTTCTTTATGGTAGCGATCGACCACAGAACCTCAAGGTTGAAGCCTTTCGAAATGTACATTAATGGTGAAAGCTATCACGGAGCCGATTTACTTTACCATCTAGGAATCCTAAAGTACAGAGAGGACCCAGACTATTTTAACCCCGAGAGAATGGCAGTAATATCGCGTGAGGAAGTTGCTAGGTGGTTGCGGGCTCAGGGCGGAGAGTGTGTCTGGGATCCTGAGGTTCGCGCAGAATTGCTTCGTGATGCAGGTTTAAAGCTTATTAGGTTCTTTAAGGGGTCGGTATCTGAGTTAATTAGAGCCTCTAGAGGCTACATTAGGCATCCCACGGCTTATGGACTTGGGAGCTTACTTAAAGTGTTTAAAGCTTATTCAGATCCTGTTGAGAAAAAGATGTTTCTCTTTATAAAGTTCGTCCTGAGGAGAGGTCTCATCGAAGTTATCGATACTCACAATATAGAAGTACCGGTCGATAATCACTTAACTAGAGTAGCACTAAGGTTGGGGCTAGTTAGACTCGACAACTATCTAATGCATAAAGTCCTGAGTAGGTCTGAGTTCACGTATGAGGAGGATATAGAGCTAAGAACTGCCGTAAGAAGAGCTTACGGCTACGTCTCCAAGATTTCATCTATTAGACCGGACTACCTTGACGACTTTCTGTGGACTTTTGGTAGAAAGTACTGTACCAGAGAGAACCCAGCTTGCGAGAGATCGAACTTCTGCCCACTGTCTTCGGTTTGCGTAAGCCATGGAAAAGCGTCCAAGATAGTAGAACATAACTACGTTAACACGTTCTACTACTAGGCGGTCTTAGTTGACTCAAGGAACCAGAGGTGGAGACGATCTTGCGGCAATCCTTAAAAGCCTAGGAGAAGAAGAGCTCGCGACCTTGAGGTACTTCCTTAGGTATAGATCGGTGGGAGAAATACTCGCCTCCAGAGAGCTGAGAGCCATGGGAATAAAAAATCCATCTAAGATATTAGCTAAGCTCGTTTCTCTAGGCCTAATTAAGCGAGGTATAGGGTGCTACACTATTTCTAAAGAAGTTCTCGACGCCTTCAGGCGGGGAGAAATTGAGATATAGCTTAGCTTGTTATTTAATCTTTTGACATTTAACGTCGGTTTCTATTTTATCGTGACCCTTGGGACGCCGTCGTGCTTCTCATATATATATCTGGGTAATACTAAGCTACGGTGCTGACCTTGGGTTACGTCTTCGGGGGGGCTGTACCGAGGCGTGCACCATTAATGACTATTGCTATAGTAGCTCTAAATGTGGTCGTCTACATCGTAACGTCGTCTACGACTTACTTTACTAGTACGTCAGTGAGCTATATCTACAAGTTAGGCTATATTCCGGCTCTTCTTCTCTCAAACGAGGGAGTCATTAGAATGTTTACGTCTATGTTTATTCATGCCGATTTGTTGCACATAGTCTTCAACATGTACTTTCTCTACGTCTTCGGTAAAGGAGTCGAAGACCTTGTTGGTTCTCGTAGATTTCTACTCCTTTACATAGTCTCCGGAGTTGGTGCAGCACTATTTCATACAGCCTCTATCTCGATCTCTGGGTTAGAGGCTTTAGATATCCCGGCAGTCGGGGCTTCAGGAGCTATTAGTGGCGTTTTAGGGGCCTATTTAATGTTCTTTCCCGGAACATCTCTAGTCGCATGCTTTCCTCTGTTGTTTCTACCGGCGTGCTTTACCGTTAGAGCATCTATATACCTGGTCTTCTGGTTCGCTATGCAGGTGCTATATGGGTATATGAGGATAGGTGGAGTAGCTTTCTTCGCACATGCCGGAGGCTTTATTACAGGTATAGCTATGGCTTGGGTCCTCGGTAGGAGTAAAGTCATTGAGTTGAAAACGTTTAGAGAAGGGTTCTTCTTCTTTAGGTACATAGTTTTTAGAGTATACCGAGAAGGTTTAGGTTTCTTCACGAAGGCCATTTTGATATTGTTAATTGTGGCAACTGCGGCAACAATGCTCTACTACTCCATTAGTACGGACACTAACCTCGTAGTTGTTTACTCTGGAAGCATGAAAATAAATGGGTATTCAGATGCGGTACTACTGAAGATGGTTGCCGATAGAGGCTATAGCTACAGTGGGTTCGAATACGTTTATACAGACATAGTATTGCTGAGGCTGTCCAAAATAGGGTTCCTCATAAATCCTGAACTGTCAGGCAGATCTTTAGATTATCTTCAAAACCCCCTCTCAGGCGACGTCGAAATACGGACTGAGGCCTTCGGGAGGTACATAAGCGAGAGCGTGCCTGTGGTTCTATACGCTAAGGCTATGTACGATGAAAGAGGGGTCGCGATACTAGCTGAAGGCCGTATGTACACGCAAGTAGTACAGGTTTCACTGGAGGGAAGAGCAATCAAGGTCAGTAAGGTTCCCTCAGTGTTTGATTTCTCCATAGTCTTAAACGGTCCACATACGGGAGAATCAGTAACTGTAGCATCTATTCCCGCAGTACTGATATCTCTGGTCGCAACATACGTTGTTGCTAGGAAAGACGGCGAGCTCTCCGTTTCCTAGTACGAGCAAGCCAAGCTAACTCGAAGAATGCTTACTCCACACGTATCTTAGTGCTATCTCGATTTGCCTTATCGCTATAGACGTCGGATTTAGTAGGTCTATTTGAGTTATGTATCCTCCACTTTCCTTTAACTTGAAATCGTCTAAATCCTTCCTTCCCTTCAGTTCCTCTAGGATTTTGAGTAGGAAGTTTGTCACTATCTCGTCGTCAGACCTGATTCCACCTCTAAGAACTATTTTAACTGTATTGTCTCCTACTATTTCATTGGCTATTATCTCGTCCTCAGCGTAAATCACCTTAATTTTCTCCTGTTGTGTTACTTTAGCTTCTTCGCTGTAAGCTGGCTGTGCAACTCCCTGCTTTACGCTGGGGAAAGCTGAAGCTATTTGCTTCAGTATCTCTAGTTCTTCCGACAATTCCTTGATCTTCTTCTCGATCTCCCTAATTCTGTTCTCTAGGTATTTCGATATTTTTTCTTGGCTCAACCCACTCCACCGCTACTTTTTGTAAACTTAAGTAATCCTTCTAGGCCTCTGCTCACATTTACTGCTGTCTTAAGTAGTTCGAAGTCTGACCTTATCACCTCGTATAGTTGTGGGTTATACAGAGCAGCGGCAGGGTGATATGTTGGTATTACCGCTCTCTGAGCTCCAAGAATGGACAGTCTGTATACCCTACCTCTCATTTTTGTAACACCTGCCCACTCGGTACCTCCTTTAAGCTCAAATAGGTAGTAGCCGGCATAGTTACCGAGCGCGACAATAACTCTGGGATCAACTAGCTCAATTATTCTATCAGTAAAATACGAGCATGTCATTAGTTCATCCAGCTTAGGTTCCCTGTTGTTTGGAGGTCGACATTTAACTACGTTGGTTATGAATAGGCTTTCCCTCTTAAAGCCTACTTCCTCAATTAGTTTATCAAGAAGCCTGCCAGCAGCTCCTACGAATGGTCTACCCTCCTCATCCTCAGTCCTTCCTGGCGCCTCTCCTAAGAGCATCACGCTCGAATAGAGATTTCCTTCTCCCGGAACGGCTCTAGTTCTAGACTTAAATAGGGAACACTTGACACACTCAGAAATTTCTGCCCTTATCTTACCCCATACTGACTCTTTACCCATAGACTCCGCTACCAGTACGCCTTTCTTAACGAGATAATAGCTTTACTACTCAACTACGTCTAAGCCGTAATCAGCCGCGATAGAGTTAGCGACTTGCTTCACGTATCCCGGCACCTTACCTTCTAGAATGATTTTCCTAGTTTGAATGCTCGACTTCGCTACAGCTTGCCTCAGTATAGACTCTAGCAACTCGGGAGATTCGCGAAGGTCCTTTAAGGCGTGCCTAGATATTATATGACCATAGCATTCGCCCTGGTGTAGAGCTCTTTGAGTGAACTGATGCGCGTAGTGACCTCCTCCTATACCTACTGAAGGAATGCAAGGAGGCTGAGGTTCTGCTATAGCTCTATAAACGGCTCTAGCTAAAACCTCTTGATATAGCTCGTTTGACCATTCATCAATCGTGGAACCTATTTCGGCAAATGTCAGAGGCTTTCTAACTTCTGTAGGTCCGTGATGAGTGACTTCGTAAGTTATTTCGACCCCTTCTATCCTGCGGCTTGTAGATAGGCTACTCAATTCTGTCAATATAGAAAATGCTATTGGTGGATTAGCTATAGCGAGCTCCCTAGGTCTACCCCCGTACTCGGCTTTAGTTGATGGATTTCCGGTGTGATGAACAGTAAGAGACTTTATTCCTGAGGTAGCGCTATGTCTTGACACCACGATGTAGTAGCTGGCCTCAAATAGTTCATCCAAGAACCCAAAGTACAGTACGTCTTCATTAAACCCAGCGATTACTACCTCATTACCACCTATCTCAGTAGCACAAGCCTCCGAGCTCCTCTTTATGGTGGTCTTTTGACATTCGGTTAAACTGGCTAATTTCACTGCGATACCGCGACCGGCTATATCCAAAGTGCTATAGGCTACTACCACCTTCTTCAAGGCATTAAACCCGTATTTATAGCTTGAACACCTAATTTAATCCTTAAAGAAGTATAAAAGAATCAGCAGTTTCGAAGTAGTAAGCTGTGTCGTGCAGGTGTGTTAATAGCTCTCCACCTTCATCTCACCGTTTCTCGCTCTAGGTTTTGTAGGTTTTCCTAGGGTGAGTTGTGCCTCCTACCAGCGGTTTACTGAGGCTACTAGCTACTCTACGCAGGAGTCATGGGCACCCTTCGAGCCCAACAGCACGGGGCCCACATCTAGACTCTACCTCTAGGTGTCTCAAAGTACCTCCCATCATCGTGAAAAAGTCCTACAAAACCTTTAAACCTAATACACTAAAGCAGTTACGAGCCCTCATTAACTAGTTTAACTCACTCAATTGCTGCGGCTATTTATAGAGCGTTGTTGCTATGGGTTCTCGAGTATTAGCCTCAGCGGCTCGTCACTGCTTATTTGGGTTTCCGTCCTTGAAGCACTGAATCTCAATAGCAAACCCTACTGATTTCGGCTACTTATGACTTTCTCTCGCATTATGTTACAGCTCCTGCTGAGGTGATTCTTCCTCGAGTTAGCGGTTATATGCAGACATAAGTAACACTATGCTAAAGCCTTGAGGACTGTCGTAGGCCTAATTACGTGAGTTACTACTGGACTCTTAGAGTGGTTCTTAACGTTCCCTGAAGCATTTTCAACACGACTCTCGAGTCTCATAAACTCCTTCATAGAGTATATGAGATCTCGGTGGTGAATATTCAAATAAGCAGCTATTATCCCCTAGTTAGTAGGTGAGATAGAGGTAGTTGAACTCGAAAGAGTGGTGTATGTCGGTAATGAGTACTCAGGAACGACCGACTAGTGTAGCTAACGTTGTAATAAGCTGCTGTAGTTCTGGAATCATAGCTTTTATCTACGTAGAGGCATGCGTTAACAAGACTGTAGTAGACTTAATCAACCGTTTATGCCAAACTGAAGTAGAGAAGGAACCCTGGGAGTGCATAATTAGTGGTGTTAAAATTTCGAAAGGTCTTCCGCACAACATTCCCCGAGGGTGCACCTACTTTGAGGTCTCTCAGGGTTACTACATAGGATTATTACCAGGTTACATCGATGTTCAGTGTGTTTACTGCCGAGGAGAATTAAGGTGTAGATATGGTTTGCAGAAGACAGTATGTTCTGAGTCCGGAGCTGGGGTAGTAGTAAGTCACATCGACCTTGAATACGTTAAAGAGCTAATAATGAAGCTCCTAGAGATCGAGGGAGATTTCGTTTGGTGTATTACTAAAAGCGGGGAGAACAGGTTTAAGTTCTTCGACCGCTTATGTAGCGACAAACACTCTTCCTAACCTCGTGAGCGAAAACTCCTGGCTTGATCGATATAACACACTTTTAACTAGCTAGCAAAATGTTATCGTAGTGATAAGTATCAGTTAGACTGGGTGCTGACCTAATGGTAAAATATGTAGTGAGGGCTAAAGTGGAAGTAGATGGTATAGTAGATAAGCACGACATTATAGGCGCTATCTTCGGTCAAACTGAGGGGCTATTTGGTTCTGAGCTAGACCTTAGGGATCTGCAGGAAAAGGGAAGAATAGGTAGGATCTCTGTTGAAACGAAACAGCAAGGGTCTAAGATCGTCGGTGAGATACTTCTTCCCTCAAACTTAGACCGAGTTGAGACAGCTCTTGTAGCAGCAATGATCGAGTTTGTAGATAAAGTCGGTCCTTTCAACGCTAAGATTAAGGTAGTAGACATAGTTGACGTACGTAAGGAGAAGATCAAAAAAATTGTCGAGCGAGCTAAGGAAATAATGCAAACCATGATAAAGGAAAAGGAGGTAGACGTTAAAGAGGTACTACAAGAGATAGAATCATCGGTTAAGACTGCTGAGCTGGTGTATTACGGTCCAGAGAGACTTCCAGCAGGACCCGAAGTCGAAAAATCTGATACCTTAATCATAGTTGAAGGAAGAGCTGATGTTATAAACCTCCTTAAGTACGGCTATAGAAATGTCATCGCGCTCGAGGGCGCTAGGGGCGAAATTCCTGAGACCATAGTGAGACTATCTCAATCTAAAAAGACTATAGCGTTTCTAGATGGCGATAGAGCCGGCGACATGATTCTTAAGGAGCTAGCGCGTGCAGCTAAAATAGACATGGTAGCAAGAGCTCCTCCAGGTAGGGAAGTTGAGGAGCTTACCGGAAAAGAAATAGCTAAAGCTTTGAAAAACGCAACACCTTTAGAGACATACTTACAGCATATTGCTAAAGAAGCTGCTGAAAAAGCGGAAGAGGGAGTTAAAGCACTTCCAGCCGTCACAGTCCCGGAGGCAGAGGCAGTTAGCGAAATAACCGTCCCTGAATCACTTGTAAAGACCGTGGAATCCTTGAGAGGTACTTTGGAGAGTGTGATATACGATAAAAACTGGAACGAAACTTTGAGGATACCAGTAAAGGACCTAGTAGACAAGCTCATTAGTGATGAAATCAAGGATGCCTACGCTATAGTCATGGACGGTGTTATAACGCAGAGACTACTGGATATAGCTTCAGCTAAAGGTGTTGGTATGTTGATAGGTGCTAGAATCGGGGCTATAAGTAAGAAACCTACCGACATAGTCATACTGACTTTTGATGACATTAAGTCCTGAACTAGCTAGTGCAACAGCTGTAAGCAGTAGTGAGAAACTAATAAGGCTATCTTTGACTTTTCACGTTTGGAAGTTTAGCTTTTATTTAAGTCACATAACTTCTCGTTGATACCTAGGTTTTTAGCTATAAGGTTAAGCTCTTCGCAAACTTTAATGTGAACGGGTATTCCTATTTGTAGCCTAGTCATCATAGTATTCCAGGCTTTCTCTCCGGGAATCCATATTCTATCGGCACTCGGGTGCTTCTTTAACGACTTGAGTTCGTCAATGTAGCTTTCGATTCGCTCATAAAATTCCTCCTTTGGTATAAATGCGTCAATATCGATAACAGCAAAAGAATGTCCGACGTTCGCTGGTGCTGTATCAACAGTGTACCTGACATGAAGACCCCATGCAGCTCCAGAAAGCACTCCCGATATCACGTCTATTATAAAAGCTAAGCCAGATCCCTTATGTCCACCGAACTCCTCACCTAATCCCCCTAGTGGGAGAATTGATGCTCTACCGGCTCTTATTTCCGAGAGTATCTCAGCGGCATCACCGCTGAGCATCCTGCCCTCAAAGTCTATTACCCAACCTTCCGGGACTTTCCTTCCCATCTTAGCGTATACTTCAATTTTCCCAACTGGAACGATGGATGTTGCGGCGTCGAAGAGTATCGGTGGGGGAGTTTTTCTAGGGATGCCTACGGCTATTGGGTTTGTTCCGAGGCTTCTAGTAGTGGTGTTAACATATGCCACAAGTTTCTCAGAATTTGTTGCCGATATGCCGATAAACCCCTTCTCTACAGCTCTAAGGGAGTAGTAGCCTGCTATTCCGTAGTGATGACTGTTTTTAACGAGAACTAGTGAAACACCGTATCTCTTAGCTTTTTCTATAGCTACCTCCACAGCTTTCACTCCGGCCACGTGCCCTAAGCCGTTGTCAGCATCTATTAAAGCCGTAGCACCAAAGTCCCTCACTACCCTTATTTTCGGTTTCGGGTTGACACAGCAGTGAAGCAGTCCGTCGATGTACCTCCGCACTCGCTGAACACCGTGACTTGAGATTCCCATTAAGTCAGCAGTGACGAGTACGTCAGCCACTACCCATGAGTCATTACTAGACAACCCAGCGGCAACGAAGATCTTGCTAATAAATTCTCTGAGTACTGTATGTTTAACTCTTACGTACTCGTTTGGGGGAATAGGTGGCTCCTTTTCGTAAAGGCCTCCCTCTTGAGACACGGAGGTCCCGAAAGCATTTATTCCACAAAGATGTCCTTTTTGCTATATCTTTTTACAAGCCTACTTCTTGTCGAGAGCTCTAACTCTTCTTTCTCTAGCTCGTTAAAGAAGTCTTCTCCATCCTTAAACTTTACAGTGAAGGCGCAGTTACCGTTCGGTAGGAGTGCTTTCCTATCGCAGTAAGCGAACTGGCAGCCGTACCCAATACACTGGTCTCCGGTTAACCTACACATAGCCACTTTTTGGGTATAACCCTTTATAACCTTTGTGGAGAATACTAAGGCGTTTTTAGCGCATTTGAACAGTGGACAGAGGTTATTGCACATGTTGCCTAAAGGCTTTGGTTCAGCTAGTTCTCTATCCCTAAATTCTCTCTTTGGGTAAAATTCTCGTCTGTCAGGATTTTTCGACACCGAATTCTTACCCAATAACTCTAGTCCCACCAACTTATTAAATTTTGTTTAAGTTAAGCACAAACCGATAACGTAGCTTCCTCATGCGCTGAGCTTAGCTCCGTAGAAGACAAGAAACGAAACCGATTTTTAAGTAACTCTATTTAGTCACCTATGTATCCCAAGCACTACGCGTTAGCAAGGCCACTTCTCAATCTACCCACTGAGTTCCTACTTCTCTCTCAGTCTATGTTTCTAGTTAGTCTAACGCTTGTTCAGAGTTCTACACCCGCTTGTCATGCCGTCCCTCAAGGTGTAACTCCTAAAGTCACTCAATCAACGGAAATTAGGTTCATACTCTAGTGGTATCTTCTCGGGAAATTTCTATAACCTAGGGTAAAGAGGGGACTTAACGTCTCAAAGTGGCAATGTCGTTTAAGTGCTCAACTTAAGTTTTCAGGAGTGTTTTAGCTTCGGTAGATGGTATTGAGTAAAGCTATTCAGTACGCTCTTATCGTGGTGGCGTGGCTCAGCATATCTTCTGCATCTATAATCGTAGTTCTCTCTAGAGCAACAGCACTAGCATGCGCTTTTTGGAGGCTTTTTATTGCGGCATTGCTCATAGCGCTCTATTCTCTATTTAAAGGTTTAAAAGACTTCTATTTGGAAGACATTAAATACATCTCCCTATCTATACTTTCGGGAATTTTCTTAGCTACGCACTTTCTCACGTGGATGGAATCCTTATTTTACATACCTATATCTCTGTCAACGACAATAGTAGTTCTCTACCCATTGATAGCAATGCTGTATGAAACGGTTTTGAGGATCTCGAGACCGAGGTGGTCAGAGCTTATCGGGGTTCTTGTAGCATTTTGCGGTACTGTTGTCGCTGTGCGACCTTATCTAGTTGAGAAAGCCCTCTATGGTTCAATTCTAGCGTTTAGTGGAGCTATCACTGGGGCAGCGTACTTTACCGTAGGTAGGTACCTAAGAAAAAAAGGTGTTGGTTTAGCAAGCTATACTCTAGTTTGCTACAGTACTTCTACTATCTTCTTATTTGCTTATTCTGTAGTGACAAAGCAGTCAATAATACCAGGAGAGCTAAACGCATGGGTATACTTAGTGTTACTAGCGTTAATACCAATGCTCGGTGGACATACAGTTATCAACTACTTAGTAAAGTATATGAAATCTTACGTAGCGACTGTCATAGGTTTTGGAGAGGCACCAGGGGCCACCATTTTAGCCTCGCTAATTTTATCCCAAGATGTAAGTCTAAACGTACTCATAGGAATGGCGATCACGATGTTGGGTGCTCTGTACACAATTAGGGAGGGCGTAAAGCAGTAGCTAGACTCTGAACGCTAGATTCAGGTTTCTTCTAAACACAGAACATCACATTTTAACTCGCTCTAAAGCAGGATGCTGAAATCCCCCATACACGCGGTGACACAACCTCCCAGCTTATATGAGAATTTAGTGTTTAAGGTCCCGTTTTTTAAGAAAAAGCTCTCCATTAAGTTTGGGAATGGTTTTGAGGGTTAGTCTAATATCTTGGAGTTCGCCTCGTGGTGGTGACCCCCGAAGGATTATTGTACTAGCTGCTAAAACATCGCAGGGAAAGCTGTCTCTAGAGACCTTACAGCACTACTTAAATGACTACCCAGAGGAAGACGTGCGTGGTTGGATTCTTGAGTCAGCGAGTTTTCCGTCCGTACTTGAGCATATATCGTTCACATTCTTAATAGAGGGTATATCTAGAGTTACATCCCACCAACTAGTTAGACATAGAATAGCTTCATACACTCAAGAGTCTCAGCGATATACCAAAGCTGAGTACGACTACATAGTTCCTGAATCAGTGAGGTCAGGAAACTTCGAAGAGAGATTTAGAAACGTAGTTGAAGAAGCTCTTAGGCTGTATAAAGAGATGGTGGACGCCGGCATTCCATATGAAGATGCTAGATATGTGCTACCCCAAGCTGTTACTACTAAGATACTCATGACAGTAAACCTTAGGGAACTACTGCATATAGCCTGCCTCAGGCTTTCCTATAAGGCTCAGTGGGAGATAAGAGAGTTAGTTAAGCATATGCTAGAGGAGGCATCTAAAGTAGTTCCTGAGGTCTACGACTTACTGAGAGCTTCATGTACTGAAAGATGAGCGTTTAATAGCTTTCTAACTCTTTAAATGAGGAGAGAGGTATGAGCAGTAAGAAGAATCTTGAGGACTTAGGTATTTCTTCAACTATTCTTGCTAAATTGAAGGAAGCAGGATATAAAACTCTCGAATCTATAGCTGTAGCCAACGTAAGCGAGCTAGCAAGTGTAGCTGGAATTCCGCTTCCAACAGCACACAGAATTGTTTCTAAGGCGCGAGAGCTCCTAGGTCTAACTCTAAAGACAGCTCTCGATCTAAAGAAAGAAAAAGGTGCGTTACCTAAGATAACGACTGGGTCTAAGAGACTTGACGGACTTTTAGGTGGAGGAGTCGAAATAGGAACTGTTACTGAGTTCTTTGGTGAATATGGTACAGGTAAGACGCAACTGTGTCTACAGCTTTCCGTCAACGTCCAGCTGCCGAGAGATAGGGGAGGGCTTGAAGCTAAAGCTGTTTTCGTAGATTCTGAGGGTACGTTTAGATGGGAAAGAATAGAAGCTATGGCGAAAGCTGTCGGTCTAGACCCTGAGAAGACGATGACTAACATCTACTGGGTGAGGGCTATATCTAGTGATCACCAGATGGCGATAATTGAGGAAATAATGGACTTAATACCGAAGGAGAACATAGGGTTGATAGTGGTAGACTCGGTAACCGGGCACTTCAGAGCGGAGTACCCTGGTAGAGAGAATCTAGCAGTTAGACAGCAGAAACTGAATAGACATCTTCACCAGCTATCTAGAGTTGCTGATATCTACGAAGTAGCGGTAGTAGTAACAAACCAAGTGATGGCTAGACCTGATGTATTCTACGGTGATCCGACTCAGGCTGTGGGTGGACACGTTCTAGCTCACGCACCGGGAGTAAGAGTTCAGCTGAGGAAGTCTAGAGGTAATAGGAGGATCGCTAGAGTAGTTGACGCACCTCATCTACCGGAGGGTGAGGCCATCTTCGCTATTACAGAAGAGGGTATCAAGGACGTAGAAGAGTAGCAGTCAAAGAATAGACGCAGTTGGTCTCCAGTATGCTTGAGAGCATAGCAGTAGTAGCTCTAGTAATTACTTTTGCGTATGCGGCGTATCGAGACCTAAGAGATAGGGAGATACCGGAGGTAAGCTGGATACCTGTTTACGCAATAGCTATACTCAGTACTGTGTTTAAACCTACGACGAATTACTCTCTTTTAGGAGTTATTTTAGCTATACTACCATCAGCGGTTTACGGCATTCTTTTTGTTTTCGGATTGATAGGTGGGGCAGACCTTCTTGCTGTGGTGGCGGTATCGCTGGTGCACTTAGATGAACCAATAGTCCCACTTTTCACGTTTGTCCTATCGTCTCTTTTACCTCTTCCACTAGTTCTTGTTAACTTAGTAGGAAACCTGACACTACACAGAAGTGCTATGAGTAGCATTAAGTGTGTTCAAGGAGGTAAGAAAGTTCTTTACCTTGTAGGTAGGCCAATCAATGTAGCGACTTTTTTAAAGAAGAAGTTCGTTTTCCTCCATACATACCCATCTCGAGAAGGATTCATATGTTATAGTTCAGTCGATGTCAATATAGATTTCGGAAAGCAGAGGGCCGACGTAGAAGAAGCCTTAAACAAAGGGTTTATCAGGCTAGAAGACTACTTAGTATACTCTCCAGCACTACCTCATGTATTGTTTATAGCACTATCGTACGTAGCTGCCATCACTGTAGCGCCATTCCTAGAAGCATTGGCATTCTTCACCTAGATTATTGCGAGTCAGCATCGTATATTAAAGACCTAGAGAGCTAGCTATTATAGCTTAGTTAGGCTAGACTAATGGGGACACTGAGTGAGAGTACTGTGGGCACCCTGGAGAATGAGCTACATAAAAAGAGCAGCCGAGATGTCTGTTTGCTTATTTTGCAGGGCTGCTGTGACAAATAACGAAGAAGAGAACCTCGTCTTACTGCGCACAAACCATAGTCTAGCGATGCTGAACGCCTATCCATACAACACTGCTCACGTTATGATAGCACCCAAAAGGCAT
>Ga0105163_1001291_pt1 | contig 13437 bp, 13 predicted proteins | sample JNZ110809AmetaG_FD_81531 | JGI IMG/M metagenome (GOLD analysis project Ga0105163, IMG submission 81531) | Hot spring microbial communities from Jinze hot spring, China to study Microbial Dark Matter (Phase II) - JNZ 110809A | ecosystem: Environmental > Aquatic > Thermal springs > Hot (42-90C) >... | reverse complement strand
TACCTGGGGAGTTGTCTGAGGAGTGGGAGTAGCAGTAGGGGTAGTAGGCGTTGGCGTAGGAGTAGTTAGAGTCGGTGTTGTAGGAGTAGGACTTGGAATCGGGCTAGAAGGAGTAGGTGTTGGCGTAGAGACCTGTTTTTCAGAGGGTAGAAACATTACGTATGCTACTATCGAGAGTAGCACGATTAATACCACTACACCTACTATCACAAGCGTAGACGCTCTAGCTGCGTGTAAGCTACGTAAACTGCTAGACATCATACTACACCAGTTAACCTTCTTTACTACCTTTAAATCCTACTGCGTAATCTGCTGTAGGTGGAAATATGTCAAACAGATTTTTCGGGGTGGTTCCAGCATTAGCCGTTCCATTCACTGGTCATGAAATAAACTTCACGTTACTCAGTGAGCACCTTGAGAGACTCCTTAGGTCAGGCGTCGATGGACTCTTTATAGTTTCTACGACGGGTCTAGGTCACGCTATGGGAATAAGGAGTAAGCTCGAGCTTGTGAAGTATGTAGCTGAAAACAGAAAGTCGGCATTCGTAATAGTTAATGTAGCGTCTATAGAGTTTGAAGAGATCAAAGAACTCGTTAAGGCTTCTGAAAAGTGCGGTGTTGACGCAATCGCCTCTAACGTAATGTACTACTTTAGAGTAGATGAAGAAGGAGCATATAAGTTCTTCACTAAGGTTGCTTCTCTAACGGAACTACCGTTCTTCATATACAACATACCTCAAAACACCGGCTACAACGTCGAACCTAAACTAGTGAGAAGGCTTAAGAAGGATACTAAGAACTTAGTCGGTATAAAGGATAGCTCTGCGAATATCCTCCAAATAGCTGACTTAACTACTATAGAAGACATAGCTGTCTTCAATGGTGCTGATGAAACCACTTTACCAGCTCTAATTGCTGGAGCCAGAGGCTACGTATCAGCTCTAGCTAACGTATTCCCAGACCTCTTCGTAAGCTTGTACAAAGCCTACACAAGTGGAGAACACTCTAGAGCTTTAGAGCTCTACAGAAAGATCCTTACTTTAGCAGTAGACCTAAAGGCCATGCCGCTAAACTTCTCGGTATACGGGTCTCTATCAGCTATATACGGAAAAGACTTTGCCCTACTGGAGTCCTTCAGGTCCCTGAGAGAAGATGAAGTAGAAAAGATCTCGAGAGCTTTAAGCAAGTACGGTAAGTAAAAAGCTCGAGCAACTACAATCTCGGGTATATACTCAAAATAGCTTCTTACTTTTTCCGCAAGAAGTCTGAGGCTTTGTGCGATCTAGCCCCACGAATAGCAACTATAATAGATGAAGTAGATCTGGTATGAGCTAAGCTATAGTTGCGTAAAACCCACTATTTAAGAATTACGAGTTTCATGTTTAGAGAGTAAGTAAGCATGCTTTGACGGTAGATGCGGTGCCTCTTCTATATTGAAAGAGAACGGCAGTAGTGCTAGCATCATGAAGGAGTTCAGCTCTGATGTAGTTTTATATCGGTTGACTTCACCGCATCACCTTCATCCCTCATTCCGCCCGTGTTTTCATCAGGCTCGGTGGTGTTAGGGGCGACCTCTAGCACTCTACATCTTGAGTACCTCGGGGAGAGCCGTTATCTATAGCATCGAGCGGCTCTCGAACTCCTCACCGAGATGCGCCCACGTATAGCACTGTAAGGTGCTCACTAATGTCTCGACCATATCAACAGATATGGAAACCGAAACAGTTACACATGGCAGCTATGAGAAAGTCTGAAAGCGTGTGTAACTACGGGCTTACGCTGGTTTAAGAATAGCAAGACTTCTCCGTTTCAGTTGACTATTAAGTAAAAAGGAAGTTAAATCCCCGATCTAGTAGCTATTACTCCGGCTCCAGCGATATAGCTCCAACTGGGCAAGCCACTCTCGACTGCTCGGCGCAGTCCTTTAGGTCTTCGGGTATCTTCCCCTCGTTGGGCTGGCCACCCCTGAACTCTTTAACTATCTGAGCCTTCCCGTCGGGACCTGCCTCGAATACCTGAGGGCATAGGGCATAGCATACTCCATCTGCTATGCAGAGGTCCCAGTTTACTTTAACCTTTAGAGGCAAGTTATACACCGCACTAAGCATAGAAAGCAGCAAAATAAGCTTTCACGGTCTCTAACTATTTAAGCACTATAGAATAAGTGAACTACCCTCTGAATAGAGCACTGGATACGTAGTAGTCGCTAACCAAAAGGGAGCTCCGACCCATAAGATGTACTTAACTTAATAGAGTTTCACTCTACAGGCCATGCTTTAAATTTAAGAGTATCTCAAGAACCTCATAGAGGTTAAGGCATACACTTTCGCAGCAGTAAGCAGACTTTCAACAGCTACGTGTTCATCAGGCACGTGAGCTTGCGAGATGCTTCCCGGTCCATAAAGAACTGTCGGCATCAGCTCTTTAAACCACCTCATGTCAGTAAAGCCCGGGAGGGCTCCGATCCGTGGACTCCGGCTTAGTACAGCGCTTATTGCGCTTTTAATGTCTTCAACGATTTCCTCGGTTTTACTGGTGTATGCGGGATCTGCTCTATCAATTCTAAAGGTTATCTAGGCTTTGCTCCCACTAATAGCTTTGGTCCTGAGACTTAGAAGTTGCGAATAACGAATAACGCAGGCTTAGGTTATAAGTAATAGATAAGTAATAGAGGAGATAAACGTTTAATGCTTAGATAGAGTTCTATATTTCATATATCCTCCGCAACTTCAAAGCAAGAGATGCTCTAGAGGTGCTGTAAGCGGTGTTAAAATTCAGCATGGTCCTACGGTTCCATTCGAGCTTATAAGGTAATAAGTAGAGCTCTTGGATTGGAGTAGGAAATGCCTAGGTATAAGACTGTTGAGCAGATACAGAGCATAATGGGTAATATTGACCAAGTCAGGAACATAGGAATAATAGCACATGTCGATCACGGAAAGACGACTACGTCTGACCTCCTTCTAGCGGCCTCTGGAATAATATCCATGAAGGTTGCTGGTGAAGCCCTTGCGCTCGACTACCTAGACGTAGAGCAAAAGAGGGGGATCACCGTAAAAGCGGCCAACATCAGCCTCTACCACGAGTTTGCTGGTAAGCCGTACGTCGTAAACCTCATTGACACACCTGGTCACGTCGACTTCAGTGGTAAAGTGACGAGGTCTTTGAGAGTCCTAGATGGTGCTCTCGTCGTAGTCGACGCTGTTGAGGGTGTAATGACTCAGACTGAGACTGTGCTGAGGCAGGCTCTAGAGGAGCGAGTAAGACCGATACTGTTCATCAATAAGGTCGACAGGTTGATTAAGGAGTTGAAGTTTACTGCTCAAGAAGTTCAGCAGCGGTTTGTGGAGATCATTAAGACTATGAACTCCCTACTGTCTGAATTCGCTGAACCGGAGTTTAAAGAGAAGTGGGCGTTCGACCCCGTTAAGGGTACTGTGATCTTGGGTGCTGCTAGAGATAAGTGGGGTATAACAGTACCGATAGCTCAAAAGAAGGGTATAAAGTTTAGCGATATCGTAGGTGCTTACGAGAAGGGGAAGGAGGGAGTTGAAGAACTGGCTAAGCTCGCCCCTCTACACGAAGCTATACTAGATACTGTCGTAAAGTTCGTCCCTAACCCCAGGGAGGCTCAGAGCTATAGGATACCAAAGATATGGAGAGGTGACCTAGATAGCGAAGTCGGTAAGGCAATGATGAGAGCAGACCCGTCTGGTCCGCTGGTTTATTTCGTTAACGACATGAGGTTAGACCCTCACGCAGGGTTCGTGGCGACCGGTAGAGTCTTCTCGGGGACACTGAGGGCCGGTGAGGAAGTCTGGCTCCTCATGTCTAAGTCTAAGCAGAGAGTGCTACAGGTAAGCCTGTACATGGGTCCAATAAGAGAGGTTGTAGAAAGCATTTCTGCTGGAAACATTGCCGCCACTCTAGGTCTCGACATGGCGAGGTCCGGTGAGACCGTCGTATCGACGGCCTTCAAGGACTCCGTAGTACCCTTTGAGAGGCTTAGATACGTCTCAGAGCCGGTGGTCACTATGGCTATTGAGGCAAAGAAGACTGCTGATCTACCGAAACTCGTAGAAGCTCTAAGGAAGCTGAGCATAGAGGACCCCAACATACTCGTAAAGATCAACGAGGAGACCGGAGAGTACCTCATATCCGGTATGGGTCCACTCCACTTAGAGATAGCCCTCACGTTCCTAAAGGAGAACTACGGTGTTGAAGTCGACACTTCACCACCTCTCGTCGTCTACAGGGAGACTTGCAGGACGTCGTCCCAGGTTATAGAGGGTAAGTCTCCCAATAAACACAACAGGCTCTACATAAGTGTTGAACCACTAAACGAGGAGACGATCAAGCTCATCCAGCAAGGAGTCATTACGGAGGATATGGACTCTCGCGAGAGAGCTAAGATACTGAGAGATCAAGCCGGTTGGGACTACGATGAAGCAAGAAGGATCTGGGCTATAGACGAAAACATAAACGTCTTTGTTGATAGGACTGCTGGAGTTCAGTACCTAAGGGAGGTTAGAGATACCATAATACAGGGCTTCAGGCTGGCAATGAAGGAGGGTCCCATAGCTATGGAGCCTGTTAGAGGTATAAAGGTAGTACTTCACGACGCTATCATACACGAAGACCCTGCTCACCGAGGTCCAGCACAGCTCTACCCGGCTACCAGGAACCCGATATATGCTGGTATACTGATGTCTAAACCGACACTACTGGAACCTCTTCAAAAACTCGACGTTAGAGTGCCCGCAGACCTGATAAGCTCCGTAATTAGTGTTGTATCGAGAAGGCGGGGCAAGGTCATAGATGTAGTCTACACTACACCGACTTCCGCTAGAATTATAGCAGAGCTACCCATCGCTGAGTCCATGGACCTAGCGAGCGAGCTTAGAAGTGCTACCGCTGGAAGAGCCTTCTGGGGTACGGAGTTCAGCAGGTGGTCACCAGTACCAGAGCAGCTATTACTAACTGTAGTTAAGTCTATAAGGACTAGAAAGGGTCTGCCACCAGAGCCTCCGAGACCTGACGACTTCATATCTCAGTTCTAGTCGCCAGCTTAGGTCAGCATGCCGAAGCTTTCTGTGTTATTTCTGGGACCCGCAGGCTCTGGAAAAACACTGCTAACTTGGGCTTTCGGCAGGTGGCTCGAGAACTTAGGTTTTGCTGTCGACTACGTAAACCTAGACCCTGCTGTTGAGTTCCTACCCTACGGTCCCTCCTTTGACGCAAGAAGCATAGTTAGAACTCGAGAAGTTATGGTGAGAGAAGGTCTGGGACCGAACGCAGCTATAGTTAGAGCTGTTGACATACTTGCGGAGAGATATGGAGAGGTGTACGAGGCATTAAGCAAGCTCAAGGGAGATTACGTGCTAGTAGACACCCCCGGACAAATGGAGATAGTCGTCTTCAGGCCTTCCGGACTCAAGCTCGTCGAACTAGTGAAGAAGGCGTCTACACCTGTGGGAGTGTTTCTACTTGACTCAACCTTAGGTAGATATGAAGCTGAAGCTGCGGTCTCCGTTTTGCTGGCTACGGTAGCTCAACTAAGACTTGAGATACCGGTAGTACCAGTACTTAGTAAAGCAGATGCTTCAGGTATCTCGGGAGGTATAGTGTCGAGCAGCATTCACCTAGAGGTTGAGGAGATCGCTAGCAACCTCAGTAAGAGCGGGACCGGCGTTTTATCGGAAATGCTATTTGAGACTATGAACTTAGTGAGGAAGTACCTGAGAGCTGGGAGACTAATTGCCGTTTCATCGGTGAGAGGAGATGGAATCGACGAGCTGTACAAGATCTTACACGAGGTATTCTGCGCTTGCGGAGACTTAACGTAAAGCTATTCAACCTAAGTATGCGTTATTAGTGGGGTTAGGGGTGGTAGCGTGAGATATAGGGTGTGCGTTGCGGACGTATTCAGTGCTGCTCACACGATAAAGTCTCACAAGGGTGTTGGAAGGCTTATCCACGGGCACGACTTTAGAGCTAGGGTCTGCGCTATCTCTGAGTCTCTTAGCGAGGGAAACATAGCAGTCGACCTAAAGGTCTTAGAGTCCGTCGTTAAAGAGATTACGGAGAGCCTCGACCACAAGTATCTTAACGAAGAGCTTGGAGTTGAGGATTTGTCTGCCGAATACATCGCTCACTATATCCTAAGAGAAGCTAAAAAGCTCGTCCCGCAGGTACATAGTGTTGAGTTGTGCAGTAACGAAGGAAGATACTGCGTAGAGGTCTCAGAATGAGGGTCTCTGAGATCTTCGCTTCAGTCCAGGGTGAGGGGCCTAGTCTAGGGGTGCCGGCTGTTTTCCTCAGACTCGCTCAGTGTAATCTAAGCTGCTTGTGGTGTGACACTAAGTATGCGTGGTCTGTCGGCGAAGATGTACCCGTTGACCGCGTGGTAGAAGAGATACTGACTCTCCTAAGAACTTACAGCAAGATCAAGCTGGTCGTTATAACCGGTGGAGAACCTCTCCTACAAAGAGATGATGTTAGAGAGCTCATTGTAAGACTAAAGGAGAAAATCGAGTACGTTGAAGTAGAAGTTGAGACTAACTGCACTATAGACCCAAGTAGCGTGTTAGAGGTAGTCGATAGGCTCATAGTGTCACCGAAGCTAGCGAATTCCGGTATGCCTGAAGACCTTAGGAAATGCTCTACTAGGTTTAAGGACTTACCCGATAGCATGAAGTCTAAGGTGTACTTAAAGTTCGTTATCGAAGATGCTAGAGACTTAAGTGAAGTAGAGGAGATCGTTAGGTTCTTCGGCGTTAGTTCATCTTCAGTCTTCTTAATGCCTCAGGCATCAAGCATCGAGGAACTAACCGAGAGGCTGAAGGTAGTCGTTGATTTAGCCATGAAGACCGGGTTTCGCGTATCTGATAGACTACAAGTAGCTGGAGGTTTTCGGTAGCTACTAACTTAGTTTATGTTTTAGCTGAAGTAATAGCTTGACTTAATGCGTGCGGGTAACGTTTCATAAGAGAGAAATTCGCAGTAGTTTAGTGATCATGCTTAGTGAGAGTGTAGAGCGGTTTCTGTGGTAACCTCTAAAGATTTTTTAGGTTTAAGATGGTGGTTATCTGCGGGGAGTAGCAGGCTTGCGTGTAGTTCAACTCTTAGGTGGTGATAAGGACATTTCTTCAAGCCTTTCAGAACGTTATTCATGTACCGTAGGCGGGTACTCGGCTCTTTTACGTTTAATTACCACACGCATCCTTGTAAAGATCTTCGGAAACCTTTTGGTGAGAAGGAAGACTCCTGGTATAGCAGAGTGGCAACTATTTAACGAAGGATACTTAGGGATAGTAGATCATGTCAGAAGTAATTAGGTACCTTCCAATACAGGAGAATTCGGTAGCAGACGTAGGGAATGAACTTTCCTTAGGTAACCTCAGCTTTATACACAATAGAACCTCCTCACTCGTTTCCCTTAGAGATTTTTTGACCTTAGCTGACCCGCTGGCTATGCTAGCTCTGCTGGCGATAGTAGTAATTGCTGTGATGGTTGGTGTTTTTCTGGTCACTGTTTGGTACGGTAGGGACATAGCTTCGTTTGCCAAGCACTACATCTTCATGAAGAAGGTGGTGAGCCAGCCTGCGGGAGAGGTTGTTGAGTACGTATACTCTGGAGTAAAGCTTGTTTTAAGAAGGTACTACTTGAAGTTGAGGGAAACCTTAGGATGTAGGAAGTGTACTCCTAGGGAACTAATTACGAGGTGCGGCAGAAGCGAGTACGAGGAGTTCGTCCAGCTATATGAGGACGTCGTTTATGGATCTAAAGAGCTGAGTTCAGATAGTGAAAAAGTTTTGGTGAAACTGAATGATTCCATCTAGGACTATAGTTCTATCTATCCTCACTTTATGGTTAGTATTTCTCTCGATCATGCAGATACCTTTCATTCAATCACTAGTTGGAGACCCTCCATCACTGTACAATAGGGGTGATGGAGGACTATCAGAGCTTGTTTCCGCAATGACCATATACAGAAAGATTAAGGTAGCTAGGAGCATAGATGATGTCTGGTCTTATGAACCAGGTTCCTCTATTATGCTCGTGCTTGGTTTAGACTTTTTTCCAAAGGAGTACGAGGTCCTCCAGCTCTTGAGATGGGTTGAGAGAGGAGGGGTTTTAATAGTGCTAGACGAGTTTACTACTCCGAGACCTCTCCTTGAGAAACTGAACTTAGAAATAGGGACACTGATTAGCGATGTATCCCTAGGAGAGTGTTATGTGAATGGGTTCAACCGCACTATACTCTTCAACGTCTATAGGGAAGTCTTGGGCGGTGAACCTATTTGCTGGGTGGGTAACGTGCCTGTAGCCGCCGAGGTTCGCTACGGTGGTGGTAAAGTGTTGGTGTTTGGAGACTCTAGTATATTCATTAACGAGATCCTGCGGTCTAGGTATAGGCAAGCTCACCTATCGTTTGCGCTATCACTGCTAAATCGAGACACTGTAGTGTTTTTTGAGGGTGGACGCTTAGTTACAGAGGCTTTGTTCTCTCCAAAGATTCTTGTCGCTATCCCGTACTACGTAGGTAAATTTGCTCAGCACATTGTCCTCGGAGATCCGGCGACTAGTGTCTTTAGGGTCGTAGCTGCTGGTCTGCTAGCACTCACTTTAATCTCCCCCAGGTCATTAGAGGGTTTGTCCAAGCCGTCAATTCGTAGGAGAAGGAAGAACACCTTACCCGAGGTAAATAAATTGTTTAAGGAATCTGTTGAGGATTGGTTGAGCTGGGTGAACAAGCTTGGAAAGTAAGGTGCGCGTGTTTTCGTCCGCCATTCGGGAAGTTATTAACGAAGTCGAGAAAAAGGTGATAGGGAAGAGAAGAGAGGTAGAGCTTATTCTAGCATCTCTAATGTCTGAAGGACATGTACTCCTAGAAGGAGTTCCAGGTGTAGCTAAGACTCTACTCGCTAAAACAATATCAAGCGCTCTAGGTCTAGAGTTTAAGAGGGTTCAGTTTACACCAGACATGCTTCCTTCCGATATCATAGGAGTGATGGTCTACAACCCTAGGACTTCGGAATTCAGCTTCAGGAAGGGTCCGGTCTTCACGAACATACTTCTAGTAGACGAGATCAATAGAGCCTCACCAAAGACGCAGTCGGCTTTACTAGAGGCAATGCAGGAGAGGCAGGTAACGGTTGAAGGCGTTACCTACCCTCTCCCGAGGCCGTTCTTAGTGATCGCCACTATGAACCCTATCGAAATCGAGGGTACGTTCCCGCTATCGGAAGCACAAGTAGATAGGTTCTTGGCGAAAATAGAGATCGGCTACCCATCTTTAAGTGAGACCGTATCTATTCTCGATAGATATTACGAGATAGTGTCAGACCCTATAAAGCCTGTTATCGACCTTAATAGCGTGCTGAACCTTATTGAGATAGTCAAGAACATCACTGTTGACCAAAACGTGAAGAAGTATATCTCGGCAATAGTGCAGACAACAAGAGAGCACCCTATGGTGAGACTTGGTGCGTCCCCGAGAGGCGCTATAGCTATGTACCTACTTTCGAAGGCTATAGCCATCATGAGGGGTCGCGACTATGTCACACCCGATGACGTAAAGTACGTTGCGTACCCTACACTATCCCATAGGATCATTCTGAAAACGGAAGCGAGAATCTCAGGAATTAAAGTCAGTGATGTCATAGCCGACGTGTTAGAGAGGGTGGAAGTTCCCTGAGAATCACCTTCAGAGGTTTATCGGTAGCTATAGCAGCTTTATCACTGCTACTACTCAGCTTCAAAGTAGAGAGCGTGGTTCTACTAACACTATCGCTGTCGATAATACTACTCCTATACTACGACTACCACCAAGCCCTAGATTCGGAAAAAGCTGTTGGAAGTATCTCGATAATGCGTGAAAGCACTAAAGTAGCTACAGAACTTGAGGAGGTCGAAGTTAGAGTCTTCGTGGAGAACTCTAGCCATAGAGACATAGCCCTATCGGAAGTAGTTGACATAGCGCCCGAATTCCTAGCTTTAAGCGGAAAGCCCTCGGCTACCGTAATGCTCCCAAAAGGTACTACCGCCATGTTTTCTTACAGAGTAAGACCCCTCTTGCCGGGAAGCTACGTTTTTAGAGATGTCGAAGTACGTGCTTTCGGCCCTCTAGGTTTCTTCATGACTCAAACCCGCGTCAACTGTCCAACAACCCTCACCGTTCTACCCTACTATAGTGGCGTTGGAGTACCCCTAAAGAGCGTGGAGAGACTTTGGGGTCTATTAATACGTGGTAAAGCCACTGGAGGCATGTACGATCTAGCTGATTTCCGAGAATACAGTCCTGGAGATGACTACAGAAAGATCGTGTGGAAAGCCTACGCACGCACTGGAAGGTTATACGTAAGAGAAGACTTTGGCGAGGTTAAAGCTAGGGTTCTTCTCGTCTTAGATGTCAGAGCTTGGGATTGGAACCTTGGAAACCCACCCAATACTCTAGCCTCGATAGAGCTGAGAACACTGCGCTCTCTAGTTTCAAGCTTAGCAAGACACGGTGTTCCGGTGGACCTAGCTGTTTGCTGTAGTGCTACAGCAAAAGTCGTTAGGAGCGCTACCGAAGATGTTGCGAAAGCCCTTGTCGATATATTCTCTTATGTGACACCACGCTGCTACTGCTCATCTCATATGGGTATCTACGCTAGCGTCCCTTCGTATATGGGTAGGCAGATCTCAGACTACGCAGCTGTAATTCTCGTTGCTAACCCTATTTCTCTAGCTTCCGAAAGCCCCGCTAGGTTTACTGAGCTAGTCGAGGCTTTTGGAGGTAGGCTTAGAGTACTTATACCTAGGTTCGAGTACGAACACTACGTCGATCGAAACGATATCGAGAGGCTTTACAGTGTTCTATCAAACATCTTAGAGAGAGCTGGTGGAAGTCTAGAGCTTAGTGAAGAAAGTTTGGTACTGCACTACACAAAAGGGAGTAAGAAGTGAGTATAGTAGAGCTAGTACCTTACCTCGTCTTCATCCCGCTTTCCGCTTTAGCTACTTATGCTACACGAAGAGACGTCGTCCCTATAACAGCAGCTGTTCTTACAGCATTCTACGCCTCCATAGGTAACGCTGGCTTATCAGTAGTATCGGCTTTAACTGTAGTGTTCTACTCTCTCATAAAAATCTCCTTAGCTAAGCCTACTAGAGCGAGAAAAGTTGTATTAATGAAGCTTAAGTACGTGCTCGTTGTTTTTACGGTCTTAGCGTCTTCAATTTTAGTAGCGTACATAGCTTTAGGCTCAGCTATTTCTATGTCTCCGACGGAGAGCCGTGTACTAGCTGTAGTTATAGTCGTGCTATTATACTCGTTAATGAGTACTGCCGTAGTCCCCAAGCTGTTAGCTTTGGTTAATTTCAAGCTGTGGCAAGCTGTAAGGATAGACTCTGTTGAGGACCTCTTTTGGAAGCTAGGAGTGTTCCTAGGAGGCATAGCGATGTTTGCGAATACTGTATTCCATGGGGTCCTAGGTCTAGTGTTGATGCTGATATATGTAACAGCTTTTTTTGCTACCCAAAGGCGTAGATTCCCTATACTAAGAATAACTGTGTCAATAGTTGCTGCCACAGGAGCTGTAATTACGTACTTAACTGGCTATACATAACTCCGCTCCGATCGGAAATTACTCGCTTCCTATCGTAAGACTCTGGCCGAGAGGTCGCTACCATCTACACGAATCGTAGTAAAGCTCGTGTCGAGCCCGTAGAGATGTCCTTAAAAAGCAGAAAAATAGAAACTCTAGATGGTGAGCTAATGAGGAGGTATATAGCTGTGTTTCTGCTTGCTGCGGTCGTAGTCTTCGGGGGTTTGATAGCTTATGTAAGCCTAACCTACTTCCCTCAAACGACCCAAACAGCTCAACAACCTAGAGAAGTAACTCTAGTAGTCATTACACGGCTAGCACCAGACGAGGGAGAAGCTTTACGTAAGATATTCCTGAATAGTAGTGTAGCTCGCGAGTATGGAATAAAGGACGTAATGTTCTTAAAGGAAGATGTATCGAAGTGGCCCATATACGCTGAAGAAGGTAGAGCCGATGTTTTCTTTATCGGTGGCTACTCTCTCTACAAGGACCTATCCGAGAAGGGGTACTTAAAGCCGATCACAGATAGAGAGCTGATCGAAATCATCTCGAGCTTAAATGTGGAAACCTATAGGCTTCCTAACGGGAGCGTATGCTTCGTGGCCGCTGCGAGAACGGTCTTTAGTTACACGATCAACTCCGACTTCCTTAAAAAGTACGGACTCGAACCACCACGAACTTGGGGTGACCTTCTCCTGCCGAAGTACTCAATACCTCTACTTTATGGTGAGAGTATAGCCTCTTTCCCGAAGCCGACTAAGAGTACTACTTCCGCTAGAACCATACAGATGATACTTCAGAAGTACGGATGGGAGAGAGGGTGGGTGCTCCTAACTATCATCGGGGCCAACTCTTACATAGTGGAAAGCTCAGAAAGAGCTAGAGATGACGTCGCACTAGGGATAGCGGGTCTAGCACCAACAGTCTTAGTGTACGGCATTAGAGCGGGAGAGCTAAGTGGTGGTAAAGCAGTGTTTTATCCGGCACAAGGCGAGGTCTTGCCCGACGTAAGCCCAGTAGCTGTAGCTAAGAACTCTAAGAACGAGCGTGAAGCTATAGCCTTCGTGAAGTGGTTATTGAGTGCCGAAGGTCAGAAAGCTCTCGCAGAACTCTTCTACTACCTACCGTACGTAAAGCCCGAGGGGACTCAACTAGAGGGGTTGTACGAGGCTCTATCAGTTAACATGTTTAACTACGACCCGGAGGATGCTGCCTTATGGGAGAGAGCTGTTGTTTACTACTTCGAAGCTGCTGTAGCAGATCCTGATGCGAACACGATCCTAAAGAGGGTTTGGTCTCTAGCGGTAGACCTCTACACGAAAGGCAGACTAAACGAGGTAGAGCTACTTGAAATAGCGCATAGACTGGGAGCACCACTCACTATAAGTATAGGTGGAGAGTCGAGAGTGTTCTCCAAGAGTCTCGCTATAGAGTTGAACAAGCTAGTAGCTGAAGACCCAGCTTTCAGGTCTGAGTTCTACGACTCAGTAAAAGCAGCTGCTATTGCTAGGTACAGCACAATACTTAGCGAGCTACAGAGTAGAACGTAAATGATAGACAGCTTGCGGTTAATGGCACTGATCCCGATATGCTTTGCATCCATATTTCTACTAGCCCCGATCGCATCTCTCGCGGGTCTCATAGCTGGAAACCCTCTTGCGGGCATTCGGTACCTAGGTATAAAGATCCCTCCCGAAGGGGAACTACTGAGAGTATACGAACTACCTGAAACCAAGGTAGTAGCCTTTACGGGCTTAGATTTCGGACCGACAGCGAATACTATCCTACTTGCTCTAACGGTTTCTTCAGTTACAGTCCTACTAGCAATACTTTCTGCTACAG
>Ga0105163_1001288_pt1 | contig 13455 bp, 11 predicted proteins | sample JNZ110809AmetaG_FD_81531 | JGI IMG/M metagenome (GOLD analysis project Ga0105163, IMG submission 81531) | Hot spring microbial communities from Jinze hot spring, China to study Microbial Dark Matter (Phase II) - JNZ 110809A | ecosystem: Environmental > Aquatic > Thermal springs > Hot (42-90C) >... | reverse complement strand
CTTGATAATGTTTTTATAGTAGGAACGCACTATGGGATACTCCTTAAAGCTTAATGACAATAATGATAGCATACTAGTAGAAATGAAAAACATATTTAAGATTTATCCGCCAAATATAGTAGCTTTAAGAGGAGTTAATTTCAGCGTAAGAAGCGGTGAAATTATAGACTTCTCGGCGAAAATGGTGCTGGGAAAACCACGTTAATGCGGATATTATCTGGAGTAATAAAACCGACCTTTGGCAAAATATATTATAAAGGAAAGGAAGTAAAATTCTCATCTCCTCACGATGCTTTGAAGCTTGGTATTGGAATGGTACATCAAACATTTTCGTTAATACCCCATCTTACCGTCGTTGAAAATATTCTACTATCTATGAATCTTGATATTAAATCCTCATTAAAGCTGGATATCCATAAATTTGCTGAGAGAGTTGAAGAATTCTCAAGAGAAGTAGGTATGCCAGTTAATCCATTTACTACCGTAGAACAATTGCCCGCTGGCCTTAAGCAAAGAGTTGAAATCTTAAAACATCTGTTTAGAGGAGTTGATGTTCTAATATTAGATGAACCAACTTAACTGCTTTCGCCTATTGAAGTTGATGCGCTTTTTAACTTCTTACAAAAAATGAAAAAGCAAGGTAAGACAGTAATACTCGTTACACATAAGATACATGAAGTTAAGCGTATTGCTGACAGAGTCGTCGTCTTAGCTAAGGGTAAGGTAGTAGGTGAAGTTTATGACGTTAAGAACACTGGTTCCGACGTCATTATAAAGATGATGTTCAATGTACAGGATTTTAACTCACTCACTGACGTGACTAGAAACATTACTAAAAATCCAGCAGAAGACTTTTCTTTAACTACTCCACTACTAGAAATTCAAGATCTGTATGTAGAAGAAGACGGTCACACGGTTCTTCAAAGAGTAGATTTGGTGTTAAGAGAAAGGGAAATTTTAGGGATTGCTGGCCTCATTAATAATGGACAGACAGAACTTGCAGAGACTATTCTTGGTTTAAGGAATGTGAAGAGAGGAAAAATTTTACTAAAAGGAGTTGATATAACGCATATGCCTGCGAATGAGAGACTTGAATATATGCCATCCATACCTGATGAACGGATTTATGGCATAGTTCCAGAGCTTCCGCTATTAGTTAACGCAGTAATTAAAGACCTAAAACACTACAGTAAGAATCGAATATTCATAGACTACAAAAAAGCAGTCGAACATGCACGTAGGATAATTAGTGAATTAAGCGTTGTGGCTCTTAGTGTGAACTTTCCAGCTGGACATTTATTAGGCGAAAACGCACAACGGTTTATTGTAGGAAGAGAGATTTTAAGAAATCCTCAGATTCTTATAATAATCCAACCTACTATGGGGCTAGACGTTAAGACGACAATAGAAGCCCATAAAAATCTACGGAAAATTAGTAGTTTACAATAGAAAAATACAAACATCCAATGAAGAAGAAATTCTAAAAGAAGCAGAAAAGCGTTTGAGAGCCTTAGCAGTAGAGCTGGAGCCTATAGAGAGGTAGAGGCACAGTGGCACATTATATAACTGTGACAATGGTGTTGCCATAGTGCAGTGCGACTAAATAAAAATTCATAGATAAAAATATGAGATATTGTTAAGAAAAGACATAGAAGGTAGTGATATAACCAACTTATTTAAAATACTCTACAGAGAAACTAACCTTCTTAAGCTCCTGTCATTTACTTTTATAATCACATTCATGATCTTATATCATATTCTCGTCATCGTGATAGGGAAAGTAAAGTATAATAGCATGTATTATGTGTTTAGCCTGGTGCTCTCTAATGTCATTAATTGCATACTTACGGCATTTGTCATTTGCAACTTCTAGAGCTTAAGGTATAGCTTATAAATTGGCAATAGCTTCTCTGTTTTTAGGTTTTCGTATTTCTCAGATGTGTTCGTTATGTGTTTATCTAGTCTCAGCTTCTTTACTGTTCTCTCGGCTTTCTTGAGCCTAACTTTCATAGAGGTATAATTCCTTAAACCTTAACGTGTTATTAGTAACTTCGAGTTTTTAAGACATGCAACAAATTATGAAGTAAGAACCTAGGAGAGACCGTGATGAACCGTTCTAGGTCATCTTATTGGGGCAAACTATATAGAACAACATCATTTTATTCTCGCTATAGCGTTTCAGTGATAAGGTATTATTTGATGAGATTATTAAGTGATCTTTGCTGACTTTCTCTTAATATATATTTATTAATTAAAATAATATTTATTAGGAATATAATAGTGAATGATACGGGGAATACTAATATGAAGTTACAAAGGGTTTCTTTTAGGTTGAACGGTGCTCAAGTAAGTTTAGAAGTGTTACCTGACGAGAGATTGGTTGATACTCTTCGATGGAGGTTAGGAGTATTTAGCGTTAAATTAGGTTGTGGGAAAGGAGAGTGCGGTACTTGCATAGTTATCGTTAATGGAAAACCAAAGCACTCTTGCTTAACATTAACTGCGTCACTAGATGGCTCAGAGGTAACAACACTAGAAGGAATTGCTTCTGACGCTCATCTTCATGCGATCCAGTTAGCATATGTAGAGTCAAAAGGTATACAATGTGGTTTCTGTGTTCCGGGTTTTATAATGACTACAAAGGCCATGATAGAACTTGAGTCAGAAATTAATTTTGAAGTTATTAGAGAATGGCTAGCAAGTGTTCTATGTAGATGTGGCAGTTACCTACACTATATTAAAGCGTCACAAAGAGCTCTAAATCTCATCAAAGAAGGCATCATAGAGGTTTCTGAGAAAAAGATAATGGAGACAATTGAAGAGAGAAACAAGTAAATACAGATATTTAATGCAGCCTGAAACCTTGAAAATACTCCCAATTCTAACGCTGTTTATTGGTGTATCAAGGGATGATGTCTTCCCATTTAATATATCTTCTTGATAGTATACGTTCGCGAATTAATTTAAGACTTCTTTGAAATGCAACCTTCGCTAAGTGGACTCTATACTCTCCTTTTGCATGCCAACTAGTGCGAGCATCTACATAAAATTTCGCAAGCTGTTCTGCAAGACTATTTATATAATCAACGTCGTATCTCCTATTAAGTAATGAATTCTCAATGTCTCTCAATCTACCTGGTACTTCTTTGCCTTTCGGCATATTATATGCTATTTTTAGGTCTGTTATTTTATCATCTCTGTTTATGCACATATATATTGCTGAGTTCATGAAGCCTACCATGAGGGCCTTTCTTCTATCTAATTTGAAGAATGCGCCACTACAGTTTTCTCCGGGTATTTCAAATATTATCTCTTTGATTAATTCTGTTGACTGTAAATTAGTCTTACCGGAAGAGATTATAAAATTTTCAAGATATTGCTCTCTCTCACTATTTATACTAATGGTTTTTACTCTAGCGTCGTAAGCTAGTAATAAAGTTATGTAGTCGTTGTATCGAGTTGCACTCGCTATATTGCCCCCAATTGTCGCCTCAAATCTTAACACCATTGTGCCAAATCGATGCCAAAGATCTTTAAACGCTGCAAATCTGTAGTCTGTATGTAGGATGCTCTTAGACAACTCCCATACGGTTGTTAAGGCTCCAATCTTTACTATATTTTTGTCAATTTTCACATATGATAGTTCTGATTTTAGCGGTGTGAGGTCAAGAATAAATCTTGGCCTAATTTTTCTTTCTTTGAGTGCTATTATCAAATCGGTCCCCCCAGCTAAAGGCGCTGTTTCAGACCCATATACACGTAAAAACTCTAGCGCATCTAAGATATCTTTAGGTCTATAAACCATCTCTACCAAGTCACAAACACCCCCATATAATCATAAAGGATAAATTAATAATTTTTAAATAGAAGATTATAGAGAAAGTCGGGTGTCGCTGGTATTCTGTTAAGTTTCTTATTAAACTCCTTTGATCCTATAGCATGTGATATAGCATTCAATATACTCGGAGCTACAGCAACGAGTGGCGGTTCACCCAGAGTTTTTGCACCGAATGCTGAGTACCTAGTAGGTTTTTCAACGAAATCTACTATTATCTCAAAAGGAACATCTAATGCAGTTGGAACATGATATTTCGAAAAATCCGTGGTCAAAGGTCTTCCATACTTATCGTAAGCCATCTCCTCCATCAATGCATACCCAAGTCCTTGAACGTACCCTCCTACTGTGATAAGTTCAGCCCCCTTTCTATCAAGAATAGTGCCTGCATCATGAACAGATATTGCTTTTAAAACTCTTACCTCCATAGTCTCGACATCTATTTCAACTTCCGTAATAACAGTTCCGAATGTGTATGATTTATAAGGTACTCCTCTTCCAGTCTCAAAATCCCATTCTGCTATCGGGATGACATATGTCCCGATTTCTCTTAGCTGAACACCAGATTGATAAGCTCTTTCAACAAGTTCTTCATATGTTATGTAGCGATGAGGTGCTTCTTCACAGTATATTCGTGGATAATTAAAAACTATACCCGATGATTCAGAACATCTCAACAAGCGTAATGCAAATTCCTTAAGTCTTTCTTTAAGTCTATAAGTAGCTATAGCTGTTGCGGCTCCGCCAATATATGAAACTCTCGATGCAACGGTAGGACCCCCGTCAGGACTCTTACTAGTGTCTGGATACTCTATCTTGACTCTCTGTAATGGTATTCCAAGTATCTCGGCTGCTATGTTTATCAGTGACTGATAAGAGCCTTGTCCCATATCAACGTAGCTCGTGCTTATAATTGCATTACCTTCATTATCAATCTCTACTAAGCTACGTCCGACATCAACGGATTCCCCACCTAATGAGTTGCCGTGATAGTAGATCGCTATACCTATACCTCGCCTTTTGGAGCCTTTTCTATACCTCGAATATTCCTCTCTCATAAGCCTCCAATTTGCTAGCTCTGTAGCTCGCATGATTGTTTCTTCTAAGCCTACAGATTCTTCAAGTAGTTGCCCATGCACTGTTCTATCTCCTAACCTAAGAATATTTCTTAAGCGAAACTCTACAGGGTCTAATCCGAGTTCATCAGCAAGCAGATCCATTTGTCTTTCAACCGGGAAAATGACGTTAGGTGAGCCGTACCCTCTAAAAGCGCCTGCCGGAATATTGTTAGTATACACCGCAATTAATTTTACATCAGCATTCTCTACTTTATATGGGCCCGTACTATGAACTATTGCTCTCCAAGAAACCCAGAGACCCATCTTAGTATATGCTCCGTGATCCAACACTATCCTCCCCTCAACAGATAATAAGTGACCGTCCTTACTAGCTGCATGTCTATACCACGCATATGTCTTATGGCGTTTAGTATGTCCAAGAAATGATTCATATCTATCATAAACTAGTACTGCTGGTTTCTTAGTATGATAAGCTGCTAAAGCTGCTTTAGCAGCTAATTCAATTCCCACGTCACTTGCTGCTCCAAAACCACCTCCTAAAGCCTTCACTATGACTCGTATGTTTTCTGAGGGGATTTTAAGTAAGGGTGATAGCATCCTCTGAACTTGAAATGGGTCTTGCGCCTTAACATATATAGTGTAAGAATCGCTTGTTTCTGGTACGGCAATTGCTACCTCAGGTTCTAAGTAAGCATGATCCTGAAAGGAAGTCTCGTAAGTATTTTCAACCACAACAGCTGCCTGCCTAAGCGCGTTCTTAACATCACCTGCTGATATAGTGTACCTTGCTATAACATCACTTCCTCTTTCATCATGTATTAAAACATGATCTCTCTCTTGAAGTGTATAAAGGTCTACTATTTGCATTGCATCCGTGTATACTTCGAGTGGTTCGTAATCCACGTTAACCCTTTCTACAGCCTCCTCAGCGTTCTCTATGGAATCGGCAATCACTAAAGCTATGTCATCACCAAAACACCTTACTTTCCTTGACGCTAACAGCTCTTCATCCGGTACTGCCACACCTATGTTGTTTATTCCTGGCACATCCCTAAAACTCAAAACTTTAATAACTCCAGGATAATTGAGGGCGTCATCTACGTCTATTTTTTTAATTATACCGTGAGCAATCTTAGACCTTACTGTCTTAATAAAGACAGGCTTTTTATCTTTTAAGCTAGCAACTACATCATAAACGTACATAGGATAACCCCTAACTTTAGCTAACGAATCCCACTTAGTGATTTCCTTAGTTCTAACCTTAACAAAAGTTCTACCTACTTTCTCGAGAATTTCAAGCAATTCTTCTTGAGTATTCATATACTCTCCCCGAGACCCATATTTAACGAGACCTAATAAATAACGTCAACTAAGCCTCACATCATAACTATTCTCTAAAGACATGAATATCTTAAACTGTCTTCTTGTAGTGTAAGAACCCTTGACTGATCCTAATCTTACGTTAAGAGGGCAAGCATGTAGAGGGTCCTAAGCACTCAGAAACTTAGACGTTTTCTTTTTATACCTTTTACATCACAAATAAAGATTCTTTTAAAAAGTGTGCTGTGCTATAATCGTAATGCTATTTATAAGTCTCAATTACGGTGTATCATATTGGATTTACTATGAGATGCGCTTTAGTAGACTTGTACAAAGAAAGTGTTGAGTATGGTTATTTAAACGAGAAGTATATCCGCATGTACTTGGGTGGTAGAGGGATAGCCTCACTTATATTATATGCTTTTAAAGGATTTAACTTAGATCCTTTTAGTCCTGATAATGTCTTGATCATATCTACCGGATTATTAACCGGAACTATTCCTGGTGCTGCACGAACTATTATAGGAACGAAGTCTCCAGCTACTTTCGGTATCGGTTATTCTGCGGTAGGTGGCTCACTAGGATTCTATTTAAGAAAAAACCTTATCGATGTCATAATTTTGAGGAATACGGCTAAAAAGCCTGTATTTCTAGTTATTAGGAATAATGAAGTTTTATTTGAAGATGCTTCAGATTTCTGGGGTTTAAGTGTATACGAAACTCGCAGAAGAATAATTAGATTTTTCAAAGAAGTCCCTTTATCAACTGCTCTTATAGGACCTGCTGGTGAGAATAAGGTAAGATTCGCTTCAATTATTGTTGACGAAGGCAGGGCAGCTGCCAGGACAGGTGTTGGTGCTGTAATGGGAAGTAAAAAAGTTAAGGGGTTAATAGTGGTAGGGACTGGTGAAGTGCCTGTTCTCAATAGAGAAGAATTTCGAAAATTAAGTGCTAACTTATCAAAGAAAGCCGTTACGAACCCTGCTTTTACTCTCTTCAAAGTACATGGCACAATGAGCCTTATACCGATTAAACAGGCGTCAGGAGACTTACCTGCATATAATCACCAACGTGGAGACGTAGATGATATCTCTAGGATAGACCCAGAGTACGTACATAAAACTCTTGGCATACGTAGTGGGGGCTGCGTTCCATGTCCTATCAGATGTGGGAGACTGTTGAGATATAAAAGCGAGAATATAGAAGCGCTCGAGTACGAAACGATGGATTCTCTAGGGCCGTTGATAGGCGTTCTAGATGTTCAAGATATTCTCTACTTAAACTACCTCGTAAACGATTATGGACTAGATTCTATATCTACCGGTAAAGTTATTGCATGGGTAATGGAGTGTCATCAGCGTGGGTTAGCTCAAAAAATTCTCCCCCCTATTAAATGGGGTGAGGTCGAGAGGATAGTAGAAGTGATAAACGCTATTGCTTTTCGTAAAGACTACGGCAATATATTAGCTGAGGGCGTTAAAAAAGCATCTGAGATCGTAGGTGAAGACACTGAGAAATACGCTATGCACGTAAAAGGTCTTGAGATACCTGCGCAGGAGCCAAGAGCAGTGAAAAACTTTGCACTTGGTCATGCCACCTCAAATAGAGGAGCGGACCACCTCTATGCACTCCCCTGCATATCTTACCCTCATATGTGGGAAAAGGCTAAAAAATATCTCCAAATCCCTGAGGAACATAAGAACATATTTACTGACAATACTGAGGAAAACTATAAGGCTCTCGTAGTATACTTCTCGGAACATTTAGCAGCTGTTAGTGACGCTTTAGGTTTATGTAAGTTTTACACTAATGAGACACTCACATATGAGTTAGAAGATATCGTTACGTCATTAAGAGTCGTTGCTGGAATCGACATTTCTGAGAGAGAACTTTTAGAGATCGGAGAAAGAATCGTAAATTTAGAACGCTTATATCTTCTAAAAAGTATTAATAAAGCTGAAGATGTATTGCCAGAGAGATTTATTAGAGAAAAATTACCATTGCCGACCAGAAAAGAATCTGTTGTTAACTTGGAAGTAATGCTTAAGGAATATTACTCATTACGAGGCTGGAGTGACGACGGAGTGCCGAGAACTGAAACGCTAGAAAGACTTAAAATAGAAGAGGAATACTCGTTTGACGATATATTTAGATATTAATTTATTTTCTACTGTTACTTGAGGGTGGCGTAGAATTGCCGGAATTCGATCTATTAATAAAGAATGCAAAAATACTTGATGAGCGAGGTTTATTGTTGGAAGTGTGTTTAGGCGTAAAAAACGAGAAAATAGCTTTTATAGGTTTTGATTGTCCAGACTCTTTTGTAAGTAATGTTAGGATAAATGCAGGTGGTTCTTTACTATTGCCGTCATTTATAGACCTACATGTACACATATTTTCTCCTGGATGGAATAAAGAAGATTATTCTACAGGAACTATGGCAGCTGCAGTAGGTGGTTACGGCTTGGTGTGTGATATGGCTAGCGTAGGGGAATGGCAAACTACGACTAAGGAAGTCTTCAAGAAAAAAATAGAAGAAGTTGAAAAAAATGCGTGGATTGACGTAGCTCTGTACGCAGGTGAAATATATAAAGATGCTGATTTAACTGAAATTCCTGAACTCATGGACATGGGTGCAGTAGGGTTGGGAGAAATAATGATGAGTGAGCCTGGCGCTATAGGAGATGACGCATTATTACTTAAAGCTATGGAGGTTGTTTCTGAGAAAAATAAACTTATAGCTGTTCACTGCGAGAATGGAGACATAATCAACTATATGACAAGAGTGCGGAAACCTGTTAAAGACCTGAGAGAATATGCTAATACAAGACCTCCAATAGCTGAAGCAGAAGCCATATTGAGGACTGCTATGCTGTCAAGATATAAAAAGACTCGAGTTCACGTGTGTCATGTCTCTTCAAAAGCTGGTTCGTTTTCATTGCGTTTAGCTAAACGTTTAAATAAACACATAACATCTGAAGTAACACCTCATCATCTGTTATTAGATATTGATAATAGTTATGAACTTAAAAAATTAGGTGTCGTTACACCTCCATTACGTACGAAAGAAGATCGTATAGAGTTATGGAGGTCTATTACGAGAAGAGTAATAGACGTCATTTCAACAGATCATGCTTCTTTTTATGTAGAAAGTAAAGAAAATCCAGTAGATTATATTGACGTGCCACCGGGATTGCCAGGACTAGAGTATGCCTTTCCTGTAGTCTCAACTTATGCAATAGAACATAATATCGCGACGCTTAAAGAAATTATAGAGTGGTTTACTAGTAAGCCAGCTATCATATTAAATACATTCCCAAAGAGAGGAGCTATTACGGTAGGAGCAGAAGCTAATGTCGTGTTAGTAGATTATAGAAAAGAAGTGAAAATAGACGATTCATGGATCTCGTCAGCCACGGACTACTCACCTTACTTGGGTTGGAAAGTAAAGTTTCAAGTTCTCTATAATATAGTTAGAGGCAATGTCGTAATGGAAAATAGGATAATGGCAAATAAAGCAGGCAAGTTTATAAAGATATAACGAAACTACTTATAGGGTATTAAAGATGAAATCAGAAAAAGTAAAGTTAACTATAAAATTCTATGGAAGCTCTTATCATATAGTTGGACAGAAAGAGCTTAATTTAGAATTTAATGAGAAACCTTCATTTACTGATATATTAAAAACTATATGTTCATTAACTCAGTCATATGAGTTATGTACTCTATTTCAAAGCTATCCCTACCCATCTAGATATCTAATTTTATTGAATGGACGTCCGATTTACGAACTAGAACATTTAAAGTTAAAAAACGGGGATGAAATTACTATAGTAGACATAGTGTCCGGAGGTTGATCTTAGTGAGAGAGGTGATCTTACTTGTTCATTAAAGCTGACTACTTAATAAGTCCATCATTAGATTATGTACGTGTATTGAAGGATGCTGGCGTATGTGTAGAAAATGATGTGATAGTAGATGTTGGAAAAGAGGAAGATGTACGTCGTAAATGTGAAAACGACATAACGTTAAGAGGACGCATCGTCATGCCTGGGCTAATAGATCTTCATAGGCATTTATACGGGATTCTCACTCGTGGGATGCCCGTCAACAAAGCACCTCGTGATTTTAGAGATTTTCTAGAGGATTTATGGTGGCCTTACGTTGAAGATAAACTGGATAAAGATTTAATATATGTAGCAGCGAAAGCTTCAGCTCTTGAAGCGCTGAAATACGGTACAACAACCATCGTAGATATTCTCGAAGCTCCTTATTCATTACCTAATTCCCTAGAAGTTGAGAGAAAAGCTCTTTACGACGTAGGACTAAGAGGATTTCTATCTTTTGAAGTAACAGAGAGAGCAGGTACTAAAGTGAGAGATTTATCACTCGCTGAAAACGAAAACTTCATCATAAAAACCAAGAATGATCCTCTCGTTAAAGGTATGATGGCCACACACACAACCTTTACTTGTAGTAAAGAAACTTTACTTACAGCTCTCGATATAGCTAAAAAACACAACTCAAAAATACTGCTACACCTTGAGGAAGGAGATTACGAGAAGCTATATTCTTACGTAGTATATAAGAAGTTACCGGTCGAGTGGTATGAGAGTCTAGGCTTTTTAGGACCTCATATAATTGCTGCACAATTCGTTACAACAGAACCTAAAGAACTAATGATATTAAAGAAACATCAGGTAAATCTAGTTCATGTTCCTTTAAGTAATTGCGAAGTTGGGGGAGGGATAGCTCCGGCTGCTGAAGCACTAGACCTAGGTCTGAAAGTAGGGTTAGGAACTGACGGCTATATTACAAATATGTTTGAAGTAATGAGATTCACTTTCTTGATACATAAAGCTAGACTTAAGGATCCGAGAACGATGCCTGCGGAGCAAGTGTTCAACATGGCTACGTCGTTTGGAGAGATTATTCTTGGTGAGAAGATTGGCAGAATAGAAAAAGACTATAAAGCAGACTTAGTCTTATTAGAATTCAGATTTCCAGAAATCATTACGTCAGAAAACCTAGTAACTTTATTAGTATTATGGGGAGCAGATTATGCTAAAATACATACGGTGATAGTTAACGGAAAAATTATGATAGAAAATAGTAAACACGTATCGTTAGATGAAGACACTCTAGTCTCAGAGCTTAAGAAAGCCAGTTTAGAGTTATGGAGTAGGTGTATGTGAGGGAATATTCATGCCAGATTTATCGGTTGAAATAGCTGGTCTTAAGCTTAAAAATCCAATAGGTGTTTCGTCGTGTCCAGCCTCTAGGGATGCTAAGAGAATTAGAAAAGCATTTTCTGCTGGTGCGGCATTTGCTGTCACTAAAACGATCTCTACACAACCAGCATCATTATTTGTCCCTAAACCGCACATGGCCGAATTAAAAATAGGTTTTTTCAACGCAGAATTATGGAGTGAACTCTCTTTAGAAGAATGGCTTGAAAGGGAACTACCAGAGTCTAGAAAAATAGCTAAGGAAAATAACGGTGCTCTTATCGTAAGCGTAGGCCATAAACCGAGTGAGGTTAGAGAGGTAGTAGAACACGTGTATTATTACGCTGATGCTATCGAAGTTTCTTTAGCTTATTTAGAAGAAATCGACGACATGAGAAAGGCTGTTAAATATGCTAAGGAGGTGAGTGGAAAACCTGTTATTGCAAAACCAGGCGTTATACCTCATGGAAGGATAGCCGGCTTTGTTGATAGGATGCTTGAGGCAGGTGCAGACGCGTTTAACTTCACAGACTCATACGGTCCAGTATTAGCTCTTGACATTAGTACATTTATCTCAAGAGAACAATTAGAGGGACGTGCACTTCTCGGGAGTAGACTTGGACTTGGCTGGCTTTCAGGAGGACCCTTAAAGTATATGACTATGCGAATGATTGCTGAAGCAAAACTACATCGTGAAAGTCTGCAAATCTTCGGAACAGGAGGTGTTTCTAGTGGTTATGACGCGTTGGAGTTGATGCTGGTGGGTGCGAATGCTATACAAGTGTGTACGTCAGTTATCTTAACGAATTATAAGTCTATTTCAGTAATTATTAATCAACTTAGTGAGTTGGTTGAACGAATGGGTCATGAATCAATTAAAAACGTAATTGGTCAAGCACTAAGAAAACTACCTAAAGAAGAACTAAAAATCTTCACACCCACATATAATAGAGACAAGTGCGTGGGTTGCGGTCTATGCGCAGAAAGCTGCATGTACGACGCAATAGAGACAACACCCCAAAAGAAAATCAAAATAAACTACAGCAAATGCTTCGGCTGCGGACTATGCATCACCAGATGCAGATACGGGGCACTCAACTATACCTAACAAGCTAAACAATAAAAATTAAAAATCTCACTGACAGAAAGCAAAACGATTAGAGAAGAACATACGTTTCTTTAGTAATCATGTTAGGGGTCTCGCTAATCATGTTTTATTTTATAGGGTTCTTATTCATTAATGCAACGCACCTTATTTCATCCCTTTTGAAGCAACGTTAGCTAACAGTTTTTACCGAGCTTCAGGCTCGTGGTTACAGAGAAGCTTTCATATTTTGGCTTCATCTATTTTTTGTTTGTTTACATACTCAAGTTTTGATGTTATCTGCAGAACTTGAATAACTAAGAAAAGAATTTTAAAGCATAATGTTGTTAGACTTAATGAACTTTTCGTGAAATTTAGGTAAGATCTTACATAGATCTTTAGTCGCATTCTTAAGATTAAGTTCTAAGCGTGAATATATGAAGCGACTGGTTTATTAACGCTGTTAATATTACATACATAGGAGGTGTTCTAAACGCGGGAACATGTAGATCCAGTTTGCGGAATGATCGTTAACCTAGAAACTCCCTTTAAGACTATTTATAAAGGTAAACTATATTACTTCTGCAGTAAATACTGTTTAGAAGCTTTTGAGAAAGACCCTGAGTTTTACCTATCTCACGGACCTCGGGCCATGTCGCACGACTGGCGAAAAACCTTAAAATAGTTAAGCTATTTGAGACGTGGTGATCTTGTCAAATATTGTAAAGACTATACTCAAGGTGGTTGGGGTAGATTGCTCGTCATGTTCTTACGCTATAGAAAAGAGTATAAACTCGCTAGGTTGTGTCAAGTCTTTTAAAATCGACATCAATTCTGGAGTAGCTGAGGTGACTTATTATGGAGATAGATGTAAGCTTAGAGACATCTATAGAGCTATAAGAGACGCTG
>Ga0105163_1001285_pt1 | contig 13465 bp, 9 predicted proteins | sample JNZ110809AmetaG_FD_81531 | JGI IMG/M metagenome (GOLD analysis project Ga0105163, IMG submission 81531) | Hot spring microbial communities from Jinze hot spring, China to study Microbial Dark Matter (Phase II) - JNZ 110809A | ecosystem: Environmental > Aquatic > Thermal springs > Hot (42-90C) >... | reverse complement strand
GAATCCCACTCCCTCCGCCTTGGGGATTTTTAAAAGGGGGCTCTCCCTCACCCGTTAAAACTGAGGGACGTGCCCTCAATATTTTTAAAATGGATGAGTTTTTTCCCATCAACTTCACCGAGTTAGAAGAAAAAATTGGGGTGGTATTTGACGATAAGGCCCTGCTCTTGCAGGCCCTCGTTCATACTTCCTATATAAACGAAAATCCCTCTTTCCCCCTCAACGATAACGAACGCCTGGAGTTTTTAGGCGATGCGGTCCTGGATTTTGTGGTGGGGGATTACCTTTACCACCGCTTCCCGGAAATGAAAGAGGGGGAACTTACCTGGCTCCGGGCATCTCTGGTGAAAGGAGAAACCCTGGCTAAGTTCGCCCGGAAAATTTCCCTGGGAAATTTCCTCCTGCTGGGCAAAGGCGAGGAGGAATCGGGGGGAAGAGAACGCAATTCTATCCTTGGAAGCGCTTTTGAAGCCCTGGTTGGTGCAATTTACCTGGATAAAGACCTGGATGCAGTGCGCTCTTTCCTGGAACCTTTTATAGAACCTGAGCTTGACGTGCTTTTGCAGGAAACAGCCGGGCTGGACCCTAAAAGCCAGCTTCAGGAGTTTGTTCAGGAATGGCTCGGGATAACCCCCTCTTACCGAACCATTGAAGAAAAGGGGCCCGAACACGCCAGAACTTTTGTGGTCGGAGTATTCCTCAGGGAAAAGCTCTGGGGTAAAGGGGAAGGGCACAGCAAACAGCAAGCTTCCATGGAAGCAGCTCGGAATGCCTTGGAAGCTTTGCTCAGGACCTCGGAAAATGATCCCTCCTGGAGACTGCCACGCCGGATAAGGCTTTCTTTGCTGGAACTTTTGCCCCGACTGAAAGGTGTACGATGGGCACTGGCAGGAAGCACCGCATCGGCTCTTTATGGTTTGCCCCTGAGCCCCCATGATATTGATATACTTACTGACATTAAAGGGGCTAAATTGCTGAGCTCACGCCTGAGAGATTTCACCATATCCCATCTTAAAACGCTGGAAGGGGAGCATTTCTTCTCCTCCCTGGCTCAATTCAAGGTGGAAGGGGTCAAGGTGGAGATCATAGGCAATCTTAAGGTTAAGGGTGAGAGGGGCTTTTTGCGTTTTAATTTCTGGCCTCATGTAAGGGAATTACCTTTTGCCGGCGAGAAAATCCAGGTGGTTCCGCTGGAATGGCAACTTGTGGTCAATCTCATAACCGGCAAAAAGGAAAAGGCGGAGTTGATAGCCCAGCATCTTATGGCCGCAGGCTACGATAAAGCTCTCCTCAGGAAGATCCTCAGCAGCCGCTCCCTTACCAGGACAATGCGGGAGAAGGTGTACAGATTGCTGAATGGAGATAAGGCCCATGCGCCTCAAAAGCCTTGAGCTTTACGGATTCAAATCCTTCGCCACCAGAACTTTAATTGCCTTTGAGGGGAATATAACAGCTATAGTGGGGCCCAATGGTAGTGGCAAGTCCAACCTGGCCGATGCCATTCGCTGGGTGCTGGGGGAGCAAAGCTTTCGGAGCCTCAGGGCCCGCTCCACGGAGGACATAATCTTTGCCGGTAGCCCAAAACGACCTCAAATGGGGGTAGCCCAGGTTTCCCTAACTTTTGATAACGCCGATGGCTCTTTCCCTCTGGATTTTTCGGAGATAACCATAACGCGCAGGGCTTACCGCTCCGGTGAAAACGAATACCTGCTCAATGGACAGAAGGTTCGCCTGAAAGATGTGGAAGAACTCCTGGCAACAGCCGGTTTCCACCACCTGACTTACGCTTTCATCGGGCAGGGGCTTGTGGATGCCGCCCTGTCTTTAAGACCTCAGGATAGAAGGGCGTTGTTAGAAGAAGTTTCAGGAATAGCCATTTACAAAGAGAAACGAAATGAAGCAATCCGCAAGCTGGAGGAGGCTGAGGCGAACCTCGTTCGCCTGAAAGATATCCTGGCTGAACTATCACCCCGCCTGGAAAAGCTCAGAGAGCAAAGCCAGAAAGCCCAGGAATACCTGAGACTTTCTGAAGAATTGACCAGGCTCCTGAAAACCTGGTATGGATATAAGCTTTACCTCCAGGCCGAGGCCCTCCGGGAAGCCTCAAGGGAAGAACAGAAAATCCTTAAGCTTGTAGAAAAGGCTCGCCTTGAGTTAGATGAACATCACCGGAACCTTGAAGAAATTCGGCTGAAGCGCAGGCGAGTTCAGGAAGAGCTCTCCATCCTGCGCCGCAAAGCCCTGGAAGAGGAAAGAGCTTACCAGGAAGCTCAGCGCACAAGAGCCGTTTTGGAGGAAAGGATAAAATACCTCACCCAGCAGAAAGAAGAACTGGAAAAAGAAATTCTGGAACGGGATAGGCAATTCCAGGAAATTCAGGAGGCCTGGAGGAAGCTGGAAGAAGCCCGCGAAGTGCTGGAAAAAGCCAAGCTCAAGAAAAAGGAAGCTGAGGTTCTGGATAAGCTGGAAAAAATACGCCTCAGATCCTCTGAGCTGGAAGAGGAAATAGCGCTGGCGCAGAGGGAGAAAGAGAGACTTCTGAATTTAACAGCCTCCTTAGGAGAAGAACTGGCCTCTCTACATCGTCAAAAAGAGGAAAAGCTTGGCGAAATAAAGCAGCAGGAAAAGGAGCTTTCCTCCTCCATCAACAGGATTGAGGGGGAACTTTCCCACTTGCGAGCCGAACTGAGCCGCCTTCAGGGCAAAAAGGAAGCAGTCCTCACCCGAGTCAAAAAACTGGAAAGTTTCCTTAAAGTTTCTCCCCCTGGAGATTTTCGTGGCCCTCTGGTAGACCTTTTCCGGGTTTCCGGAGGCCTGGAGGAGGCTCTGGAAGCAGCTCTATCCCCATTCCAGGAAGGGTGGGTGGCAGGCTCTCTATCAGAGGTCATTAAAGCTTTGACTTCTGCGGAGGGGAACCTTGCCTTCCTTCTCCTCACACCTTTACAGGATATTATTCCGCTAAAACCCCCCGCAACCGAAGGAGTAATAGGGTTAGCTATAGATCTGGTAAAAGTTTCCGATGATCTTCTCCCCCTGGCCAAAGCCATCCTTAGCCGGACCGTGGTGGTGAAAGATGTGGAAACAGCCCTCCGGCTTATGGAAATGCTGGCACAGGAAAAATTGCCCTACCAGATAGTAACTCTGAAAGGGGAAAAATTCCACAGTTTCGGAGCGGTGGGGAAGATAAAGGGGGAGAGGTTCAGGCTCTTGGCCGAAAAGGAAACGCTGGAAACCGAGCTCCGATCGCTTCAGAGCAGGGAGAAAACGCTGATGGAGAAAGTGGGAGAACTGGAAGTTTCCCTGCAAGAGGCGAAAAGCAAAATGCGTGAAATATCCCGGGAAAGGAACAAGATGGAAGCTTCGTGGGGTGAGAGGGAGAAAGAGCTGGAAATTCGCAGGCACAAACTTCAGGGGGAATACCAGTGGTATGAACGCCAGATAAGCAAACTTGAAGGAGAGAAAGCTTCTCTTCTCAGGGAGGAAAGGAAGGCCCGGGAAGAGCTGAAGGCAATCAGGCTGAGCCTTGAATCTATCCAGATTCCCGAGAGCGAATTGCTTTTAACCCCGGAAGTCTGGAATGAGAGAAAAGCATCTTTAGAGAGGCAACTTCAGAGGGTTAAGAGCGAGTTGCAGAACGCACGCCAAAAAGCCGCATCCATTGCCCAGGAACTGGACCGGAGCCTCCTTAATCTCCAGGAAAGTGCCAGGGTCATTGAATCTAAAGGCCCTACCCTGGGTGAACTTTTGGATAGGATTGAAGCCCTTGAACGGGAATTGGAGGAGCTTGGGGCGAAAGAGCAAGAAGCTTTAAAGAACAGAGAAGAGGCTCAAAAAGCCCTGAACCATTATGAACTCATGTTCCAACAAGCAAGGCTGGCTCTGGAGAAGGTCCGGGACGAGATAACCTCCCTTCGCCACCGCCTTCAGGAAGAACTGGGGCTTATAGAAGCAGAAGACCCTCAGCGCCCTCTACCTCTGGGGGACCTTATTCGCACTCTGCCACACGTAGCAGTATGCCCCCCAGGCCTTGAAGATGAAATCAAACGCCTCAAGGGTCGGATAAAACGCCTCGGCCCTGTCAACCTGGAAGCTCCTGAGGAATTCAGGGCTCTGGAAGAGCGCCATCGCTTCCTTTCTTCCCAGATAGCTGATCTTGAAGAAACAGCTTCTCGCTTAAAAGGCATGATAAAGGATCTGGACCGGGAAATGGAGAGACGCTTCATGGAAGTTTTCAATGCCGTTAGCGATGCCTTCAACTTTTATTTCCAGGAACTCTTCTCCGGTGGAAAAGCTCGCCTTGTCCTTACCGGTTCAGGCTGGGAGGAAGCAGGGGTTGAGATAGAAGCTGCCCCTCCGGGCAAGAAGCTCAAAGAACTGGCAATGCTTTCGGGAGGAGAGCGATCTCTTACAGCGGTTGCTTTCCTTTTTGCCATGCTCAAGGTCAGACCTGTGCCCTTCTGCGTGCTGGATGAGGCAGATGCCATGCTGGATGAAGCTAACATCGGCCGCTTCTGTTCAGCCCTTAGGGATTTATCCCGCCAGATCCAGTTTATCATCATAACTCACAACCGGGCCACAATAGAGATGTCCGATGTAATCTGGGGTGTCACCATGAACGATGATGGCGTCTCCCAGGTCTTTTCCATGAAGCTGGAAGAAGCGATAACTGGCTTATGAAGAAAAACCTGGCTGAACTGGGCATTTATCTGGCTTTGACTTTCCTGTTGCTATGGCCTCTGCCCCTTCTTTTTACCAGCGCCATCCCGGGCGATGGTTTTGATGGCTGGCAGAATTACTGGAACCTCTGGTGGGTTTCAAAGGCCCTTTTGGAAGAACATACCTCTCCTTTCTTCACCCGCTACCTCTATTATCCCAACGGGGTAAGCCTGCTTTTTCACACCCTCAACGTTCCCAACGGCCTTATAGCTATGCCTTTCCAAACCCTTTTCGGCACCACTGTGGCTTATAACTTCATCGTGCTTATCTCCTCTGCCCTTTCGGGATATGGAGCATTTCTTCTGGCCCTGGAGGTGACCAGATCCCGCCGTGCAGCCTTCATTGGAGGAATTATCTATGCTTTCTCCCCCTTTCGGTTTGCTCACCTTTTGGGCCACATGCAGGTCTTCTCCACCCAATGGCTCCCCTTTTTCATCCTGACCTTGTTCAGGGCCAAGCGAGGTGGTTCCATCCTGCTTCCTGCCCTTTTCCTGACTTTATCCTCTTTGTCCGATTGGTATCAGGCTCTTTATCTGGCTCTTTTCACCATTTGCTACCTGGGATGGCTCGCCTGGAATAAAGGGCTTTCTTCAAAGGTTATTTTAAGGATAGGGGCCGTGTGGGGGTTAGGCATCCTGGCCCTTTCCCCTCTCCTTATCCCCATGGCCCTGGAGATGCTTCGCTACCGCTTCATGTTTGCTCCACCCGAGCATGCCCTTATGCTTTCAGCCGATCTCCTGGCTTTCTTTATTCCTTCGGAATTCCATCCTCTGTGGGGGAAGTGGGCCGGAAGAATTGCAGGAAATTTTACAGCTCCACTATCAGAAAGGACCGTTTTCCCTGGATATATACCTCTGGCCCTGACTTTGTTGGCCTGGAGAAAATATAAAGCAAAGATTTCCCTGTGGCTTATAACCTTCCTCCTCTTTTTTGTCCTGGCTTTAGGCCCCTGCCTTCACGTGATGGGCAATACCCTGGCTTTACCGTTGCCTTACGCACTCCTCCGACATATCCCGATCGTGGCCATGGCCCGTTCCGTGAGCCGTTTTACGCTCATGGTAACCTTAAGCCTGGGTGTGATGGCTGCGCTTGGGGCTAAAGGGGTCAAACGCTATTTTTTCCCGGCGCTGGTTTTCCTCGTTCTACTGGAATACTGGCCTTATCCCTACCCATTCAGCCCTCCCGATACCCCTGATTTTTACCTCAAGCTGGCTCAGGAGCCCGGGGAATTTGCTATAATTAACCTGCCAATGAACTGGGACAGGCCCCGTTACCTCCTTTACCAGACCGTTCATCGGAAGCGGCTGGTTTCGGGATACATAAGCAGGGTAGATCCCCGCACTGTAGCGGAAAGGATGCCTGTCCTCCAGCATTTTCGTCGCCTGGGGGAAGATGTAATCAAGGCCGACCTGGCCCGGATTACCCCCTCGGTTATGGCTTACCTGGGGGTAAAATACGCAGTCCTGGATTTTTACCAGATGCCCGGAGGGGAAGAAAGGGAAAAGACCATCACCCTGGCCCGGGAAGCGTTCAAAGATAGCCAGATAATCCATCAGGATGAAAGGCTTATCGTTTACCGCATTCCCGTTCCTCAGGAAGAGGTTCCTTTCCTCTTCCTTGGGGAAGGATGGGGAAATTTCAATGGTGTGTATCGTCCTGTTACCAGAAAGGCTTACCTCTTCCTTCACGCTCCGTCGCCTGCCACTGCGCACTTGCTAATAGAGGCGAGGGCTACCTCCGGCGGTATCCTGAAGGTAAAAGCCGATTTGTTATCCTGGTCCTTTGAGGTCCCTCCCGGGCAGCCAGCATCTATTGCTTTACCGGTGTTCGCTGAAAGGGGCGATAATCTGCTGGAGTTTGAGTGGGAACCTGCTTTCAGAGGGGAACCTTTGAAGGTTTTATCCTTAAGTCTCGGGGATTAACGCAGCAAAGTCCACTCTTCGCTTGAGTATTTTTCTCTCAGGATACAGGCCCGCTCCTCCTCAAATGGGGTAAGGGAAGATGGGACCAGTAAAAGGTTGAAGGCCTCCCGGAAGCCCCGGATGAAGGCTGCTGCCGCCTCATCAAAAGTTAATTCTCGCCCCAGGAGCTCCGAGAGAGTTGTTGCTCTATGGCGGATTTTCTCCCTGAGGCGCTCTTTTTCCTCCATCCCGAGGCGGAGGAAACAAGCGATGGCGGCAATATCCCCTTTTAGAGGGATAGAACCGTGCTGGAGTATGGCATCCTTACGGCGCAATTGAGCACTCCCGATCACTTTCTTCCCTTCGCACTCTATCTCATAATCGGAGGGAGCTTCAAAGCAAACAGGGCTAAGCAGGCCTTCCTGGCGAGGCGGTATGGCCTGGTATGGCCTCAATCCCAGCACCTCAAGGCCCCTCAATAGTCCATAACTGATCCGCCTAAAGGAGTCAAGGACTCCTGCTCCGGCCAGAGGGTGAGAAGCAGGGATGACCACGCTATAGGTGAGTTCGTTACAGTGAAGGATAGCTTTGCCCCCGGTGGGCCTCCGGACTACATCAACCCCCGCTTTGCGGCATTCTTCCAAGTCAATCTCATCCCGGATTGCCTGATTCAGCCCCACTGAAATGCATGGAGGTTCCCACCCATAAAAGCGGAGGGTAGGAGGAACAAGGCCTTCTGAAACGGCCTGGAGGATGGCCTCATCTATAGCCATATTGGTGGCTCCGTCAGCCAAACCGCTTACGATCAAGCGCCACTTTTCGGCCATATATCCGCCTCCATCATAGCCTGACGAACCTCCTCAGGAGAAGGAGGGTAAGGGAAATTGTAAAGGGGGCCAGAAGGGGGCTCATTATAATATGGACGATTGCAATCTGGACACCCTGACGTCCGGAAAGCTTCACCGTTAGAAAGAATTTCCGGGTCAAAAGGTGGAAAAGCTATTATTTCCCCAGCGTCGGAGAAAGAGAAATCTTCAGCCCGCGCCACATTTTTAACTATAAGATAACGGGCTATCTGGATACGTCGGTAAGAGGTGAGCTCAGGCGGTGGAAAGCTTTCCATCCTCGTCCCGGCCACTGGGGTAAAGGCAAAAAGCCCTGTGATCACACCCATGTCGTGCATCTTTTGGATCATCCGGACCATTTCCTCTTCCGTCTCCCCCAGCCCGACTATAAGGTGCACCGCTGCCTTGCCAGGGTATTCGTAAGCAGTTTGCTCTATCAAATGGATGATTTTTTCCCACCCGGGTCCTTTGACCTTGACGAAGACCCTTTTGGAAGCAGCGTCCAGGCCAAAGCCCAGGTGCTCGAGGCCAGCTTCAAAGAGGGCCTGGACTTCTTCAAAGTTTTTAGGCAAGAAAGCGGCATCTATGGGCAAAGAGGTCTTCTCTTTAAGTTTGTGGATTAGGTCAAGCGTCCTTTGGAGCGCTCTGGGGAAATAAGTAACTTGCAGGCAAATTCTCCTGAAAGGGCCCGACGGTCCTAATGCCTCAAGCCTGAGGATAACCTCCTCTTCCGGGAAAGGAGGCCAGGAAATCCTGGAGAGGTAAAGGGAGTTGGCAGAACTGGTACGGGCCTGGGAACAGAAAGCGCAATTTCTAAGGCACTTATCCCCCAGCATCAAATAAGCAGTAGTAGGAGGGCAAGCCATCCTGCCCTTTTTCAACCCGAGAACTATGGCCGTTCCAAGGGATACATTAATCATGGCGCTTAATTTATACCTATTTCCGCCCTCTTTCGCAAAGCCGTAAGTTACAGAACCGCCAGCTTATGGTTCGAGTTGCTTTAAGCAAAGATGATGGGTATAATTTATTTAGAGGGGAAGTGTCGGAACTGGCAGACGAGCGTGACTTAGGATCACGTGGGCTTTGCCCGTGAGGGTTCGAGTCCCTCCTTCCCCAATGGAAAGCGCCTTCGGGCGCTTTTAATTTTGGCCTTGTATCTAGGGGGGAGAAAATGAAAGTAACCACGGAAGATTTGGGCAACCGTGAAGTCCTTATAAAAGTTGAGTTTGATGAAGCAGAAAAGGCTGAAGCCCTGAAAGAGGCTGCGCAAATCATATCCCAGGAAATTACTATCCCGGGCTTCCGGAAAGGGAAAGCCCCTTACGATGTAGTCCGCCGCATGGTCGGGGAGCGCCTTATTTACAACATAGCCTTTGAAAACCTCTCCGGAAAGATCTACCCCAAACTTATATCTGACCTTAACCTTGAACCCATAGCACCAGGACAGGTCCAGGAAGTTTCGGTGGAACCCTTCTCCATAACTTTTAAAGTGCCCTTAAAGCCTGTAGTGGACCTGGGGGATTATCATAGCTTGAGGGTAAAACCCAAAGAAACAGATGTGAGCGAGGAAGAAATTGAACAGGTGCTCAGGGATCTGCAGGAGGAAAAAGCTACCTGGATCAGCGTGGAGCGCAGTGCTACTCTGGGGGACTTAATAATAGCCGATTTAGCTTTCAAATCCGGCGACCAGGAAGACCAAAGGGAAAACGTACCTTTGTACTTGGATCCCAGGACGGAACCGATTAAGGGGTTAAGCCAGAATCTGGAAGGGCTTGCCCCCGGGGATGAAAAGACCTTCGCTCTGGAAGGGGATAAAGGGGAAATAACTTTCCGGGTAAAGGTCCATGAGGTAAAGGAAAAAATACTCCCACCGCTTGATGATGAATTCGCTCGCTCTTTGGGAGATTTCAACTCCCTTTCTGAATTGAAGGAGCAGATCCGGGCAGACCTTATGGCCCGAAGAGCTCGCCTTAACAGGGAAGAGGCCTTTGTTGAAGCCCTGGAGACCCTTGTAAATAACGCCAAAGTAGAGATGCCTTCGCTCCTTGTAGAAGAAAAGATTGAAGAAATCATCCAGGAAGAGGACAAAGCCTGGCGCAAGAGAGGCCTTTCCCTGGAAAACTACCTAAAGATGCAAGGCAAAACCCTTGAAGACTATCGCCGGGAACTTTACCCGAAGGCCACTGAAAGGTTAAAGAGAGCCCTGGTCCTGCGCAAATTCATTGAAGCTGAAAATATCAAGGTTTCAGAAGAAGAAATGGAAAAGGTCATAAAAAACTTTGAAGCCGGGATAACCAGCAGAAGAGGGAAAAGAGCAGTTCGCTCCCCCGAGTTCAGGGATAACATTGCTTCCGCTCTATTACAAGCTAAAGTTGAAGACCGGCTTCTGGAAATCATGTTGAGGGAGGAATCGGATGAGGGCAAGAGCAATAATCCCGATGGTGATTGAATCCACAGGAAGGGGCGAAAGGGTCTATGACATCTATTCCCTGCTCCTGAAGGAGAGGATAATATTCCTTGGCACTCCTATTACTGACCAGGTAGCTAACCTGATAGTGGCTCAGCTCCTTTACCTGGACCGGGAGGATCCGGAAAGGGACATTTACCTTTATATAAACTGCCCAGGAGGTGCGATATACCCTGGCCTTGCCATATACGATACCATGCAGCTAATAAGGGCACCCGTTTCCACTATAGCAGTAGGATGGACCGCCAGCATGGGAACCGTTCTTCTGGCGGCGGGGACTAAAGGCAAGCGTTATGCTTTACCCCATGCGACTATCCACATGCATCCGGCAGGGGGAGGTATACAGGGCTACGCACCCGATATTGAAATACAAGCCAAGGAACTTTTAAGGGTTCAGAGGATAATCCAGGAGCTTTTAGCCTACCACACCGGCCAGCCGCTGGAGAAAATAATCCAGGATTTTGACCGTGACTATTACATGGATGCTAAAGGTGCAGTAGAATATGGCATAATAGACGAAGTTCTTGAGGTCCCTCCGGGGAAGAAGAGGGGGGCACCTGGCACCACCGATGAGAAGAGGTAGTAAGATGCTTTACCCCCGCTGCTCCTTCTGCGGACGGCCTGAGAGCACAGCAGGAAAGCTCATTGCTGGCCCCGGCGATGTTTATATTTGCCGGGAATGTGCTGAATTATGTGTCAGAATCTTTGAAGAAAGGAAAGAGTCAGAAGAAGACGATTTTATACCCCATGTCCCCTCCCCTAAAGAAATTTATGAAACCCTGAACCAATACGTCGTGGGCCAGGACAGGGCTAAAAAGGTGCTTTCCGTGGCTGTTTACAACCATTACAAACGCATTCTCAACCGTAAAAGCACAGCTGAAGTGGAAATTCAAAAATCCAACATCCTGCTCATCGGCCCTACGGGCTGCGGGAAGACCCTTCTGGCTCAAACCCTGGCCAAAATCCTGGATGTCCCCTTTGCCATTGCCGATGCTACCTCCCTTACGGAAGCGGGATATGTCGGGGAAGATGTGGAAAACATTTTGCTGCGCCTCATTCAGGCTGCCGATTACGATATCGCCAGGGCCCAGAAAGGCATCGTTTACATTGATGAAATAGACAAAATCGCCCGCAAATCGGGCGATAACCCTTCCATCACAAGGGATGTTTCCGGGGAAGGAGTTCAGCAAGCATTGCTTAAGATAATAGAAGGCACCATTGCCAACGTTCCGCCTCAAGGGGGACGCAAACATCCCTACCAGGAGTTCATCCAGATTGACACCACCGATATCCTTTTCATATGTGGAGGGGCTTTTGAAGGGCTGGATAAAATAGTAGCTGAGCGCATAGGCCTCAAAGGTAGAGTGGGATTCCTCAGGGAAGGCGAGGTTAAAGCTCGAGAATTGGAGACCGCCGAGCTATTGCGCCAGGTCATCCCCGATGACCTGATGAAGTTCGGCTTCATCCCCGAATTCGTGGGCCGCCTGCCGGTTATAGTGAGCGTTGACCCCTTAGATAAGCAGGCAATGATTGATATCCTCACCAAACCTAAAAATGCCATAGTAAAGCAGTTTCAGCAGCTTTTCGCCCTGGATGGCGTAGAGCTAATCTTCACCCCCGAAGCTTTAGAGGCCACAGCCGAGGAAGCCCTCAAGCGCAAAACCGGGGCCAGAGGCCTGCGAACCATCATTGAAGAAACCCTTTTAGACGTCATGTATGAAATCCCATCTCTACCCGATGTAACCCGCTGCATTGTCAATGCCGATGCTATCAGGGGCAAAGGCCATCCAATTTTGCTCAACAGTCGCGGAATCCCCATTTACTGGTGGAATAAACTGAAGGAAACGGCTTGATGGCGGATTCTTCCTTAGAGGAAGCCATTGAAAAGTTCCTTCGGGGGTTAGAAGCAAGCCCCAATACTTACAGAACTTATTCCACTGGCCTCAAGGCCTTCCAGGAATTCCTGACCGAAAGGGGCATATCCAGCATTGGAGAAGAAGCTCTTGAGGAGTTCTTCATATGGCTTGATAAAAGGGGGTTTTCCCGCTTTACCGAGCAGACTTACCTTGCAGCAGCCACTGCTTTCCTCCGCTACCTTTTCCGGCATCGCCTTCTGCCCCCCGATTTCTCCATAGAAAGGGCCAAAGAGAAAGTAAAAGCCATCATCCCCCGCTCTTCTTACCCCATTCCAATGCCGGATCCGGACCTTCCGGCAGTGGTTCTCTTCTACGATGAGCAACCCCTTCCCGAAGACCGTCTTGAGCGCCTGCGCCTTCTCCGGAGCAGGGCTATAGTCCACACCCTTTACGCTTCCGCAGGGAGGATAGCAGAAGTAGCTTCCTTAAACCGCAAGGATGTGGCAGATGGTCGCCGCAGGGAAGTAGTGGTGAAAGGCAAGGGTCAAAAACAGCGTTTCATTTTCCTAACCCCTGAGGCTCAGGAGGCCATAAGGGCTTACATAGAAGAGAGGAGGGATAATTACGAGCCCCTTTTCATTTCCCACGGCCGGGATTATGGCAGCCGCTTAAGCACCGTAAGCATCTGGGCCACGGTCAAAAAAGCCGCTAAGGCCCTTGGTCTCCACGTCACTCCCCACGATTTCCGCCATTACCGGGCTACCCAGATGCTGGAAGAGGGCGCGCCTCTGGAAGCTATCCAGGATATCCTCGGCCATGCGGACATAAGTACCACAAAGCGCGTTTACGCTCACTATTCAAAACCCCACATACGTGAGATATTTGACCGCACCACCCTTCCTCCGGAAGAAGCCCTCAGAAGGCGCCGTCTTTAGCCCGCGTGCCACTAAATTACCTTGAGAAAAGTTTGTGGTTTTAGCGAGGCCACTGGATGTCAGTTGGAGATTAAGGTTTAGAGCGTGCTTGTGGACAGCAGAAGGAAGCGCGTCCTTACCAGCAAGGCCCCGTTATTACACAGTAGCCTTCATTTTCACAGGCATCGTAACAGCAATAGCCATAGCAATATGTAGCCCAGCAAGAGCCGGTGCACCAAGCGAAAATCACATTCCAGCAATCCGGGCATTGCCTTTCAGGGGCAATAGAAGAAGCATTCTTAAGAAGCTCTTGAGCAGAGAAGGGTTTAACCTGTCCTTTCTCCACCTGATAGCCACCTTCCCTGTTTACCGCCAGGGCTCCTTCCTTCCCTCCCGCAGACCAATAAACCACTGTAAAGGTTTCACCTTTGGGAGAGACACAAGGAAGCAAGGCAAAGGTGGAAGATTGCCCTTTGAACTCTGCTCTTTTTACCGAAGCCTTATCAGCTTTGAAACTGTAACCCCTGGCTGAGAGAAAATTGAGCAATTTGATCACACTTTCATTGCTGAGGGCCTTTTTGATGAAAGCTTCCTTTTCCGGAGCTGTGACTTCATTGATCAAGACGCCCCCGAAGGGGGAAGGGACCTCAAAGTAAGGAGAGGAGGGGCTTATCCCTGAGACATTACCAGCTCCGGCGACGAACATTAACATCGCTAAACTTAGAAGCAATGCAACCTTCCTCATCATTTTTCATCCCTTAATATG
>Ga0105163_1001281_pt1 | contig 13488 bp, 9 predicted proteins | sample JNZ110809AmetaG_FD_81531 | JGI IMG/M metagenome (GOLD analysis project Ga0105163, IMG submission 81531) | Hot spring microbial communities from Jinze hot spring, China to study Microbial Dark Matter (Phase II) - JNZ 110809A | ecosystem: Environmental > Aquatic > Thermal springs > Hot (42-90C) >... | reverse complement strand
GTTTAGCTCTTTAAAAGGTTAATTTTTATTTCCTTTTAATATCTTTTTAGTTTTCCATAAATGAGAGTTGCTATAAAGAAAACAATTTTATTTTCTTCTAAAAATCTTTGATTACTGAACATTTGTAATGATTATTTACACATCATTACTTATAAAATGGCGCCCCGGCCGAGATCTATTCATAACTTTTGAACTCGGGCCTGGCGGGTGACAGCCGCCAATACTGAACCGGGCTATACTCGGCATTAACTCTACCGGGGCTTGCCGGGGCAAGATAATGTTTTCCTTATGAATTTTTAAACTTTTCTACCTAAACTCTTATCCTGCCAACTCTTGAAGTTTCTACTTGAAAGTATTCTAACTCTGTACTGGTTATGATTTGTGATGGATCATTTAAGAGAGTAGGAACACAATCATATTTGTACTTCAAGTCCTACTAACTACTTCTTAAATGTAGTTTGAGAAAAACAAGTAAGCTTTTTAACTATAGTTGTGAGGATATACGTAAGTGAAATCATAGATTTAGTGAGATTACATCGATTACTCATATTTGTCAGGAAATATAGTTGATAACTATACCACTAGATATAATCCATTCGCTGTATGGATATAGGTTACATTTAAGAGTGTAGGAAAAATTGGTTTGCATTCATTTATCATTTTCACATAATGATCTCCATGCATACAGATACTGTCAAGTTGTTGGCATTGCTGGCAGCCTCTTTAGGGTTTGATGGGGCCTTATGAAGTTGTACCATAGGACGAAGAGCCTTATGAAGAGTTTATCTTGAATATAGACTTTACTGGAAGTTGTTAAAGAAGTGTCTAGTCCTAGCTTTCATTGTAGAACCATCGTTCAATACGGTTCCCCCGCGAAGGTTCTATGAATCCATTTAAGGCCTGAAGGGCTTCAGGATACTGGGGCCACGAGGATGATGGCTATTCATACATGCTTCCAGAACCTTCCTCATGAAGGCTTCATGGAGGATACTCCTCCGCCATGAAACCCATAGCTAGAAGCTCACGCGTATCGACATCTATAGCAGCCCATACGTATCATCATTCCCATCAGCCTTAATCTTAGTCTCATCGACGGCTACCATACACCTAGGCTTAGCTCCAACGTTAACGGTCACGCGTTCCAGCTTCTAACCAAAGCCTTACGGCCTCGTAGCTGCACGGCACAAACCCCAGAACGTAGATTATTTCTCTGTAGCTCAGGCCAGCCATATAGCAGAACAGCCCTAACCCTCATCCGAAAACCTATCAATCCTAACAAACCACTATCCTCAAAGGCTTTAATAAGCCACCTAATAGACCTCCAAAAGCAGCTTCCCAAACCCCTAAAAATAACTTGACAGTATCATGCATACAAGTCCTAAAGATTTTATGGGAGAAGTAAGATGTTAAAATCGTCATTACTAATCATTTTATGATGTTATGTTTATGCTTATAAGACTAATAGATTAAAACGTTTATCAGGCTGATAAGTGTTAGTATTATAGTTTTTTAAAGGTTTGAGTATGTTGTTTTAGTTATTGAACTCATATGAAAATTTTCAGCAGCATTAGTATGTATGCTACTTGTATTAATGCTAGTCTCTCTTATATCATGGTTATTCTTCTGAATGATACCAGCTACGTGAAGAATCTTTCAACAGCGCTTCTCATGCTCTTATACACTTTCTTATCGAGCCTGTATGGTCTTCCATGCTTAGGTTTACGTCTACTCTTCGGATCTCCTCTATATTTCGCTCTTACTCCTCTACACCTAAAGTATGCTTTAACCTCTTAGTATTGTATGCAGAATCATCCACAACCCCTCTAGGTCTAGTTCTAGGCCTACCCTACCACATTCAACCATTACATTTTCTAGGAGTGGTATGAATTGGTTTGATTCGTTTCATTGAGTCTCCTATTTGAATGTTTAACGGTAGGTCTCCACTTGATATAAGCACATGTATTTTCATACCTTTAATATGCTTATATCCATCATAGCCAACTAGCCCCTATCTTCCCTAGCCCTAATAGTTATGCTATCAACAGAAACTCTATCAAGGCTATCCATAGAGTATCTCCTATCTATTAAGGTTTTGAATAGATTAGTCCATACTCCCTTAAAACTCCAATGCTTAAACCTATCCAAGCATTCTTATAAGAACCATACTTATTGGACATATCCATTCAATGGCAACCAGTAACAAGCACATAAAGAATATCATTCAATACATGTCTATCATCAACCCTAGGCCTATCAGTCCTAACCCTAGGAGAAAGTAAAAGACCTAATAAGCTTCCACTCATAATCACTAATCTCACAAAACTCCATAATAAAAATAAAAACTTTACTCAGAAACATTTAAATAGTTTCCAGACTAATTCATTTTATATTGCATTTTGAGCTATAAGAGTTTAAGACTTGTGAGAAAATTATTATTTATGTGAATAATGATCTATCATAATTAAGAGATATGGAAAACTTATATGAAATTTCAAAACACTAGTGGCAAAGACGAACTATAAGAATATGAAGTACACATATAAGGTTCAAAATAGAGGATCATTTTAACTAAGAGTTATTAGATAAATGATAAAAATGGGGCTTTAAAGGCTCTACCTTTATGGTAAACAATCAGCAACTGAAAGTTGTTATAAGAACGATAGAAGCTTTGCTTTTTATGGCAAGCAAATAAACATTCACTCACTGAAAGGGGTGGAAAGTGAAAAATTACTACGGGCCCGGTGGGATTTGAACCCACGACCACTGGGTTTCTTCAGGTTAAAAGCCCAGCGCTCTACCTAACTGAGCATCCCGTTTAGTATTACGGGCCCCTCCCCCGAGCCCATCAATGTTATTATAAGCCTAAATATATTCTTTATGGTATTACTAAGGAGCTTGTGAACTTTAGCTTTATTTATTGCTTCCCTTATTTATGGTAGTAGTATGAGTAAGGTCATAGGCTTATTATGGATGGAACTCTATTTGCTCTAGCTTTATGTTGCTATATATTTCTGTTCATGTTTGTCTAGTATGGTTTCAGATATTTTGTTTATTTTGTAGGGTTGTATTTGTTTTATGGTTTATCTTAAGCTTCTATTGAGTTTGATTATTAGATTTTATGGTTGATAATGCTTTTATAAGTTAGGTTCTATGATGGGGATTGTTTATGTTGCTTTCAAGCCGTTATTAAGAAGAATTCTATACATATGGTTTGTGGTTTTGCAGCATACCTACATCAATAACATTAGAAAATAAGGGCTATCTATGGTTCTAACATAATTGTATTGAGTGATAACGTCATCATTAAGCATGTAGAATATGAATTTAAACATGATATAGTTTATAAGTTAAATTGATGGAGAGAATCATACAGTATATAGGATAGAACTAAGCTATTCGATAACTATGATACAATTATGAAGGATAAGTGTGATGGTGAATATGTATTAATACTTATGAAGTCAATAGTATACTTATTAAACAAGACATGGATTAATAAGAAGATAAAGCTAAGAATTCATAGAAACACAAAACAAAATAGAATAATCAACATGCTTAAGTTAACAAAGCCTTACTAAGAGACGTAGCAACTCAAGCTTACTTTCTATGTGGTTGTAGATGGTATGAATAGGTTTAGTATTCAATTTTTCTCTTATCATGTAGTTGTTATTGATACTTTAGTTCTCTACTGAGTAGTATCCTACTTTACTATACTTCTCTTACTGAAAGATACTTCTAAATGTGGTAGTTTAAGTTTTGAGAGGAAGTTGTAGTACATTATCAATGAAGAATATTAATTCCATCATAATGCTTTAATACTTCATGAGAATTGTTTAAACATCATGATATTCCCCATATACTTCCATAGCGAACTTGTCTGAAAACTCTTAAATATTGTTAAGACTTAACTAAACCAATAAGTTAACCACCAATAATTGGTTTCAGACAAACTCACAGAAAGCTATACTAGAATCTTAACATCCAACAGAACTGCATTCTCCTCAAAAACTCCAAGACCTCTAGCCAAGCTCCTAGTACTAAGCATAAAAACAATAAATAGCAAAATTTTATGTAACTTATTAGGCGCCGTTGTCCTATATTATGCGTTAAGTTTAAATCTAGGGAAACTATTAATTCGTCAACTTATATATTCTGCTCTGTGTTAGTAATGGAGGATTATGAATGTCTACTCGAAAACTTAATATATTTAGTCACGTACTAGTACCTAAACATGAAATCCTAACTAAGGAAGAGGCTATTAAGATTCTACATGAATTAAATGCTAAGCCTGAAGACCTTCCCTTAATTAAAGTATCAGACCCTGTAGTTAAAGCTCTTGGTGCAAAACCTGGAGATATTTTAAAAATATATAGAAGGAGTCCAACAGCAGGAGTAACCATAGCTTATAGATACGTTACTTCAAGGTGATTTAAGTGAACAACTCCATATCCTATAATGATAGATGGCTTCTAATAGAGTGTTTCATTAAAGAAAAGGGACTTGTAAGACAACATCTTGATAGTTACAATGCTTTAATTGAACATGGCCTTCAAAAAATCATTGATGAGATAGGTATGATTTCAAGTAGTGTTGGTGATGTAATTATAAAATTTGGTAAAATAACAATTGGAGAACCCATAGTTAGGGAAGTTGATGGTACCGTCACAAATATTTATCCAATGGAAGCTAGACTTCGTAACTTAACTTATGCATCCCCACTATATTTAGAAATGTCAGTAGTTGAAGGTGGTATTGAGTATGAGCCTTCAATAGTATATATTGGTGATTTTCCAGTAATGGTTAAATCGTCAATTTGCAGACTATCAAAACTATCACCGGAAGAACTTATAGCAAGAGGTGAAGATCCGAGTGATCCTGGAGGCTACTTTATAATAAATGGATCTGAAAGGGTTATAGTAACTCAAGAGGACTTAGCTGTAAATAAAGTTCTTGTCGATTACGGTCCTTCAGGCAGCTCAGTTACTCATGTTGCTAAGGTATTCAGTTCAACGGGTGCAACCCGTTCACCTGTTACACTTGAACGTTTAAAAAATGGAACAATACAAGTATCAGTTTCCCATCTAATCCCAGGCAAAATACCCTTAGTAATAATGATGCGTGCCTTAGGTCTTGAAAAAGATAAAGAAATTTTAGATGCAGTTACAGATGACCCTACACTAGCACAAGAACTATATCCATCATTTAATCAAGCATCATCAATACAAACTATTGATGATGCTCTTGACTTTATTGGTGGACGTATAGCAGTAGGGCAACCTCGTGAAGTAAGAATTCAGAGAGCTAAACAACTTCTTGACACTCATTTTTTACCTCATTTAGGTCCAAGTCCAGCTAATAGAATAAGAAAAGCGTATTTCTTAGGGCAAATGGCCTGCAGACTTCTAGAACTTGCTAATGGTTACAGGAAACCTGACGACAAAGACCATTATGCTAACAAAAGACTGAGATTAGCAGGTGACTTGCTTGCAAGCGTTTTTAGAGTGGCATTTAGAAGTCTTTGTAAAGATTTAAAATATCAACTTGACAAAATGCGTGGTAGAGTTAAGAAAATTAATCTTGAAACCCTCATTAGAACTGACATAGTAACTGAACGTTTAAAACATGCACTTGCAACTGGTAACTGGGTTGGTGGAAAGGTTGGGGTTAGCCAGCTTTTAGATAGGACAAATATAGTTTCAACATTAAGTCACTTAAGAAGAGTAGTATCTCCATTAAGCAGAACTCAACCTCATTTTGAGGCACGTGATCTTCATGCTACACAATGGGGGCGTCTATGTCCAAATGAAAGTCCTGAAGGGCCAAACTGCGGTCTTATTAAACATTTGTCGCTAATGTCTTATATTTCTGTTGGTACCGATCCTCAGCCTATTTATGAATTCCTAGTAAATGCAGGCGTAATTCCAATTCAGAAAGCAAGAAGTGAGGGTATAAAGGGCACTAAGGTATTTCTTAATGGTGAGCTTATCGGCATACATCCTAAAGGAGAGCAGTTAGTTAGTTTAATCAGACGAGCAAGAAGAAATGGTGAGCTTAGTGATGAGGTTAATGTAGCATTTTATGATGAAAAATTTTCAGTTGAAATATATGTTAATTGTGACTCTGGTCGTGTTAGAAGACCATTGATAATAGTTGATAAAGGTAACTCTAAATTAAAACCTGACCATATAGATAAGCTTAAGAAAAATAGATGGGAGTGGAAAGATCTTATAGTTAATGGTATAATTGAATACCTCGATGCTGATGAGGAGGAAAACGCTTATATAGCTGTAGATTTCTCTGATATAACTGAAGAACATACTCATGTCGAAATAGCGGCGCCTGCAATATTTGGTATAGCTGCATCTATAATATGCTATCCTGAACATAATCAATCACCAAGAAACTCGTACGAATGTGCCATGGCAAAACAAGCATTAAGTTTTCCTGCATCAAATCTCCTTGTTAGATTTGATAGTCGTGCACATTTACTGCATTACCCACAAAAACCACTAGTTACCACTAGAGGTATAAAGCTAGTAGGCTATGATAAACGTCCTGCAGGACAAAATTTTATTGTCGCTGTACTTTGTTACAATGGATATAATATGGAAGACGCTATTATTTTAAATAAGTCGTCTATTGACAGAGGTTTAGCAAGGTCGACTTTCTTTAGGTGTTATGAAACTGAAGAAAAAAAATATGTTGGCGGCCTTGAGGATAAAATTGAAATTCCGCCTGAAGACGTCGAAGGTTATAGGTCCCCAGATCTGTATAGGCATCTAAGTGAAGATGGAATAGTTGAACCTGAAATAGAAGTTAAAGGTGGCGACGTCCTTATTGGAAAAACAAGTCCTCCAAGGTTTGCTGAAGGGTACATAGAGCTTTCAGGTATTTCTATGCGAAGACATGAAACCTCTATTGTTATGAGGCATGGTGAAACTGGGATTATAGATTCAGTATTAATAACGGAATCTATGGATGGAAACAAATTAGTTAAAGTTAGAGTTCGTGATCAACGTATTCCAGAACTTGGAGATAAGTTTGCCTCAAGACATGGACAGAAAGGTGTTGTAGGTCTTCTTGTTCCTCAGGAGGACATGCCGTTTACTAAGGATGGATTAGTTCCTGACTTAATCATTAATCCTCATGCTATTCCAGCCAGAATGACCGTTGGACAATTAATAGAAACAGTAGCCGGTAAAGTTGCATGTTTATTAGGTAGAGAAATTGATGGAACGGCCTTTTATGGTGAAAAAGAGAAGGATCTTAGAGAATGGTTAAAAAAACTTGGCTTTTCACCAACAGGAAAGGAAGTTCTATATGATGGCATAACAGGAGAGAAATATGAAGCTGAAATATTTATAGGAGTTGTCTACTATCAAAAGCTTCATCATATGGTTGCAGATAAAATACATGCACGTGCACGCGGTCCAGTTCAAATACTTACAAGACAACCAACAGAGGGAAGAGCAAGAGAAGGAGGATTAAGATTTGGTGAGATGGAGAGGGATTGTTTAATAGCACATGGTGCTTCCTCACTACTAAAAGAAAGATTGCTTGAAGAATCTGATCTTTACCAGATATACGTATGTAATACTTGTGGACTACTAGCATATTATGATAAAAATAAGGACCGTCTATGGTGTCCTGTTTGTGGTGAGAGAGGTAAAGTAGCGTCAGTTATGGTATCTTATGCTTTTAAGCTATTACTTCAAGAACTTATGAGTTTAGGTATTGCTCCTAAACTAGTTATTGGAGAAAGGGTGTAAAAATGTCGGCTTCTTTAACTACCTACATTAAGGCAATGAAGTTTAGCTTGCTCTCACCAGAAATTATTAGAAAAATGTCTGCAGCTCAAATAATTACCTCTGATACCTATGATGAAGATGGATTACCTATTGAGGGAGGATTAATGGATAGACGTTTAGGAACTATAGAACCAGGCCGTGCATGCCGTACATGTGGAAACTTTGTTGGAAAATGTCCAGGACATTTTGGACATATAGAATTAACACGTCCAGTTATACATGTAGGTTTTGCTAAAGTAATTTATAATTTGTTAAGAGCAATATGTCGTGAATGCAGTTCGCTCTTAATTAATCCTAAAGATAAAGATCGATATCTAAAATTATTAGCAAAGTATGAAAAGACATCATTAAGATTAATACGAGCATTAACAAATCATATTTTTAAGAAGATAGTAAAAAATCCCCTAAAAATCTGTCCAAAATGTGGTGCTGAACAATATTTAATAAAGCTTGAAAAGCCTACTTCCTTTTATGAGGAAAGACCTGAGGGATCTATTCAGCTAAGTCCAAGTGATATTAGATCCAGATTTGAAAAAATATCTAATGATGATATTAGACTTCTTGGCTTTGATCCGGAATGCGCTAGACCGGAATGGATGATTTTAACGGTATTGCCTGTTCCTCCAATTGCAGTTAGGCCATCAATAACTCTTGAATCTGGAATACGTTCAGAAGATGATTTAACACATAAACTTGTAGATGTTGTTAGGGCAAATCAACGTCTACGTGAAGTTATCGAATTCGGGGCCCCTCAATTGATAATTGATGACCATTACAACCTTCTCCAATATCACATAAATACCTACTTTGACAATGAAATTCCCGGAATCCCTCCTGCAAGACATAGAACTGGTAGAAACATCAGAGCACTTGCACAAAGACTAAAGGGGAAGGAAGGCAGGTTTAGAAGTAACCTTTCAGGTAAGCGTGTAGATTTTTCATCTCGTACTGTGATTTCTCCGGATCCAAATTTAAGCATTAATGAAGTAGGTGTCCCTATAGAAATTGCAAAAGTTTTAACGGTTCCTGAGAGAGTAACGTTTTATAATATAGAATGGCTTAAAGAACTCGTAAAAAGAGGACCATTTGAATATCCTGGGGCAAATTACATAGTTAGACCAGATGGTAGGAGAATTGATTTAAGATATCCAAAAGATAGAAACTCAATAGCTGAGGCATTAGAGATTGGAGCAGTAGTTGAAAGACATCTTCAAGATGGTGATGTTGTTCTATTTAATAGGCAACCATCCTTACATAGAATGTCGATGATGGCTCATAAAGTAAGAGTTCTTCCATACAGAACTTTTAGATTAAACCTATGTGTTTGCCCACCATATAATGCTGATTTTGATGGTGATGAAATGAATTTACATGTACCTGAAAGTGAAGAAGCTAGAGCTGAGGCTGAAGTTTTAATGCTAGTACAAGAGCATATATCCTCACCAAGATATGGCGGGCCAATAATTGGTGCTATACAAGATTATATAACGGGAGCTTTCTTACTAAGTTTAAGATCGACATTATTAAGCAGAGAAGAAGTCATAATGCTCCTCTCTAAAGCCGATTACCAAGGAACATTACCGCCACCCGCTATAAGGAAACCAGCTGAATATTGGACTGGAAAACAAGTCATAAGTATGCTAATTCCAAGAAATATAAACATGATATTGAAAGCTAATACATGTGAAAAATGCTTTGAGTGCTTGAAGGAATTATGTCCATATGATGCTTACGTTATTATTAGAGAAGGAGAATTATTAACTGGAGTTATAGATAAAAGAACCATTGGCGCGCAAGTTTCTGAAAGCCTCATTCATAGGATAATTAAAGAAAATGGAACAAGCAAAGCAGCTGAATTTATAGATAAAGTTTTTAAACTCTTTCTATGGTATATATCCACTAGAGGATTTACTACAGGTATAGATGATGAAGACATACCTGAGGAAGCCCAAAAAAGAATTAAAGAAATACTTAATAGGGCAAAGGAGAAGGTTAAGCTCGCTATAGAATCTTATAAGGCAGGAGAGTTAAAAGCTATGCCCGGCCAAACATTAGAGGAAACTTTAGAATCTGAAATAATGAAAATATTAAGTGAAGCTAGAGACTCAACAGGTAAAATTGCAGAATCATATCTTAAACCCGGAACTCCAGCTGTTACTATGGCTAAAACAGGAGCTAGAGGAAGTATATTAAATATGATTCAGATGATAACATGTGTTGGACAACAGTCCCAAAGAGGTAAAAGGATTAATAGGGGATATAGAGATCGTACATTACCCCACTTTAAGAAGGGAGATTTAGGTCCTGAAGCAAAAGGTTTTATTGTAAGCTCATATAAGACTGGTTTAAGTCCAACTGAATTCTTTTTCCATGCTATTAGTGGCAGAGAAGCTTTAGTTGATACTGCAGTACGTACATCTCAAAGTGGTTACATGCAAAGAAGATTAATAAATGCTCTTCAAGACATACATGTAGATTATAACGAATCAGTTAGAGATTCGGATGGGCATATTATTCAGTTTAAGTATGGTGAGGATGGCGTCGATCCATCAAAAAGCGATCACGGTAAAGCCGTTAATATTGATAAAATTATAGAAAGTGTCTTAGGTGCTTAATTATGGCTTTAACGATCAACATAATAAACGAGAAAATAAATCAGATTACTGATAAATTACCCCCATCAATTGTTGAAGAACTTCGCGAAAAATTAATAAAACTTCTAGATAAATTAAGTGAGGATACATTATCAGTTATAATTAACAAAGTAGTTTCAGCCTATAATTCAGCTCAAGTTGAACCATGCGAAGCTGTAGGTACTATTGCAGCTCAATCTATCGGTGAACCAGGTACACAAATGACATTAAGAACTTTTCACTTTGCAGGTGTTAGAGAACTCAACGTAACATTAGGTTTACCTAGATTAATCGAAATAGTTGACGCTAAAAAGACCCCCTCAACACCACAAATGACAATATATCTTGATGAAAACCATAGGTATGATCTTGAAAAAGCAAAAGAGGTTGCAAATAAAATCGAGCAAATCACTGTTGAAAACGTAACGTCCTCGATTGAAACAGATCTTCTAACAGGTACTTTAATTGTAAATTTAGATCTTGACGTCCTTGAAGATAAAGGGCTAACTCCAGATGATGTAAGAAAAACACTTTCTAAAATTAGAGGTGTTGACGTTACGATGGAGGATAATCAAAGACTAATTGTTCAACTCAGTTCCTCGCTTGATTTTGTGAAACTTCAAAGATTGAGAGATAAAGTACTAACTACGAAATTGAAGGGCATAACAGGTATAACAAGAGTAGTAATAAGAAAACAGCAAGATGAATGGGTATTACTGACCGAAGGGTCAAACTTAGCCTCAGTACTAACAGTAAAGGGAGTAGACCCCACACGTACTACAACCAATAATATCTTTGAAATAATGGAAGTTTTAGGTATTGAAGCTGCAAGGAATGCCATAGTTAATGAAATGATGGGAGTTTTAACTGAGCAGGGATTGGATGTTAATATAAGACATGTTATGCTTGTAGCTGACTTGATGACGAGAAGCGGCACTATCAAACAGATTGGCCGTCATGGAGTAAGTGGTGAGAAAACGAGTGTACTAGCTAGAGCAGCTTTTGAAGTTACAGTAAAACATTTATTAGATGCTAGTATTAGGGGGGAAATAGATGAACTAAAAGGTGTAGTAGAAAACGTGATCGTAGGACAACCAATTCCTGTTGGAACAGGTAAAGTTGAACTCTATGCCATTCTTAGTTCTATGATAGGGTGAACTGAATGACAATTGATATTGAGAAAGAGCTTAAGGTAGCTTTTAAGACTGGAAAAGTAACTTATGGGTATAAATCTTCAATAAAATCAATAATTCATGGAAGGGCTAAGTTAGTCATCATTGCCGAAAATATGCCTAAAATTATGAAAGACCGTATTATTCGACTGTCTAAATCTTTAAATGTACACGTATATACATTCCCTGGTTCAAGTTTAAGCTTAGGTAGTCTATGTGATAAACCATTCTTTATATCATCAATAGTTATAGAAGACCCCGGTGAATCAGAAATATTACAAATTCAGGAGGATAACTATGCCCACCATTAAATTAGCATCAGATGAAATTAGATATATTGCATTGTTTGAAACTTTAACTGGTGCACAAGTAAGAGATTGTATAATCGACGATGATAATAATCGCATAATTTTTATTGTAAATCCAGGATATGCTGGAATCGCAATAGGCAAAAACGGTGTAAATATCAAAAGAATTAAAAAAGTAATCGGCAAGAACATAGAAATTGTTGAATATGCAGAGAATATCGAACAATTTGTGAAAAACGCTTTATACCCAGCAAGAGTTAAGCTAGTTAAAGTATCTACTCTACCAGATGACAGAAAGACAGCATCCATAGCTGTGGATCCTGTAGATAAAGGATTTGCTATAGGTAAAGATGGAAGGAATATTCAAAAAGTTAAATTGATTTTAAAAAGATACTTCGACATAAGTAATGTGATAGTAGCTTAGCAAAATTTATAAATTTAATCACCAGTGAGCATTATGGCTAAAAAATCCCCTCGAGGACTATATGCTGCAAGAAATCTAAGACGGAAACGACAGGAATTCAGATGGTGCTATAGACATTATAAACGAAGAATGCTAAGACTTGATGAAAAAGTAGATCCGCTTGAAGGTGCGCCCATGGCCAGAGGTATTGTCTTAGAAAAAGTAGGAATTGAATCACGTCAACCAAACTCAGCTGTACGTAAATGTGTACGTGTACAATTAATAAAAAATGGAAGGCAAGTCACAGCATTTCTTCCAGGTGATGGTGCATTAAATTTCGTAGACGAACATGATGAGGTTATAATTTGCGGAATAGGTGGACCTATGGGTAAAGCTTATGGAGATCTTCCAGGTGTTAGATATCAAGTTATAAAGGTTAACGGTGTTTCATTGAAAGCATTACTATTAGGTAAGAAGCAAAAGCCTGTAAGGTAATCACTTATGGTATCTAATTCAGCTAATAATTCCTACCTAAGTAGCAATCAAAAAATTCTTTTATTTGGTAAATGGTCCTTTGATGATATCAAGATAGAAGATCCCGGTTTAGCTAGGTATATTTGCCTTAAACCTATCTATATACCTCATTCTGGAGGTAGACATGCTAAAGAGAGATTTAAAAAAAGTACGGTACCAATAGTAGAAAGACTTGTAAATAACTTAATGCATAAGCCAGGCACTAAAAATCCTGGAAAAAATTCTGGTAAAAAAATACTAGCTATTAATATTGTAAAGCATGCTTTTGACATTATTTATTTAAAAACAGGAAAAAATCCAATACAAGTACTTGTAAAAGCTATAGAAAATGCTGGACCAAGAGAAGAAACAACAAGGATAGCATATGGTGGAGTTGTATATCATGTTTCAGTTGATGTGGCACCTCAAAGAAGGGTTGATCTTGCATTACGTCATATAGCTCAAGGAGCCCGATTAATGACATTTAGAAGCCCTAAGCCAATAGAAGAATGTTTAGCCGATGAAATAATATCAACTGCTAATAATGATCCAAAATCATATGCAATACAGAAAAAGGATGAAATAGAAAGAATAGCTTTTGCCTCAAGATAAGATATACGTAATCTAATTTTCTATAAATTAAATTAAGTT